>Ga0265798_10012484_pt1 | contig 10243 bp, 1 predicted proteins | sample P3T30metagenome_FD_192430 | JGI IMG/M metagenome (GOLD analysis project Ga0265798, IMG submission 192430) | Plant litter microbial communities from East Loma Ridge, Irvine, California - P3 T30 | ecosystem: Environmental > Terrestrial > Plant litter > Unclassified | place: USA: California...
CTGCGGCGGCGGCGGGTGGCGGCGGCAACGATGATGCCGGCGGCAATACCGGGGGCACCGGCGGCAATACCGGCGGGACCACGCCGGGCCAGCCTGCGCCGGGAACCGGCGGCACGACGCCCGATCGTGATCCTCCCGCCCCGCCGAGTGTGACCGTGCGCGGTGACGGCGCGCAGATCACCGGGCGCGGCGAGGCCGGTGCCACGGTCCAGGTGCGCGGTCCCGACGGCGTCGTCGTCGGCACCGGCGTCGTCGGGGCGGATGGTTCCTTCACCGTCACGCTGTCGCCGCCCCGCACGGGTGGCGAGCCGCTCGTCGTCACGCAGACCGACGCTGCCGGCAACGTGTCCGCGGCGACATCGACGCAGGCGCCCGACCTGACCGCCCCCGCGGCACCCACGGCAGAGATCGGCGCGGATGGCGCGGCGATCACGGGGCGGGGCGAGTCCGGTGCGACCGTCACCATCCGCGATGCCTCGGGTGCGGTGGTGGCCACTGCGATCGTCGGGGCCGACGGCACCTACACCGCGACACTGACGCCCGCGCAGGCGAATGGCGGCACCGTTTCGGTCACGCAGAGCGATGCGGCGGGCAATGTCTCCGCGCCCTCGACCGTCTCGGCGCCCGACATCACCGCGCCAGGCGCACCCACCGCTGCGATCGGCGCGGACGGGGCGAGCATCACCGGCACCGGGGAGCCGGGGGCCAGCGTCACCGTGAGCGACGCCGCTGGCACCGTCGTCGCGACCGCGACGGTTGCAGCGGACGGATCCTACAGCGCCTCGCTGTCGCCGGTGCAGAATTCGGGCGCGCCGGTGACCGTCAACCAGACGGACGCCGCCGGCAATGCGTCCGCCGCCGTGACCGTCGCGACGCCCGACCTGGCCGCGCCCGGTGCACCCGTGGCGACGCTGGATGCGACCGGGTCGGTCGTGAGCGGGACGGGCGAGCCCGGTGCGCGCATTTCCGTCAGCACCACGGGCGGCGGCGAGATCGGCACCGCGACGGTCGATGCGCGCGGGAGCTACAGCATCATCCTGTCGACGCCGCAGGGTGACGGTCAGGCGGTGGTCGTGACCCAGACCGATGCCGCGGGCAATGTGTCGCCCGGCACGTCGCTGACCGCGCCGGATATCACCGCGCCCGCCGCGCCCACCGGGGTCGTGGCGGCCGATGGCGCGAGCATTACCGGCACCGGCGAAGCAGGCGCGACGATCACGATCCGCAGCCCCGTTGGCGCGGTCGTCGGAAGCGCCGTGGTGGGTGCAGACGGCAGCTATGCCGCGGTGCTGTCGCCTGCGCAGATCGATGGCGAGCTGCTGAGCGTCCGCCAGGCCGACGCCGCAGGGAATGTGTCGCCGCCCGCGGACGCCGCTGCGCCCGATCTCGTCGTGACGGCCGGTCCCGATGCGCCGACCGCCGCCGTCGGTGCCGATGGTTCCAGCGTCGCGGGGACCGCCGCTGCGGGTGCGACGGTCATGGTATTCGATGCGACCGGGAACGTGATCGGAACGGGCGTCGCGGGTGCCGATGGGAGATACGGCATCGCGCTGGCGCCGCCGCGCACCGATGGCGAGACGATCCGCGTCACGCAGACCGACGCCAATGGCGCGGTTTCGCCGCCCGTCACGGCGATCGCGCCCGACCTGACCGCGCCCGATGCGCCCGTCGCCGTCATCGACGCGACGGGAACCGTCGTCACCGGGACGGGACAGGCCGGCGCCGCCGTCACTGTGCGTGCCGCCGACGGGACCGTGATCGGTACCGCGACTGCCGGCGCGAACGGTGCGTTTGCGGTGGTGCTGACTCCCGCGCAAACCGATGGCACCACCGTCGCGGTGACCCAGGCGGACGGCGCGGGCAACGTGTCCGCACCGTCGACGATCGCGACCCCGGATTTCGCCGTACCGCTCGCACCGACGGCCATCGTCACGGCCGATGGTGGTGCCGTGACGGGTGGTGGCGAAGCCGGCGCAAGCGTCGTCGTGCGCGATGCCTCGGGTGTCGTGCTCGGCAGCGGCGCGGCTGGCGCCGATGGCGCGTTCACGGTCCGCATCGTGCCGGCACAGGCCAATGGCGAGACGCTGAGCGTCACCGTCAGCGACGCGGGCGGCAACGTCTCGCCCGCGACGGTCGTCACGGCGCCCGATATCACCGCCCCGGCACTCCCCGTGGCGCAGATTGGCGGCGATGGCGGAACGGTGGTGGGTACGGGTGAGCCCGGGGCGACGATCACGGTCCGCGACGCCACCGACACCGTGATCGGCACCGCGATCGTCGCGGCCGATGGCAGCTATGCGGTCACGTTGACCCCGGCGCAGACCAACGCCGAAACGGTCCGCGTGTCGCAGGTCGATGCCGCGGGCAACGTCTCGGCATCGGCGTCGGTCGTCGCGCCCGACTTTACCGCCCCCGCACAGCCCACCGCGACGATCGCCGGGGATGGGGCCAGCGTCAGCGGAACCGGCGAGCCCGGTGCCGCGATCCGGATCACCGGCGGGACCGGCGCGACACTCGGCACGGCAGTGGTCGCCGGCGACGGCAGCTACACGGCCGGGCTCGATCCCGCGCAGGCCAATGGGGAGGCGCTGCGCGTGGTCCAGACCGATGCCGCGGGCAATCCATCGGCGCCGTTGCCGCTGACCGCGCCCGACATCACCGCGCCGCCGGCCCCCGGTGCGACCCTCGACCCCAGCGGTGCGGTGATCACGGGAACGGGCGAGATCGGCGCGCGCGTCACCGTCGTCGATGGCGCGGGAACGCTGCTCGGTTCGGCGGTCGTCACGGCGCAGGGCAATTACAGCATCACGCTGTCCACGCCGCAGATCGACAGCCAGGCCCTGAGCGTCGCGCAGCGCGATGCCGCGGGGAACCTGTCGCCCGCCACCGGCCTCACCGCACCCGACATCACCGCACCGGGCGCACCGGTCGCGCAGGTCGGTGCCGATGGCGGCACGGTCACGGGGACCGGCGAACCGGGCGCGACCGTCGTCGTCCGCACGCCTCTCGGGGGCGTTGTCGGCACCGCGGTCGTCAACGCCGACGGCAGCTATTCGGTCGCGGTGACACCCGCGCAGATCGACGGGGAGGTGCTCGTCGTTCGCCAGACCGACGCTGCCGGCAATGTCTCGCCGATCGCGACGGCGGTCGCCCCCGATCTGGTGGCGGACACGGCCCCCGACGCGCCGACCGCGACGGTGGGTAGCGATGGCGCATCGGTCGGCGGTGCAGCGATCGCCGGCGCCGTGATCACGGTCTATGATGCGACGGGTACCCAGATCGGGACGGGTGTCGCAAACCCGGACGGGAGCTATGCGGTAGCGCTGAACCCCGCGCGGGTCGACGGCGAGATCGTGCGCGTGACGCAGACCGACGCCGATGGCGACGTGTCGCCGCCTGCGACCGCGATCGCCCCCGACCTGACCGCGCCAGCCGCACCCACGGCGGCGATCGACAATACGGGTGCGGTCGTCACCGGCACGGGCGAGCCCGGCGCGACGATCACCATCCGGGCGGCCGATACCACGCTGGTCGGCACCGCGACGGTCGGCGCCAACGGTGCCTATGCAGCGACGTTGACCACGATCCAGATCGATGGCGAGGCGCTGTCGGTGGCGCAGATCGACCTGGCGGGCAACGCGTCGCAACCGATCGCAGTGCGCGCACCCGACTTCACCGTGCCCGCGGCACCCGTCGTGCAGATCGGCGGCGACGGCAGCGTCGTGACGGGTACGGGCGAGGCTGGCGCGACGGTGACGGTGCGCGATGCGGCGAACGTGGTGATCGGCACGTCAACGGTCGCGGCCGATGGCAGCTTTACCGCGACGCTGACGCCTGCGCAGGCGGATGGCGGTACGATCAGCGTCGTCCAGGCGGATGCCGCCGGCAACGTCTCCGCAGCGGTTCCACTAGGTGCCCCCGACATCACGCCGCCCGCCGTGCCGGTGGTGCAGATCGCCAATGACGGCAGCGTCGTGACGGGTACGGGCGAGGCTGGCGCGACGGTGACGGTGCGCGATGCGGCGAACGTGGTGATCGGGACGGCGACGGTCGCGGCCGATGGCAGCTTTACCGCGACGCTGACGCCTGCGCAGGCGAATGGCGGCACGGTCAGCGTCGTCCAGGCGGATGCCATCGGTAATGCCTCCGCAGCGGTTCCGCTTGTGGCGCCCGATATCACCGCGCCCGCGGTACCGGTGGTGCAGATCGCGAATGACGGCATTACGGTAACCGGAACCGGCGAGGCCGGGGCGAGCGTGACCATCGTCGTGGGTGCTGTCACCGTCGTGACGCAAGTTGCCGGCGATGGCAGTTTCGCCGCCACGCTCAGCCCGGCGCAGCTCAATGGCGAGACGATCACCGTCACCCAGGCGGATTTGGCGGGGAATGTTTCGGCAGCTGCGATCATCGTCGCACCCGATCTCACGGTCCCCGCTGCACCCACGGCGACGGTTGCGCAGGACGGCGCCAGCGTCGTCGGTACCGGTGAAGTCGGCGCGCGGATCGTCGCCACCAACGCGGCAGGCGGCGTCGTCGGCGTCGCGGTCGTTGCGGACGATGGCAGCTATAGCGCGAGACTCGATCCACCATTGCTCGACGGTGAACGCCTGACGGCGACGCAGACCGATGGCGGTGGCAATATCTCGCCGCCCGCGGTCGTGGTCGCGCCCGATCTCACCGCGCCTCCGGTCCCGACGCTCATCGTCGCGAACGACGGCGCCTCGGCCAGCGGTGTCGGCGAGGCAGGCGCGACGGTGACGTTGCGCAACCCGGATGGCAGCGTCATCGGCAGCGTCGTGGCGGCCGGCGACGGCAGCTTTACCTTCGCGCTTTCGCCGCCGCGCCTCGATGGCCAAATCCTGTCGGTGACGCAGGCCGATGCGACCGGCAACGTGTCGGTGGCCGCGTTCGATGCCGCGCCCGACACAACCGCGCCGGCCGTACCAACCGCGTTTATCACGACGGATGGAGCGACGGTCCAGGGCGTCGGCGAGCCTGGGGCCACGGTAACGGTCAGAGGCGTCGGCGGCGTGCCGCTGGGCAGCGGCGTCGTCGCCGCGGACAGCAGCTATTCCATCGCGCTGGGCTCGGTGCAATCCGATGGTCAGGCGTTGCTCGTCAGCCAGCGCGATCCGGCGGGCAATGTGTCGCCCGACACGTCGGTCACGGCACCCGATGTCACGCCCCCGGCGGCGCCGACGGCAATTGTCGCGATCGATGGGGCAAGCGTGACGGGTGTCGGCGAAGCGGGTGCGACGGTGACGATCCGCGATGCCGACGGCTTGTCGCTGGGGAGCCAGGTCGTTGCGATCGATGGCAGCTATACGGTGACGCTGTCGTCCCCGCAGATCGATGGCGAATTGCTCAGCGCCAGCCAGCGTGACCTGAACGGGAATGCGTCGCCGACAACGTCGGTGTTCGCGCCGGATACGACGGCCCCCGACGTCCCCGTCGCCATCGTGTCCGCGGACGGGACATTCGTCACAGGCCGTGGCGAGCCCGGGACGACGGTGACGGTCACCGGCGCTGGCGGCGTAACGCTTGGCTCGGCGACCGTTGGGGCCGGGGGGACATACGCGGTTGCGCTGTCATCTCCGCAGATCGATGGCCAGACGCTGAGCGTGACGTTGACCGATAGCGCGCGCAACGTCTCGTTGCCCGCCACGCCGATTGCCCCGGACGGCACCGCGCCACTGGCGCCGACGGCGAGCATCACCGCAGACGGCAGCGCGGCGGTCGGGGTCGGGATCCCTGGTTCGACGATCACCGTCACCAACGCCGCTGGCCTGGTGCTCGGCACCGCGATCGTCGCTGCCGATGGCAGCTACACGGCACCGCTCGATCCGCCGCAGCGCAACGGCGAACTGCTCGGCGTCGTTCAGGCGGACATCGCCGGCAATGTTTCGCCGAGCATTCCCGCCGTCGCCCCCGACACGACCGCGCCTGCTGCGCCGGCCGCTGTCGTCGGCAGCGAGGGGACTGTCGTCGTCGGCAGCGGCGAGCCGGGCGCAACCGTCACGATCACCTCGTCTGGCGGCGTCGTGCTCGGTACGGCGGTCGTCAGCACCGCGGGTGCCTATGTCGTGACGCTCGGAACCGTTCAGCGTAACGGCGAGACCGTCGTCGCAACGCAGAGCGACGGGGCCGGCAACATCTCGGGCAGCACGACCGCGGTCGCTCCCGATCTCACCGCACCGCCGCCGCCGACCGTGACGGTCATCGCGGACGACGGCACGGCGCTGACGGGCCGTGGTGAAGCCGGTGCGCGCGTCGAGGTCCGCGCGCCTAACGCCACGCTGCTTGGCACCACGACCGTCAACGCGGATGGCAGCTTCGCCGTCGGTCTTGTCCCGGCACAGACCGCGGGCGCGACGCTGAGCGTGACGCAGGCCGATCTGGCCGGGAACGTGTCGTTGCCGTCGACGATCGTCGCACCGTTCGATATCTCGGCATTCGACAATGTCGATACTGCGGCGGTCGACCTGTTGCCGGCCACGACCACGGTGAACCTCGGCCAGGCGGACTATCTGGCGTTGGTCTCGCTGAACGTCGTCAACTTGCAGGCCGAAGTGCTGACGACGGGCAACGTCCGGTTCAGCGTCCAGCAGGGTCACAGCCTCGATGCCGTATTCACCTTCGACACCGTGGCCGACATCGAAGTCGCGGGGTCCTATGTGGTCGCGGTCCAGCGGCTCGAAAACGGTCGCTGGGTCTCGGTCAACGGGACCGGTGCGGCATCACTGCTCGAGATCAACGTGATCAACGGCGATCTCGTCGCGACCAATACGCTGGGGCCGGGCGAGTATCGCGCCTTCGCGACGGTGCAGGGCGGGGCCGCGGGTGTCGCGTTGCTGAGCACGCTGAACGTGACGGGTGTCGATTCGAATTTCACCGCGGTCGCCGGCGCTGCCCCGATCCCTGCGACCGGCAACGTCATCACCGAGGCGGGACCGGGCGGTGAGCTCGACATCGTCGGTCCGGGTACCCGCGTGGTCAGCGTGACCGTCAACGGCGTCACGACCGAACTCGCGCCCGGCGGCAGCACGGTCACTGGTGCCTGGGGAACGCTGACGATGAACCGCGATGGCAGCTACAGCTATGCGCCGACAGCGGATGTGGCGACGATCGGGAAGACCGATGTCTTCACCTATACGCTCATCGATCCAACCGATGGCGAGCGTGCGAGTGCCAATCTGTCGATCACGATCGGCAGCCCGGACATCGGCGGCACGCCGGTCGCGGTCGCGGACCAGGCGTTCGCCGACGTCACGTTCCAGAATGTGGTGACGACATTGCCGCCGGCGCAGGCGTTCTCGTTCTCCGCCGGGCTTACCGGTTCGCGCAGCGGCAGCTTCGCCGTCGCCCCGAACACGTCGAGCGACATCACGATCGTTGCGGATCGTCAGGCGGGTCTCGGGCTCAGCGTGCTGCCGCAATACACGGTCACGATCCGCAATTCGAGCGGCGCGACCGTGCGAACGGCATCGGCGACCGCGGTGGCGAACGGTCTTCTCGGCACATCGACGTTCACCTTCGACGATCTTCCGAGCGGTGCGTACACCTATACCGTCGCGAGCCAGAGCACGCTGTCGCTGGGGAGTTTCACGACGAACGTGTCGCTCGGTTCGAGCACGACCTTCCTCGACCAGTTCACGCTGGCGAGTGCCGAAACGGCGACGGGCAATCTGCTCGCAAATGACAGCGCGAACACGGCGTTCGCCGCGATCCGCGTCGATGCGGGTGGGGGCTTTGCGGAGATCGGCGCAACACCCGTCACGCTGACCGGCGCATATGGGACGCTGACCGTCAACGAGACGGGCGGCTATGTCTATCAGCCAAGCGCGTCGCTCGGCTATTCGGCGGTCGATCTCACGGACAGCTTCACCTACCAGCTCGTCCAGCCCAACGGGGTCGCTTCCAGCGCGGTATTGACGGTGACGATCGACGTGCCGGCGGACGGTCCTGCGGTTGCCCCCGTGCCGGCAACGCTGTTCGCCGCATTCGCCGCGGGCGAGGACGGCGCGATCCCGCTGGACGCGCTGACGCTCGACAGCGGCGAATCAGTGGTCGTGACGCCCGACGGCGCCGCAATCGGCCTGGCCGCCTATGATCTGTTTGAGGGGAAAGGCGAATTGGAGGACGTGCTGTCGCACTATCTGACAGAACCACAGGCTGATCCGGCAAGCGATACAGCCGAATTCGTTCATCCGGCTGCGGTTGAAAACACGATGCTCCCGGTGGTCGAGGACCCGTTCAGCTTCCTCGCGACGCTGCCCGATCAGGACCAGAACGGAACTGTCACCAATCATGTCGTATAAAAGTCCAAACTCGGGAGAATATAGACCCAATTCAGGATCTTATCGTCGATAGACTTTATAAGATTTGTTAATGATCTCTGTCCCTTTCTGGTCGGCATGAAAGGGACAGGGGAATCGTGATCAACCCGAATCTTGCCGGCGCAATGCCGTTTGTTCTCAGTATCCTGCTGGTTGCCACACCGTGTGCGGCAGGGCGTGCGGCGGATGCATCGCCGGTGACGCTGGAAGGCGCCGCGCGCGAGGCGGTCGAATGGCATCCGTCGCTGATCGAGGCGGCGGGGATGCTGGCGGCGCGGGGCGAGGACGTGAAGGCGGCGCGGGCAGGGTATCTCCCCACGATCAGCGCGGGCGTCGGCAGCGGCTATGACAGCCGGGTGTCGGGAACCCTGCGTCCACGGCCGCAGGTCGGCGCGTCGCAGATGCTGTTCGACTTCGGCAAGGTGTCGAGCGAGATCGCGGGGGCGAATGCGGGTACGCGGATCGGGCGTGCCGAGATGCTGCTCGCGGTCGACGCGCTCATCCGCGACACGGGCTATGCGATCATCGAGTATCAACGCGCGGCGGCGCAGCGTGACATCGCGCGCGAACAGGCGCAGCGGGTCGAGGAGATCGGCGACCTGGTCGGCAAGCGCGCCGCGCTCGGTGCGGCGACGCGCTCCGACGCGCTGCAGGCACAGGCGCGGGTCGAGGCGGCGGTCGCCAACGTCGCGACGGCGGAAGCCGGCGAGCGGCGCTGGGCGAGCAACCTGGCCTTCCTGCTCGGGCGCACCACGCCGCCGCCGTCGGTGTCGGGCGACGTGCCCGACTGGCTGATGCGCAGCTGCGCGGGCCCTGCGCCGGTCTGGGATGCGGTACCGTCGGTGATGGCCGCGGACGCGCAGGCCGAGCGCGCGGTCGCGGCGCTGCGCCGCAGCCGGGCAGATCGCTACCCGACCGTATCGGTGGGCGGGGATGCGTCGACCGACATCACCACACCGTTCGGCGACCGCGGGATCTTCAATTTCGGACTGCGCGTCTCCAGCAACATCTTCGGCGGCGGCATCACGCGCGCGCGCGTGCGCGGCGCGTCGTACGAGCTCGAGGCCGCGCAGGCTGCGACCAGGCGGATACGCAACGAAAACAGCCAGCGCTTCGCCGAAGCCCGCCAGCAGATCGACAGCCTGTCGCAGGTCGTCGCGACGCTCGAATCGCGCGAGGGCAACATGCGCGAGACGGGGCGTCTCTATCGCATCCAGTATCTTGAGATGGGCACCCGCACGCTCGTCGACCTGCTCAACGCCGAACAGGAGTTGCAGCAGGTCCGGTTCGAGGCGGTGAACATCCGGCAGAACCTGCGCCGGCTCCAGATGGATTGCCTTTTCCTGTCCGGACGGATGCGCGATGCCTTCCATCTTTCCGGCACGTCGGTGCGCGGGGTGATGCTGTGAGCACGCAACTGGCAAGCGTGCCCGCGCTCGAGGGCTGGCTCGATCTGCTGGGCCGGGTCGCGCGCCATTACCGCCTCCCGGTGTCCGAGCAGCGCGCGCGGCTGGCGGCGCAATGGGATCTCGGCGGCGATGACGAGGCGCGGATCCGGACGCTTGCCCGCGCGACGGGTCTCGGGGTCCAGTTCGTGCCGTCGAACGCGATGCGGCTGACCAGCTGGCGCCTGCCCGCCATCGTGCGCCTCAACGACGGCGAGATCGCGCTGATCGAGGGGATCGACGCCGATGGGTGCGCGCGGCTGGCGATGCCCGGCGATCGCGGCGGGCAGGCGCGGCTGTCGCTCGACGCGGTGCTCGAGGGAGCGACCAGCTTTGTCGTCCCGCGTCCGTCGCGCTCGGCGCCGGACGCGCGCGTCGACGCCTATATCCGCCCGTTCGAGGATCACTGGCTCCGCGACATCCTGATGGCCGATGCCGGCTCCTATGCGCATGTCATGGTGG
>Ga0265798_10012486_pt1 | contig 10242 bp, 16 predicted proteins | sample P3T30metagenome_FD_192430 | JGI IMG/M metagenome (GOLD analysis project Ga0265798, IMG submission 192430) | Plant litter microbial communities from East Loma Ridge, Irvine, California - P3 T30 | ecosystem: Environmental > Terrestrial > Plant litter > Unclassified | place: USA: California...
TTCTAGTTCAATCATGCTCAGTCCGTCCCCTCCCCATCGTTCACCGCCAACTCCTCCCAAAAGCAAGAAGGAGCTATGGAAGGATCTGAAAATACAGAGTAAGCTTTCAACTCCAAAAATGGATCCAAGCTGAATTGCAGGTATCGCCAAGAGTCTTACGACCGCCTATCTCGTCCCCCTACTCCTCATTCTTACGTCTTCGCAATTATCGACTTTAGCCAGAGTCAAATACTTGAATGATATCAAGACGACCCTCCCGCCAGCTGAAGTGCCTTTCACATCAGAGGATGTCGAAGAGGATGAAACCCCAATTCGGTCAATCCAACCCAAATCAGGATGGTTCAATTACTTCTCACTCGAATCGATGGGACTCGCTGAATACGCCGATAATACCTCACCGTCACCTTTACAATATGTCACTCGATTGTTGCCTGGTCTGAGATCTAGCCCTGGACACGTAGAGGTAGAGATCTTCGATCAGGATGAGGAGGAAGACAAAGCTGAGGCAGAGAGGTCGTTCTTGACCTACTCTTGGTGGCTTCTGCACGAAGGATGGCAGGAGGTGGCAGACAGGGTGGATGATGCTGTCGAGCGAGTCTTTGCAAAGTGCGTCCCTTCCTATTGTTGGAAAGTCCGAGGGCTGACGACTCAGTATGCCATTGAAGCGAGAATTCGGTGTTGAAGGTTGGTACACAGTCATTAAGGAAGTGAGGGCCATCGTGGAGACTGACGACGGCGAGCAATTACACGAGTAAGTCTGACTGTTCAGATAAGCAAGATAGCTAACAAGTAGCTTTACATCCCACATCCTACCTCCTTCTCCCTTGACAACCACGTCTTCAAATTGCCCACTGCCTACCCATCCCGAGGCTTCGCCTTACCTGATGCAGCTGCTCGGTCAGACACGGCAACAACTCCAATCAGCAGATGGGCGACACCTCCTCGAGAGAGGCGTTTCAGCGATGGTGAAAAGCCTATGCGAGAGCATGCGTACAGAGCTCTACACTCCAGACGACCTCGCATCCCCCTCCACACGAAGGCTCGTTGATTGCTTGCCCGAAATGGCAACGTGGTCAAAGGGCGTTTGGAATGGTATACCAGATTCGGGAGTCGAGGTCCGCCATCTCCCTTGGGTTGTTATCTCAGCTGACAGGATAGGGACTGGTGTCTTTACCAGAATACGAGAGTTTCGCAGCGTTAGTATTTGGAGATTGGGCATAAGGATTTAGCATAAAACACGAATGTTGTACCAATCCTCAACAACTTGATGCATATACATGTCCATTGGAGTACTATGCCTCCTCGGCAGGAACGTTGACCTCTGGCTAAGGTATGTCAGCTTGCGCCAATGAAAAGTGCGGAACCACATACGTTGAAGAAGAGAGTCTGCATACCCCATCTGTTTATGTCAGTATGAATATCACATTGAGCAGATCAAGGCTGCTTACGGGAAGGGCTATTGAGTTAGTATAGTATCCAATGTGTGGGTAACGAAGACTTACCTTCTGTCGCATGTTCATGTAGCTGTAGACGGCTCTGTACAGGTCAGCCTGGTGAAGTTAATGCAGAAGCGAGACGTACCGTTCAGGTAGCTCTCCGTCGTTCTCGTGCCTTTACATCAGCGCCTTGTTCACAAATGAATAACAAGGGATAGCTTACTTGATGTGCTCGGTGTGTGCCTTGTGTGCCATCTCGGCCTTGTAGGTCCAGATACCGGCAACAACGATACCAGGGATACAGACGTAGAAGCTGGAATGTTAGTGATTGCCGTTCAGAGAACCAGGGTCAGCGTACGAGATCTTCCTCCACAAGTCGGTAGTCTCTGTGACCGTCAGCTTGTCCCATAGACAGGGTTGGTGACATACCGACAGCGTGAGCCTTGACAGCCTTTCGGGCTGAGGCGAAGTCCTCGGGTGCTGTCTCGGCGGCGGTAGCGAAACCCCTTGTTCGAGATGCCCTTAGAGCGGTTCGTGCAAGCATTGCCTGTCTGTACATTGTTGTTGTTGTTGTTGTATGAGTAGTGTTGTAATAGTAGTAGTCGTTGTATCCGGAAAGAGCAGGAGAGCAAATAGCCAGGGTTTGGAATACATGAAACTTGTTTATACACCCCACTTAGAGAGACTAGCTTCCTCCACGTCTATGCGGAGGAGGGGTTCAGTCAACTACAAAGCAGTAGTATTTACCCATATCATATACACCTTTGGGTCACTAGCACGAGGAGTAGTCTGTATCAGTACTTCCTGGTATATAGTATACCCCTCGACCAAAAATGGCACCTGGAATGTCCTATGACGACTCTGGGTCACTAGCCAATTACTTTGGAGTCACCTTCTTGGCCCTCATCTTGGTCCCAACAACATACTTTGCATTCAAGCCCGAGCATCGTGGTATGTTCTGTCTAAAAAACTGTAAAGGAATCTTGCTGATGATAGAACAATTGCAGCCTCTGTGTCAGTGCTCGGAATGCAAAGCCCACGCCAAAGACCTAGCTCAGCGTAAAGCCTCGAAACAAGCCAGACGGACAACGAAACGCGCCATCCCAATTCTACTAGCATGGGCTTTCATGGCTTATATGCTCTATGGTATCTATGTCGCTCCGACTGTAGCAAGCGAGACGACATACGATCCATTCCAAGTACTCGGTATCTCGGGATCAGCGACAGAGAAGCAGATCAAGAAACATTACAAGAAGCTCTCGCTACAATTGTTTGTCCACCTTTAATTGCTTCGTTTCGTCAGTGCTTATAATCTAGCCATCCGGACAAAGTTCAGCTCGCCGACAACCAGACTAAAGAGGAAGCCGAATCGAAATATGTCGACCTTACAAAAGCCTACAAGGCACTCACCGATGAGGTGACAAGAGAGAACTTGGCAAAGTATGGAAACCCTGATGGACCTCAGCAGAGGGAAGACAAGATTGCTATTCCCCAATGGGTCGTTGAGGGAAAGAATGGAATCTGGGTACTGGGAGCATATGGTCTTGTTCTTGGTGTTGGAATCCCTTGGATCGTTGTAAGTCACCGCCGTCTTCCGTAATCGAATATGAGCTGATGGATCAGGGACGATGGTGGTTCTCTCAGCGACGAATGACACGAGATGCTATCCTCAACACTACCGCCGAAAGCTTCTTCCACCAACTCCGAGACGATACCGACTTCATCTCTCTTATTGCTATTCTCGCTTCTGCTGCCGAGATCAGTGCACTTCTAGGCAAGAAGGGCAGTAAGAAGGAAAAGAAGGAACGTCAAACCAAAGTCGAGGAGCTTGAGAAGGTCATCGAGGCTAGGAGGGAGGAATTAGGAGTGGACGAGAACGTCATGATGAAGCAGGAGAATAGGATTGAGGTCAAGACTGCACCTGCTCGACGGGCTAGGGCTCTCTTGTGGGCGCATCTGCTCAGGATGGATCTCGAGGACGCTGAGATGAAGTCTGGTACGTACTTGAACTCGCACTACGGCATCGCGCTGATCGTTAGAACTCGACTCTATCCTCCTCACCATCCAGCCTCTCCTTACCGGCCTTGTCAACATCTCCTTAGCTCACAACTGGCTAGCAACTTCAACACTGTGCATGTCGCTGCAGCCCGCCCTCGTCCAAGCTTTACCTGTCGGTGTCTCTCCACTTGCCCAGCTTACCGGTATCACACCCGAACGGGCTACCGAGATGGAGATAGTTCATCAGGCTGAAGGCAAGCGATGGCTTGATAAGTGGTACAAGTCAGATGTTGAGGGTGTGACAGAAGCCAAGAACATGGCCAAGTACTGGCCCAAGCTGGATATCGTCTCTGCTGAATTCAAGGGTGCGTCCTATACTTCCTGTCTAGCCCACCTCGTCAACAAGCTTACAATTAGTTGCCGGCGAAAAGGTCGTCACGCCATCAGCGATCGTCCAATTGACCTTCAAATGCCGATACATCTACCCTTCCACTCCTATTTCGAAGGAGATGCCCAATGGACATTTGATCGACGGCCCAAACGCTCATGCCGAATCCGAAGAGGAGACCAAGGAAGACTCCTCGGACGAGAAGCGAGAGCTCAAGGACGTCGCCGAGGATGTCAAGGACGCAGTGGTAGACAAAGCCGAAAAAGTTGTCGGAACAAAAGGCAAAGACGCTGCTAAGCCAGAATACCCCGCCAATGGATATGCTCATGCGCCGCATTGGCCTTTGGTAAGTCCTGCCCATTTATACATGCGCACGACTAATGGGTAGCAACGGAAACCACACTTCTATGTATTGCTTGGTGATTCCAAATTGGACAAAGTCATCGTTCAGCCTTCTCGAATAACCGATCTACCCATTCCCCGAGCTGATGGGCTTCCATCAGAACCTAGAGAATTCTCGTTACAGTTCCAAGCTCCTCCTCAACCCAATCTCTATTCTTTCGTCGCTCACTGGCGGAGCGATACTTTCCTTGGTAGTGATGTGCAGATTCCGATAATGGTCAGTCCCCCGTACAACTCATCCAGACACATCACTGACGAACAGTTAAAAGTTGAAGAAGCAAAGGACGCTCAATCAGAGGATGACGACGATGACGATATTTCTGAACCCGATGAGGATACCTTAGCTGGTCAGATGGCAATGATGCGAGGAGGGAAGGTCAAGCCCTCAGGCGTCCATGGTGGAGACGATGAAGATGACGAAGAAGAGAGCGGATCAGAATATGAGTCAAGTAGTGATGAAGATGGACCAAAGAGGAACAAGGCTATCAATGAGGATTCCGACTCGGATAGTGATTAGGGCGGGGTAGAGTAGAGCAAAGTTTTCATGCATATTAAGTTCTCATGCATATTTGATGAACGGTCATCACCATTCTATTTGAGAGGATCAAAGTCCCCCCAATCCACCTTCCCGTTGACAGTAGGTATACTAGGCTTAGCAACCACGGTAGGCTGCATCAACCCACTGCTATACCCAGGCGGAGGTTTCGAAGGCGCCATAGCAGCCTGTGGTGGCGGTCTCGCTTGAGTTTGCGGAGGTGGTGGCGGTTGAGAAGCCTGTGGAGGGGGCATAAATGACATTGATGCGTTTTGGGAAGGGCGTGGTGAAGTTGCAGATGGCGCTAGGGAGATATTGTAATTCGGTCCCATCCCCTGGGCTTGTGTTGTTTGAGGTGCGAAGGTCGAGTGCTGAGATTGAGGTGGTGTATACGAAGTAGGTTGTAGCGGCATGAAACTTGTTATCTGAGGTTGTATCGGTGAGAAAGTAGGTGTTGAATAAGTACTTGGAGAGTTTGTGGTGGATGAAGAAGAGGATGAGGCGTTGTTGAACATTGAAGAATTGAAGGTTGATGCTGGGACAGTTCTAGCTTTTGACTTGGATCCGCTTGAAGTGGGTTGCGAGCCGATTTTGGGTGAAGCAAAGGGCGAAGGAGTGATTGACGTGGATGAGAACGCGTTTGACTGTTTCGTTAGCTGGCTCGCGACACCCTCTTGCCAAAGACTTACTAGACCGTTATCACCACTGCTCGAATCGGCCCATCCTTCGTCCCAAGGCATACCACCAATAGTGATGGAAGTAGGTGGCTTAGGGGAAGAGTTACCCTTTACCAAATCCTCGAAATTCATCTCCCCACCATTTGTGCCATTATTGTTGAATGCGCTACCATTCTCAAGCGTCTGGTTGTACGTGTTAGTCTGTTGCTCGATCCGCCTGACATCTCGGAGATGCTGGGCGTGTTCTTCCTCGACGCGGGATCCTAACGTCTTGATTACACTACTCGATTAGCAATACCCAGGGGCTACTAGGAAGGAGACCCACCCCATAAAGTTTGCGAACTGATCGGCATTGAGGACTGGCTGATCAGCTGAGTGTTGACTATAATTCAGTTGACTTACGAGGTCCCATAGACATAGCCCATAGCTGCGGCAGCACGAGGGTCGCAACAGCTTCTCGATCTACTTTGGACCCCATAGCTTCATGGACTGCCAGTGTGGCCATCTATATCATCAGCTTCGTAGTCCACGGGCTGATGCAGCATACCATGACAGCAGGTTCTAGACAGTCAGTTATGGCTCCGCTCAAATCTATGTTGACGTACCTTTCGTCTTGATCTTGGCCAAGAGGGGAACAAGCTTTGTTGTCAGAGTAGCTTTGTCCAGCGTCTTGACCATGGCCTTGAAACATTCCAATGTTTGCACCTTGATGGAAAGAATTCTAGTCTTGGTGAATAGGATCTGCTCTGTCAGTGAAAGCCCACTGTGCTGAGGTGGAAACTAACAGCAACATTGACAAGGAGTACATTCTGCACGGTTCCGTAGTCCAAGATCTCGCATAGGTGAGGGACGAGTTTGAGGACCTTCTCCTGAACAGGCATATGCTCGCACTCGAGCGAGTTGTATATCAGGGGCATAACGTCTGATTGTTAGCGGTGCACGCAGGGGCAGACTTACGTTCTCGGAACGTTGGCGGTGTAGTCTTTTCCTCAAATAGCTTTATGTGTTCCAATAGAGCTAAGCCGTCAACTTATGCTCGCCAGACTATAAGAGATTTACTGAGCATATTTTGGGGAGGATCCCGGAGAGCAAAGAGGGGCTGCAGCTTGCCCAGAACCGGAGTAAATGCCTCCGGACTGAGCGTCTGCGAGATCTCGAACACATTAGGTAGCAGGAATGGCAACAAATAAGGGTCTTTCATCTGAACATCAGCCTCCATCCAGATCCCAGACTTACCTCCTCCAAAAGACTGGGCAGAATCTTCTTCCGCCTCAAACGGTCTGAAAACGTTGGCAGGACCCTGACTAGCCCCTTGAGAAAAGTCGCTTTCTCCTCTCTTGGTTTTGAGGCGAATGTAGTGGGGTCAAGGAAATTGAGGGTGTTGATAGCGAGTGAAGAGAAGAATTGATGGGAAGGAAGGGACTTGATAGAAATTCGTTGATTTGGTTGTCTCGTCAATAATCGGGGAAGTAGGTCTGGTCGTCAGCCTAGTCACGCCTTCAGGCCGGGAACCTGGGAACCTACCTTTCACTTCTGAGCTACACCGATCCCATTTTGATCCGCTCGCCCATGATTTAGAGACCAACGGGCCCTCTGCATTTTCCTTCAGACTCGACATCGATCCTCGGTTCTGGAAAGGTGGTTTCCCACCCATGTGCAGCGCGAAGAGCACACATCCTAGGGAATACAGATCTGATGCAGGAGTCAAGCTCGAGTCGAGAGCATACTCAGGAGCTGTTGTCAGCGATTTCCGATCACTCGCATGTGAGTGGGCGAACCTAGATAATCTAACTTCCATTGTATTTGAGGTGGTAAACGAGCGTCCACTTCCGGGTAGACATATTTCGTCGATGACCCATCTGGCTGTGACAGTGGTGTTGTCAGATTCAAACCTGATAGTTTCCAATCGCCCTATATGTCAGCTCCGGCTGAAATGAAAGGTAGGGAGGGCGCACTTTTACATTGACCAAAATCGCGTCCGGGGTGATGTTCAAATGAACCATCTTTGCCTGTTGATGTAGGAAGATCAACGCCTTGGCGATCTGTAGTGTCCCCTTCTGTATTTCCACTTCATCAAGATCTATCTCCACGGATGTTTGCGCTCCTGGCGGTCTTGATTGCCCATCTTTACGTTTCGTACTGGCAGCTGATATGAGGTTCGCCAGGGAAGAGGTGATGTATTCCGTTACGAATGTTAATTCAGACCGTGTTTCTTCGAGAGGCTCGACCATGTGTAGTAAATCAGGATGGCGCAGCCTTGAGAGTGATGTAGCCTGTTTATCAGCTTGCGACAACCAAGCTTGGAGTGAGCATACCTCCTTCTTGAGCTGTTCAATTGCCCATTCTCGAGTCTGAGTAGCCCCTCTTACTCCCTCCAAGACTTTCTTGTCGAATATCCAAACGCTGACATCCTTATTCGTAGTCTTGTGCGTTGCCCCAACTACTCTCCAAAGGCCAACACCAAATCCTTTCGAGGGGGATCCCGCAAGTGTAGGGAGATTTGTCGACGAAGTTGCTGGCGATCCCGTTGGTGTCGCGGAGTGGAGTGTGTATGCTGATAGCGTGGAGGATTTGCCAAATAGGCCAGACGCGACTCCTGTCGCTGCTGCTAGCATCTATGCTTTAGTCAATGATGTGCTGGGCAGGTGTATGAAGTATGCAAGGACGAGATTGATCGTCTGACATTGTACCTCGACGCGTCAAGCTCACAGCACCGCCATCGTAATTCATATTCAATTTCGCATAGTACAAAGCTGCAGAATGGCTAGCAGCCGCTTGAATTCGTATACAAGGGTCCATGATCTACTCCATAATCGGCATAGCCTCAACGGGGTCCTTAGCGACTTCATCCGCGTCAACCTCCTCCACCATCTCCACATCACTAGCCCCCACAATCTCGATCCTGTTTTTCTCCTTCGCCTCTTCTTCTGCCTCGCCAGGGTTGCGCTCAACACCCTGGAGCATATCGTTAGCTACCAGAAATCTGATGGTCTGAGTCAATTGCGATAACGTATTCTGGATCGGGTTTGCCAGTAACTGTTTATCAGCTCGTGTCCTGCCAAGCGACGAGATGGCTTACAGCTCCGAGCATACTGGGCCTCTCGAACGGATTGACCTTCTTGGCTGGCAGCTGCTTAGCCTTTGGCCCAGGAGCTCTGGTGTTGGTACTGGGTTCATGGACATGTGGTTTCCCGTCGGTCTGCCAGTCAGCTTGAATACATATCGCAGACATGGTGACGCACGATATGTGCGAAACGACATTTCTGACCCATCTTGCAACGACCCGTCTTTGCGAAGAACTTGCAGATAGGTCGGTCTGGCTTACTTGCGGGTACTGGTGGGGGTTTAGTAGCGGGTTTGACGGGTTCATCATCTTCGTCTGAGCTCGAGGAGGAATCACTTGATGAATCAGAATTGGAGTCTGCTTCGTCTGCGCTCTCGTTCGAGTTGTATCCCACAATTCCTGGAGCCATATTCGGGTCTACCGAGATCGTCTCGTTTACCTGTGTCTTGACTTGCGGTGCGGGTGTTGGCTTGGTCTCCTCGGCGACGGCGTCTTGATGACGACCGATGTTTCTCTCCTCCCTGCCTCTACCCCTCCCCCTGCCTCGACCTCTTTCCTGTCCTCTTCCCCGCATTCCTCCTCGGCTTGACTGGCCAGCATTCTCTTCAGGAGCAGGCCTACCCCAATCCTCAGCAGCGGCAGCTGGATGATTCCTCTTTCCACCACTGGCACCGCCCCTCCCTTGCCCTCTTCCTCTATCTGGGTTCTCCCCTCTTGCTATTGCTGCTTCCCTCTCTTCATTCTTATATCAGCTGTCATATCTTAGAGTAGACGTACCCTTTCAGCGAGCCTTTTGGCAGAGGGCCACTTTGATTTACGTTCCGCTATCCATTTTGCGATATCTTCATCTGTCTGTAACACTATCCCTGTTCCTTCAATGGGTGGAGGAGGACTTCCATTAGCTCACAGGGCTGAACGACCAATGCCGGCAAGCTCACCCTTTGTGACTGGCCCACTTCTCTTCCTCCTCACTGCTCTCCACCGGTCGGCCGTTGGGGAAAATCAGATGCCTATCACCCTCGTGTACCTCCACGTCCTCTCCTGATCCAACATATTTGCATCCGGGATGTGAACAATTTCTCCATGGTTTGACGCTTATCGCAGGGGCGGCTGATGCAGGTGGACCATTTGGTCGACTTCGTTTATTGGGTGGTTCACTGTGTGCTGGTTGGCCGGCTTGGTAGGTGGCGGAGTAAGAATATCCTTCGGGAGTCGCTGTGGGTTGTGAGGCGTATGCATAATTATACTGAGTAGCTTGTTGATAGTAAGCAGCATAGGGATTGTAAGCTGCTGCTTGGGCGTATGGGTAATATCCATTCGTTTGCGGGTAGTAAGACTGTTGAGGATGTTGCTGCTGATACTGAGGTTGTTGAGGCTGTCGAGCTTGATATTGCTGCTGAACTGGCGGTCTCGATGGTCCTGGCACTCCCTGGCCTTGTGGCTTCTGCGGTAAGCCGTGAACCATGGTGTCTTATGTATATATTATACAGTCTAGATGGTGTAGCAGTAGTAAGGTTGACCCGACTTTTGACGGACAGGCACAGTCACGTGACTAGCATTAAAGTACAGCGAGGAAGCAGTAATCGATGGCGACAAGGTACTTTTGACAGTCTTACAGCTAATCGAGATTCAAACAAAGAACAAAAGATGGAAGCACTATCACGTAGAGAAGAGGAGGAAGTAATGGAGTCAGCAAAGACACAGGCTCTGAAAGCATGTGACGAGTTTGTGAAAAGTAAGTC
>Ga0265798_10012487_pt1 | contig 10242 bp, 14 predicted proteins | sample P3T30metagenome_FD_192430 | JGI IMG/M metagenome (GOLD analysis project Ga0265798, IMG submission 192430) | Plant litter microbial communities from East Loma Ridge, Irvine, California - P3 T30 | ecosystem: Environmental > Terrestrial > Plant litter > Unclassified | place: USA: California...
TAGCAACCATATCTTTTGCTTTACTCTTCAAATGGTCCATGTTGGCTTTAGCATCCTCTTGATCCATTCCAAATTGTTTTCGAAGTTCAACAGCATCTGTACTAGAGTTCATGAGACGGGTTGTGGAGTTGACCAATTGCGATAAAGCCCTTAGAAGAGAGGGTAGGAGGGATTGTTGATTATAAAGCAAATTAGTGATTAACGACAAGAATGGTGTGTCCAATGCCTAATTATCAGCTCAAGATCTTAAAAGGAGGATGTGACTTACCTCGGTCATATCCCTTGGCATCTCGCAGAAACCGGGGAAACAATCCCATATTTGCCCTACGATAGCTTCCCAGATTTTCGCTTCTGTTCCTCGGTTTCCTTCGTCTGCTGCTACCTTTTTGGCGAAGATTCGTTCGGATAGTGGCCGGAAGTACGTTGCGAAGAATAGGAGAGAATCGTTGGTGGTCCTAGATCGGATCAAGGGCAGGAGGTAGGCTCTTCCTGGTCTTGGTGTGTTTCCGTTCCTGGTAATCAGCGACTATTCTTTGAAATAGATGAGAATTGAATGAAATACTTCGATGGGACAGGAAGGAGGGCAAGAGATGACTCACGCATCAGGCTCAATGTTTAAAGGTAGACTCTTCAAAACACCTTCCACACCAATCACTTCGATTGCCATACCCACAACCTCGTCGACCTTTGCTTTATGTTCAAATCCAGTATCATTCTTCAAATCGGCAATACCCTTGATTAAATCCATCAAAAGCACTTCGGCAGCCGTCATTCCCCGTCCAGTTGGGTCGAGAGTTGCATCCCCAGCACCATCTGTTACTCGTACCCTCAACCTAGAGATAGCCGCAGCGAGGATGGGGAGGAGGTATTGAATCCTCAAAGCGTGCTTGTCCAATGATTCGGTCAAGGCTGCGATAAGTTTAGATAGGAAAGGGGTCTTTTGCTTCTTTCGAGCTCCTGGTTGATCGGATCCTTGCCTTTTGTAGTTTACTGAAGCGACGATCATTTCGTCTGATAGGCAGTATCGAATGATACCCTGCGATCCAATTGCGTCCGAGGCGGCGACCATGACAGCAGGCGATGGGGAGGGGGCGAGGAGCATATCGTGATAGATGAGATTAAAGGCTCGGGGGATGTAGGATGATAATGAGATTGGGTCTTGTAATGACATTTTCACTAGCGCCGAAGTGAGGGCTTGGAGGTAGGATGGGATATCGACCGTGTTGGAGTTGATATTCGGTGGAGAGGCTATTAGGGAATCGATGACTGTTGGGAGATTTGTCAAGACCGCTGGAGCGGCCGTGGTGCTGTCTGCCGGGGGCGGTGTGAATAGGTTGGCGAGCAGGGAATAGATTTGAGGAGTGAGATGTGGGATGGGTGGGAGCGATAGTAGTAGACTACATAGATTTGCCATGTGCTGATCATTAGCTCCACATCAAGAAGAAGGTAGCTTACAGCTTCTCCCCAAACAGCTGCCCAACCCCTCAAACCCTGAACAACCCAAATTGCCCTCTTTCCCTCTCCATCCTCTCCATCAACGAATCTAGCCTTCTTCTTTGAACTAGCTCCACCCTTACTCTCCTCCTCCATGATCCCTTCAACCCATTCCCTCGCTTTGGGTAGATACGGATGACCACCTGGAACAACTTTTGGTGGGATTGGAGTAGTCAAGACTTTTCGAACACCTTCTTGGGCTAGATGACGGACTTTAGGTCTAGCATCTAGGTTGAGTTCAAGTAGGTATGCCCATGATTTCTTGAGTAATGGTGATGAATTCAAAACGGATGGAGAGGCGAAGAGGATCAAAGCGGGGATTATTGTTACCAATGACCGAAGAGCTGGTGGGTGTTCCATTGCATTTTCAAATAGTGGCAGGATGGATTCCAGTAAACTTGATAATTTCGAAATGACCACATTGGCAGGTGTTTCCGGAATAACAATTCCAAGTAGATATAGTACAGCAGGAATTAATGCTCCCTGACCCATATTCTCCGTTTCGGCAATCTCCTCGCCTCCCTCATCATCATTCACAGCTTTCTCTAGACATTGTAATAATGAGATAAAATATGCAGTAGGTGAATGAGGGAGTGTATCGATTTTAAGTGAAGTCGTTAATGTTTGTTCGATTGCATTGAGGAGTTGGGCGGGTTTGGAATTATGTGATAGTTTCGATGTGGTTTGTCTACGGACATTTGATAATGCCTCTGAGAACTCTGCCGATGGCTGACTCGAGGTCGACATTATGTAGGTGTAGATGGAGTGTCAATGAAAGGACGTGAACGGAAAGCAAGAAGAGACTTGAAATTCTTGAATTTAGTCACGTGACTCGACACGTGGGGAAGATGAGTGGCAAAGAGGAGAGAAGAGGTCTTGGGTGTTGCGGACGGTGTGGGTGACCGTCCTCTCTACACTGCAGAAGAGCGTAGATTAGGGGTTCTAAGGAGTTGGACGAACATCGCATAAGTAGCAGCTGCGCTCTTGACGAAGGCGCACCACACCTTCATTCTGTCATACTGAAACGAAACTCTGGCTACCCCGTGAACTCCTTTCTCCATACACATATCACCTAAAAGGAAATACCAGCATGATCTGCAGTAACACTCATCTCATCTGAATTCAGTGACTGATCTAGACGTTCAACAAGAATCCGAAAATGACAGCAGTCCAAGATGGTCAACTAATAGAGGGAGTACTCTACCTACTAGATAATAATCCAATAATCAACCCAACATTCAATTCTCCCGTACGTCTTCCGTATCGAGGGTTATAAAACTAATGAAAGGCAATATCCATGACCCACCTATCAGGCTCATTAGGATTCGATCCCTCTCTTATGAATCCCAGACAGATCTGTCAAGCCATAGCACCCCTTGCAGAGGCGCTTTTTCCCACTCCTCGAATACCGGTATTTCGGACCCATTCAAATGAAGGTTGGATCGTATTTGAGGAATCGTCCGCGCTCAATGTCAAACCGCTAAAGCTGGCAAGACGAACGACTCCTACTTCCTACTCCAAAGATAAGGGGTCGAATGTCAACATACCCCCTATTAAAGAGGGATCAATGCCGTCTACCCCACTTCTACAGACCTCTTCCATGGAGCTTGTCACGAACATACCTGATCCACGAGACCCACCAAACTTCACGGGTATTGAAGCTAACAAGGGAAAGAAATCGTTCTTGAGGCCTTTCCTACTAGGTGGTAGGAAGAAGAAGGGCGAAATGCTAGCTGCGGTGGTGCACAAGTCAAGGCAGGAAGACGGGTCCGATGTCCATTCAGGTGAACAGCTGGTGAATGAAGATCTTCAAGTAGACTCTGGACCTCCAGAAAGTCCATATGAGGAGACGGCGTTCAGCTCGGAGTATGACGATAATGGTGATGGTGATGATGGTGGTCAGCTTTCACCGATCTGGGCTCCCCTCGCGACTAAAGGGAAGAAAACGGTCTCAAGAAGGGTCGCGGAAATACATGTCGATGAGGTCATCCCTGCCTCACCAGTCGTCATGACCCCGATGATATCGAAAGTACTTCTTCCCCCAGTCACTCCAGATACATCAACGCCTCCCGTGGCGACTTCTCCCATTCCCTCACCTGTTCCGACACCTACTACTGCTTCTATACAGTCAACTCCTGTGGGGACTGTCATTCCCATCACCCCAGTCGCTATGTCACCAATAACCGCACCTTCCTCTTGGATGAGATCCCCTCCTCAGACACCAATCCCTATCACACCTATCGTAGCTGTCAGCACAACTCCGACTCATCGAGAATCAGAAAGCAAACTGGGAAGCGGCGGAGATCGCCATCATCGCGACCGCAAGGAGACGAGTGACGAGCGCAGAAAGCGGAAGGAGCGAGAGCACGCCAAGCGTGGGAGGGGATCTGACGGGGAGAGGAGATCCAGACCCATCAGGAGTTTTGTTGAGAAGGAAGATACTTGGTTAGAAGTCATTTTTGAAGATCTACCATTTGGACCGGACAAGAATATGGTCAGTACTCGTCGATCAGCTGTAGTTAGGCCAGATGTCAGACACTGACATACCCAGTCTCGAGCCTTTGAATCAATCAAGAAAGATTACAAAATCTTCATAGCTGAGATTATCGCTCTCGTTGGTTTAGCATATGTGATCCAACGTTCAGGTTGGTAATACTTGATTGTATGCATGTGGATAGACATGTGGCTGGTGTACAGCCAGTGGATCAGAGCATGACGACGCCGATGGAAGAGCTCTGTTTTGATAATGTTCCTTTTTGACCTCCGTCGATAGGTGCACAGGCCCAGTTGTATAGGTAGTCTGGTTGTCAGCTCACCACTCGTCACTTCTGCAGCATCTAGTTGAGACTTACAATTCAAGTAACCATCTCCAGCGCCGAACTGCTCATTAGCTCTTACCAACAACTTAGGGTGATAGACATACCTTTTGTTCAGAGAGGAACATATTATTATCCAGACATGTCAGAGCGTTCATTACATCAAATCCAGCCTACTCGTTAGCTCCCTGGATATTAGGGGGACATACGGTCTGAGCAACAGATAACATATCTTGCGATAAGGCATTCAACCTTTCGCTCAATTTCCCTTTGGCCTTGGTTTCATGTCTCTGTACATCGTCTGAACTGCCTGAAGGGGAGAAGATTGCGTCTGAGGCGTAGTAGAATAAGTAGGCTGCTTGGAGGGTATCGTATTTTGGTGATTGCATGATTGATGATGGGAGGGAGTAGAATGAGATGAAATCTGTTATTAGGTGTGTTGTGGGGTCCTATTTGTCAGCTTCCTATACTCGGAAGTACAGGAATATTGGGAGGTGGTAGAGTTGAACAGGAAGGGAGAACTTACCTCGACGACATATGCCCAGACAACCTGCTCTACCCTCTTTCCACCTTCCTCCCGTCCCTGCCCAGATAAGAACCAATGTTCAACCTCCTCATCTTTACTAAACAATTGAGCAACATCAAACCGTCCTAAGAATTTGGTCAACAACTCCCTAACAGCAGTAACATCTCCTTTGCCCATTTCCCTAAATCCAGGAATCTTGGGTGCATCAGGAGCAGAGTAATGTTTCTTCATTCTAGCCATTGTCATTGCTCTTGGTTGAGCTGAGAAACCAATGTCCACTAGTTTCTGAGGATTTAGGTTTCGATGATAATATCGACATGTACCTATTGGAGTTGGGATGACTACGCCGGCGGTGTAAATTGCTTGCCAGACGCCAGAGAGATTGACTCGACGGGTGACTTCTTTGATGAGGACGGGGGCTAGACGTTTGGAGCGGAGCTTCTTGTGGACACAGAGGTAGTTGATTTCGGCGGATGAGAATGTTCTGATTATCAGCATGAATGCTAGTTATAATTGTAGCTGGGCGGGGTGCGAGACAGCGAGTGAAAGATTGAATAGGAGGGCGGAATGAAGAGATGATGATCGAATATAGAAGAGACTTGCCGACTACGGACTCGGATATCAATCTTGATACCAGAAATGAAAGCGACTAGTTTGCCAGTCTTGGCCACTCGGACTCCAATGTGCCAATCAGGTACGTATCCAGGAGCAGTCAGTGCCCTATCTATCAGCTTCTTCCTCGGTAAACATCACAAAGACAGACCACAAGAGGAACTCTTTCGAGTACTTGAATCGGAACATGGCATCATCATCTTCCACGTAATTCTCATCCAGAAGGAAATGGACCTCTTTACATTGCTCATCATTCTTGATATCGATTAAACTCCATTCGAATCCAGCTGGAAGAGCTCCTGGGTCCTGCTTGACATCCTTAATGTGCTTCAGCTCGTCTATTGGTCCTTCCTCAAGTGGGGCGGAGGATGATCCGCCAAGTTGAGGAACTGGTTGGGTTTTCCAAAACTGATATTAGCTGCTTCGAAGTCACTTCTACAGACGCCAGCTTACCTTGTGTTCTCCTAGTGCTTTTGTACCAACCTTTCCACCTAATGCTTTCTGTCCGTCTAACATTTTAATCATATCGGACGCTTTTAGTGCTTTACGGATCTCGTCTGAACTTTAGCTTGCTTCAGTGTTCAGGTATCTAAAAGCTCACCATCAGTGGCTTTTCCTCGGTCCTCCGGGTCCATCCCTTGCCTGACTATATCCACCAATTCTTGAGGAGCTTGTCCAGTCGTTATAGTCCTGGTCGTCAGCATCTCCCCTCCTGCACGGACCAAATTACCTACTTTAGCCTATCGACAGCTTTTGATGTTTTCGACTTCTTCTTCTTCTTTTTCTTTTTCTTGTCGGCATTGCCATCCCCTCCCTCCACTGTCACGTCCTCTTTCTCCTCTCCCTCGTCGTTATCTTCCTCATCTTCATCTTCGTCTTCAGCGCTTTGACCACCTAGATTTTGGATTTTGGCGATAAGTTCTTCTGTCTCGGCCCCATTGACCGTATTGGAGCTAGATGCCCCTGCGTCCACAGGCAAAGTATCGTCTTGAGGAAGGGGCATTTTAGTTGATTAATAAAAGAAGGTATAGAACGGTTGAACAAGAAGCTATCGTGAGTCACGTCCTATCTTTAGGGGGAGGGGTAAATAAGGGGAACCTAAAGTCACTACCAACCTTCCTATTCTTCATCCACCTTATATCACTCCTCTCCCAATCATGTCATCCGACCCACCCAATCCACCTGCTTCTGGGTCATTGGACGCACCAGTCGATACGGTGATGGAGAGCTCCACCGCATCCTCTGGGGAGAACGCTCTACCCGCCGACATTAGACAGCAAGTCGAGCAGGAACAGGCATTGGCAGATGCTCAGAAACGGTTGAAGGAGCTGGAAGCGGATAATGAGCGTTTGCAGAGGGAAAAGAAGGAGGTTGAAGAGGCAAGGGATGGGTCTGGTAAGCTGTCCTAATATCATTGATGTGGTATGAGCTGACAGAGTAGTATCGACAAATAATCAATTGAGAACGCAATTGAGCCAATTGCAGAGTACGCAGCATGGTTCTTCTGCTGAGCTCTCGGTCATTCAGCTGCGTATAGATGTAAGCTGTCCCGTATCGTGGATCTGGCAAAGCTGACGAAGTAGTCTGTCGAGAGTGAAAAGAGAGAGCTACTCGAGGAGGTCGAGAGATTACAGCAGAGATCATCGAGGAGTACTCGTAAGCTCATCTGCATGGGGTCCGGACTTGTGCTGACATCTACAGAGGAACTGTATGCGCTACGGACCCAGCGGGCCGAGGCTTCCTCCAAGATTGCCCATCTTGATGTCGAGGTATCAGAGTTGAAGATGGCTGCAGAGTCTTCAAAGGTAAGTCAAATATCCTGATTATGGCTGATTTCAGTTCAACGAGCAGAGAGCCACCCAAGCACTTCAAGCCGCTCGGGCAGAAGTCTTGAATCTATCGAAAGGCACTGCAGAGGTGGAAGAGAGGTTTGGGAAATATCGGGCAGAGAAGGTAAGCCTCTGGGTCAAGTGCGGACTTTGGCTGACCGATAGCAATCTGAACTATCAGACCTCCAGGTCCAATACGATAACCTTTCCGCTCGACTCACTTCATCCGAATCATCCCATCACACCCTTCAGAAAAGCTATAATGATGTCTCGCAGCGTCTCGCGGAAGCTCACGCAAATATCGCCCGTCTCACATCGTCCGCTGCCGAGAAAAAGACTTCATCCTCTCTGGAAATGAATCGCCTAATGGATGAAAATAGGGTATTAGAAAAACGAGGAGAAGATGCTCGACAAGCAATTCTCGATCGTGAATCCGAATTGGAGAGGATTACAGATGCTTTCGCTGAAAAGGAGAGACACTGGGAGGAGAAATGGAAGAAGGAAGAAAGGACCAGGAAGGAGGTTGAAAAGAGAGCAGAGGACTTGAAAGTCGTTGTGGATCGACTTGCTATGGCTTCGGGCGAGGGAAGTGGTTTGTCGCCGGCTGCTGCTCTTGCCAGTGGGGCTAAAGCGGGTGGAAAGACGTATACTCAATTCTACACCGACTTCACGCTCATGGAGGCCAAGTTAAGGACTTCGGAGAACGAAGTCTCGAGATTGACCCAGATCCTGGACGAGATCTCTGCGGATTTGGCGGAAAAGGTAAGCTACGTGTTCCCCTGCGACCGAATGAGCTGATGTGCAGCAACCTCTTCTGGACGAACAGCAGGCCGAGAGAGATGCCGCCATGGAACGAGCTACTGCCCTCGCTGGCCAGCTCTCTACCGTCATGGCCGCCCGAGACGCTCATGAACATACCATCAAATCACTCCAGGCGTCCTCGTCGCAAAACGAAGAGGAAGTCGTCGCTCTACGCGCTAGCACCGATGATCTCAGCCGTCAAGTCCAAAGTTTACTACGTCAACTAGCAATCCGAGATGACCCCTCACTAGCCAACACTCCCATGGACGGCCCAGCACCTGTCGAGGGCGATCTCATTACCGACCACCTGCTCGAATTCAGATCAATAAGGGGTCTACAGGAACAAAATCATAAACTCCTCAAAATGACTCGAGGGCTCATGGCTAAACTCGATGCCCAGGAAATCAACCGTGCGACCTCCGATACAGATGATCTCGATACTGCCGCTACCCTCGAACAAGCTACGCAGACCATCAATCGACTCCATGCTCAACTCTTGGAAGCTCAGAAGAAGATTAATGAAGCTGTCAAAGAACGGGACTTCTTTTCGAAATTGTTGGCAAAGGGAGAAGGACTTAATTGGTCACCTAGTGGAAATGGTGATGGTGATTCACCACATCAGCAGACGATTGTTTCGCTTCAGGCAGAGATGGATACTGTCAGGTCGAAAGCTGAGGAGGAGATTAAGGAGATTAGAGATCAGTTGAGGGCGAAAGCAGAGGCTGCTGGTGTTGCTGAAGTTGAGAGGGCAAAGGCAGATGCTAAAGCTACTCTCCTCGAGGGTGAGCTTTCCCTCCCACACCAACTGGTAGAGCTGATGGTCAGAACAACATCGAATACTCGCCGACTCTAGTACGCTTCAGAAACAGGAATACAGTAATCTCGACCAACAATATCGACAATTACAGGGTGCTATCAACCAAGCCCAGAACGAACGCAAATCCGTATGTCCCCCTCACAGCTGTACTATTGATACTGATAACCAGGCACTCGAGCAGATTGCAAGCAAGCAAGCAGAAGTCGATCGATTACGTACGGAAGCCTCAACCCTCCGGGCCGAGAAAGAACAGTGGCAGGTATGCTTGATTTCTTCATTGATTGTACAAAGCTAATGGAGACAGAGCAGTGAATATCGATTACAGACCGATTTCCGATCTGTTCAGAATGAACGGGCGAAGTTGCAACAGCTTATTGATAATCTCACTAGTGTTGGTGCAGAGAGTGAAAAGAGCAGGTCGGAAGACAGGCAGAGACTTGAAAAGAGGATCGAAGAGGTCCAGAGGGAATCGTAAGCTATCAAACTTGTGCACAACGAGAATGAGCTGATGAATCAGGACCGCGCTCAGGACTCAATTACAAGAAGCGAGGAATGCTACTGCTGCTGCTGAGGTGAGTCAATAAACACAGCGTTCATGGAAGAGTATCTCATTATAGAAACGCGCATCTGAGATCGACGGTCGAGTCGAATCAGCTACCCAGTCCCTTCGAACTGAGAAGGAAGCTGCGGATACACTGGCTGCTACCCGTCAAGAACAGATCACATCCCTCACTGCCGACCTGGAAAAGAGCAAGAAAGACGTCGAGATGAAACATCACATCGGTATTCGATGGAAATCACGTGCCGATACTCTCACTCAAGAAGCTAGGACTCGACAGACAACCCTCGAGGAGAAGGATAAAACTATTTCGGAACTTACTACCAAGGTTGAAGGATTGACTAAGGAGCTAGAAGGAAGTAAGGCCAGGATTGGAGAGTTGGAGAAGAAGGTTGCTACGCCTGCACCCGCATCTGCCCCGGTCGCTACCCCTAGCTCAACCGAGACTCCTGCGGATACCGCTGAACTTGTGCGTCATATACCACTGAAAAGAGCTGATATGTAGATATCTTTACGAGCTGAGAAGGAGAGCTTGCAAAAGCAGTTGGAGCAGGCTAAGAAGGACTTGGAAGCTGCTAAAGCTGCACCGGCACCTGCCGCTCCCGCCACCGCCACCGTCACGGAAAGTACCCCTTCGGCCCCACTTGCAGACGATGAGCGGGAGAAGCTAGAGAATAGAACCAAGGAACTTGAAACTGAGCTCGCGGCTCTTAACGAGGTGTGTTACGATCTCAATATGAGAATCTTGTGCTAATGTTCTAAAGAGGTATACCGAGAATGTCGTCAAG
>Ga0265798_10012488_pt1 | contig 10242 bp, 12 predicted proteins | sample P3T30metagenome_FD_192430 | JGI IMG/M metagenome (GOLD analysis project Ga0265798, IMG submission 192430) | Plant litter microbial communities from East Loma Ridge, Irvine, California - P3 T30 | ecosystem: Environmental > Terrestrial > Plant litter > Unclassified | place: USA: California...
GTGTTTTGGGCGTGGTCTGCCGGGACGGAGCAGTTGACGTGAAGAGTAGGCCGATGAAAAATCTGGCAAAGGGCAACAGAGGTTGAGAGGATGGTGAGCACAGTCTGATGCAAAGAAAGATGCAAGAAGCAGACTGGGAAGACGAGGGATTTCGGTGCGAGGTGGCTGAAAGCCCCGCACGCCTCGAATGCCGACCGACAGAGGCAAGGGAGGCTGAAACGCATGAAGAACCTCGTGTCGAGGACGACGACATCCTGGACTTTCCTGTGTACATACTGTACTTTGCCACGTCGCACACGATATTTGTTCATTTAATTGTGGGTCAGTGGTAGGCACTGGCGCTGTGGCCGTGCAGTCTCGATGCTGGCAGCCAACCATGGGGTGACCGGCAGTGGCAGCACCAAGAAGCCCAGAAAATCAAGAGGCAAAGGTCTTCGCACGAATACAGGATGCACCATCTGTCGCAAACGCCATACCAAGTGCGATGAAGTGAAGCCAGTCTGCGGACCTTGTGCCAAAGGGCAAAGACCATGCGAGTATGGGACGCCTGCCGTGCAAAGTCAAGTCCAGCCTACGCAGGCTCCAAAGCCGACGTCCAGTCCAGAGAACAATATATTCACAGAGAATCGCCCTGGAGATCATACAAGATTCTCGCCAATACCGCCGGATCAAGAAGTCAGTCGACCATGGCCCGAAGAACCTATCGACGATACTTTACCGACCACAAGCCCCCGATCTAGCTTGGGTTCGGCATACGGAACAGAGGTGGCGCCTCTCAGATGGTTTGGCCTGTTGGCAGGAGACTTGCCATACGACCACAACAAATCACCACTAGAAGCTCTAGGCGATGTGGCATCATCGCAGCGATACATGCAAGGTGCTGGCACCAGCCAAGTCAATGGCCACAGACAAACTTCGGCAACTCCTAGCGACACGCCTTCACTGCCTTGTACTAAACTAAGACTGCAAGCATCGGCTGCATCTCCACCTACCAGTAATCACAGCAGCATTGCAGACGAGCATCGGCAATGGCGATCTTTGGAGCCCATCGCGTTAAAAGGAAACGAACACGCCATATTTGAGCGATTCATCAATCGCGTAGCGCTCTGGATCGATCTTTTCGACCCTTTGAAGCACTTTTCCACATTCGTCCCACATCTTGCCCTGCACAATGAAGGGTTGATGAAAGCTCTGCTCGCTCTCGGCGCGCGGCACATGTCAATCAAGCCCGAGGGTAACGATGAAGCGAGAGTCGAACGTGCTGTGCAGTACTATGATGAGACTCTACGGTATCTCCAGCATGCCATGAGATTTTCCTCATACAAGAACAGCCAGGAGCTGCATGCAACTGTCCTTGTCATCAGCAAGTATGAGATGATTGACGGCACAGCTAAGAATTGGGAAAAGCATTTGAAAGGTGTGTTCTGGATCCAACGCAGCCGAGACATCAACGGCGAGTCTGGCGGCATCTCGCAAGCCGCATGGTGGGCGTGGCTGAGGCAAGATATATGGGCAAGCCTCCGTGAAGGCCGACGTCTTTTCAGCTTCTTCAAACCTACCAGACCATACGAAAGCATGGATATGTGGGACATGGCGTCTAGGGTCGTGTACATCCTTGCACAGGCCGTGAACTACAGCTCAAAGGAAGAGACCAAAGCCGGAGAGGCTGACTTGCCATCACGCATCCTCCGTGCTACCACGCTACTGGGTCTCCTGGATGAATGGCGACGCAACATTAGCATCCATTTCAGCCCGCTCCCAATCCAAGGTCCTTTTGAAACCGTGTTTATACCTCTCTGGTTTAACCCCCCAGCGCTAGGAGTCTCAGTACAGATGTACTGCTGCGCGCGGATACTACTCCTCGTCAACCAACCAGCCGCGGGAGGGTATCTCGAATGTCAGAGCCGCGAGAGAACGATTGCCGAATGCATTGATACGGTTGGCGGAGTTGCGATGAAGCTTTCGGATGATGCGACGCGGCTCATGTCTACGCAATGTCTATATGCTGCCGGACTATATTGCTCAGTCCCTGCTAAGCAGAACTCGATCGCGGAGCTGATACGTGAGCACTCTGCGCATACAGGATGGCCCACAAACACGGATCTGGTCGAAGAGCTGAGGGTGCACTGGGCTGAGCAGGCACAGTGAGAGGGCTTTAGGATTTCAGGACTTTTTGGCATCAAATCCTACGCATGCCCATGAAGATGAGATCTGGTCATCTCAATCGCCTCGATAATTAACACAATCATCTCCACGGCCAGCCAGACCCCTCTCGTGTGGTCTGGTCGATACCGTCATCTGGGCTTACAAAGCTATACCAGTGAGCCAAGCAGTATCTCACCATAACGCATCACTACTATCTATGCCGAAGTTGATAATATTGCACAGAAGAAAGTCACCAAGATGAACGGAATCGGTTCAAAGGCATTTATCTGAATGGTATCCGTGACAATTTGGCCGGCATATCAGTCCTTCCGCCTGCGGCATAGAAAGTCTCTACCGCATATATTTGCGGAACAAAACATGCGCAAGCGCGTAGACCGCAACACCAAACGCCATCATTCCCGCAATGACGCCGAAGCCCAGCAAGTACTTTGGGCGATCCTCTTCCGGGAAAAGATACGCTCCGTAAATCTGGGCCAAGTTACCGAGAGCGTTGACGAGCGCAAGCGCTACGCCTCGAGTCTCGCGGGGCATGTCTCCAAATGTCGAAGCTGTGTATGAGAGAGCACATCCGTTCGTCGCCCAGAGGCCGGCAGCCATGATAACCAGAAGAGCGTACCGCGCCTTGAAGTCGTACACGGCGCAGATGACTACGGCACAGACCAGGCTGCACGTCAGCCAGCCCGAGATAATAAGGCCTCGCTGCTTCGGGTACTTGTCGCCGAAGTATCCAGTCGCGACCACGGCGACGAAAGCGACCGCTATTGCAACAGTTAGTCGTTGTAATTCCCACAAATGTTTACTGAGACCGAGAGGGTATCTCACCATAGATAGGCACCACCATGAATTGTGCCTCCACAGCGGTATACCCCAGCCCTGCGACCAGAGTGGGATAGAAGTACGACAGTGTCGAGGAGCCGACAATAACCATGTAACCCGCAACAAGAATCCAGACCTTCCAGGACTTTATAGCCTGCAGCAACGCCTGCTTCGAGCTTATCGCATCTTCGGTATGAGTTTGACCCGCCTCATAAAGTCGTGTGATTGCGAGTTCGCGCTCTCTGTCGGAGAAACGCCTCTTCGTGGTCGATGGGAAGTCGGGCAGGATAAAAAGAGAGATGAGTGCCCATCCGCATGTGGCAGCGCCCTCCACGATCTATTGGAGAAACAGCATTAGCTTTGCAACCTTGCAATGGACGCGCTGCGTTTCTACTCACGAAAAGCCATTGCCATCCAGTAAGACCATGGGTTCCGTCCAAGTTGCTTTGAGAACAAGTCAGCGCCCCGCGATGAACACCACTTTGCCTTGACCGGCACTCACCCAGTTATCGCTCCAGCGATGATGCCTCCAAACGCGCCCGACAGCACAGCCGCCGAAATGTACACCGCGAACCGCTTCGATTGTTCCTCCTTCTTGTACCACGACGACAGGATGAGCAGGATGCCTGGCGCAAAACCTGCTTCGAGGACACCGACGAGCGTTCTCAGCGCAACGAGTTGTCCGTACGTCTTGATCACGGCCATGCACATGGTTGCAACACCCTGCTTTTGTCAGCGAATTCGACGAGTGGGCTTTGGATTGAAGATTCCGCATACCCAGAGAAACATGATTGTTGGGAGGAAGATCGAGGGCCTGGTTTTGGCGAGGATCATGTTCGAGGGCACTTCGAAGAAAACATATGTGATGAAAAACACCACCAATGCGATGGAATACTGGTCAGAGCTCATGTTGAGATCGTCGGTCATGCCAGCCACCTTTGCGTTTCCAATGTTGGTTCTCTGGATCGACAATCAGCTGTGTGGCCCAAAGTATACGAGTCTTGACTTGGGCGACGAACGTCCATGTAGCTCAAGAGGTACATGACCCAGATGCATGGCAGGAGGGCAATGTCAATCTTGCGCACGAGACGCTTCTCCTCCGCTGCTCTGTCGGCGTCGGTCTCAGTCGACACGGACTCTTCTGCTTCTTCGACATACTTGATGTCTTGCATGTCGTTCTTGCTTGGCTCGAAGGAAGACATTGTAAGTGCTGATGGTTTCTTGCAACGTGTTGATGGATCTCCGTCTCGAAGGAAGTGCGATGCAGCCTGGTCATATATACACTGCAGGTGGCCGAGGAGGAGGAGTAGTAGTACTACCTCACTTTGTATCTCGATGCTCGTCCTTCAGATGAAACGACTCGTGCCGACGTGTCCATAGGCTATTGACCCCAGCCATCCACGTTGGAGAACTGGTCTCTTCTACATCATTCTCTTCATCAAGCATGATCAGTGCCTCATCCTCCTCGACTCCCAGCGCTACGGATTGACTTCTTCTCCGCAACGCACCGTGCCATTCTCCGCATTTCCCCCACCTGGAGAACCCACTCACGGACGCCGAACGGACCGGGAAGAGCATGTCCATGCTGACTCGAGCAGGCGCTAATCCGAACACCTCGAGACGAGCCTGTCTGCTCTCGTCTCGAGGAGTCGAGTTCACTCCCTCTTGGATCGCTCGGCATCCACATGTGGACTTCTTCTTGTCACTACAACATCTCCATAACTCGGAGTCACAAGCCAATTCGGTAGCTCACACCATCAAGCTCTTGACTTCTGTGGAGAACAAGGACCAGAGAGAGCTGGCAGTCTTCAAAAGCCGATCATAACCGGAGAGTATAACAGTGTCTTCCTTCCCACGGTAAGCATTCGACTGTTTCCTCGATTACTTGTACTCAGTCCCTCTATCGCCGTCTCTCCCCACTATTCATTCGACTCTCTATCACTCTCAACTCTCAACCCGAAGTCAACCTCATTACAACGCTCACCAAAAAAAATGGTCCAGGCCGTTTCAATCCACGAGACCGGCTCCAACGGAAACAACGCCACCAACATGTCCAGCCAAACAGAGGAATCAGAAACCATGCCTTACCTCTCAACCCAGCCCGCCCCCGACGCAAACTGGCAAGTCACTCTCAGCAACAAAGTAATAGCAATCACCGGCGCCAACCGCGGCATCGGCCTCGGCCTAGCAGAAGTCTGCCTCGCCAACAACGTCGCAGTCGTCTACTCTCTCGACCTCTCAGAGCCAGACGAAGACTTCGCCGCTCTGGCGAAGAAGAACCCAAACCGCTTCAAGTACCTGCACATGGACGTCACCGACGAGCCTTCGATCAAGAAGACTCTGGATCAGATCGTAGAGACCGAAGGCGCTCTCCATGGCATGGTGGCGAATGCGGGCATGACCAGACACCAGCCTGCGCTGGATTTCACGCGCGAGCAGGTCGAGCAGCTGTACAAGCTGAATGTGTTTGGTGCTTTCTCTTGCGCTCAGGCTGCTGCGCGGAAATTCATCGAGCTCGGCATCAAAGGCAGCATCGTCTTCACGGCCTCCATGACTTCGTACCGACCCAATCGAGCCGGGCCGTCTGCACCATAGGTAAGTTCTGGAGAGCCTTGAGTAGTATTCACAGCTGAAAAGCACTTGCTGACAATTTCCATCCACAGTATGTTCACATTGGTCTCCACCTGTGGAAATTTGACGATCCCTTCCACGTCCCCTAGAGATCAAACACTGCAAATGGAACGTGCACTAACCTTAATTGCTTGATAGCGGAGGAACCAAGGCTGCACTCCGGAACATGACCCATACCCTGGCCATGGAATGGGCAACGCACGGCATCCGCGTCAATAGCATTTCACCGGGCTTCGTGCGAACGCAGATGACGGCGAAGATCGAAGCGGCGCCGGATTTCCAGACGAAGATGAAGGTGAGTTGTTTTCGATGGGAAACAGTGTTCTCTCTGAACCGTTGTATAAGATGGGATCGAGGAACCCGATGGACGACGAGCTGACTTTGAGTTCTTTCGTGCAATAGTATTACGGAGGCATGCCGCGTTTGGCTATGCCGCAAGAACTGGGCGGCGCGTATGTGTATCTTTTGAGCGATGCAGCGAGTTATACTACGGGGATCGATATCCCTGTCGCCGGCATCGTTGGGGCCTGGTGAGGAAGAGGTGAGAGCTGCGGTGTTGTTTGGGAGCCCAGACGGTTTTTGGTCTAGGTACCCAGTAATGGTGATTTTTTTTTTCGTGATGAGCATGTTGGCGCATGGCTGGCCGTATGAGGAAATCCAGGTGTTAGTCCTAAAAAACCATGTTGCATGTTTGAGACGTTGCTAGAAATGCGTCCTTGGTTGCGTGAATTAAACCTCGTGCTCTGTGCACTCGACTTTTGTCACTCTCTTCCGCCATAGACGTGCACATCCACTCGTACCCTATAACTTACAACACAACTCTAGCCTCCGACAAATGACTCTCACAACAGACTTCGAGGATTTTTCGAAAGGTGCTCTTCTAGATGTACTTCTGCCAAATACCGACAAATTTGATGCCGTAGCACTCTTGCAAGAAGGGAACGCAGAAGAGGTCCGACGAGCTCCGTCGAGGAAGCACTTGTTCCTTGGTCGGTGAACCGCCTTGCAGCACATCCACTTCGTAGCTTACAATGTACAGACGAGAAAACTAGCTTCCAGATCGTACTGCGAACCTCTGTTTCACAAGATGCAGCTCGCGAGCTTCTTCCATCGCTTGAACTCACCATCTCTGCACATGCCACTAATGCCGTGCCCGAGGGCCCAGGCAGTGCAGCAGCAGCAACCGGGAAACACGATATTGCCTCCACCAAGTCTGCTGCTACAGACGATGTCGACCTGGTGACAGTCAAGAACTACACGTATGCCATCTGGAAGCCAACGCTGCATCTGGTCCGTCCGAGGGTGCGATTGCAACGACCAGCTGTATACTTCACCGCGACCCTGGGCTTGAACAGTAGCAGCTCCACTACACTGTCTACGCCGGGAGAGCACTACCTACCTAGCTTCGAGCCTCTGCCGGCGAATGTGCTCGAGTCGCTTCGCCACGACCCATCGCTGGGCGCTCTGGGTCGTCAGATCCACGTTTCGGAGACGAGAGTCACGAAAGTGTCTCCATCGGCATCGCAACTCGAAAACACACCGAGACCATTGCGCGGAGCCACCAAAAGAGCTTTCCCCACTGTGCCGGCCTTCTTCATGCGCATGGGCTACTCTGCTCTACCAGATGCAGTGATCGCGAGTCTCTACGTGGAGATTTCGCCACTGATCACAGGCGAAGTGCGTCTCGATGATGTACGGATTGAAATCCCGGGCTTGGCCATCGAGAGTCTCAATGAAGCCGCGTGGCCGCAGCGGTCGAGGGCTGGCGACGAGGTGGTCCTGCTTTACCGGATTGAGAAGCGAAACCTGGTGACGAATCCGCCTGCGAAGGATATAGACCTGGCTTCAGTCACTATCAAAGCCATCACATCCTTCGATGAAGACTCTCGCGTGGGAATCGAGACACAGTGGCAAGCTCAGGTCGACATGTCACACAGCCAGACGCCGACATCTTACAAGTGGTCAAGACCGCTTAGTACCGGGGGTGCAGCTCACAGGCGGATGCTTTCTCAAAACAGCTCCCGGCCTTCTATGCAAGATGTGTCGAGCAAAGAAGGCGAGATCATTTTCACCTTCACGGCACCCCCTACCACGAAACAAGGATCCGAGGTTGAGATTCATGTCCAATGCTTGAACAAAAGCAATCGAAGTAGGAGGTTTGCCATTGTGACGGCGCAGAGGAGGACTTCCGCAGTCTCAGTCAAACCACGGTTTGAAAGGCGTGCCAATTCGAACGACACTACGGCGATATCGGCGACACATGATGCGAGACACCATGACGGCGCGGAAGAGCACACAGTCTTTACCTTGACGCCAGACGTGCGAATCGGGCCTTTGACAACAGGCGCGTGTTTCGAAACGAGTCTGAGATACCGCACCACAAGTGCAGGCGTCCTTGATTTCGGGAGTGTAAGGGTGATAGATTTAGAGTCGAGGCAAACGCTCGACGTTACCGAACTGCCGGAAGTCATCTCGCTCGAGCAATGAAAGCTAGATGTACTTATAATTCCGGCGCGTGGCCAGAGAAAACCATGTATGCCAGCTTGCCTGCCTGCCTCCTCTCTCCACCACATCGCGATTCTAGTCTTCCTCCTCTGCGCGCCCGCTCCGCTGCAGATCCAGTATGCGCCCGACGCCACGCTTATGCGTTTACCAGTATCATTCGTATCCCATGTTCCCTATCTCTGTCAAGTGCCATTTCGCGTTTTCCATCATTTGCGTACAAGTTCAGCTCTTCTTCTGCGAGCCCGCCTTCTCCAGCTCGGCTTTCAGCTGCACCGAGAAGTCGTCGCTCGTGTCGTCGTCGTCCCAGCTCTCCTCCCACAAATGCGTCGCCGCGGTTTGAGAACCGACTTCCTCTTCTTTGGTCCAGTCTGCATCCCATGCGTTGTTAGCCTTTGTATCTCGTACAGCTTTGTCTGAGGAGTATTGTTCGCACGTACCCTCTACGGGGAAATCCTCAAACTCGTCATCCTCCTCGAGCTGTGCGCCGGGCTTCTGCGGTTGGAGGGGTTGGCTGGTGTCTTTTGAGTCGGAAACGACGGCTTTGGTTGTGTTCTGGCTTCCTTGCGCTGCGCCCGACATGGTTGGAGATTCCTGTGAGTATTTTGTTGGGCTTGTTTGGTGCGTTTGCGTAGATGTGTCTTGTTGGTTTGGTGCAATCGATGAGGTGTGTAGGTGCAACAACAGCGATGATGATGCGAGGCGACATGAGCTTTGGGAACCGCTGTTGTCGTCAGTCAGGCACGACTCAGGCTGCCCTTGGCGACATGGCCCGTGCACGTCTTGAGACCGACACCTTGCCTTCACGAAGTGAATGAGATGTACGTGGTTGCTCTAATTACATGCCAGGAAATCCAATGAGACTTGCCAGAAATTGTCGGAGTTGATCTTGAAAAGGAAAGGCTTGCTTTCTGTCAGAGGACCAGGACCTACGGCAATACCTCCTTGGACATGGCTCCATAAGCAACCCACGCTTGAACGGCAACAACAAAGAAGATGAGTGCGACTCTGCTCGCAAATGAGTTATCAGTCCTGATCTCGGAGGCAAAAAGGAAACAGGCCGATTTGCGCCATGCCGCAGAGAAATCGCTACAAGAACTCAAATCTCTCTCGGTGACATCTGAACAGCAACTTGCCGCGGATCTGAGCCGTCGACCGGACTTCATCGAGCCTTTCCTAATCGCTTGTGCAACGCGTACGCCCAAGATTGCGGGTGCCGGTGTCACGAGCTTGCAACGCTTGGTGATCTCGCGAGGGCTTCCGAAGAGTCGCCTGGGGGAAGCTGTCGAGGCCTTTCATGCTTGCACGGATCTCGGTCTTGATGTGCAACTCAAGGTCTTGCAGGCCCTCCCATCTCTTGTCCAGAATTATGCAGATAATCTGAAGGGAGATTTGCTCAGCGGTGCTCTTCAAGTGTGTTCATCGCTGCAAGCCGCCAAAGTCCAGACCGTCAGTGGCGTGGCCGCGGCGACGTTGCAACAGCTCGTCGCTATCGTGTTCGAGAGGGTCGCAATCGAGGACGCAAGATCGAAAGAAGTCTCTCCCGTTGCAGAAATCACCGGTGAAGATGGCCCGATCTCGATCCGACCAGCGGCATACGATGCTTACAGGATCTTTCGCGACCTCGCTCTTGTGGTCGAAGATCGCAAAGCTAAATTCGTCGATCTCACTTCCTTGTCGAGAGAAGCTAGCCTGGAGCTTGTGTATTCTTGTATCGATGCCAACCCAAGCCTGATCAGCAACCATGCCGAATTCAGCAGCATTGTACGATCGAACGTCATGCCTTTCATGACGCAGGCGTTGTCCGAGAAAATGAGCTTCACTGTGACTCTGCGATGCGTACGCGTGGTCAAATTAATCCTAACGCAACACTTTACACAGCTCGTAGGAGAATGCGAGATTGTCTTGGGATTGCTCGCACACGGGCTGGAAGCCGACGTCTCTCAGAGTTGGAAACGCTGTCTCTTCCTTGAGATTTTGCACGACTTCTTCAAAGATCCTAATCTTGTGATAACGGCTACCATGGCCTTTGATGTGGCCGGCGGAGGGAAGCCGGTGATTCAAGACATCATGTCAGCATTCGTTCGTTTGTCGTCAGAGAAACCAGCGATCATTGGTCTTGGCCAG
>Ga0265798_10012492_pt1 | contig 10240 bp, 4 predicted proteins | sample P3T30metagenome_FD_192430 | JGI IMG/M metagenome (GOLD analysis project Ga0265798, IMG submission 192430) | Plant litter microbial communities from East Loma Ridge, Irvine, California - P3 T30 | ecosystem: Environmental > Terrestrial > Plant litter > Unclassified | place: USA: California...
ATTTGCACAAGCATTACAACCCTTAACCCCCCCTTGTGACAATCATTCCCACTTTCCCATGGGTAAAGGCATGGGCATGTAACGGGACAATGTTGATGGGGAAGAAAGGGAGGGGATCCCCGCTCCTAGTCTACACAGCCTCAAAAAGCCAAGGAAAAAAAAACTACCAAGCCGGCTCGCATCGGTTGATCAGGGCTTTTCCCTCCCCTTAGGTGGGTGAGTGGGTGGCGATGCGTTGCATTTTACACTCACCACGAGAAAAAAAAAAGCTCAGCCTCATCTCGTTACGGTTTTTGTTTGTTAGTCTCGACCAATGGAATTTTTCCATGCAAAGCAGAAAAAAATCGCGGATCATTGGGTAGATTTTTTAGAGTGTGGAGGGTGAGATAGAGAGAGAGAGAGTTGGGGTATGTTGGTAAACAACTTTGGGCGGACAATTACTAGCCGGTTTCGGGTTGGGTTGGATTGGGTTGGATGATGATGATGGGGTAGTACCAAACTTTCCTGTCTACCCTAGAAACCGTCGAACAAAGGATAAAGTTGCCGAGAGATTTCAGGTTTTCTTGTCTGTGTGTGCACTGTCTGTGTGTACGGAAGACTTGCGGGGATATGGCCGATCTGGAACATGGCATGTGAGGGAGTTCTGGAACGTTGTTGTCTTGGGATAGCTTGCGGCGTTTGTTGCAATATTGGTTTTACGTTTGCGGTCGAGGCTTGGGTTGGGGTAATATCACGTTGTTCGAATGTAAAGCCGTTTACGTGGTAAATAAAAAAAACAAAGCGCGATGACGTTGCAATGACCCCGACGTTTTGGGTGTAACCGGCGACGTTTTTGTTACTCCGTTCGGCACTCTGTTCGGTACGAACTGCCTACCAAGGCAAGGTTTTGCATACGTGCAGGTGTAGCAAGGGCATGGGTCCAACAAGGCCCGATTGTCGTCAAGATAGGCGGACTGCGAGGCAGAAAGACGCGGGGTTACAGAAATGTGGTTGCCGAATGTAACCACGGTCGTCGGTCGTCGTGGTCTCCTCGGCATTCGTGCATACACTGATGATGGTGTGCATTGCCCCATTGTAAATCCCCACCCTGGACAAGATTGAGAAATATTTACTTACCGGTTAGTGTGATAAGCTGCATCAGCATGGCAAGACTCGTCAACATGCCTGTTTCACAAAGGTCGGCGTGGCGAACAATTGTCTCGCTGACGGCTTCGGCTTGGTCTTGAGGAGCGCCATTTTCGACGACGAAGGTCATGGCTTTGAAGGCGCCGTAAAGCTCAAAGGACATGTGGGACCCAGGCATATCCTAGGTTGAGTTACCGAGATCGTGGAGGAAGCATGTGGGATAGTAGATCTTGAGGAGTGGTGATAGATGGGGAAACGTATGTATACGATGGCGTATCCTAGGCATTAAGCAGCGAGCGTTAGAAGCTGATTTGTAATGAGTAATGAGAGATTTGTAAATCTTACAGCCTGATATGTTAATCTTGGATGAACGTTCTTGGCTTACCAAAGTACACTACACGCATACTATGGTTGAACGTCTTCTCTGGTAGTTGCTCTTTTGCAAAGGCATATGTTCTCTTCGCGATCTCTGATTTGGGAAGCTTCACATCCTGAATGGACAACTGAGCCTACTTTTCCTTGTTCGTATTAGTAAGACTCTTTGGGTAGCTCCGTGGGACTGCAGACCAGCCATTTGCAGATAACTCGACGTGGTCAGATATCACTCTACGAGGTGACCAACAAGAATGGCAAAAGTTCGTCAAAGTCTAATTCGGAACAGGGGAAACCTGGGCCAAGAAGCGTTTCTATTCCTGCTCACCCACGAGATGTTGGTACCCTCTACAATGGCTGGATTGGTATGTAAATTTTGAGGTCTGTATTTGGACCAAGCGGGAGGATCTGGGGGCCAATGCAGGTACTGCAGCGACAGGGGCCAAAAGATTGAAAACGATACTGTTTTTGTAAATGTACCAAGATAGATTGCAAAGTCAGGACTGACTAGGATAAAAAAAAAGACGGAGATTTGTTGATATCAACATTCCGATTCAGCCGATGGAGATGTACACTTTTCTACTCTCAAGATACTCTCAAGATACAGTTTAAAATACATAGTTTACCTAGAAAGCCACAAAGGCGTACATGTCAAAGCCTCTAGATGTACAAGATGCAGTGTCCCATGTCAGCCAGCTTACAAAACACCCGGTGATCTTGTTGTGTGACAATGTCAAAATGCGCAGAGGACGCACATGTCAAGTTTGTGCTAATTGTGTCTCTGGCACAATCACGTGCGGAGTATCTTCGGTGTTGGGGGCGCATACTGATTGGCTGCAGTATAATTCTGCAGCGCTTAGTAGGCGCGCCGGCTCGGGATGCATGTCAGCAGGGAAAGTTACCCTTTGCTAATTGAAAGCATCTTGGAATAGACTAATCTGATAGAGCGGGGTATGCATTGCCCATCACTGACGCTGGGCAGAGGGCAGCCAGGACGGACTGACGGGCTTTTTGTCGCCACACCGATGGCGAGAGATTCGCACACGCAAAAAGCACTCCTGCAACCACCAGGCACCTTTACAGAAGCAACCAAAGAGTTCCAGGTTGACATGAACTCTGTGGTTCGCCATGTGATTGCGCCAAGGGCCGTGGAAGCGGCCGGCTGAAGCGCGTCAAGATCTTGTGTTCTGTAAGCTTCTGACACCCGCAGCCTGGGTATTTGAAGCTTGTATTTAATCTCAGCCGCTGCACGTCTCAACGAATGCAGTGTCTGAAGGTAAGAGAGGCGGTGCTGACAAATGATGTCCCATGACATGGTGGAAGTGTAAACGGTTGGAGAGTCGTCGAGCGCGCCATCAAAGCTAGGACTGGCTCAACGCGCTCAGCGACCCAAGCCCATGAGAAGCAAGAAACAGGACGCCGCTGACGCACATGTACCCTATCGAGACCAGGTTCGACGTCGGGAGAAATAGCCAAGCCTTTTGCGGCTTCTTGGTTTCCCCGAAATTGAGGCCGGTCTTTATCCACTTGTGCCTTTGATCTTCAGGTACGAGTAGGGAGTCGGATCACACCATGCTGGTGAGATTAGCTATCGGTGCTGAAGGGCAATCACACCATCAATAGCATGTCATGCTCCGGGGCACCGTTGTCCCTGCTGTTGCTACATGACAGATGGCAGACGTAATTCATCTCTGTCTGCGAGGAGGCATAGCGGAAAAGGACGCTGAGAGGCGCGCGAGCCAACAAAGACGGACAGCAAGTGGAGGCCCTCCACCGCCCAGCGGCACCGGTCGAGGCTGTGTCCGGCAGGAGGCGGCTGCGGTAATTTCCAACCCTATAAGAACGACGGCTTGGAGAATGAAGACAGTTCATGTTCCGGAGGCATGTCATTGTTGGGCTATCATGAACAACCTTTGTATCGGCCAAGGATATAGGGGGGAAAGGGCAGGCAAATAATGGACGTCGTTGCCCGCCTTGATGCATTGCTTGGTGATATTACGCTCTGACCTGGCGGAGCTTGGCCTCATCTAATGGCCAAACGGGAGGCAAGCCGTTTGGAGGAGATGCGAGTAGAAGGGGGGGGTTATCGTTGCTGGCGCGACCACGTAGCCGACCAGCTCTCTCTCCTCCACTGCTGCTGCAGGGAACGTGCAGAGGCGGACTTGGCCCCAGGACAGGTTGTTCACAGTGAATTGCTGAAACGGAGGCTAGGTGGTGACGGTCCCGCAAAGGTGGGAATTTGTGCCCGGTCCGCTAGGCCGGTTTGGGCTAGCAGGTAGGCTGTGCACGTCGATGCGTCTTGCCCAAGATCTTGGGAGGTTGAACAACAAGCCGTCCCCGAGGGCATTTGGAGTATATGTCCTCGGTTGGCAAATTTCCAGCTGCCTGGCATACGCTCTCTTCGTCCAGAAGCCTAGGTGCCCCCCCCATTGCCTCTGTATCGCCACCTAATAGACTGTTTTGTGTCCCACGGTAGATACTCTACCATCGCCACACCGTCGACCGCGAATGAGCATGCGCAGCGCCGGTACACTGCCACTGCCACCCTCAGTCTAGCGCTGTCTGTCCTGCTCTTCAGCTTGGTTGATTCACTCACCTGCTCCATCTGCCGTATCTGAGTACGCGACGTTCCCTGTAAGCACCTTCGCTCTGGCCGTGGATCACTTTCACGCGCTCTTCTAGCTTGAGCCACGGCGGTGGCTGAGGGGACTACGCAGCCTCGCAAACGCGAGTGAATCTGGGAGAGTGCTAACAAACGTGCGTGGTACCAGACTACCAGACCCCCCCATCGCAGGTAGTCGCCTGCAGGCTCTTCCTTACACTCTCTACAACGCGCGCATCCAATATACCGAGCTCCAAGACAAGCACTGCCCTGCTTCAATCCGCCTCCCGCCATCGACCTTTATAACTTGCATGTACTTCTGCATGCAATAGTGCTCATACTCCAGCCATCTCACCGGAAGTTGCACGCCTGATATTCCTACGCTGACATCGCTTGCCTGCCTGCCTGTCTGCCTGCACAGCCTACGTCAGCCTTCTTCCCCTTTAGCCCCCGAGGCCACCAGGCTACCAATATGGCGACCGGAGACGCGAATGGCGGTCCTTCAAGACCACGGGCACCGACCATCACCATCGACACGTCTGCGACAAACGACCCTACCATGGGCGACTCAGTAGCACTTGGCGATATCCAGGACAACCATAGACCATCCACAAACGCTAATACCGATAATGTCTCGCCAACACAAGTTAGACAGCCCTCTCAAGAGCTGCACAACACCCATTCTTTCGACAGCAGTAGGCCAACAAGCCCGCATAATATCAGCTCACCAGTCACCGCGTGGAACAACGGCTTACTGAACGTCCCCGGTGCCCGGTCTCGAGGCAACTCGATGGACTCTGCCACCGACAACGGCGAATCCAACAGCACTGGCACATATGTCGCGTCCTCGCAGGGCGAGACGCTCAAGGGCGACATGGGGCCAACTGAAATCATGAACGACAAGGAAGCCCTGAAGCCTGATCCAGGTACAGAGGCTGACTTTGAGGTTGAAAACAACAAGTTTGCCTTTTCGCCCGGTCAACTGGGAAAGCTCTACAACCCCAAGAGTGTAAGTTTTTGTGTGTGTGCATCAACAGCATTGGACATGTGCTGAGTAGTGTTTTAGTTGTCAGCATTTCATGCTCTCGGTGGCCTTGACGGTTTAGAAAAGGGCCTTAGGACCGATCGAAAGGCCGGTTTGAGTATCGACGAGCAGCAACTGGACGGCGCAGTGACGTTTGAGGAGGCTACGACCCAGACTACGAATGAATTACCGCAAAAGTCTTCGCCGCACACTGCTCACGCCAATGGGACGCCTACCGCTCCCAAAGATAATGCTTTCGCCGACCGTAAGCGTGTCTTCAGCGACAACCGACTTCCGGTCCGGAAACCCAAGAGCATCTTTGAATTGGCATGGATGGCGTACAACGACAAGGTCCTCATTCTACTAACTTGCGCCGCCGTCATCTCGCTAGCCCTCGGTCTGTACCAGACTTTTGGTGTCAAGCACGAGCCTGGTGAGCCCAAGGTCGAATGGATTGAGGGTGTGGCTATCATTGTCGCCATTGTCATTGTTGTTGTTGTGGGCGCTGCGAACGATTGGCAGAAGGAACGACAGTTCGTCAAGCTGAACCGCAAGAAGGAGGACCGCACTATCAAAGTCATACGCTCCGGCACAACTCGCGAAGTCTCTGTATACGACATCTTCGTCGGCGACATTGTCTTGCTGGAACCCGGTGATATGATTCCAGTGGACGGTATCCTTGTCCAAGGTCATGGAATCAAGTGCGACGAGTCTTCGGCCACCGGCGAATCTGACCTGCTCAAAAAGATGTCTGGAGATGACGCTTTCAAGGCAATTGAGAAGCACGAGAACCTCAAGAAGGTTGATCCATTTATTCTCTCTGGCGCAAAGGTCTCAGAGGGCGTAGGATCATTCATGGTCACCGCCACTGGTGTCCACTCGAGCTACGGCAAGACTATGATGTCTCTTCGCGAGGAGAGCGAAGTAACACCTCTTCAGAACAAATTGAACGTTCTCGCAACGTACATTGCCAAACTCGGTGGAGCAGCTGCCTTGTTGCTTTTCGTTGTACTCTTCATTGAGTTTCTCGTCAAACTTAAGGGTTCTGACGCGTCGTCTGCCGAAAAGGCCCAGAATTTCCTCAACATCCTCATCGTCGCCATCACCGTCATCGTCGTTGCTGTACCTGAGGGTCTGCCGCTGGCTGTCACGCTCGCCTTGGCCTTTGCTACTACTCGCATGTTGAAGGACAACAACCTGGTTCGCCTGCTCCGATCGTGTGAAACAATGGGAAACGCAACCACCATTTGTTCCGACAAGACAGGCACTCTCACGCAGAACAAGATGACGGTTGTTGCTGGCACTCTTGGCACCGCCCTCCGCTTCGGGGATCACCAGCTCAAGGTATCTCAGGCTGATGACGGTACCAAAGGCAAAGATGTAGCCGAATCGCCTGTGGATAGCCCCAACGATGTCTCGGCCAACGAATTCGTTGCCACTCTTAGCAAGGATGTCAAGGATCTTCTTTTGCAGTCCATCATCCAGAACACGACTGCTTTTGAAGGCGAAGCGGGCGGACCGGATCCCTTCATTGGCTCAAAGACTGAGACTGCTCTACTCGGATTCGCACGCGATTACTTGGGCATGGGCAACGTGTCCCAGGAGCGATCCAATGCCAATGTCGTCCAAGTGATTCCTTTCGACTCGGCAATCAAGTGCTCGGGAGCTGTCGTGAAACTCAACAATGGCCAGTACCGGATGTATGTCAAGGGCGCTTCTGAAATCTTGGTGGCCATGTGCGACAAGATTGTAACAGATGCAAACAAGGAACTTCTAGAGGCACCTCTTACAGCCGACAACCGCGAAGCACTCGAGCAAATCATCACTACATACGCCTCTCGCTCTTTGAGAACCATTGGTCTGATCTATCGCGACTTTGAGAGCTGGCCGCCTGCTGAATCCTCCAAGAACGAAGATGATCCGAGCCAGGCTGTCTTTTCGGACATTTCCAAGAAAATGACTTTCCTGGCCATTGTTGGCATTCAAGACCCGCTGCGACCAAGCGTCCGCGAAGCCGTCAAGGACTGTCAGCACGCCGGTGTATATGTACGCATGGTTACCGGTGACAACGTCCTTACTGCTAAAGCTATTGCCGAAGACTGTGGTATTCTTGTGCCTGGCGGTGTTGTCATGGAAGGACCTACATTCCGCAAACTCTCAAAACGCGACATGGATGCTGTCATTCCCAAGCTCTGCGTCCTTGCTCGTTCTAGCCCAGAAGATAAGCGCAGGCTTGTCAAGCGCCTCAAAGAGCTGGGTGAGACTGTAGCGGTCACTGGCGACGGTACCAACGACGCGCCAGCGCTCAAGACTGCCGATGTCGGTTTCTCCATGGGCATAGCCGGTACCGAAGTTGCAAAAGAAGCCTCAGCCATCATCCTCATGGACGACAACTTCGCTTCCATTGTGAAGGCGCTGCTTTGGGGACGTGCTGTGAACGACGCCGTGAAGAAGTTCCTGCAGTTCCAGATCACCGTCAACATCACTGCCGTATTGCTTACCTTTGTCTCGGCTGTTTCCGACCCCAACCAAAACTCTGTCCTGACCGCTGTCCAACTGCTGTGGGTCAACCTCATCATGGATACCTTTGCTGCTTTGGCCCTTGCGACCGATCCTCCTACGCGCACTCTACTCGACCGAAAGCCCGACCCGAAGTCTGCACCGTTGATTACGTTGACGATGTGGAAGATGATCATCGGCCAGGCGATCTACCAGTTGGTTGTCACCTTCATCCTCTACTTCGGCGGCAAATCCATCTTTAGCTATGAGAGTGAACATGAACAGGAGCAATTGCCAGCTCTGGTCTTCAATACGTTCGTCTGGATGCAGATCTTCAACGCCCTGAACAACCGCCGACTAGACAATCGCTTCAACGTCTTTGAGGGTATCACCCACAACTGGTTCTTCATCTGCATCTTGGCTATCATGATTGGTGGTCAGACCATGATCATTTTCGTCGGTGGTGTTGCGTTCAAGGTCGTAAGGCTCAATGGTGCTCAATGGGGCTACTCAATAGTGCTGGGTTTCTTGTCCCTGCCCGTTGGTGTCATTGTACGATTGATTCCTGATGAGCTTATCCGGAAGTGCATCCCCGAATTCTTTCACCGCAAGAGAACTCCAGAGGTTGTTGTTTCCGACGACGACTATTACTGGAACCAAGGCTTGTTGGAGATTCGCGATGAACTCGCTTTCCTCCGAAAAGTTCGCGGTGGACGCCTCAGCGCCATGAAGTTCAAGGTTCAGCACCCCAGGGAAATCTTCACCAGATCACGATCTAGCCATTCGCTGCCTGGCACTCCAAATAACGGACAGGCAGACGATGGCTCTCAAGCGCCACCTACACCCAACAGCCGTCGTCGCACTAGGTCTCGCTCCAACTCTGCCTTTGGTCCGGCAACGGTCATGGCTGGTATCGTTGCCGGCAGTGTTGCTGGTTGGTCTCCGATCGATCGCAATAACAACGACAACGACTCTATGAAGTTTAGTCGCAACGCGACCAAGCAAGACCTTGAATCACAGGATGGCATCAGTGTGCATCCAGACACAAAGTCTATAGATCCTATCCTGGTACATGATGCCGGCGAATACCGTGGTCCTCCTAGCCAGAATATGGAAACAACACCCGAGTTCAATGTAGGACCATTCTCAGGCCACTCTGACAACCACTCCAAATCGACCGGCCCTGGAACTTAATCCTTCCCCCTCTTCCTTCGTCCTAGCACCCTTCTCCTCGTCCAAATTTTCCTTGTGTCTGGAGGCTCGCTTGTTTTGCGCCTTTTCAAACCTATCGTATATTGTAATGCATTGCCAATGGCGTTTTAGGAGTTAAAGTTCGAGGTAGCCATCATCATACATACCCCTGGCGCCTCAACGTTTTGACCTCTTGGCGTATGGTGGCTGATGACCCGCTCGTTGTATTACTTAAGAGCTTTCTTCTTTTCCAGTCAGCCGGGTAGAGAAACAGTCTCCACGGCATTCATGTTTGTTCGCTTCTTTTGAGCGCGGCAGCTTGGCGTCAAAAAAACCACAATGGGTATCTCAGTAGCGTGGCTAGAAATTGATACAAAAAACGCGAATATGTGTACATCTAACTGTGAATGTTCACGTGACGGATGAACAGATGCTCGAAGTGACCCACAGTACTATTACGCAATCGTGGGTGTTAGGTGTAGGACGTGTCGGGGTATGCTCGGAGCAAGACTAACCACGTCATGCCTGGATTTCTAAGCAGCAAATGCGACCACGCGGCATCCGCTCTTGTGTCTCTTTGCACAACAAAGCTCTCTGTGTGTGAATACGCAGAATTGCAACCAAAGGCTCTTCTACTCCATCGTCCAACATTGACTACTATACATAACCCTTCAAAATGGCGCACCACATCCTCCTCATCGGCGGCCATGGCAAGGTCGCCCAACTCCTTACCCCCCTCCTCTTGGCAAAATCCTGGAACGTAACCAGCATGATACGCACAGCATCACAGCAGCCTGCAATTGAGAAGCTGGGCCAGGGCCAACCAGGTAAATTGTCAGTGTTGGTGCGGAGCGTAGCAGATGTGAAAACGGAGGATGATGCTCGGAGCATCTTGCAAGAAGTCCGACCAGACTGGGTAGTTTGGAGTGCAGGTAAGTATCTGTCTAGCAAGCATTCCCCTACTCAAGCATGCAAACTACACAAGTGCTGTAGGCAGAGAAGAAGAAAAAAAAGAACTCATTTTAAATTTAATGACATGTTGTAGGAGCTGGCGGCAAAGGCGGAGCAGAAATGACATATGCGGTTGACCGCGACGCAGCCATTGCTTTTACACGTGCTAGCGCTGCATTGCCCTCGATCAAAAAGTTTCTCACCGTTTCTTATCTCTCCTCGCGCTCGGGCCGTGCGCCCTGGTGGTCGGATGCCGATTGGGAAGCGGCGCAGAAGGTGAATACGCAGGTTTTGCCGGATTATTTCAAGGCAAAGGTGGCGGCTGATGAGGTGCTTACTGTTCTCGCAAAGGACAGGTTGGCCAGGGAAGAGAAGGAGGGGGTAGAGGTGAAGGACCGGTTTTGTGGCGTTAGTTTGAGGCCGGGGTTGTTGACGGAGGAGCCTGCGGGTAAGGTAGGCTTGGGGAGGGTGGGAGC
>Ga0265798_10012494_pt1 | contig 10239 bp, 10 predicted proteins | sample P3T30metagenome_FD_192430 | JGI IMG/M metagenome (GOLD analysis project Ga0265798, IMG submission 192430) | Plant litter microbial communities from East Loma Ridge, Irvine, California - P3 T30 | ecosystem: Environmental > Terrestrial > Plant litter > Unclassified | place: USA: California...
TTTTCCAGGGCTGACTTTACAGTCTTCACATGCTGTTTGGGCACCAGAAGCACAACTGTCGCATAGACGTCTCCCATGTTGAGGCTGCTTGGCTGTCTGACGACGTAATTCACTTCCGGTACAGACAAGAAAGGAGAGTTGGAGTTTCTGGTGGAGAGAGACGGAGGCTGCTGTTGGGGTGCAAAGTAACTTGTTACCAGCTATCTTGAATTTCGTGTGGTCTTCTCGTTTCTTTGACACTCGGTTGTGTTTGGACGTGTGTGCAGAGAGGCGGTCAAAGCATGCGGTCAATGTTGTTTTTGTACCGACAAGAAAGAAAGTACCATGCTGGGAATCTAGTGTCGCTTTGCTAGCCCAAGGCAACCCATCCCGTACCCGCGTACCGGGAACACTGCCCCCCTGTTCTCAGTCATGATCTCCTTTTGTCGCCAATAGCCACCGTCCTGCCACGCCACACTGCAAGGGACGAGGCTTCTGGCCATGGTCTTTCAAACACCATACGAGCAGTACGCGCGCTCGGTGGACCCAAGCCTGATCTAGACTATATTTTGTATGCGGAATCGGCGCTTCCACAATATCAAATCTCCACGACATGTTGGATGCGATGTTCGCTGCTGCATCAAAAGGACGCCACAAAAGCGCTCCTAACACAGCAGGCTTTGCGTATTCTCCATGTTTAGTCAAGGCGAAAGCTTATTCCCCATATGATGGTGCATCCTGCCCGGGCAATCCTGGAATCCTGGCATTAAAATGATAACAGTCTTGGAAGTTTCGTCTTAGTTGCTTGCGGGCCCCCTTCGGGGAATTCGATGCCCCGCCCCCGCCATGGTCCCATAGGCCGGCGGCGCAGCTAGCATCAAGTCCAACTAAATGCTAAACTTCAGCAACCCGCCATCGGCTGTCCTTCCCATAACTCAATCGACCCTGTAGCGGCTACCCAACATGCCTCTCACGAACCTGGACCTCGTCAACCAATGCGATAGCTTCCCGTACCCAGACGCAAACTCTGAAAAATACCTCGCGTCCATCAACACATACTACCAATTGCGTGTCTCAGGCCACAATTATGCGCTCGGCTACATGCTGCCCTCGGTCGTCGAGGTGTTCCGTGGTGTGCCCAACTGGGAGGTAGAGGACGACACGCGCATCCTATACCTCACGGGCGGTACCAACGCAGACGAGCGGTCGAAGGTGGTGGAGACGACGCTGCTGGCCATGCGGCAGACGGGACACTTCAAAGTGCTGGACAAGTGGCGCGCAGAGCTCTACGCTGTTTATGGAAGGGGCAAGGAATTGCTCTTCAACGTGGAGCGGAGTGCCAGTGCGCTCTTTGGCGTCGTCACATATGGCGTGCACTTGACCGCCTTTACACGGAAGAATGGCCAGCTTAAAGTCTGGACACCGAGGCGGGCCAAGACAAAGCAGACATATGGGGGCATGCTGGACAATGCTGTAGCTGGTGGCATTGCGTCGGGCGAATCGCCTTTCGAAAGCCTGGTAAGAGAGTGTGGGGAAGAGGCGTCACTGCCCGAGCATCTGGTAAGACCTCACGCAAAGGCATGTGGCACAGTCACGTACTGGTATATTCGCGACGAGAGGGCGGGTGGAGAAACAAACTTGATGCAGCCAGAGGTTCAATACATCTACGATCTCGAACTTCCAGAAGACATAATTCCAAAGCCCGGCGACGACGAGGTCGATGAGTTCTACCTGTGGTCCGTCGAGGAAGTGCAGGAGGCTATGAGGAGAGGAGAGTTCAAGCCGAACTGCGCGCTGGTCATGCTGGACTTTTTCGTCCGACATGGCATTCTGACCACGGACAACGAACGGGACTACATCGAGATAGTGAGCCGATTGCACAGGAAGCTCGAGTTTCCTACACTATGAGACCAGATCTGAGATAGGCTCGCAAGAGCTGGGAGTGGAGCTAAAGGCTCCTTTGGGGGTATCCAGACGCCGTGCCCAACTTTCAGACCAGAGATGATACCAATACCACCACATATGCTTCCATAACGCCCGTTTATGCTTGTTTGCTTGCTTTCTTCTTCCACTTGTGTGCGCGACAAGCTTGAGACTACGCATGCTTGATCAACATGTAAATGTCATCAATCTTCAGCCCATTGAGCTTTCGGTGCGGGCCCTCCATGTACAGCAACAGGCCGCCAAAACTGGCAAAGTATTTTCTGTCGCTCGTCAGCAGGTGGTGTGGTGCAACGGCGCACAGTCTCGTGTCCAGTTAAACTCACATGATGTCGCCATCACCGCCTTCCATGCGGTAGTTCTTGCCGTAGCACACATAGTCGTACATATCCGCTAGCGTTGTGACGCCCGGCTTGCTCACATTCCTCCACATGGTGTCGTTTTCGCCTTTTGCGCTACCGTCCAGCGCCAACGTTGTGGCCAGCACCAGGTTGAGCGAGGCCCCCGCCGTTACGGGGAACAGCTCGTGGTTGATGTCGAGCGTCATTGTGATTTGGCTGTCGGTCGAGGTGCCGTAGATGCGCGACACGCGGTCGTACTTTTCATTGTTGATAGAGGTAATGTTGAACGTCTCTTCAAAGACTTGAGCGTCGGCCATGGTGAGAAATGCGCGCGCGCGGACGTTGTGTTGATTTATGGGGGGTTTGGATCGAGTGCGACAGCGACAGCGATGGTTACGTCAAAAGTGCGAATGAAGCGGCCGTGGGGGCGCGTATTACGACAGCTCTTGTAGACGTATAGAAAAGAACGTAGGCAGAGGCAGAAAGAAAGTTGTTCGGAGGGGTGAAAGAAAGCTTGCGTCCAGGAACGGTCAGAGCGGCAGCATCTCTTGGCAGCATCTACGTACCCGTACCTCCGCCGCCGCCGCCGCCGCCGTCCTCGCCGCGTCGCGGTACGCCCGGGCTAATGTTGCTCCTCTGCAACTGTCTTGTAGTCTCTTCACCTTCACCTTCAACTTCACCTTGCACCCGTCTCTCACTTTCATACATGTCAAATCTCGCACCTTCCATTCTTGTCACCAGCTTCCTATTCAGGCTCGTCGGGCGACACACTGCGCCCAGCCTTCTGTTCACTCTCTCACTACTTCCTTGACATCTTCCATGAATCTCGAACGGCACTTGATGAATCTCTTCAGCATTCACGATTTCGATTTTCTCTCGCCCGAAATGCCGGACTTTACGTCCAGTCGCGAAGCCAGCCCCACGGCTCTCGATGCCCTCAGCCAGCAGTCGAAGCCCAAGGGCGCTGCGAGCCAGAACAGTCTGCTCCTGAAGTTGCCTCAAGACATATTCAAGTGTGTCATGGATTATTTGGATAGGGACGCTGCCTGGAGCCTGAAGCGGTTGTGCAAGGGCATGGCAAATAATGTGACTGTGAACCAGCTACTGTACAAATACCCCATACAGCTGCACGATGTGCGTGACATCAGGCTGGGCGACTGGAGGTATAGGAGTGTGGGTATACTACGCTGGACAAGCTTCATGGAGAGCATCAATGACAACAACAGGCGACACGTACACAAGCTGGCCATGTCGCACTGGGCGAGCATAGCCGACTTTAAGTGGATAGAGGAGAATCTACCCTGTCTTACGAGCCTCGATATATCTGCCATCAAGGACTTTGTGTGGACTCCAGAGGAGACGTGGACATGGAGGATGATGGCCGAGGCTTGTCCCAAGCTTTTTGCACGCCTGGAGGAACTCGAGGTCGCCAATTGGGCCGATTACACTGCCCATTCTCGCATTGAATACCACTATTCTTACCAAGACTACCGGTTCAAGCAGAACTTTAGGATAAGCAGGCGTCGGGATGGAGCCTCGGTCGCGAGTGCCATCTTTCCCCTGTGTACGCGGTTGAAGACGCTTGCGATACGGGAGCGGTACTCTGGATTTCACACTTGGAACGAATGGGAGGTGCATCAGCGCGTGTGCTGCCTTGTGGATGGCGTGCAAAAGTACTGTCCTGAGAGCATGACAAAGCTCCGGATTCACGACTACGCCCCATACCGATCCCTATTCTCCACCGACGCTACAGCCTGGCCACGCATCAAGGAGGTCGAGATTGGTCTATACTCTTGGATGGAGGAGCGCCGCGATAGGGATGTCATCGGCCCCATTCCATATCGGATAACCCAAGGACACCACCATCGAGAGGAAGAGGAGGCCTTTGACGACAAGACGTTTGATGGCTGCGGACGGGACCACATGACCCTAGGAAACCACGTTGTACAGGGCGTCGGGGCTTCTTTTGAAGACTTGCTTCAGAGCCTACAAACTATTTCGAAGAAATATCCGAATATCAACATCAAGCCCATTCACCACCTTTGCAACATCACACTTCACCCATTCCACTTGGTCAACGTCACCCAACGCCGTCACCACTTTGGTCAGAACGCGCTGCAAAACAGCCAACAGGCATCAAGCGACCCTACCTCCAAGCCCCAAGTACAAGCGTCACTGCGTTGGTTAGCCCAGACATGTGGCTGGAAGCCGATATTCGTCTGGGACAGCATGATGTGCGACGTCTTCCCTGCCAACCTGGAGCCTACCCGGACCTTTCTACCCAAGGCCGACGTCTTGACCCGCATCCAGAGCATGATCTCAACCCTGCGAAGCCTGCAAATACCAATCCGCATCTCCATAGGCGATCGCGCAAATACGTCTTCTACATCCGGCCTCGATGGTTGCCTCTACTTTGGTGACTCCAAGGGCCACATAGGTGAAGGCGAAAACAAGCGCGAAGTCATGCTCCCAGCACAGTCCATCTTCAGTCTAACACCCATCGCATCCATGGTCGACGAACTAACTATCCATTACCCCCCCGATGTCCCCGGCGTCTCCGGTTTCCTGCGCGGCGCCAAACGCCCGACACCGGCCGAAAAGGCACTCATGCAACGTGAAATGGTGGGCTGGCGCCGATTCTGGACACGCTACGCCTTGCAGTTTACAAACCTCAAGAAGCTGACTGCAAATGTACCCAACGACATTTACGAAGACTGGGGAAAGGGACTGTTGCCTGTTTTACTGTCAGACCAGCGCTGGGAGATGCTCGAGGTGGAAGAGCAGCAACAACACACGTTTTTCGGCAATTACTTCCCTTATAGTAATGCATGTTCGGCACGTTACCGCTTCCCGCGTAGCCGCAACAGATCAAAATTCGTTCAACGCGTCTTCTTTCGACTCAACAAGGAACCCCTGGATCTCGCAGTCCCACATCCTGGTCTGAGTCCACAGGAACTCGAGGAGAGAGAGATTACAGAGGAGGAGATTACGTACAAAGAGGATGCTGATGGCCGAGCCACACCTCATCGATTCTGGGTCAAGAAGGAAGAGGCTAAGCAAGGGGAGGAGGGTGATGCAAAGAGGAAGAGGTCGGAGAATGGGTTGAGTGTGGATGGTGAGAGCTTGGCCGAGGAAGTGGAGGTCAAGAGACGGAGGCTTCATAGGGAAGTAAGGGCGATTAACGGGTTGGAGGATCTGATTAGGATCTAAGGCCTCGGGACAGGGGCGTGGTTTTCTGTGGCTGTGTGAAGGCAATTATGTTTGCATCCAAGGCTTATAACACAGTGTAAGCCCAGCATTTGCAAAGGAGTTTTTCTTCTTCTCTCTTCTACATTAAAGATTTGTAATGATGAGCATATCTTCCACACTTTTCTGAATCAATGGGAATTTACATTATCATCAGAACATCACAATTGGATGTGTTTGCACCTTTATACTACAATTTCATCCTTCTTTCCTCGAACAGAATTACTCGATAATCTTCCACAACCTCTCTCTCATCCCCCCTTATCTCTTTTTTTTACTTGTTCAGCGCAGCCTTCACACTCGGCACCTCATCCTCCTTTTCGAGGATATCCGGCAGCGGCCCAATAGGCGTAATTTGGAACTTGTTAATCTGCCCATGACTCTTTGTGTAGTGCTTCTTGATGTGTTCGAAATTCGTCGTGTCCTTGAATGCAGGGTAGTCCTTTATTTTTTGAAACAAACATGTTAGCACAGATATATACATACATATATAAACACATGTAAAGATGCATGAACACATCATGTATTGACGCCCGACTGGATGTGGCTGTAGATGTATAACGTAGATAGAATAGGAAAAGAAAAAAACAGAATAAAAAACTTACCCAGTACAAATGCCTCATCCACTTGTGAATCAGCGGGTACCCACTCCTAATGTCGCGGATATTGCACTTGAAATGCTGGACGTAGACGGGGTCGAATCGCACGGCTGTGGTATACAGCCGGATATCAGCCTCGGTGACGTGGGGACTGGAGAGCAAGTAAGGGGTGCTTGACTTTTGCAGTTCTTCTTCGATGCGGTCGAGGGACTTGAAAAGTGTAGTCACGGCTTTTGTGTATGCCTCTTCGGTGCTGTTGTTTATTTTAGTTTCACATGTTAGTCCAGAGCCAGTCAACCAACCCAGGTCCGAAGAGAGAAAGGAAGGATGGGGGAAAGGGAGAAAGGGAGAAAGAGAGAAAACAACAACATACGTAGCAAATCCCGACTTGTAAACCCCATTATTAATATCATCATAAACCCAAGCATTCATCTCCTCAATCCTCTGCTGCAAATCCTCGGGAAATAGCTTCACAGCCTTGAACTCATCGTCGATGAGGTCGTCAAATGCCGTGTACATCATGCGGATAATCTCCGCACTCTCATTGCTCACGATCCGCTTCGTCTTCTTGTCGTACAGCGTCGGCACCGTAAAGCGGCCCTCGTAGTCTGGGTTCTGCTCAAAGTATATGTCTCGCAGATGCGTGTAGCCCTCGTGAAGCGGATCCGGCCCTGTGTTGCCAGATACAGACTCGGACGCGGGCGCAAAGTGCCACCCTTTTTCTTGCATGTGCCAGTGCACGCTAGTGTAGGATATTATGTCCTCGAGGCCTTTGAGCTGCCGCACGATGAGCGTGCGGTGGGCCCATGGACAAGCGTACGAGACGTAGAGGTGGTAGCGGTTTGCTTCTGCGGGGAATTCGGCGTTGGCCTTGTTTTCGATCCAGTTGCGGAAGACGGATGTGGGTCGTTTGAACTCGCCGGTTTTGTCGCCCGGTTTGACCTTTGCCGAGGGGAGTGGTGATGTTAGTCTGTGTGTTCAGGAAAGGCGTGGTGAGGGTTCCGTCTCTTCTCTTCCCCCTCCAACATGTGTTTTCCTAAATATATCCGTTGTTTAACTTACCCAGTCAAGAATCGAGCTTCCCTTGTTGTTTTGTTCGGGGGCCTTGTCCATGGCTGCCAACTTGCGCAGTACAGAGAATCTTTGTCTTTGTTGTAGTATTCGAATTGTGGTCGCAGGCAGATTCTTGTAATTTAGTCCGAGTCGCAATGCACGAGAGAAGAACATGAAATCATACACTCAATCCTGCAGGCACTTGGAGAAACTATATAGTTGTCATGGAGAACTCGCAGCTATACCGGATGAGACAACGTCATAGCTTCGTCTGGACGGCCTGGTTCCGATTTGGTGGGGCAGCCGTTCCGAGGGGGGTTTGCAAGTTTACTCAGCATTGCGCGAGTTTGACTAAACCGTTTGACGTGACAAAGCCAGCGGATGTGGAGATGCTGCTTTGTAAAAACTTGGAAATGCGATTAGTTCCTCTCTAGCTTTTTTTCTCTCGGGTATCTAACGCATTTTTTTTTGCAAGTTATATCAAAAGGCTCTACATGTACATTTCGCAAAAAACTCGACCCGATTGATCATTACGCCTGAAATCTTATTCGTACAATGATTCCCTTTCCAAAAGCATACGACACGTACTTGACTGCTCAGAGCAGAGCAGCCCCGACGTTCCCTAGTGTCTGCTTCGTCACATCATCTCTGACCTGACCCACCTTCTTGGCCGAGTCCAGAATGGCACCCTCAATTGCTTTGAGAGCCTCAACCAACTCCCGACGTTGATCGCGCGGCGCACTTCGGCTGCCAGTCAGCTGCTGAGCCTTCTCTACAGTACCGGCTTCCATGGTCCGAAGATGTGCCTCGATTTCGCGAATCTGGCGCTGGTACACATCTAGTGTGCGGCCAAGCTCGTCGGTACGGCGGTTGAAATAGCCCATGAGGTCCACTGGTTTCGTCGGGTCGTCATCGTCAAGAGCGCTGGTAGCCGGTGTCTTTGCGCTTGAGGCTGTAAGGTTCGTGTTGTTACGGTAGTGAAACTGGGCTGGCAGTCGCTGGTTTTCAATAGCGCGGAAGCTGAGCGTCGCATCTTCGGCATCTTTCTTGACAAGATCCTTGAGGTAGGCAATGTTTGCGGAATCGTTGTCTAGGCCTACTTCGACTGTGGAGAGTCTCGTCTCAATGTACGTTACATCGGGGGCAATAGTGGAGATGTCAGCTTCGCTTTTAGGCAGTGTCTCGCGAATCTGGCTGCAATAGTTGATCTTTCGTTGTATGCCCTCGTCGAATTGCTGAATCAGGGTTTGCAGCTCGGGGTGAAGATCATTGAAGCGCGTCGTTCCTCGTATCGAGTCCAAGGTCATCTGAACTGGCTGTGCACTTCCGTTCATCTGGTTTCCTCCCAACGTAGAGCCGCCCAATGTCCCAGATCGGGCCTGTGAGTTCATGCCACCGAACAAGCTGTTTTGCTGCTGTGGCTGAGCCTGCTGCTGCGTCGAGCCAAATAGCGAAGGAGTCGAGGTTTGGTTTTGTTGATTGGAAGTGTTGTTTCCGAATAAAGATGGGGTCGCTGTTGTTGTTGTTGTTGTTGTTGTTGTCTGCTGTGTTGACGAGCCGCTAGATATGCAGTTAGCCTTTGTGTCACCGCAGCCGGCCTTTCTTACTTACAAAAGCGAGGGCTTCGCCTGGCCGCCGCCAAAGAGACCTCCCGACTGAGCGGTGTTCTGAGTCTGGTTCTGTGTATTCCCTCCTAATGCGCCGCCAAACAGACCTCCACTTTGAGGCTGCGATGATTGCGCCGTCGATGAGCCGAACAGGCCTCCGGTTGCGGGTGCCGTAGTCGCAGGCTTGTTGCCAAAGAGGCCGCCTGAGGGTTGCGACGTCTGGTTCTGGCCGCCGAACAGTGATCCCGACTGCGGCTGTTGGGTTTGCTGAGTTGATCCGAAAAGGCCACCACTGCTCTGGGGCTGACCACCCTGCTGGCCTTGTGTCGCATTGTTGTTGCCACTTATGTATAGTCAGTATCGTGTCATGAAAGTGAACAGGAGCAGGTGTAGTTTGCAGAGCGTGAACATACAATAGACCACCACCACCACCGGTGTTTATGCTCAGCGAGTTTGATCGACCAAAGCCCGCCATCTTGTCTCGAGCTTCTCTGCAGATTCTACGCGCCGTCTATGTATCCCACACGGCGGTGAGTTTACAGTGCAGAGGTTGCGCCTGTCGTGGTAGCGGAGCGCTTGTTTGGCTGCGCGCACCAGCAACGACGGGCACAGGCCAGAAGCTTAGAACGCGTTTCCCGCTCGGCTAAACCTTTACCTCAAAGAAGCTCCAGCTCGTCGACAAGCACATTCCCGCATATACCATACAACACCTTTGCGATATTATTTCCTTGAACAAAAACAGAGCGCCCAGCCAGATAATTGCCATCAATCCATTCCGCATTCGTCAAACTTAGACCCCGCAACGTGCTTGCAAGGGAATCTCGCCAACGCGCCGCAACACTCGATACACGCAACAATGGCTGACGAATCCGACGACGATCTGTACGGGGATGAGACTACGACCCAGCAGAAGAAGCAGGTAGCAAAGGAAGAGGACGCGTCCAGCGGCGACGACGAACCCATGGACGAGGAATCAGGCGACGAAGACGACAGTGACTCGGTATGTCGCATACCACATTTGCACTTGGCTATTCAACAAAGCTAACAAAAGCTCCAGGATATCGACATTATTATTGAAAAGGCACCTGCACCCACCAAACCTGTAGCGTAAGCTTCATTCCAAAGCTCCGTTCTACTTACTAGGCGCACCCAACTTACAAGCTACCAGGGCGCAACAGCCCCAGGAATCCAAAGCCATAAAGATTGAAGCACCACCGCCCTCCACCACACCCTCCCAACAACAAGTTCCTACAAGAACCGTGCCCACGAGCGCAGGCACCGTCCCCCAGCTCTCCGCCTCCGCCCTCTCAGGCACTGCATTCCCCGCCCAACGCACTTCTACCATTGACGTAAATGGGAACCCAATCTACCCACCACAAGGCAAGGAAATCCTGTCAGTGGATATTGATGCGAATCTGGCCGAGGAGCAGAAGATCTGGCGCCGGCCAGGTGAGGACCAGTCGGATTACTTCA
>Ga0265798_10012496_pt1 | contig 10239 bp, 10 predicted proteins | sample P3T30metagenome_FD_192430 | JGI IMG/M metagenome (GOLD analysis project Ga0265798, IMG submission 192430) | Plant litter microbial communities from East Loma Ridge, Irvine, California - P3 T30 | ecosystem: Environmental > Terrestrial > Plant litter > Unclassified | place: USA: California...
CAAGCGGCCCGATTCTCGCCAATCCCCCACAATTTGCATGGTATTCTTTTGGCCTCACCCGTCGAAGGATCGCCATGCACCTGCTTGCCCGCACCGCCCTCGCTTTCACCTTGTCCGCAGCGTTTGCCGCACCAGTCGCGCTGGCAGCATCAGCCGCCGAGGCGCCCCGCGCCGCCAATACCTTCATCACCGAAGCCCAGGCCATGGCCCGCTCCGCGCGCGTCTCGAATGTCGCCTATGTGCTCGACTTTACCCTCACCGGCCAGCCGGAGTTCGCCGGCAGCAGCCGCATCGACTTCGACCTCGCTGACACGAGTGCGCCGCTGACGATCGACCTGGACAAGGCGAAGCTCGGCGCCGTCAGCGTCAACGGCCAGTCCGTCACGCCCGACTACAACGGCTTTTTCCTGACGCTCGCTCCAGGCATGCTGAAAAAGGGCCGCAACAGCGTGGTGGTGAACTACACGCGCGCCCACAGCACCAATGGCGAAGGACTGCACCGCATGGTCGATCCGGCCGACGGCAGGGTCTACACCTACTCGCACTTCGAGCCAGCGGCGGCGCACCAGATGTTCGCCCTGTTCGACCAGCCCGACCTGAAAGCGACGTTCACCGTCAACGTGACGGCGCCGGCCGACTGGGTCGTGGTGTCGACCAAACGCGAGAGCGGCGTGACGCCGGCGGCCGAGGGCACCCGGCTTTGGCGCTTCCCGGCCTCGAAAAAACTCAGTCCCTACAATTTTTCACTGCACGCGGGGCCGTACAAAGTCTGGGAAGACAACAGCGGCCCCTATCCCATGCGCCTGTTCGCGCGCCAGTCGGTGGCGGCCCAGGTGGCGCCGGCCGACTGGTTCAAATACACCAGGGACGGCCTGGCCTTCTTCGACAATTATTTCGGCGTGCCCTATCAGTGGGAAAAATATGACCAGCTGCTGGTGCCCGACTTCCTCTACGGCGCGATGGAAAACGCGGGCGCGGTCACCTTTGCCGAACGCGCTTTCCTGCACAAATCGGCCATGACGGACGCCCAGCAGGAAGGCCTCGCCTCGACCATCATGCACGAGATGGCGCACCAGTGGTTCGGCGACCTGGTGACGATGAAATGGTGGAACGGCCTGTGGCTGAACGAAAGCTTCGCCTCCTTCATGGGCACCATGGCCACGGCCGAAGCGACGCCGTTCAAGCATGCCTGGCTGTCGTTTTACGCCGGCGCCAAGCAGGGCGCCTACGCGGCCGACCAGTCGCTCACCACCCATCCGATCGAAGTGCCGGTGGCGTCGACCGCCAACGCCTTCGACAACATCGACGCCATCACCTACGCCAAGGGCGCCTCCACCCTGATGCAGCTGCGCCAGTTGCTGGGGGCCGAGGTGTTCCGCCAGGGCGTGCACAACTACCTGCAAAAATACGCCTTCCAGAATGCGCGGCTGGACGATTTCATCGGCAGCCTGGGCCAGGCAGCCCACCGCGATCTGCAGCCCTGGACGCGCCAGTGGCTCTATCAGCCGGGCGTGAACACCATCGCCGCCGACTACAAGTGCGACGCAAAGACCGGCAGAATCGCCAGCTTCATGCTGCGCCAGAGCGCCGCTTCGCAATTGCCGACCTTGCGCGAACAGCGGGTGCAGGTCGCCACCTTTACCAGTGACGCCGGCGCGCTGCGCCTGGCCGCCAGCGCCCCGGTCACCTACCGCGGCGCGCAAACGCGCGTGCCTGCGCTGCTTGGCACGCCCTGCCCCGCCCTGGTCTACCCGAATTACCAGGACTGGGGCTTTGCCAAGGTGCGGCTCGACCAAAAATCCTTCGCCACTGCCCAGGCCAGCCTGGGCAAGGTGGAAGATCCCCTGCTGCGCGCAATGCTGTGGACCAGCCTGTGGGACGGCGTGCGCGATGGCAGCCTGCCCCTCAATGAATTCATCACGACCGCGGTGGCGAACGCGCCGCTGGAAACCAATTCGACGTTGCTCAACACCGAACTGACCATGCTGGGCCGCGCGCGCCACTACCTCGATGCAATGGGGGCCGACCCGGCTTACGTCGCCGCGCGTACCGGCGACATGGAGGAAATGGCCTGGCGGGCGATGGCGGCGAGCCACGGCGACAGCAATGTCCAGCGCCGCTGGTTCGGCTTTTATATCAATACGGCCACCAGCAGCGCGGCGCTGGGGCGCCTGGCCGGCCTGCTCGATGGCGGCGTGAAGGTCGAGGCTCTGGAAGTGGGCCAGGACCAGCGCTGGGCCATCATCGCCCGTCTGAACCGCTTTGCTTTCCCGGGCAGCGCCGAGATGATCGCACGCGAGCAGGCGCGCGATCCGTCCGACGCCGGTCAGGCCGGCGCGCTGGCCGCAACCGTTGCGCGGCCCGATCCGGCCATCAAGCGCGAGTGGCTGGCGAAGGTGCAGGACCCCGCCACCAAAATCCCTTTCTCGAAGCTGCGCGTGGCGATCGACAGCCTGTACCCGGTCGAGCAGGTCGCCCTCAATGAAGCCACCGCCGGCGAACGGCTGGCCAGCCTGGCGGCCCTCGACAAGGCGACTGGTCCCGTCTTCATGCGCAGCTACGCCGAGCTGATTCCCGCCACCTGCCGGCCCGAGAGCGTCAAGCGTCTCGAGGCAGCAGCCACCTCCAGCAGTTTCAACGCGCTCTCGGCCGGCACCCGCCGCGCCCTGCTCTCACTGCGCGAGGAAGACCAGCGCTGCGTGGCGATCAGCCGGGCGATGACGGCGGGGGCGCCGAAGGGGTGAGTGCTGAATCACTTGTGAGCCGCTCAGCGATTGCCTGGTCTGACACGGCCACCGTCGGCCATATCGCGGTGAGCACGCTCGCCCTGTCGGGACAACTGGCGCAGGGCCGGGTCGACTGCAGCCTCGCGCCCTGCGGCAAATTTCGCAATGGCGCGCCGCGCTGGTGGTGCGTCAGCCATCAGCGCCACTGGGGCGTCAAGGCCGATCTGGCGCGCGCCGATGGCCGCTGCCGCGCGGCTGCTCAGCCCCTGTCGGTGGTGCTCGATCCACTCGTGATTGAATGTGGCGCCAGCGGTCCGGCAGCGCCACTCGCGCTGTCGCTCGAGGGCGGCGTGATCGGCATCAACGGCGCCCGCACCGTACCGGCCCTGTCCATCAAGCTCGCGCCGGCCAGCTTGTTCGCCCAGCGCGCCATCAACTACGTCAACGTCACCCCGACCGCGCTGGCGGCGCTGGCGCAGGCGGACGGCTGCGTCGACTGCGCCCGCTGCGGCTATCCCCATCTCGACCTGGGCGAATTTGCCGCGCGCCCCCACCGGCGCCACTCCTGCGGGCACTGCGGGCACGACGCCACCCACAGCGGCGCCGCCATCGTCTCCCATCCCCTGTTCGCCTTGCTGCAGGCCTGGCCGCAACAACTGCGCTGTCTGATTTGACTTCAGCGCATCGCCAGCGGCGTGGCGCGCCGCGGCGGGGCGAACGACTGGTCTAACTCGGCCAGGTCGTCGGCGTCGAGCTTCAACTCCAGCGCCGCCGCGTTCTCGCGCACGTGAACCGCACTGACCGCTTTTGGAATCGCGATCACGCCCTGCTGGTGCAGCAGCCAGGCCAGCGCCACCTGGGCGGTCGTCACGCCGTGGCGCATGGCCACCGCGCGCAAGCCGGCCACGCCCAGCATGCCGCCCTGCTCCAGCGGCGAATAGGCCATCAGCGGCATGGCGCGCTCGCGGCACCAGGACAGCAAATCCCACTCGATGCCGCGCCGGGCCAGATTGTAGAGCACCTGGTTGGCGGCGATGCCGGCGCCGCCTTCGGTCGCGGCGGCTTCCACCATGTCCTCGCGGTCGAAATTGCTTACGCCATAATCGACGATCTTGCCGGCCGCCTGCAGCGCCTGGAAACCGGCGATGGTCTCGGCCAGCGGCACGCTGCCCCGCCAGTGCAGCAGGTACAGGTCGATGCGGTCGGTGTTGAGGCGTTTCAGACTGCGCTCGCAGGCTTCCTGCACGGCGCGCCGGCCCGCATTGTGGGGATAGACCTTGCTGACGATATAGGTCTGGTCGCGCCTGCCTGCAATGGCCGCGGCCACCACCTTCTCGGCGCCGCCCTCGCCATACATTTCCGCCGTGTCGATCATGCTCATGCCAAGGTCCAGTCCCAGCCGCAACGCATCGGCCTCGCGCGCCGCCTCGGCGGGATCCTCGCCCATATTCCAGGTGCCCTGACCCAGCACCGGGATGCTGCGCCCGGTCGGCATCGTCAATGTCCGCATCGTTTCTCCTTTTGAAGTTCACCACTGTATACAAGGGTACGCCGCCTTGGCGCGTGCGCCAACTCTGGCCGCATGATATTTCGGCGCTTTTCGCGTTAGGTGGAGATAATTCCCAGCGCCGCTCTGAGGAATCGTTCCGCGCTGTCAATGCGGCCCAGGTCGATTGCCCATCGCCAACCGAGATAATTGTCCAGATAGGCCGTCGCCACGCCGCGGAAATGCTGCAGCCATCCTTTGAAACGGCTGTGATAAGCGTTCACGTTTTGCACGTGATACGGCCCACTGACCCGCCGGCCCTGGCTTAAATTGATGGCTTCATGATGAATCCGCGCTTCGCGGGCAAACTTTTTGTAGGCCGCATTGGCGTCGCTCACCAGCACCACATCGGGCGCCAGTTTTGGCAGCAAATAGTCGTGCAGTGCCGCCGCTTTCAAAGCACCCCGGCCAGCGATGAAATCAATGGTTTTGCCATCGCGATCGCGGGCCACGACGATATTGACCAATTCAGCCGAGATGCCCCGTTTATTGGCCACGCCGCCCCGTTTGCGCGCAGGCCGCTTGATCTGCCGCGCCCCCTTCTGCGATTCCAATAAAAACGTTTCATCGGCTTCAACAATGCCGACCAGGCGGGCCGGCCGATCCAGCCTGGTCCACTTGAGAAAGCGGTGGCGCCAGCGGAAGCTGGTGCTCGCATGCACGCCAATCTTTGCTGCTGCACTTTTGACGGTGCAGGCGGCTTCGCGCATGCAGTCGAAATACGCCAGCCACCGGGTTTTCAGCCGCAGCCGCGCGAGCGGGGTGCCGGTGAGCGAATTGAAGGTTCTGCCGCACGCTTTGCATTTAAAACGCTGCAAGTCATTGGCGTGGCCGCAGCGGTTCAATGCGGTGCCCTGGCATTCCGGGCAGGCCAGATAGGGCCGGCGGGCCTGTTCGATCAACGCGGCGGTCTGCTCGCCATTAACCTGTTCGGACATGAAACAGCAGACCCGCAGCTTGTCTTGCGGGTGCAGGACGCGCAGGCGCGGAAGAAGGCGATCAAGCGGACGGGTGCGTCGACGGCGGACGGAATCGCGGGGCATGCTGCTCTCCAGAGGATGAGCAGGTATGACCGCGGGTTTGAAAACTGGTTCAGCCCGGACGCCTATCTAACGCGCAAAGCGCCATATTTCAGCAGGAAGTTTGCAGGATGTTTGAGCAGTTTGGAGTCGTCAAACGCCTGGCCGCCGCACACTTGCCGGGTTCACCTTTCGACGAGGACTCGCCATGCACGAAACATTCTCACGCCGCCTTGCCAGCCTGGCGCTGTCGCTGTTTGCCTTCTCGCTGGCCCTGCTCACTTGCGCTTGCACCCGCAGCATGGACCAGCAGGCCGGTCCCGAAGCGCCGCTGGCGCCGCCCACCACCTACCATCTGTATGTGGCCAGCACGGGCGACGACAGCAATCCGGGCAACGAAAGCGCGCCCTTCCTCACCATCACGCGGGCGGCCCAGGCGGCCCTGCCGGACACCACCATCCACGTCGCCGGCGGCGACTATCCGGGCGGCTTTCGCACCATGGTGAGCGGCAGCGAGAAAGCGCGCATCTATTTTGTTTCCACCACGCCAGGCGCGGCCCGCATCGTGCCGCCAATCAAGTCGGTCAGCGCCACGGCCTGGGAAAATCGCGGCAACTACGTCGATATCGTCGGCTTCGAGTTCGATGGCCGCGCCTACCGGGGTGGGCAGCGCTGGTTCAACGGCCTCTACAGCACCGGCTCCTGGGATTCGCTGCGTCACAACGTCATCCACCACATCGCCACCGGGGCGCCGTGCGCCGCCACGGAAGCGGCCGGCATCACGGTCGAGAGCTATTTCAAGGGCGTGCAGGCCGAAGTGATCGGCAACAAGATCTACGATATCGGCCCGGCCGGCTGCGCCGCCGTGCAGGGCATCGCCGTCAATACCTCCGCGCTGGTGGCGAACAACCTGGTGTTCCGCGTCGCAAATGCCGGCATCTACCTGTGGCATGACGCCAACCATGTGCGCGTGTTCAACAATACCGTCACGGGATCGACCATCGGCATCCTGATGGGCGGCGGCGATTTTTACGTCACCGCCGGGCCCAACGACTATTCAGACGTGAGCAATAATATTGTGTATGACAACAATACCGGCATCGTCGAACTGGGCGCGATCGGCAAGCACAACGTCTACCGCAACAACCTCGTGTTCAGTAATCCGGCGCGCGACTGGGCGCTCGCGCCCGGGCAGCAAACCGTGGGCACGGTGGCGGCCGATCCCCGCTTCAAGGCCTACCAGCGCAACGTCATGCCGGATTTTTCGCTGGCCGATGCCTCGCCCGCCATCGGCAAGGGCGACCCGCAGCATGCCCATCCGGTCGATTACAAGGGCACGCGCCGCATGGTCAGGCATGTGGACCTGGGCGCCATCCAGCACCTGGCCGAACCTGCTTTATAGTGGAGACTATAAAATCTCGCGCACCAGTTCCGCCGGACGGCACAGGCGCACGCCCTTGCCGCTGACCACCAACGGGCGCTCGATCAGCACCGGATGGGCCAGCATGGCGTCGACCAGGGCGTCGTCGTCCAGCGTCGGGTTGTCCAGGCCCAGTTCGGCGTAGACGGCTTCCTTGCTGCGCAACAGGGCGCGCACGGGAATGCCGGCCGCCCCGGCCATGGCGCGCAGCAGCGCGTGCGAAGGGGGCTGCTGCAGATATTCGATGATGGCCGGCTCGATGCCGGCGGCGCGGATGATTTCCAGGGTGTTGCGCGAGGTGCTGCAGCGGGGGTTGTGGTAAATCGTGACGTCCATGGCGGCTTTCCAATGTGAATCAGGCATGATACCTGCTGGCGCCGGCCGCTGCTTTTCCTTGCGCCGGCCTCCAGTGTTGGATTTTGCGCACTTGCGGCTGCCTTGCCCTGCCGCTAGAATGCCTTCCCATTTGCAATTTATGCGGCCGATCCGGTCGCGCGCAAACGGTGACCATCAAGCGGACCGCATCGTACGGTCCGGCGGAGACGAGCATGAACGATTACATGGCCAGCGCGGCCCTGCCCAGCTGGCGCCAGCGCGCCTCGCTGCGCCTGCTGCACCTGTTTGGCTGGAAGGTGCGCTTCAAGCCCCTGCCCGGCCCCCACGGCGTGGCGGTGGTCTACCCGCACACCTCGAACTGGGATTTCATCGTCGGCCTGCTGGCCAAGTGGGCGGTGGGCCTGCCGTTTCGCTGGCTGGGCAAGGACACCCTGTTCAAGGGCGTGATGGGGGTGTTCATGCGCCACTGGGGCGGCATGGCCGTCGAGCGCTCCACCACCACCGGCGCCACCGAGCGCCTGGCCGCCACCATGCACGCGGCGCCCTGGTGCTGGATCGCCATCACTCCCGAAGCGACGCGCGGCTACAAGCCCCACTGGCGCACCGGCTTTTACCACCTGGCGCGCGCCGCGAAGGTGCCGGTGCTGCTGGTGTATATCGATTATCCGAACAGGGAACTGGGCGTGGTCGACACCGTCATGCTGACGGGCGACCAGGCGGCCGACATGGCGGCCATCGCCGCCGTCTACCAGGGCCGTCACGGCCTGTATCCCGAACTGGAAGCGCCGATCGTGCTGGCGCCGCCGCGCCCCCGCTGACGCTTTTTTTCAGATTGGTGCGGCGTCGAGCAGGCCCTCACGTCGGATGAATTCAACCACCGCGTCGACACCCTCGCCGCTGCGCAGATTGGTGAAGATGAAAGGCCGCGCGCCGCGCTGAACGGCGGCATCGCGCGCCATCACGGCCAGGTCCGCACCCACATGGGGCGCCAGGTCGGTCTTGTTGATGATCAGCAGATCGGAGCGGGTGATGCCCGGCCCGCCCTTGCGGGGAATTTTTTCGCCGCCCGCCACGTCGATCACATACAAGGTCAGGTCCGACAGTTCGGGGCTGAAGGTGGCGGCCAGGTTGTCGCCGCCCGACTCGATCAGGATCAGTTCAAGCGCCGGGAAATCGGCTTGCATGCGCGCAATCGCTTCCAGGTTGATGGAGGCGTCTTCGCGGATCGCCGTGTGCGGGCAACCGCCCGTCTCGACCCCCATCAGCCGCGCCGCCGGCAAGGCGTCCGCGCGCAGCAGGATCTCCATGTCCTCGCGGGTATAGATATCGTTGGTGATGACGGCCATGTCGAACTGCTCGCGCATGGCCTTGCAGAGCATTTCGCACAAGGCGGTCTTGCCGGAGCCGACCGGGCCGCCGATGCCGACGCGCAGGGGGTTTGATTGCATGCTTGATTGCGGGTTCGATTGCGGGTTCGATTGCATATGAGCCTTTCAATTCAGGAGCGGTAGATCCGGCCGTTCTGGGTTTCGTGGCGCATCGACAGGATGGCCAGGCCAGGCGCGAAGTTCGACAACTGGTCGTCCTCGAGCGTGCGCGCCGTCTGCGCCGCCGCTTCAATGACGGGCGCCAGCGACAACAGCAGGCGCTGCCCCGCCACCTGCCCCAGCGGCACCGATTTCACGCACACCAGCACCTGGTTTTCGGCCCAGGCAAACAGTGACGCCAGCAGCGCTTCGCCCGGTGCGATGCCGAGCGCATGGACCGCGCGGGCAAAGGCAGTCGGCAGGGCCACCTCGGCGCCCGCATCCTGGAGCGCGTGCAACTGCAGTTCAGCGAGCAGGCGGGTCAGCGAATAGCCCATCTGGATGGTCTCCGCCCGCAGTTCGGCGCAGTCGCGCGAGGCGATGAAGCGCTCGCTCCACAGGGCCACCGCCGCCTCGTCCGCGCGCGCCATCGCTTCCATCAGGCGCCACAACACCGGCCCTTCCCAGCGCGCCATCACCTCTTCAAGGCAGCAAGCGATCCAGGCGCGCGCGCTGGCGGCATCGACGACGTCACCAGCATCGATGGCCGTTTCCAGCCCCTGCGAATAGCTGTAGCCGCCGATCGGCAGGGCCGGACTGGCAAACTGCAGCAGGTGCAGCAGGGCCGCCGCCGTCATGGCGCGGCGTCGCCAGGGCGGTGAATCTTCTGGCGCAGGGGGATTGGCGCCAGTGCGCCGCCATGCTCGTGCCCATGGCCATGGCCGCCGCCATACGCGCCCGCCTCCGGCTCGAACGGCGCCTGCTCCTCGATCACCACCCCGCCCAGGCCTTCGACCATCTCGCGCAGCACCGGATCGACCCGGATGCGCAGGAAGCCCGCGCCCAACTGCACTTGGGTATGCCGGTTGCCGAGGTGGTAGGCGCAGCGCAGCAGCGCCGCTTCGCTGTCGCAATAGACGGCGTAGGTCGGCTCGAGCGCGGCGCGCACCCGCACCACCTGGCCTTCGGCAGCGGCCAGCAGATCGCCATCGCGCAGCACGCTGCCGCGCGGCGTGAACACGGCCACTTCCTCGCCGGAAGTCAGGCGCGCGCGCAGGCGGCATTTTTCGCGCTGGTCCCACGCCAGCACCATCTCGCCGTAAATCCTGTCGGCGCTGGCGCGCTTGCTGTGCAGTGTGAGCATGAGGGGGTGATCCTTAAAATAGAAAATAACGCTGCGCCATTGGCAGCACGGCGGCCGGCTCGCACACCAGCAGTTCGCCATCGGCCCGCACCTCATAGGTTTCCGGGTCCACCTGCATGCGCGGCGTGGCGCCGTTATGAATCATGTCGGCCTTCACCAGGCCGCGCGTGCCGCGCACCGGGACCACGGTTTTGGCCAGCCCCAGCCGGCTGGCGACGCCAGCGTCGAACGCCGCCTGCGAGACAAAGGTGAGCGACTTTTTCAGCCCACCCCCGAACGAACCGAACATGGGCCGGTAATGCACCGGCTGCGGGGTCGGGATCGAGGCGTTCGGGTCGCCCATCAGGCTGGCCGCGATCATGCCGCCCTTGAGGATCATGGACGGTTTGACGCCGAAGAAGGCGGGACGCCACAGCACCAGGTCGGCCACTTTGCCCGTTTCAACCGAGCCGACGACGTGCGCAATGCCGTGGGTAATCGCCGGGTTGATGGTGTACTTGGCAATGTAGCGCTTGACGCGGA
>Ga0265798_10012497_pt1 | contig 10238 bp, 10 predicted proteins | sample P3T30metagenome_FD_192430 | JGI IMG/M metagenome (GOLD analysis project Ga0265798, IMG submission 192430) | Plant litter microbial communities from East Loma Ridge, Irvine, California - P3 T30 | ecosystem: Environmental > Terrestrial > Plant litter > Unclassified | place: USA: California...
CCGTTCTCGCCGAGCAGGCAGTGGATCTCGCCGGGCTCGACGGTCAGGCTGATGTGGTCGTTGGCGGTCAGTGCGCCGAATCGCTTGGTGATGCCCCGCAGTTCGAGCTTCATCTCAGGTGGCTACCTCGGGTCTAGGCATTCGGGTGGGTCGGACGGCACCGGGTCGGCGGCCCGCCCACGGGCGTTGAGAGGGCCGGGAGCGACGGGGTGACCGTCGCTCCCGGCCCTGGGTCAGTCGATGCTAATCGATGACGGGAGGTGCTTTCGTCAGCTGGTGAGCGCCGACGGCGACTCGACCTCGATCGAACCGTCGATGATGCCGGCCTTGATGGTGTCGAGCTCGTCCTGCAGACCGGAGTCGACCTTGTCGGCGTAGTCGTGGAACGGGGCGATGCCGACGCCGTCGTTCTCGAGCGTGCCCACGTACGGCGTGCTCGAGAACTTGTCCTCGCTGGCCTGCGTGACGACCGCGTCGGTCGCCTGCTTGATGCCCTTCAGCACCGAGGTGAGGAAGAGGTCCTTGTTGGCGCTGTCGGTCTCGTAGGTGTCGCTGTCGGCACCGACCAGGACGACGTCCTTGCCGGAGTCGCGGATCGCCTCGGCGGCGCTCTGGTAGATCGGGCCGCCGACCGGCAGGATGACGTCGGCGTTCTGGTCGATCAGCGTCTGGGCGCTCTGCTTGGCCGTGGTGCCGGCCTCGAAGCCGCCCGTGAAGCTGCCGGTCTGCGAGTCGACGTCCCAGCCGACGACCTTGACGTCCTCGCTCTTCTGCTCGTTGTAGTACTTCACGCCGTCGGCGAAGCCGTCCATGAAGATCGTGACGGTCGGGAACTGCATGCCGCCGAAGGTGCCCACGACACCCGTCTTCGAGTAGCTCGCCGCCGCGTAGCCCGCGAGGAACGCGGCCTCGGAGGTGTTGAAGGTGATCGGCTGCACGTTGTCGGCCGTGATCGACGCGTCGTCGATGGTGGCGTAGTTGATGCCCGAGTTCGCCTCGGCCGCCGACTTGGTCGCGTCGGCGAGTGCGAAGCCGACCGTGACGATCAGGTTGCAGCCCTGGTCGGCCAGGTTCGACAGGTTGGCGTCGTAGACCGTCTCGTCGGCCGACTCGACCGTCTTGGGGGTCGAGCCGATGGCCTCCGCGGCCTCGGTCAGGCCCTCGTAGCCGAGCTGGTTGAACGACTTGTCGTCGAAGCCGCCGGCGTCGGAGACCATGCAAGGGACGAAGTCGCTCGAGGCGCCGCTGGTCGAGCCAGAGCCGCTCTCGGGGGCCGAGGCACAGCCGGCCAGGATGACGGCGGTGCTCGCCAGGGCGAGGCCGCTGAGCACGGCCTTGCGCGCAGTTGTAGTCAAGTTGTCCTCCAGGGTGCAGCCCGGCACGAGGCGCGCCGGGTGGGTATGGCTGACAGATTACCTACTGTGACGAGCGTCACCGACCCTGGGGTGGTAGCGATGCCGAGGCGTTACACAGTCGCGACCACGACTTAACGAACACGAAACGTCCACGACTCCTGACGAGCTCAGAGGACGTCGCTGCGCCCGCTCAGCTTGAGGGCGTCGACGACGCTCTTGACGCGTTGCGCGTTCGCCGTCGTCGTGACGAGCAGCGCGTCGGGGGTGTCGACCACGATGATGTCGTTGACGCCGATCAGCGAGATCAGCCGGCCGCTGTTGCCGACGACGATGCCGCTCGAGCTGTCGGCCAGGACGCGGGCGTTCTCGCCGAGGATGGCCAGGTCGCTCTTGCGACCGCCGGCGTGCAGCTTGGCGATGGACGCGAAGTCGCCGACGTCGTCCCAGTCGAAGTCCCCGGGCACGACGGCCAACCGGCCCGCCGCAGCCGCCGGTTCGGCGACCGTGTAGTCGATGGCGATCTTCTCGAGGCCGGGCCACACCTTGTCGACGACGGCGCCGCGTCGCGGGGTGTCCCACGCGGCCGCGAGCTCTTCGATGCCCTCGAGCAGGTCGGGCCGGGTCTCGCCCAGCTGCTCGAGCAGCCGGTCGGCGCGAGAGATGAACATGCCGCCGTTCCAGAGGTAGTCGCCTCCGGAGACGTAGCGTTCGGCCGTCTCGAGGTCGGGCTTCTCGACGAAGGACTCGACCGTGCGAGCGCTCGGTGCCCCCTCGATGTCGAGGGGAGCCCCGACGTGGATGTAGCCGAACCCGATCGCGGGCTCGGTGGGGGTGATGCCGATCGTGGCGATGTATCCCTCGTCGGCGGCGACGATGGCCTCGCGGACCGCGCGACCGAAGCCGCGGGTGTCGGCGATGACGTGGTCGGCGGCGAACGAGCCGATGATGACGTCCGGCTCGCGCCGACGGAGCACGGCGGCGGCCAGACCGATGGCCGCGGTGCTGTCCTTGGGCTCGCTCTCGAGGACGACGTTGTGGTCGGCGAGCCCGGGCAGCTGCGACTCGACCGCCGCACGGTGCGCCCGCCCGGTGACGACCATGATGCGCTGGTCGCCGTTGAGCGGGGCGAGACGGTCCCAGGTGCCGCGCAGCAGGGTCGAGCCGCTGCCCGTGAGGTCGTGCAGGAACTTCGGCGCGTCGGCCCGGCTGAGGGGCCAGAGCCGGGACCCGATGCCGCCCGCCGGGATGATGCTGTAGAACCGGTCGAGGCTTTCCTGGATCGTCATGCGTTCACCTTATCGACGCCCCTCCTCCATGCCGCCGATCCCCTCCCGCCACCGTCGCCGGTGAGGCTCGTGGCACGAGCAGTCCGAGGAGGACCGATGCGAGTCGTGATCGTGACCGAGAGCTTCCTGCCCACCGTCAACGGGGTCACCACGAGCGTGCTGCGCGTGCTCGACCACCTGGCCCGACGCGGACACGAGGCCCTGGTCATCGCCCCGGCCGGGCGCGGGACCACGAGCTACGCCGGATTCCCGGTCCACCGGGTGCCGTCGGTCGCCTACCGTCAGTTCCCGGTCGGCCTGCCCAACCCGCAGGTCGCGGCCGCCATCGCCGGCTTCCGACCCGACGTCGTGCACGTCGCCTCACCGTTCCTGCTCGGCGCCCAGGCCATCGCCGCGGCCGCCCGCCTGGGCGTGCCCTCGGTGGCCGTCTTCCAGACCGACGTCGCCCGGTACGCGGGGACGAACGGCCTCGGGCTCGGCTCGGCCGTCGCCTGGCGGCTCGTGCGCCGCATCCACGACCAGGCCACGACGACGCTGGTCCCCTCGCGCGCCTCCCTCCGCGACCTCGAGACCGCCGGCGTGGGGCGGCTCGCGACCTGGGGCCGGGGGGTCGACTCGGCCCTGTTCCACCCGAACCGCAAGTCGGGCGACGCGGTCCGTGCCCTGCGCGAGAGCTGGGGCGCACCCGACCGCGTGCTCGTCGGCTACGTGGGCCGCCTGGCCCCCGAGAAGCAGGTCGAGCGGCTCGCCGCCCTGCGCCCCCTGCGGGAGGCGCGCCTCGTGGTCGTCGGCGGCGGCCCCTCGCTGCCCGCCCTGCGCCGCCGGCTGCGGAACCTCGACCCGGTCTTCACCGGCCCGCTGCACGGCGAGCACCTCGCCGACGCCTACGCGGCTCTCGACGTCTTCGTGCACACGGGCTCGACCGAGACCTTCGGTCAGACCGTGCAGGAGGCCCACGCCAGCGGACTGCCGGTCGTGGCCCCGGCCGCGGGCGGCCCCCTCGACCTGGTGCGGCACGGCGTCGACGGGTTCCTCTTCGACCCCCGGCACGACCACTCGCTCCGCCGCAGCGTCCGCACCCTGGTCTCCTCGGACGAGCTGCGGGCCCGCTTCGGAGAGGCCGGGAGGCGCGTGGTCGTCGGACGCACGTGGGAGACCCTCGGCGACGAACTCGTCGAGCACTACCGACGCGCGATGGCGAGCGTCCGCGACGGGGCCGAGCGCGCCTCCGTCCGCTGATCGCGACGCGGGCCGACAGGTCCGTCTTGTCTCGACGTCGAACGACTTCGGCGGGGCGGGGCGGCGGCCCCGCTCGGCGGGAACATAGACTGGACAGGTTCTGAGAACGCCACCAGCGGACACGGCTGTCCCTCGTACCGACCGAGTGAGAGCGTCGTCCGCCCCATCCGCGAGGAGAAGTGCTCATGGCCGAGCAGTCGACGGGAACGGTCGCATCACCGGCAGGCAGACCGGGTGCACCGAAGATCAGTGCGCCCAAAGCGCCCGGGAAGATCGCCGGCACCCTCTACCGGGGCCGTGAGGGCATGTGGTCGTGGGTGCTGCACCGCATCACCGGCGTGAGCATCTACTTCTTCCTGCTGGTGCACATCCTCGACACCGCCCTCGTCCGGATCAGTCCCGAGGCCTACAACGCGGTCATCGGCACCTACAAGAACCCGATCATGGGGCTCGGCGAGACCGGCCTCGTGGCGGCGATCCTCTTCCACGCCCTCAACGGGTTGCGGATCATCCTGATCGACTTCTGGGGCCCGGGCACCAAGTACCAGCGCGTCATGTTCTGGATCGTCATCGGCCTCGCCGTGGTCCTGTTCGCCGGTTTCGCGCCGCGCCACCTGATGAACGTCTTCTCGGAGTAGAGCCATGACCACCCAGACCGTCGAAGCCCCGCGCTCCGCCCGCGCGGCCCAGCGCTCCACCAACTACGAGAAGTGGGGCTGGATCTACATGCGAGCCAGCGGCCTGCTGCTCGTCGTGCTCGTGTTCGGCCACCTGTTCATCAACCTGCTCGCGAGCGAGGGCGGGGTCAAGGCCATCGACTTCGCCTTCGTGGCCGGCAAGTGGGCCAGCCCGTTCTGGCAGGTCTACGACACCCTCCTCCTCTGGCTCGCGCTGATCCACGGCACGAACGGCATGCGCACGATCGTCAACGACTACGTGTCGAAGCCCACGGTGCGCAAGGTGCTGCTCGTCACGCTGCTCGTGTCGACGGTGGTCCTGCTCGTCCTCGGCACGCTCGTGATCTACACGTTCGACCCGTGCCCCGCGAACGCCCCGGCCGACCTGCTGCCGTCGTTCTGCACCGCCGGCTAGCCACCCGGCCCACCGTCCACTCCGGCCCCCGGCCGCACGTCCCCCACCGGAAAGAACCGTGACCACACCCTCCCCCGCCCCCGCCAGCACCGTCGTCGACGGCGTCCACTACCACCAGCACGACATCGTCATCGTCGGGGCCGGGGGTGCGGGCATGAGGGCGGCCATCGAGGCAGGCCCGAACGCCAGCACCGCGGTGATCTCGAAGCTGTACCCGACCCGTTCCCACACCGGGGCGGCGCAGGGCGGCATGGCTGCGGCCCTCGCAAACGTCGAGGACGACAACTGGGAGTGGCACACCTTCGACACCGTCAAGGGCGGTGACTACCTCGTCGACCAGGACGCCGCCGAGATCCTCGCCAAAGAAGCGATCGACGCCGTCCTCGACCTCGAGAACATGGGCCTGCCGTTCAACCGCACACCCGAGGGCAAGATCGACCAGCGTCGATTCGGCGGCCACACGGCCGAGCACGGCAAGAACCCCGTCCGCCGGGCCTGCTACGCCGCCGACCGCACCGGGCACATGATCCTGCAGACGCTGTACCAGAACTGCGTCAAGCACGGCATCAACTTCTTCAACGAGTTCTACGTCCTCGACCTCATCATGGGCGAGATCGACGGCGAGGAACGTCCGGCCGGCGTCATCGCCTACGAGCTCTCGACCGGTGACCTGCACGTGTTCCAGGGCAAGGCCGTCATCTTCGCCACCGGTGGCTTCGGCAAGATCTACAAGACGACGTCGAACGCGCACACCCTCACGGGCGACGGCGTGGGCATCATCTGGCGCAAGGGCCTGCCGCTCGAGGACATGGAGTTCTTCCAGTTCCACCCGACCGGCCTCGCCGGCCTCGGCATCCTGTTGAGCGAAGCCGCCCGCGGTGAGGGAGCCATCCTGCGCAACAGCGAGGGCGAGCGGTTCATGGAGCGCTACGCCCCCACCATCAAGGACCTCGCACCCCGCGACATCGTGGCGCGCTGCATGGCCACCGAGATCCGCGAGGGCCGGGGCGCCGGGCCGCACAAGGACTACGTCTACCTCGACATCACCCACCTCGACCCGGCCGTGATCGACGCCAAGCTGCCCGACATCACCGAGTTCGCCCGTACCTACCTCGGCGTCGAGCCCTACACCGAACCCGTGCCCGTGCTGCCGACCGCCCACTACGCCATGGGCGGCATCCCGACGAACGTCAAGGCCGAGGTGCTGCGAGACAACACCACGGTCGTGCCTGGCCTCTACGCCGCCGGGGAGTGCGCCTGCGTCAGCGTGCACGGGTCGAACCGTCTCGGTACCAACTCGCTGCTCGACATCAACGTCTTCGGCAAGCGGGCCGGCAACAACGCCGTCGAGTACGTGAAGGACGCCCCGTTCGTGCCCCTTCCGGCGGACCCCGCCGGCTTCGTGCGCGGTCTGGTCGAGGACGTCCGCAACGCCACGGGCACCGAGCGCATCGCGACGCTGCGCAAAGAGCTGCAAGACAGCATGGACCGCAACGCCCAGGTGTTCCGCACGGAGGAGACGCTCGACGAGGTCACCCACGTGATCGCCGACCTGCGCGATCGCTTCAAGAACATCTCGGTGCAGGACAAGGGCAAGCGCTTCAACACCGACCTGCTCGAGGCGATCGAGTTGGGCTTCCTGCTCGACCTCGCCGAGGTCGTCGTCTACTCGGCACGCTCCCGCCAGGAGAGCCGTGGCGGACACTTCCGCGAGGACTACCCCACCCGCGACGACGAGAACTGGCTCGTCCACACGATGGCCTACCTGACCGGCGACGCCCACTCGTCGTTGGCCGGCGACCACATCCGGCTCGACACCAAGCCCGTCGTGATCACGAACTACCAGCCGATGGAACGGAAGTACTGACATGAGCACCGCTGTCCTCGAGAACAAGCCCCAGGGCTCCGACGCCGTCCCCACGTTCACGGCCACCCTGATCATCCGTCGTTTCGACCCCGAGGTCGACGACGAGCCCCGCTGGCAGGACTTCGACGTCCAGGTGCTGCCGACCGACCGTGTGCTCGACGCCCTGCACCAGATCAAGTGGGAACAGGACGGCTCGCTGACCTTCCGCCGCTCGTGCGCCCACGGCGTCTGCGGCTCGGACGCGATGCGCATCAACGGCCGCAACCGGCTGGCCTGCAAGACCCTGATCAAGGATCTCGACATCTCGCAGCCGATCTACGTCGAGGCCATCAAGGGCCTGCCGCTCGAGAAGGACCTCGTCGTCGACATGGAGCCCTTCTTCCAGTCGTACCGTGAGATCCAGCCGTTCCTGATGGCTTCGTCGAAGCCCGAGAAGGAGCGCCTGCAGAGCGCCACCCAGCGCGAACGCTTCGACGACACGACCAAGTGCATCCTCTGCGCCGCGTGCACGTCGAGTTGCCCCGTCTTCTGGACGGACGGCCAGTACTTCGGCCCGGCGGCGATCGTCAACGCGCACCGCTTCATCTTCGACTCCCGCGACGAGGGCGCCCAGGTACGCCTCGACATCCTCAACGACAAAGAGGGCGTGTGGCGTTGCCGCACCACGTTCAACTGCACCGAGGCGTGCCCGCGTGGCATCCAGGTGACCCAGGCCATCGCCGAGGTCAAGCAGGCCGTGTTGCGCGGTCGCGCCTGACGGCGACGCACCGACGTGAGAGGGCCCGACCACCTGGTGGTCGGGCCCTCCTGGTCTCACGCGTCGTCGCGGCGCGTGGGCGAACCCCGATGCGCGGTCAGTCGTCCTCGACGATGCACGCGGCCTCGAGGCCGAGAGCGAGGCGCAACGCGACCGACACACCGGTCTCGCCCTCGTCGCCCATCGGGGCGACGGCGTCGATCCAGAACACCGGGAGGCGCACCGAAGGAGGGTCGGGCAGCAACCGATCGAGCTCGCCCGCCTCGGTCAACTCGGCCGCCTGGTAGACGGTGAGCAGAGGCACCCCGCCCACTCCGAACACCTGGAGGGCGTCGCCGCCGTCGATCTCACGCACGCCGAGGGACCCGTCGACAGCATGGGCCGCGGTGGCGAGATCGAGCTGGTCGTACACGTGCGGACTCAGGATGGTGATGTCGCGGGGCATCAGACCTCGTCTTCGGCCGATGGCTCGGTCGCGGCCTCGATGTCGGCCGCGGCCCCGGCCGAACTCTCGTGCAACAGGTCGAGTTCGTGCAGGTCTTCCTCCCACGCCTGGAGCAGCGGGCTGGCGACGAGTTGGGCGAGCCGTTCGGGGCCGACGGCCTCGAGGGTGCGGTGCAGGGCGTTCCAACCCGAGGTGGCCGCGTCACCCAGCGGGACGACGAATGCCGGCAACCGAGGACGGCCGACCACCACGACGGGCCGGTCGGCGTCGAGGGCGGAACGTTCGAGACCGAGTCGTCGGACGGACGGCGCCCCGATCAGCAGGGCGACCGGGTTCGGCGGCGGATAGGTGACTGCCCGGACGCACCGGTCGGACTCCCCCTCGCGGGCGATGACCAGGGCGAACGTCGGCAGCGACGACCGGGCGATGTGGTCGAGGGCGTCGGTCAATCGCGCGATCGCGTCGTCGAGCGGCCCCTCGGTCACGTCGACCGTCAACGCCGTGGTCTCTTCGATGCCGTGGTCGGTGACCCGCGCGGTGATGGTCGCCGAGAGATGCGGCCCCTCGACGACGACCCGGACGGTCTCGGGCGCCTGGTGACGCGCGTGCTGGGTGAGGACCCACCGGTCCCAGACGTGCCCGAGGGGCTCGGTCGTCCCCCAGCGGGTCGGGACGGAGCCCGAGACGGCCGCTCCCAGGGTCTCGACCGCGCCTCCGAGGCTCGTGTCGTGGGACGCCCGGTGCAGCACCGTGAGGTCGACGCTGAGCTGGCAGGTGGTGTCGACGGCGTCGGCGATGACCGGCAGCCGCTCGGCGGCGGGCACGGCGACGGCGGAGGCATCCGGTTCGGTGGCCGCGGCGTCGACGTCCTCGTAGGGGACGCCCGTGAGGCCGTCGCGAAGAAGGTCCTGGTCGTCGTGGACCGCCCAGACTCCCCCGGCGGCGACCAGGGCTGCCCGGAGTCCGACCGTGAGGCGCGACCGCTCACTGGTGACCAGCACGACCCGTCGACTCGTCGCGGGTCGACCGAGGAGGTCCGCGAGCGGACGACTGAGTCGGACGACGCGGGCCCTGCTGTCGACCCGGACGGCGCGCGACGTGATCGCGTCGACCAACGGGTGTCGGATTGGGGTGCCCACTCGTCGATTCTGCTCCGTGCCGGTCGGCCGCGACCGGATGCACGGCGGACTCGGATCAGCGCGGCCCGTGACGCCCGCCGCGGCCTAGGCTGGGTCCCCGTCATCGCCCCCGACCCTCGAGAGGCACGCCATGCACGACGTCCGACGTCTCGACCGACGACCCCGCCGGTCCGATCCGCGAGCGATCTCGTGAGGCGACGCCCGTACCGCAACGGCGAACGCCCCGACGACCAGCGCGAACGCCGTCGCGCGTTCGCCGCCGCCGTCCGCACGAGGCCGCCCCTGCGCCCCACCGCCGACCGCGAGCTCGGCCGGGCCCTCGCCCGCCTCGACGAGCTCGTCGAGAAGACCCTGCTCTCGGGCGACCACGACCGCCTGCTCGACGAGACCCGTGTGTCGGTCTGGCCGCGAGAACTCGACGCCGTCGTCACGGTCGTGGTGGACCGGCTCGATCCGCCGCCGTCGGTCGACCGTGCGGCGGTGGCCGCCGCCGTCGCGGACAACCTGGAGGCGCGGTTCGGCCTGCGTCCCGGAGCATCCCCCACCGAGAGGTCGGTGGTCCTCTGGCAGTCCGTGGCCGGCGCCGATTCGCGACTCGCCGAGAACGGGTGGGAACGTGACGTCCTGTCGGACGACCGGGAGGCGCTGGCCGAGTTCTTCGCGTCGGACGGAGACCCGGTGCGGGCGCGCCTGACGCGGTCATCGGGTCGGTTGCACCTCGAACTGCGGGGCACGAACGCGCCCGTCGGCGACCGGTCGTCGTCGTACGCCGTGCTCTCGCGGTCGAGTGCACTCGTCCTCGTCGACGATCCTCGCGGACTCGTCTCGGTGCTCGACGAGAGCACGGCCAGCGCGCTCCGCGACGTGGTCGTCGCCTGGGGCGAACTCGCGGACCACCTCGACGAACGTCGCGCCGAGACCGACTCGCGCTGAGGACGGGCGGCGGTCGACCCCGGGGCCGACCGCCGGAACGGGTCAGACGGTGACGGCTTCGGCGGCCTGACGCGCGCCCGCGGCGGTGGTCGCCGCGACGGCGGCGGTCGCGAGCGTGCGAGCCT
>Ga0265798_10012500_pt1 | contig 10237 bp, 11 predicted proteins | sample P3T30metagenome_FD_192430 | JGI IMG/M metagenome (GOLD analysis project Ga0265798, IMG submission 192430) | Plant litter microbial communities from East Loma Ridge, Irvine, California - P3 T30 | ecosystem: Environmental > Terrestrial > Plant litter > Unclassified | place: USA: California...
AGACATGGAACCCGGTGGCGATGGAAATCGATATATATCACTCTGTATCTTAACTCTTACGACTCTCAATCACGTATAATTACAACATCAACTTCACTACAGGAGCCTCAATTCTCTAAAAAAAAATACATATGTGAGCGAATGCGTTCATGTCAACATGCCACCGCCACCTCCCACGAAGAGAAGTGGTAATAGCCCAGTTCAGAAGGAGTGGCATTGGGTTATATAAACTCCACCGTTACTCCTAACATTCTTCATCTTCTCTACACCCCAAACCCACTTACTTGTAAAAATGCCATCATAAAACTATCATGATTTCCGTGTCTTGAAACTTGAAAACATGAAATATTTGATCAAAATGCTGCATTCAGAGGTCTCTCCATCTCATATTTGACCATGCACAGGACTTGCAACTTTTTTTAAATGATGATTCTTTGATTTTTTTTTTAGAAAGTGGTGTGGTTTGAAATTGAATGCCCAGTCTGGTATTGTTTGTTCCGTCTTCTTCTCTCTCTTCTTTAAAATGAATAGGACTTGTACACGGTGGAAAGATACCAATAGTACAAGTATGCCTGCTCTGGTGTCACATTAAATATACAAAACTTCAACTGCAAGTCGATATGGAAACGAAATTATGCCGTATGTGTTAAACGTTAGACAGCTCAGACACGATGTAATGTATTCTGGGAGTTTAAAAAACAGTCACCATGTAGGGGGAAATAAACCATCCTGGAATCTATAAAATCTCTTGCCTCGGCTAGCTCTCACTCTTCACCTATACAACGCTCGCCTTGATGTACTAAATTAAAAATAACTACAAGCATTTTAAGGAGCCTGAGGTTTCCTGTTTCCCCCTCACCTAATACTAAAACAAATAAATCGCAAGAAGGATAGTATTGCAAACATTGTGGACTTCAATCAGACCCCCCAAGTAAATTTTTCAGCATGCAAAAAAAACTAAAAAAAAACTACGGTGTGCCATGTCCACATGACCACGCACAGTCAGTCATATTCACCGGACCAACCCACCCCATCCCACCTGCCTCGACCAAAAGAAAAAGTAAACTCTGCAAACACTCTTCTGCAAAGCTTCCACGTTCCAAACTTGCTTGTCTTGTTCACCGACACCCCGACACCGGTCGCGCAAAAAGCATGGACAGCAGTAGTAGCAGTAGTAGTAGCAGTAGCAACGACCCCCACACCCACAGGATCACGCCCGTTTAGTTGTTCGCACAGTCTAGTCAGGGAAATTAAAAGACTTAACTTTCAAGCGTTGAAAGAAGAAGCAAATCCCAAAAGAACGCATGCACAAATGACAAAGGAAAAAATAACCCTGCATAGACACATTTGGATAGAGTCCAAACCAGAAAGAGAGAGAGAGAGAAACAAAAAGCAAAGAAGAAGGAAAAAAAGCCTAAAACGTGAAGAGCTTTGAAAGTCTAAAAACTAAAACCTTGAGGTTATTTTGTTTAACGTGAAGCTTCTAGACGACTTTTTTGTTGTTTTGCACTGTTGCTACACATGTACCAGAGAGTGAACAAAGCGAGACAGAGAGCGAGCGAGAGAATGAGCGATGGTCACATGTTGCTAAGACCCGGGAGAGGCGTATGTATGGCGTGAGCTAAAGTAGTACTAGCTTTGACACTCTTTTTTTCTTTTCTTCTTTTGCTTCTTGTCATACGTGAGATGAGGTGATTTAAGCTTTTACGCTGATGAACAAAAACAAAAGAAAGGTTACGAAGGGGGGAAGGTTCCCGCCCCAGAACTGTCCTTGAGCTAGAGAGGAAGGGAATTATGTTTGTGCGTGTGGTAGCGCGTGTAACTTGTCATGGCGATAGTTTTGAGGGTGATTGTCAAGAAGCTAAAAAAAATCACAATAAAACTCATCATGGTGCCAAAGGAAACGTCTTTTTGTTTGTTTCTTTGGAAACCTTGGGAAACGTTGTTGCCGGAGGCCGGCTGTCTGACTACCGGTTTGTAAAAGCTGCAAAAGGAGCTTTAAGGCGCCCCCAATGGCAATTAGGCATAGGTATTGGTATCGGAGGCCAGCGAGCAGAAACGAGTCACGACCATGGTCAGCGCCGCGGAGACTAGACACAATGCGTCAATGTACCCGTTATCCATTTTCTCCATAGTCGGACGCATCATGAATCCTGCTAATCCCGCAGTTCCCACCTCATCCCATGCTCCGCGCGCCGCCGTTGTCGGTCCAAAAATAAATAAAAAATCTCTCCTTGGACCAAAGGCACTACCTCGGTCGGTCCCATTGGAGCAACAAGGTAGCGAGCGCTACCCTGTACCCGGCACTTCAGTCCTTGTCCAAGTCCGCAAGAGCAGCTCGCTGAACACCCGGCGGTGGCCGAGCCTGATTCGCGAGGAAAACCTCTTCCGATTCCCGCAAGGCTGAACCATGCAAAGGCCGAAAGTTTAAAAGAGCGCAAACGGTTGTCAGCAAGAACGGCGTGGCAATGTAACCGAGGCCAGTTTCTCTGGCAAGGTAACGTCTCACGGCCAAGATGCTTAGTCTCTCCGCCAGAGGGGAAGAAAGAATACACGAAACTCATGCCGTTTAGTCAAACGATGCGGTGCCGGCTGCCGTCGCCGGCTCCATCCCCATTCAGCAGTCCCGGACGCGCGCCCGCGGCACGAGGACTGTGTACTAAGCGATTGAAAGCTTAACGCTACGTGGCGCTAGGATCGCGCATTTTAGCCGCACCGCCGTCGCCCACAGATGGGTCGAGATTCTCACCATGGCGGCGGCGTACAAGGAAGAAATGCAAGCCTCGAGAACCTGGGCTGAACAGCCTGCGAGTTGGCCTCTTTCTCTCTCTCTCTTTCTCAAGCAGATAAGATGCGGATCGGGTTGGAAAGCAGTAGAAGGTGGGATGGGGTTGAAACAACTGCGAGAATTAAGAAAAAAAAACGCATATACTATTGACTTGCACCTGTTGCCTGCAATTGCCCCAAAGAACAACACACATGGGGGAAGTAGTGAGCATAGTCGGTAGGGCCGTCCTCGGACGCTGATAGCCGCTAGCACCAGGCTGCGCGGTAATGGCAGTGCAGGCGCACGACGCAGGAGAGGATTGAAAGTGGAGAAGAAAGTATTCATGTGCACAACAGCTGTACTGACTGTATTGCTGTGGTGCAAAAGAGGAGGGCTGAAAGGGTAGATTATCAAGGACAGTTTGACAGGCTGTACAGTACGCGTACTGCACCAAGTTTGCCGCACGCGCTAGATACGTTTCACCGTCTAGGCTTTGGTGCGAAACGTAAGAGGCGCATTTGTAGGACATGGATTCGTCCGAGTGGCTGGCTGCAGTGTCGACGATAAGACAGCTATCATGTCAGCGACAGGGTGCTGTTCGCGCGTTGCGGATAGTGACCTGGGGGAGGGGTAACCAAGCCTACGAACCGAGTACTTCCCACGACTGCTTTATACCACAACCACTTATCTGTTCGTCTCTGCTGTCATTGAACTCGTGGCCTGCCGTCGAACCCACAATCACACCACCTGTACGCTCAATTCGTCATGGAGGCGTTTGTCTGGAACCAGACTGGTGGCCTACTTACAACCCCAAAAAACCCTGACGGACAGGGGCAGGCGATGGATCTGGGATACGCAAGGTATTGGCGAGGCGGCGTGCAGACGTAAGTACAGGTTGCATATGAGGGGTTTGTGCGGTTCCCACAGCTGGTGACCCGTAACACGACCTCATTCGAGGGCGAGAATAAGCGAGCTATTGCGAATCCCCATATGCACAACCGTTTTCTCCCTGGAAGAGCGGGCATCTGCGTAGCTTTGGGAGATGGCATTGTCTAGTTGCCACTCTCCAAGAGGCTCCATTGTGTATACCAACAACCTGTTTACGCAACCGCTAATCTACAATTGATCTCTCAAGACGCTGTCAGAGTCATGGCAGCACCATGTACAGGCGACCAGCTCGTTTCCAAGCTCAACTTGTCCAACATGTGATCTGACGTCTACGTGCATAAGCAGAGGCTGACAGAGGAGCGTGTCACGCATGCGCGGCACGTTGCAGCGACCTGTCAACTGTCTGGAGCTGCAATCAGCATCGTTGAACGATTGGCATGCTTCACAACATGTTTCTTTGACTGATGTGCCCAAGGAGCAGTGGAGTAAATGTCCCAGGTGGTGTGAGGGTAGCCACCTCGGAATCCCATCACGATTGCGCGCCCACGTCTGATCGGTGGCAAATACTGTCGAGGGCCCGGACGGCTTACCGGGTCGAGTATCTCGGCACGTTCACAGCATCTAGACCTCCGGATACAGTACTGGCTATCAATTTCTGCTAGGCGGCCATCCATTGATTTGGGGTGGCACCGTATTGCCCATTGAAGATGGCTCGTCTATGCCTTGCACACTCTTTGCCCAAAATGCAGTCCGTAGATGATGCAGCCGGCACGATCGGTGTATGACTTGCATCTTGCATCAAGGTACGCTGAACGCCCAACCGTCTCTGCATCTGCAAGCGATCATGTCAGTTGAGGGGCAGCAAGTGCGTGCTGGACCAGCGCTCCGGGTGCTTCCATGGTAGGACGAACACGTCCAGGTGCAAGACTGTCGCTGCCGTACTGCGTACCACTGTATCACGGTCGGGTAGAGACGTCAAGCGGCGCGTGTCGTACCCTGGGGTTGACTGTGCATGTACAGACAGACGATTGCATAGTTTGGGAACGTGGTAAGCCCCTTGTTGAATTTGGGGCGAGTGGGGGGACCGTATAGTTTCTAAGCTCATGGTAGTGCGGCTTTGATATCCAAAAGACTCGAGCGCTGCCTTTGCAATACGCTATTTGGCTTCAATTTTAGGATGGAAAAGGCCGGGCAGTGCAGAATGCGGTAGGTACTCTGTCCATGGCAGATGTTCAGAAGGGACCGCAATCTTGGGGTGCAGGGAAGATGCCGCCATGTCAAACCAAGGGAAAGCGATATAGGTCAAAGGTAGCATCGGTCGCAAAAGAAGAAGAGAAGGAGGTCCGAACATGTCGAGGAGACTATTGCCCAGAAGCAATGTCCGTCTATGCCACCAAGACAGTCAGTTCACCGAGATGGACAAGGCGGTGTCGAGCAGATCAGTGGGAGCGAGCGAGGGGGCAAATCAGGCGCGAGGAAAGTTCCATGCAGAAGCATACATGGTGATGGGCAGAGTGGCATGCAGGAGCCAGGCGAGGAGGCTTGATTGTGTGGCCGTTTGTGGTGTAGCGGCATCTGATGTGGCTGTCATAACGCGTCTTGCTATAGCTGTGCAGAGATTTTGGCCAACGTTTGGGTGAAGATCACAGTGATCAGGCGTGGAAGATCTATGCCTCAAAGCAGGTGTCGGTCGTAAACTGGGGACAGGGACCCAATCGCCATTACTCCGCAAAAGTATGCGGAAGGCCGGCCGAGGGAAAAAGCAGCATGAATCGGCAGACGGAATGACAGCTTGGTGGTTGCATTCCGAGAAACCCAGCGGTGTACAGTAGACTACAGTACGGCCACCCAAGGCCAGTGGAAGGGGGGAAGCGGGGACACGAGGATCCTGGGGTTCGCGCGCAAAGTGTTTAGGGGAGTAGGCTAGCAACGGGTCTCACAAAGGTGGGTTCCTGTCTTACGCAGCAGCCTGGGCCGGTTGGACACACAGATGGTATGCTGTCTGCAGCGGGCACGGCGGAGGTCGACGGCGGGCATAAAAGTGTTTCAGTACCAGCGAGTGAAGTTGGGGACGGGGCGGCGGGCAGCGTTTGTGCGCGCAGTGGGCAGTGGGCAGCGGGCAGTGGGCGGTTGCAGACGTGAAAAGCTTCTTGGTGTCTGGGTCGACATGAGGGCCATTCGAGGCCTCTGGAGAGGCGCCCAGGTGGCAGAAACGCTTGGCTCGGGTTGGCGGATCCAAGTCCGCGCAGGCCAAGTCGTAGGCTGAGGGGGGCAGCGATTCGCATTCGCGTGCAAGGCCTGCAAGCTGCACCACGGTACGTTGATGTGAAGGGGCCTGAGGGGGGTGGGAGGCCCTTTTGCGGCGCAGTTGTACGAGTATGAGTAGCCGACTGCAGCCGCCGGTCGGGGGTGTGGGTGGGTGTGAGCAGCACTGGACAGGCCAGCCAGCACCGAGCGAGCAGGGCAGGCCGATAGAGGCTGGCATGGGCTGGTGGCCAGAGGCGTCGTCGGCCACAGGCAGAGAGGCAGGGAAGGCTCTGCAGCTAGCCGTGGCGGGCTCGTGCGGGCTCGACGGCGCTGAGGTTCAGGTACATCTCCCGTGGTGGACCGCATGAGTGTCGCTGTCGAGGGCGTCGCGTAGCAGGCCGCAACGAGGCTCTGGACGGGGGGGTGGGCACTTACGGGGGGGGGGGGGAGCAGTGGGGTTGCAAAATCGAGGCATGACGGTGAATAGCGCACCTTGAGCCCAGTCGTCTGGAGCGCCGGCACGCTGTGCGTCGGCTTGGGCAGCCGAGCGTGGCCGCCAGAGAGCCTTTGCATGTACCTATACAATCCGCGCCCGCTGCAAGCTCTTGGTGGTGTGTCGTTCGCACGACAGGGATACTTGACGTTTGCTTAGTACTAGCAAGGTCTGCGGCTGGCGAGCATCAGTGGGGTTCGCTGTTGCTAAGAGAAATAGCTGCCCGCGCGCGCGTCGAGGCCTCTCTATTCACTCGGGCTCCATAGTCTGGTCTCCATATGCACACTTGCCCTCGTCTCTCTCCTCGTCCTTTCTCTGCACCCCCGCCCTTGTCTTCCTCCTCCTCCTCCTCCTCCTCCTACTACTACTACTACTACTTGCATTGCCCACATCACCCACCACCCACATACACCCACACACTACCACCCTACTCCCTCCACCCCCCAAACCCGCCACGCTCCCGCGCAATCCGAGCGTCGCGCACCATCTCAGCACCAGCACCAGCACCAACACCAGCACCAGCACCAGCACCAGCACCAGCATCAGCATCAGCACGCACTCTGCTGTCCCCTCTTCCCCCCTAACGCATCCCCCAACGCATCCCCCACCTGCCGACGACACCGGTGCGCAGCTTGGCTCGCGCCCCCGTCTCATTGGACAGCAGCCGGTTGTGCCTATCGACTTACGCAGCACCCTTGGTTTTGATCTCAGACCCCTCATCAGCAGTGGCCACCGCCGATTGACACGCCCAGGATATTCCCATTGCTCCGTCCGCCTTATAGTTGCTCACTGTCGCTTCTAAACAAACCCCTCCCCCCACAAGTACTACCCTCTCCTGACTCTGCCTCTCCACGCACCTTCGTTTAACTTGCTCGTGGGATCTTCACCTGGCCCACTAAAGTCTCCACGACCGCTGCCGCTGCCGCTGCCGCCGCCGCCTCCGCCGCCATGGACACGATGCAGCAGAACTATGGCACCTATGTCAATCCCCAGGATCTCGAGAACCACGGCGACTTCCAGGACTCGTTCTGGCAGATGCGCATCGATCCCAATTCCTACCAGCAGCCCTACAACCCTGCCGTCCTGCCCACCACAACCGAGCGCTCCGGCCGGAAACAGGACTCGGCCCTCGACCTCACCTCCTTCTCCAACCAAGGCTACCCGTGCATCAAGGCCGAGGACGACTTCAACACGTTTGTCCACACCAACAACTCCACACCCACCTCCAACACGCCCTCGCCGCCAGACAACTTTGTCTTTAGCAACGCAAACTCGCCCGGCGACTTTGTGCGCGACCAAAGCCAGACCAGCTCGCCCGAGACGTGCAACGACTCCCTCACAAACGACAGCTGGCCCGCCATCCACATACCCCAGCCAGTCGACCAGTCTCAGGTCTTCATCGCCCTCGACAAAAACAAGAACAGGGCCGAAACACAGATCAAGACTACTGTGACCATGGACCCGCTTTCCCCCCACTACCAATGGATCCGCTTCCCCCGCCAAAACCTGGCCAAACCAAAGCAAATGGCCAGCACTGAAGAGGTCGACGCCAACGAGAAGAACAACTGCACTGCTCGCCTGCAGCTCACCCTGGTGTTGGCAACCGCCGTCGAAAACCCCGACGGCCTGGAACGTGCGCTCCGCCGTGCGAGGGGGGACGAGCCGACCCCAAGGCGCCCACGTGGGGTAGCCATCACCGACATTGCCAAAGACGACCGATGCCACCCCCAGAACGGCGGCGCCGTCATCATCTGCGAGGGCTGCAAAGAGCGCGAGGCAAAAAGATTCAACCGCAAGAAGAAGCGTGAGGCCGACGACGAGAAGGAGTGGTCCTCGTACGAGGACGACCGCATCATCATGATCAACGAAAAAGAATTCAAGCGATGGCAGGACAACGATAGCCCTGACCACTCCATGAACGCAAAGAAGGTCGAGTTTGTCATGCGCATCACATGCTACTGCAGACACCAAGAAGACAAGTCACCGGTCGGCTACAGGGTCATCTTCACCTTCAAGGATGTCAACGACAACCTACTTGCCCAAGAAATCTCCGAGATTGTGCAGATTACGGACGACCACAAGAACAAGGAAAGCCCGTCGGAAACGCTCAGCTCATTGACCATCCCCACCGGGCCTCACGACAACATGCCAATGCAGCAGTACGCTGTTCCCATGTCCGAGTACTCTCCCACCGTCTGCAGCAGTCAGTACTCGCTACCCACAACGCCCATTGTTACGCAGGCTCCCGGCTTGCCTCACTCGCAGAGCATGTTCTTCCCACGGGAAGCACAGTATCCCCGCATGATGAACTCGGCTGCCGCCGTTAGCCAGGCTCCAAACCAGCCTGGTGGCATGGGCTTCTACAGTACCGCTATGCCTGCACCTGCGCCTACCCAACAATACGCCACCCACCAGCGTGGCCAAAGCTACTTTTCGCCATCCATGCTCAGTCCGACGGGTGAACAGATGCCGGCACAGGCCGGCTACGTGCTTCACCGTCCCCACTCCTTGGACAGCTTTCCACAAGCATACAATTTCAACTACACTGCCCAACCATCATATCCCCAAATCTACTCATCACAACCGCCATCGCGGGCTACTTCACGGCCAGCATCGCCAACTTGGGATCAAGGAAGAGGGGCAAAGAAGATGCGGTCCCAACCTGCTGCTGGCTTCATGTTGTTTGAAGATTTTGAGGAATAAACTTTTTGATTGTACGAAAGCACGAATTACGAACACATGGCACCATGCATAGCGGGCATCAGGGCGGCGTTTTGCGAGCTTTTCCTTGTCGGGTCAGGGGAAAAGCGTTTGGCCAGCATGGGGTCTTTATTCCCCATTGCTTTCAACTGAGAATGTGGGACTTTGCTCCTTGTATTTGCACGGGTTCCTCTATTGACCCTAGACGTTTTCTCTTCAGGTTACCAGGTTACTATGACTTTAATTACTAGACTAAATCAACCATCCATTCTCGTTCCTTGCTGGTCCCCTCGCGAGGGCCGCAGACGAGGCTATTCTTTCTCTCCCTCTTTGTCTTGGGTTTCATCGTGTCGTGACATTGCCATGTGCAAGTGCCCAACAAGGCTAAAAAAATAATAATAATAATAATACATGTGTAAAGGCAAGTTTTACCTTGTCCTACCAAAAACACATCTGCGCTCCAGCGGCACAAGACGGTGGCGTGTTAATACCGGTAAGCTCCGTGAGAGGGACAGCTACTACCCACGCACCAGAGTTTTACCGATAAAGCTACAGTACATACGGCAACTAAGAAAGCAAACATGGGACTAGCGCAAATTTCCCGCATAATCCAAGCTTAGTTTCTCTCACCGGACCAAAGGTAATAGTGAAGTGACTTTTTTCTTATCTTCTTTCCTTGGAAATCAAAAAAAAAGCTCCAACTTGAATTACATTCTATGTTATGCGTGCTCGTCTATTGTGTTTTCGGAGTGGGGGAGGCTTTGCATTTAATTTCGTCTCTGCAGAATAACCATTTGTAGTCATGACTGCTGTGATGCCATGTGCATTACCAAAGGTAAATCTATCCTGATTGATTATCCATCCATGGTACCAATCCCCCCTTTTATATTACAGTGATTGACATGAGGATTTTCTCATCTAATATCTTTCCACCTATCTTTCTCTCTCTCTGTCTCTCTGTCTCTCTGTCTCTCTGTCTCTATATATGTGTGTGTCATATCTAATTTTTCCACGTTCCAACTGTCCAGCATGTACTCTTTTTTTCCCTCTTCTTTCCCTTTGTTTCTCGCACGAGCGGCAGGATTAACCGAGACAACTTGACAAGGGTATCTTTATACTCTACATATGTATACGCACACACA
>Ga0265798_10012502_pt1 | contig 10236 bp, 11 predicted proteins | sample P3T30metagenome_FD_192430 | JGI IMG/M metagenome (GOLD analysis project Ga0265798, IMG submission 192430) | Plant litter microbial communities from East Loma Ridge, Irvine, California - P3 T30 | ecosystem: Environmental > Terrestrial > Plant litter > Unclassified | place: USA: California...
CGGAACGTCGGCGAAGCCGCCTCCGATCAGCGGCGCCCGTGGAACAGCAGGGCGATCCCGTAGCCGACCGCGCCGGCGATCAGCAGCGCGACCAGCGGGTTTTCCTCGACGCGGGCGCCGACGGCGGCGCGGCCGTCGCGCAGGTAGGCACCGCCCCGCTCGTAGGCGTCGCCCGCGACATCCCCGGCCCGGCCATAGGCGTCTCCGGCATAATCAGTCGCCTTGTCGGCGAGGTCCCGGGCCTTGTCCTTGACCTGCCCGTAGGCGTTCTCAGCCTGACCCTGGACATCGCGTACCCGGCCTTCCACCGAATCCCGGTTCGAGCCCACGAAGTCGCCCGCCGCACCCTGGGCCTTACCCAGGGCTTCCTTGGCGCCGCCAACGATCCGATCCGTATCCACCATGACACTCTCCTCGACGTGACCGCGGCACCGGTACGGGAGGAGGTGCCGCAGAATTCCTCGTCGTGCAGCGAACGCGCGAGACCGGGTTTGCGTACCGTGACCCGGCGATTTTCTGTGCCTTGGGCCGCGCGGCGTCGATCACGGTAAACAAGCCGGTGCCGGAACGGGCCGCGGTGCCTCAGAGGCCGATCAACTCGGCGATGGCCGCGGCTCCAGCGGCGGGCGAGGTCTCGCCGCGGGCGACGCCGGCCTCGGCCTCGGCGGTGCTGCGCCTGACCTCGGGCGAGCCGACAAGGCGCTGGTGCAACCGCTCGTGAACGAGCGCCCACATCCATTTCACGTCCTGCGTCCGGCGCTTGGCTTGGATCTCCCCGGTGGCGGTGAGCTTTTCCCGGTGATCGACGATCCGCGCCCAGAGCGCGTCGAGGCGCAGGTTGTGGAAGCCCGAGATCGTGACCACAGGCGGCGTCCAGGTTGACGATGCGGGGGTGAGGATGTGCAGGGCGGCGCGGTATTCCGAGGCCGCCGCGTTGGCCCGCTGCTCGGCCTCGCCGGAATCGGCCTTGTTGACCGCGATCATGTCGGCGAGTTCCAGGATGCCCTTCTTGATGCCCTGAAGCTCGTCGCCGGCCCCGGGCAGCATCAGCACGAGGAAGAAGTCGGTGAGGTCGGCGACCGCCGTCTCCGACTGGCCGACGCCCACCGTCTCCACCAGGATCACGTCGAAGCCGGCCGCCTCGCAGAGCAGCATGGTCTCGCGGGTCTTGGCCGCGACGCCGCCCAGCGTTCCGGAGGACGGGGAGGGGCGGATGAACGCCTTGGGATCGTGGGCGAGCCGCGCCATCCGGGTCTTGTCGCCGAGGATCGAACCGCCGGTGCGCGATGAGGACGGGTCGACTGCCAACACCGCGACCTTGTGGCCGGCCTCCGTCAGGTTCGATCCGAGGGCATCGATGGTCGTAGACTTGCCGACCCCCGGCACGCCCGTGATGCCGACCCGGATCGCCTTGCCGGTCTCCGGCAGAACCGAGTCGATCAAGGCGGCGGCGAGCGCCCGATGGTCGGCGCGTTTCGACTCCGCCAGGGTGATCGCCCGGGCCAGGGCGGCACGGTCGCCGCCCAGCAGTCGCGCGCGCAGGCTCTCGATGTCGATGGTCGGCGTCATGGATCCTTCATGGCGGCGGTTGGCGCTGCCGTCGAGGGGGTATCGTCGCCGGGCCGCGGCCGCGGGGTCTGAGCCGTCTCAACGCGCGCGCGATCAAGCCCGCAGGGTCGACCCCCAACCCTGTGTCCGCGGCACCACGGGGGGCTGAATACCCGTACTCCACAGGGCCGGTGGGCGATCGTGCCCCGCCACGGTCACGATCCTGCGCGACGGATGGCGCCCCGCCCGAACGCACCCGGATCATGTCGAGCCAGACCGTCTCACGCCGCGCACTCCTCCGGATCGGCGCCCTCGCGGGGGCGGCGGGGCTCGCTCCGAGCCTTGGCGCCTGCGTCACCGATGACCTCGGCACCTCTGCGGCGCTGCCTGAAAAGCAGTCGGCGCTGGACGTCATGCCGGTGCTGCTGGTGGCCACGACGCGCAAGCCGGTGGGCAACCCGCCCCGGCCGCCGTACTTCAATTCCGAGCGCGGGCGCGGCCTGAGCTTCGCGGAGGTGCGCCTGTCGCCCCCCGACCGCTCGCTGCTCGGCAAGGTGTCGGCAGTCATCACCGGCGACTGGACCATCGGGGCCGTACCCAAGACCGAGAGCGGCCCAGGTGCCGCCGAGGCCTTCGCGCAGGCGGCGCTCGGCCGCGACGTGCTGATCTACGTCCACGGGTATCGGGAGTCGTTCGAATCCGCCGCCGTGAGCGCGGCGCGCCTGTCGGACGGCATCCGGTTCCGGGGCGTCTCGGGCCTGTTCACCTGGCCGTCCGCCGCCGCGACCTTCGACTACAACTACGATCGCGAGAGCGCGCTCTGGTCGCGCGATGCCTTCGAGGACCTGCTGAAGGCCGTCACGTCGACATCGAGCGCCGGGCGGATCAACATCGTCGCCCATTCGATGGGCACGCTGCTGACCCTCGAGACCATCCGGATGCTGCGGGCCGAAGCCGGCGAGGCCGCGATGGCGCGGATCGGCGCGGTGGTGCTGGCCGCCCCCGACATCGATTTCGACCTGTTCTCGAACGGCGTCGCTCGGCTCGGCCCCGACGTGTCGAAGATCACCGTGATCTCATCGACCAACGACCGGGCGCTCGAACTGTCCGCGGCGATCGCGGGCGGCGTCCGGGCCGGCGCCGCCGACCGCGCCAAGCTTGAGGCGCTCGGCGTGCGCGTGGCCGACGCCTCCGATTACGGCGGCGGCCTGATCAACCACGACCTGTTCCTGTCGAACCCCGAGGTGCAGGCGGTGGTCAAGCGCGCCATCGCCCGCGGGGCGGGGGTCTGAGAGAGCCAGCCCGGCACTCACCCCATCCGGGTCGCCATGCTCTGCGGCGGCAGCGGCTCTTCGGGTAGGATCGGTGCGTCGCCGGACGCGTCGAGATGGTCGATCCGTTCGGCCCAGACCCGGAAGCCGACGAGGGGATTGGGGCCGAACGTGTGGGTCAGCGGCACGTCCGCGGCGTCGCGGCCGTAGGCGACCATCACCCGGCCGATCCGCGGGCTGTTGTTGCGCGGGTCGAACACGTGCCAGCGCCCGCCGAGAAACACCTCCATCCAGGCCGCGAAGTCGCCGGCCGGGTGCGGCTCGGGCTCCCCGATGAAGCTGATGTAGCCCGTGCAGTAGCGGGTCGGCACGTTGAGGGCGCGGCAGAAGGCCACGGCGAGGTGGGTGAAGTCGCGGCAGACGCCCCGGCCGCCGGCATAGGCATCCTGCGCCGTGCGGTCGCCATGGGCGAACTCGTACCCGAATGCGATGTGGTCGTGCACGAAGTCGCAAACTGCCTGCACCCGGCCCCAGCCCGGCTCGAGATGTCCGAACAGCCGCCATGCCTCGTCGGCCAGCAAGTCGGATTCGCAGTAGCGGCTGGGCAGCAGGAACACGATCGTCTCGGGCGGCAGCGCCTCGATCGCGTGCTGTTCGGCCTCGGGATGGGCCGGGTCCGGGCTTCCGTCGTCGCCGATCACCGCGTCGGTCCCGAGGGTGAAGTTCCCCGCCGGGGCGGTCAACCGGCCGCACAGGTTGCCGAAGCCGTCGCGATAGAGATCGACCGGCACCGGCGGCTCGGTGCGGAGCGTGTCGGGCGCCTCAAGGGCGTCCGCCCGGGTGGGATGCACGTTCAGCATCACCACCATCGGGACCGGATAGGGGAAGGCGTAGCGCATCTCGCAGCCGAGCCTGATCCGCATCCGCGGTGATCCTTCTTTCCGTTTGGTTTCGTTACGGCCATCGGCCGGGCAGGATTCGCGCCACGCATTCGCGGCGGACTGACTGAGACGGGCTTGGCGGGCGTCCGGTTCACCCCTACAGCATCCGCGCGCGGCGCTCATGACCGCCGGGGTAAGCTTAGGCATTTCTCCCCGGGGCGGTGCGTCGCACCCGCGCGCGATCCCGCTGACCGGGCGCGCCAAGGACGGTTACGAGAAGGATGCCGGCCATGTTCACGCTCGAGATCGAGGGCACCGCCGTGGCGGTGATCAACAGCGACGAGGCGTCCGCCAAGGACCTCTTCACCTGCGAGGGTTTCAAGGAAGACATCCGGACGATGACGAGCGACGGCAAGCCGCTCTGGAACGGCACCTCGCCGCTCACGATCCGGGCCGCCAACGAGGACGAGATCGAGATCTTCGAGGATGCGCTCGCCGAGGATGACGGCGAGGGCGAGTTCACCGACGACAAGCACCATGCCGGCGGCGACACCGCCGAGGAGGAAGACGAGGACGAGGCGGACATCGTCTTCCTCGTCGACATCGACGAGGCGGACGAGGACGACGAAGCCGACGCCTGACATCTGCCGCTGAACTTGGCCGCCTCCCGGGGGTTTCCGATCCGATTCGGAATGCAACACCCCGGGAGGACGGACATGGCTGACAGCAGGCAGATCGTTGATGCGCTGGTGCGCGCGCGGCGCGGCGGGATCGCCGCAAGCGCGGCTCTTGGCGGCCTCGCGCTGATCGGGGGGATCGCCTACCGGGCGCTGCGCGGTTCGGCGCCGCCGTCCCAGGACGGCCCGGACTTCTCGAAGGTCGACGAGGACGAGGCCCGGCTGATGCTGCGGGCCATGGTGGCCGCCACCATCGCGGACGGCATGATCGATACCGCCGAGCGCAAGCGCCTCGACGCGGCGGTGGCCGAGGCCGGCCTCGATCCCGACGGGCGGGCCTGGCTCGACCGGGAACTGGAAAGCCCCGCGGAGATCGACGAGATCGCCGAACGGGTGAACGAGCCGGAGGCGGCGGCGCGGATTTACGCGGCCGCGCGGCTCGCGATCGATCCGGACACGCTGCAGGAGCGTCAGTTCCTGAAGATGCTCGCCGAGGCCCTCGACGTGCCCGGCAACGCAACCGCCTCGATCGAGCGAGACATCGGCGCCTGACCGATATCCATACCCGGCTTTGGATCTCCCGCGGCGGCCGAGCTTCGTGCTAGCGTTGCGGTGCGGTGATCCGGGTCGACGCGTCCCGGCCGCTGAAGGCCGGGACGTTCCATGCCAGTGCTGCCGCCATCGCCCGCTCGGTCCCATGCGCGACGGGCCGTCCGGGGCCTCACCGGGGCTCTGTTCGCCGGGAGTCTGATCGCCATGAGCGTCGCCCCCGTCCGCGCCGCCGATCCGCCGCCCGCCCCCCTGACTCTGTCGGGCCAGGGCAGCTTCTTCGTCGGCGGTCGCGATATCCAGTCCGATACGCTCTCGACCCTGCCGGCCTACGCGCCGTCCGGGACGATCACGGTCGATCAGGTCTATGTGCGCTATCAGATTCCGGTCGAGCCCGTGCGGCCGCCGGTGGTTCTGATCCACGGCTGCTGCCTCACCGGCAAGACCTGGGAGACGACCCCGGACGGGCGAATGGGCTGGGACGAGTTCTTCGTCCGTCGCGGCTTCCCGACCTACGTCATCGACCAAGCGTGGCGCGGGCGCTCGGCGATCAGCCCGGCCCAGATCGACGCGGTGAAGATGGGCAAGGCCGAGGCCGATTCGCTGCCGCCGGTCTTCTCCGCCGGGCGCGAGCCGGCCTGGGCGATCTTCCGGTTCGGGCCGGAATACCCGAAGGTGTTTCCGGGCATGCAATTCCCCCTGGAAGCCCAGGGCGAGTTCTGGAAGCAGATGGTCGCCGACTGGTCCGCCGCCCTGCCGGTGCCGAACCCGACCGTGCCGGCCCTGTCGGAACTCGCCAAACGGCTGAAGGGCGCGGTGCTGGTCTCGCACTCGCAATCGGGCATCTACCCGTTCCAGACCGCTGCTCTCGACCGCACCGGGATCCGGGCCATCGTGGCGATCGAGCCCGCCGCCTGCCCGGATCCGGCCAAGGACGATCTTGCCCCCTACAAGGACCTGCCGATCCTGGTCCTGTTCGGCGACTACGTCGACGCCTCGCCCCGCTGGGCACCCCGGCTCAAGCAGTGCCGCAGCTTCGTGGCGGCTGCGAACGCGGCCGGCGGCCGGGCCGAGCTGATCCTGCTCCCGGAAATCGGGATCCACGGCAATTCGCACATGCTGATGCAGGACAAGAACAGCCTCGACATCGCCGACTGGCTGGCCGGCTGGATCGAGAAGCGGGTGACGGGGAAATCCTGATCGGACAGCTGGCGTCGCAACCGGCCCGTCCTCCCAATCATCACCTCATCCTGAGGTGATGCGCAGCAGCCGCGAAGGAGCCGTCCAGGAATCGCGCGGCGGGCGGGAGGACTTCTTCGCGGGCTTCGCTTTGCTACGCCACCGCAGGATGAGGGGGAAATCCGGAACGGGCTCGTCTCGTAAGCTTGGTCAGCCCGGATTCCGCTCCGACAGAAATTTTCCCATCCGCTCGAGCGCCCTGCGGATGTTCTCGGCCGAATTTGCGTAGGACAGCCGGATATAGCCTTCGCCGTGGATCCCGAAATCCGGGCCGCCGATCACCGCGACGCCCGCCTCCTCCAGCAGGGTGGCGGCGAGGGACTTGGCCTTCCACCCGGTCTCGGAGACATTCGGGAAGGCGTAGAACGCGCCCTTCGGGGCAATGCACGAGACGCCCGGCAACGCGTTCAGCCCGTCGATCACGATCGCCCGTCGCCGGTCAAACTCGGCCACCATCTCGGCCACGCAATCCTGCGGGCCGTCGAGCGCCGCGATGCCGGCCCATTGGGTCGAGGCGTTCACGCAGGAATGGGCGTTGACCGCGAGCTTCCGGGCCGCGTCGTAGAGCGGCTTCGGCCAGACCGACCAGCCGAGTCGCCAGCCGGTCATCGCGTAGGTCTTCGACGCGCCGTCGAGGTAGATCAGCCGGTCGCGAATCTCGGGATAGGTCAGCAGCGAGTGATGGGCTTCGCCGTCATACGTCATCGTGCCGTAGATCTCGTCCGACAGCACTGCGACATCCGGGTGGTCGGCAAGGCCCGCCACCAAAGCGTCGATCTCCGCCTTGGGCGTCACGCCACCGGTCGGGTTGGCGGGCGAGTTCACGATCAAGAGGCGGGTCTTCGGCGTGATCAAGGCCAAGGTCTCGGCGGCCGAGAAGGCGAAGCCGTTCGCCTCGCGGATCGGCACCGGCACCGGCGTCGCCCCGGTGAACTCGATCATCGAGCGATAGATCGGAAAACCCGGATCCGGGTACAGGATCTCGGCGCCGGGCTCGCCGAACATCAGGATCGCCATGAACATGGTGATTTTGCCGCCCGGCACGATCATCACGGATTCGGGCGAGACCTCGACGGCGTGACGGCGGTGGATGTCGCGGGCCACGGCCTCGCGAAGACCCGGGATGCCCACGGCCGGCGTGTAGCCGTGGTGCCCGTCGCGCAGGGCCTTGATGCCCGCCTCGACCACGTGGGCCGGCGTCGGCATGTCGGGCTGGCCGATGCCGAGGTTGATCACGTCCCGCCCTTGGGCTGAGAGCGCCTGGGCGCGGGCCAGCACCGTGAACGCGTTCTCCTCGCCGATGCGCGAGAAGGCCGGGACGACGTGCAGCATCGCGCTCTCCGCGGGACGGTCGTTCTAGTGCTTGGTGCGCTCGGCGAGCTTCATGGCCCCGAACGACATCGCCACGGCGATCGCGCCCAGGATCACGAAGGTCTTCACCGAGGCGTAGAACAGGGCCGGCTCGATGCCCGTGTCCGTGTAGAGCACCAGGCCGATGGCGGCCAACGGCAGGGAGAGCAGGATGAACAGGGGGACGAGCGGGTTCATGTTGGGCACTCGGATCCGGCGCGCGGTGGGCCGCGGCTCGTGGGCGTCGAACCTGCATACCACCCTGCTGCAACGGTTGGGACCCCGGCGGCGGCAGTTTTTCGCCGGATCGCGCTGCCGCTCACCGAAGCGCAAGCATTTAACCGGATACTGGCTTTCCGGGAGGAGATGCCAGTATGCGCCCAACAGCAGTTACGTCGAGAGGCAGTAGCCAAAATCTATCGCCGCTCGACATCCTGACGGCGCAGATCGGCCGGCTCCTGCGGCATCCTGCCTACAGGCGCGAAAGTGTCGTCAGTTCGCTGCTGCAGCGCCACCTGCCGAAAGATGCCGGCTATGCCTGGAACGGCGAAGCCGCCCTGCGCGACCGCCTCGGCCGTGCCGCCCTCGACGCGGCGAGCATCGACCATCTCATCCGCAACGCCCAGGCCGAGATCCAGCGCCTGCGGGGGCCGAGCGACGCCTGACGGCCGTCAGGCCGGAACCCGCACGGTCGCCCGCAGCCCACCCAGCGGGCTCTCGTGCAGGGCGATGTCCCCGCCATGCGCCCGGGCGATATCCCGGGCGATCGCCAACCCGAGCCCGGATCCGCCCGCATCCTGGCGAGAATCATCGAGGCGCACGAACGGCTTGAACACCTCCTCGCGGCTCTCGGGCGGGATCCCCGGGCCGTCGTCGTCGATCGAGACGTAGAAGGCGCGGGCCTCCAGCCGGCCGGAGATCGCCACCGTGTCGCCGTACCGGGCGGCGTTGGCGGCGAGGTTGAACAGGCAGCGCCGGAACGCCCCCGGCCGTACCGTGACCTCCGGGGCTCCCGCCAGATTGACCTCCGAGACATGAGCCCCCAGGCGCTCAACGTCGCTGCGCAGGTCTTCCAGCAGCGCGCGCATGTCCGTGGGCGTCGCCGGCTCGGCGGAATCACCGCGCGCGAAGGCGAGATAGCCCTCCAGCATCCGGCTCATCTCGTCGACGTCACGGCTGAGATCCTCGATCTCACTGGTCTGCTCGAACAACGCCAGGGAGAGGCGGAAGCGCGTGAGGATGGTGCGCAGGTCGTGGCTCACGCCGTTGAGCATCGTCGTGCGCTGCTCCATGGCCCGCTCGATGCGCCGCTTCATCTCGATGAAGGCGTGGCCGGCCTGGCGCACCTCCCGGGCTCCGCGCGGCCTGAACTCGATCTCCCGGCCCTTGCCGAAGCCCTCCGCTACGGCGGCGAGCCGCAGGATCGGTTTGATCTGGTTGCGCAAAAACAGGATCGCGACGCCGAGCAGCACCAGCGACGAGCCGATCATCCAGACCAGGAAGATGTGCGAGTTCGATGCGTAGGCCTGGCTGCGCCGGGCGGTGATCCGCATCACCCCGTCCGGGATCGCCACCCTGATCTCGATCAGGTTCGAGCGGCCGACCGTGTCGATCCAGAACGGCCGTCGGATCTGGCGGCTGATCTCGTCCGAGAGCGCTTCGTCCAGGATCGAGAAGAACGGCCGCGGCCCTTGGGTCGGAAGCTTGGCGCCCTTCAGGATGTCGAGGTCGAGGTTCAGCCGCTCGGCGGCGATGCGCGACAGGGTCTCGGCATCCCGGTCTTGGGGGTAGCTCTCGTAGATGTCGATCAGCGCCGCCACGTCCGCGGTTACCGCGGCCGACAGGCGCTTGGTCACGAGCTGCCAGTGCCGCTCCATGAACGTGTAGGCGATCACCGACTGGAGCAGGACCACGGGCGCGATGATGATGATCAGCGACCGGGCATAGAGTCCCTTGGGCAGGACATCGCCGATCGACCGGCTCAGTCGCTTCCACAGCCGGTGCGGTGCCGAACGCGGCCGCACCGGGTCGGTCCGCAGGGTGCGCGCCAGGACGGGATCGGGGGCGTTCACGAAACCGCGCGCCCGCGTCCGCCGAGGCGGGATCGGGATCGGCGACGTGGGGGCCGTCTCAGGGGGGCGGGCATGGCGCGGGCGGCTGCGAGAGGTCGGGCGTTATCGCACCGGCACCGCGATCGGCCAAGGCGGCGCGGGCGCACGGGATGGGCCTCCGTTCCAACCCGTGCGCCGGCAGCGATGTCTCGGCCGAAGCGGTCGTCGCCCTGAATGCGGTCCGGTGCCGGTCGCGCCCGGACGCTAGCCCCTCGGCGTCGGTCGCCACTCCGGCGGGGCCATCTCGAAGCCGGAGAAGTCGAAGCCCGGCGAGACCGTGCAGCCCACGAGCGTCCAGGCGCCGAGGCTGGTGGCGGTCTGCCAATGGCCGGCCGGCACCACGCATTGCGGGCGCTGCCCGGCGGCGAGATCGGATCCGAGATGCTGGGCGGTGGCGTCGTGGCCATTCGGGCTCGTGGTGATCACTAGCGGGGCGCCGGCATGCCAGTGCCAGATCTCGGTGGCGTCCACGCGGTGCCAGGCCGAGGCCTCGCCGATGTCGAGCAAAAAATAGATCGCGGTGCCGACCGAGCGGCCGTCCACCATGCGCGGATCGCGGAAGGTCTCGCGGTAATACCCGCCCTCCGGATGGGGTTTGAGGCCCAGTGTC
>Ga0265798_10012503_pt1 | contig 10236 bp, 12 predicted proteins | sample P3T30metagenome_FD_192430 | JGI IMG/M metagenome (GOLD analysis project Ga0265798, IMG submission 192430) | Plant litter microbial communities from East Loma Ridge, Irvine, California - P3 T30 | ecosystem: Environmental > Terrestrial > Plant litter > Unclassified | place: USA: California...
TTCAGGTGGTATATAAGCTGACGTCTAGCAATCGGTCGAGTCGATCGGTAAGCTATCAAGAACCCATTCGCGAGTGTAGCTAATTTCCAGTCTCGGCCAAAAAGAAGAAACGACAGTTTACTGCTACTCTACCCAAGATACTGTTGAGTCCCGTATCCTGTCCCAAGGAGTCCGAAATGGAAGTTCTATCTACCTCAAGGAAGAAGAACAAGGTGATCAAGTTGTAGAGGATATGGATAACGTCGTTGGAGCTGCTCATAAGGGTGGGGATATTGGGGTGGATGGGAATGAAGAGGAAATGTTGAAACTTATCATGTTGTAAGCGAGATTAGGAATTATTGGATTTTGTATATACTGTGTCAATTAAAGTGTATAAGATGATGAATGCCCTGACGACCACGGTTCGTGCAATGATGATCCAAATGAGAGACGTCCAGGTCTATCGACATGTATGCATAATTTGCAGTTCCTTCTTAGTCTCCCCAGAACTCTATCATAGATCATGCGTCTTTTTGGCTTCGAAATGTAGAGTCCAGCTCGAAAGCATCTTTCTAGCATTAACCTGTTCACCAGTCATTCTATTAGTTAGTTCACATTCGACGTCGTACATAAAAAAACTCACGGGAACCCATAAGTCAAGGGCGACAACCACAAGAACATGCCAATGACAACAGCGATCAATCCAAGAGTGACTGCCCAAGCGGGTTTTGACATCCTAGCACGTAAAGCGGGCCTCATTCGGGTTTTGGGACCTAGGGCCGAGATTGGGTAGTTTACAGTCTCGACCACAATGAAGTTCAGGACTGATCCTGCTACCAGTGCCGAAGCGAGGTGAGCGGGAAGGTAGTGGTGAAGGAACTTTTGTCGGGACATGAGGTAGAATGGGAAATAATGGAATGCCCATGTTCCGAGGTAGAATAGCGTGTTGCGGTAAAGTCTGTTTCGGATGTCTAGTTGTTAGTCTCATTTGATCACTTGAGAGAAGAGGGACGTACTGTCCTCAATAGGGTCGAGACCACGTCGACGAGCGAGCATATCGGCCCCCATGATCCCAACAAAGATCGATACTCCAATCGAACAAATCCAGAATCCCAACAAGTTTCCAATCATGTAAATCTGCTGTTGCTTCTCGTTATTCGTCCAGAAACTAACTCCGCTCAACGAGAATGGCCATTCGATAGGATCCGAAGCATAGGGGTGGTCGGCCGTAAGACCGGCATTATGCTGCAACATCAAGATTTGTAGTTCGACGAACTTCTTGACGAAACTCCTTTTCTTGGTAACTTTGGGCTCGATGTGAACTGTTCGGTTCTTGAAATCGTTTCCGGTTCCATCCTCTAGGATATCATCGACATACCAGTATGTAGTCTTGTCTTGTTGATTCTTGTTACCGTTGACCTCTTGTTGACCGAACGCCCATTCTGGTAGAGCCTTTGGATGTGTCCAGAGAAGTACCTTTGTGGGTAGATGTTGAAGTTTGAAATGGCCCGAAAGCGATTTCCAAGCAGTACCGTCGTTGGCGTCATTCAGCTGGAGCTGGAAAAGGGTATCGTTCCTACGTTCCTCAAGTGCTGGGTCGACAGTGGTGAACTCCTGGTTGGTGGCCATGAGGGGTGAGGCGACATCGTGCGTCATCAATAATGTTTGGGTTACGATATGCTTCAATTGGATCACATCGGAATGTCGTACGACTCGTCCTCGACCGGTCTCAGGGATCTCTTTGGTAGGGAGAACCTGCCATTGATTGTTGGTATCGTTGTGAGGGTAGCAAGTGACTTGTTGACCTTGAGAACTGATTCGTCCATCATCGTATCGTAGTGGATATTTCTCGACATGGGAATGTAGGAACTGCCTGGAATCCTTGTGCTTGATAGTGACCGTGTCAAAGTATCGAATTTCTGTCATCAGCCACTAGACCTTGAGAGTAACGTACCCTGAGAATTTAGAAGCAGCTCGTTTCCTTGAAGAGTCTCCTGGAAAGCGGGCGACATGAAGGAATCTCCAGGTCCAGAGTAAATGAGGACCTTGAAGTGAACCCAGAAGAAGAGGAGGTAGAGGAAGAATGGTACGACAATAAGTCCAATAACTCGGTAAGCGAAATGTCGGTTGAAGTAAGCCTGTCGTCAGCTGCCTTCTGCAAACCGTGATTTGCAACTCACCATGGTATGTCCCTTCTTGACATCCAGAATTTCCCACAGATCCCACAAAACAGCAGCTCCGACACTCATGAAAGTGAACAATCCGACCATTTTGCATCCCAGAGTACAGGCCAACATGGATCCAGTCGCGAGCAGCCAGAACCACCATGTCCGCGTGAATTCTCGGTATCGCTGCTGGTGGAATTTGACATAGCATAGTACCGAGAGAGACATGAAGAGAACCAGAGCGGCATCGAGGAGAATCAGTCGAGTCTGGATAACATGCCCGTTGTCTGCCAGTCAACTCGGGGATTTCTTGTGTATACCAGCTTGGACATACCAAAGAGGATCAAGCAGGCGGAAAAGACGGAGATAGCGATAGGGTACCCTGACTCTCGCATAGTAGCATAAACGACAGGTATCGTGATAGCACCCATAAGGGCACAGAACCCTCGCATACCGACGTATGGTACCTATTTGTTAGTATACCCGCTACGGACAAAGGAGACCACCTACATTGTTGACTGTATAGCTGTCTCCGATAGAATCAAATCCGAAATCTCCCTTGAATCCGACCGCATAAGCAGCGAGTGCGTTCATCATCTTCGCCAGTGGAGGATGGACATCAAAGTAATATTCCCTTCGAATATATTGTCCTGCAAAAGCCCCAAAGTGGACCTCGTCAAAGACGACCTGATCAGGTTCAGAGATCTTGTAGAATCTGACGATACACGCAACGACCATCAACGCAAGAGCAGTCGCCCATGAAGCGAGTCTTTCATTGTCGAGCGTTGATTCTCGAACCCGTGGGACTGGTATTCGACGCTGAGACCGTCAGCTGAAGTCAAAGTCGAAGGAGTCGCAGTTGGTTGACTGCGTACCTTCTCGTCTCCATCTATGTGGGCAGAATGTGGGTGAGGTAATGATGGGGACTCTGCCCTATCGTTCCTCCTCTTCCTTGCCAATGACATGATGGATTATGTAGATGAGTATAGTGGGGGTGGTCTAGTGCACATGTGATTTCCACGTCGCGTCTCTGTGGTTACACCTTGATTCCTTGATTAATCCCCTCCTATAATCTCCACGTGCCTGCCTTGGCGGTAGTCGTCACTGATCATCCAAAGAGTGCGACGAATCCTTATTTCCATACCTGTAATTCGGATTCATAGTATACACCTTTGTAGTCAGTTGTTCAGGCTGTACTATCGCCATCTGAGACACTACTGTCTCATACACGATCGAATATCAAGCTAAGGAGCCGTGACAACAATCAAGATACATGAACCGCGTCAAGAATCGATTCTTGCTTCTATAAATATTACATTCTTCAATACATCACATCCGTACACATACATAAAATACATGGCGACCTCTGAGCCTCCTCCATTGATGCCTTCGCGCGATGCGGCGCGTCGATCCGATACACTTCGATTCCACACTTCCCCACCACCCTCCCTGACGGCCCGGTTCGCTACAGGCAATCCCCAATCGGTCTCGATGACTGGTGAGGATGATACTCGAGATACGGCAAGAACGTTACCGGGGGAGCTTAGAGATCCTCAAGGGACACTGAATAGGGTTAGTCCGACCCCTCCTGAGGTATACACCAAGCTGACAACCAGTTCATTGCCCATTTGGTCTCATCGGAACATGCGGATAGTGATCCAAATCTCATGGCCATCGGATATGAGCTGGAAGCGCTGTTAGCCATTTATGGTCCGGACAGTGTGAAACTCAGTATATCCTCGCGCCCTTCATCGTTTCATCCCGACTATCAATCCCCTAAAAAACCAGCTACTCGGCATACGACCCGTGATAGCGTCATGTGGGAGGCTGCCATGTTGCAGGAGGAACTTGGATACTCGCCTGGAGATAGGATCAGGTATGAAGTCAGTGTACCTATCTGGGAGGACGGGGAAGTGCTGAAGGGTGTCGACAAGGAGTCTATGCCGGATACATCGCCAATGATGAGAGTCATGGTCAGCTTGCCGCCTACTTATCCGGGTTCATCACCACCACAATTACAATTGCTAGGACGGTATCTTGGCAATTTTTCAATCGACACTGATCTATGTAAGTCACAGATGGAAAGTCTTAGGGGGTTGCTGATGAAACAGTCGGTACTACTACACGTACATTCATCAGTTCTGCCGGAGTCACCTTTACACCGGGGGACGTATGCGTATTCGAAGGACTTGTGCATGTCCAATACCTAGCCAAGAAATGGTATGCCGCCCATCTCTCTACAGGATTAGAAGGCGAAAAGACTCGACAAGCCGATAGATCCTCCGCACAAGCCAACACAGGCGACTACCTTTCCGCAAATTCCCCATTCGCATCTTCCCATATTCAAGATCAACTCGCATCACTCGACCTGAATCACAGCGAATACGATAGTGATAGTACACCCCCTCGAAGGCCTAATCCAAGGGAAACTTTCTCATATGGAGAAAACGGAGCAATTGGGGATGATCAATTACCAGCTGGGCTAAAGATCATTTCATGCGACCCAATCGTCGAGAGGAAGAGTACGTTTATTGGACATGCTGTACGAGTGACCAGCGAGAAGCATGTCCCGTTGGTCATACACGAACTACTCAGCGATAAGAAGATCGCAAAAGCAGCTCACCCAGCTATCTTTGCTTATCGGATCGCAAAGGAGATCGGTGGTCCGGCCGGAAAGGTCATCAGCTCGGGTATGTCTCCTCGCTGTATACACCATAAGCGTACAGCTGACATACAGACAGTGACGATGATGGAGAGTCTGCCGCAGGAGGGCGCCTCGCCCACCTACTAGAGATTCTAGAACTCGAAAATGTCCTGGTAGTAGTATCAAGGTGGTACGGCGGGACCCTCCTAGGTCCAGACCGATTCAAGTTGATCAACCAAGCGGCCCGAGATGCACTCGAAAAGGCTGGCTTCCTCGACGACGATAGGTCCGACAACAGGTCCCGGAGGAGGAAATAGATAACGACGTTCACAAATGGTCATTCAGCTGTATAATAGGCACCAAACAAGTTCATTATGTGTGTACAATCTAGTCCAGTCATCATTGTTCATATAGTCATTATGAAAGTACAAGTATGTTCCATCTTCCTACTGACTTATGCAACAGATGTGTTCCATCCCCGCATAGACTGTTCTCAGACCTGATGCGTGTCTCAGTCCAACATGTCCCTGCCTGCTGCTGTTTGCACAATCTTTGATTATCCCAGCTCATTTCCTACCCCTCCCTCTACCTCTCCCTCGCCCTCTTCCCCTGAACCCCCTCTTGGCCGGTTTCCTGACAGCCTTTTTCTTCCCAGGTTGAGGCCCACCATCATCCCCATCACTCCATTCGTCCTCTACATTCCTCTTTTTAGCTCTACCTTCCCTACGCCAGTGATTCTTGTAGAAATCCTGTTCTTGCTCCGTCAAGTCACTTATGAGTCGAAGGCGATCAGGGCGTTGTTGATCGTCTAGCATAGACAAGAGGTCGCTTGGAGGGGAGGATTGACGTGTTGATGAAGATGGGAATTCACCTTCTGCTTCTGTAGTGGTGAAAGCTGTAAAAGCTGGTGTTGGGCGGAAAGCTCGACCTGGATCTGGTCTTGTTGTTTTACTTGGACCTGAGTTCGATGAAGGTTTCGGTGGTATTCTCGAATGAGAGGTCGAGGAATTGGAGATTGATGTTGGCGGATCTAAGGAGTCGAGATCAAGCCCATCAAAGAGCCCATCATCGTCATCATCGAAATCGTCAGCTCCACCTAGTACAGCATCTTCAACCTCGTCCCCTTCTTCCAGATCGAGCCTTACGACCTCGGCATTGGACTTGGACTTCATTCTCGTCGAATCCGACCTCTCGCCTGGTTTGTTCTTTGCTTCAAAGATATCCGAGTTGTGATCTGGAGCTGAGCGACGCGCCTTGGTACGTTGTGACATGGGTGATGGAGTCCATTGGACTATCTCCTCATCATGCTCCGCCCCGGGCGTTTGGGGGAAAGGAGAATGTGGCGTGTCGGATTGATAAGATCTATTCTTGGAGGTAGCAGATGAAGAAGCGAACGGAGGCGATGAAGACGGGACATGTGCTTGGGGAGTTGGATCACGAGTGCCTATGGGTTGCAGGTAGTCGACATCTATCGTCAATGATACCCTCGGAACAGATCAGGACTTACTTTGCGATCTTTGATTCATTTGCTTCCTTGCTGAGACCATTGCCAGAGGCTCCTCCATCTCATCATCGGAGAATAGGTCGGCCAAAGTGCTCCCTATTTTTACCGCTCCAGGCTTCGATCGCTTGACTGAAGGAAGAACGACCTGACTAGGCGAAACATCTTCAATCCCATCGAAACCGTCATCATCCTCAAACTCATCGCCTTGACTATCCATCCCTCCTCCCTGATCACCAACGTATTTGTGAGAATCAAGAGCACTAGTTTCACTTTGTGAAGACATTGGTAATTCACTAGCATGTGTAGTGGGGGGTAGAAGCGGATTTCGTTCTGGTATGAAATAGATTGGATTGGCCGTTGATAGAGGTATTCGAGTCCTTGAGCTTAAGCTTGAGCTTGAGCTTGGTCGGGATATTGCTAGGTGTGGTGATGGTTTGTTTGACATGTTTCTCTCGGTGTGACGCTGTAGTGTGGTGTCACGACATGGTACTTTCCCTTTAAGTAGCAGAGGAAGGGAACATGAGGTGAATGATCACAAAAGAAGTCGCGTCACGTCCATCGAATATTTGATCCCGTTGGTGACTATATGTGCCCTTGCCTTGTCTGACCATATGACGTTCTTATCACCCCATCCATGCTGAGAGTGTATGTTACACTTATACATTAGAGTATGTTCCACCCACATGATGCCTACCGAAACAGCGGGGTACTGGGATGAGCCATGTCAGTGTCAAGGTAATCGACCTTACCGACGCGTTTCTGAAACCTGGTAACGGGGCAACGACCGTCGTCCTGAAACCAGTCGAAGCAAGCTCAGCTTGACATCAGCTCACTCATTACATATCATGTCCTTCTGTCTCTTTGTTGTACTCATCGCATCCTTACAATCCTCGCTCACGAGATGCTCACCGCAATTCGAGATTCAATCAGACCATCCCGCTCCAGCCAAGCCCTAAAAACAATCCGAACATCAGCTCAATCGTTCTTCGTACCAGACAGAACTGTACACTTCGATCCCGATGATATACCCCTAACAGATTCACCTGTACATCTATCAAGGAACAAGTCGGAGAGACATCGATTACAAGGTCTGATCAAGACTGTTAGTAAGAATGAGGAGATTGGAAAAGTGAGGACTTTTGGAGAGAAAGTCAAGGTTTGGATGATTAATGATGGTAAACCCTCAATGAAGTAGCAGCACAGGCTGATAAGAAGGGATGAGCCGATTCTTCCTTATGTTCTGGGTGATACTCCATGTGGTCGGGTTCGGAATGTCGATGATACATTACAAGATGAAAGATAATCTTAACAACGCAAGGGGGACATTTGGCTGGTCATTCGGTATGTGATGACTACTTTTATGTCACAAAAACTGATAGATAGTGATCGCCAGAGCCTCAGCTCAAGTCCTCCACAGTATGTCAACGCACAGATATGACTGACATGACAGTCGACGTGATATTTATCTTGTTTCCCGTCTGCAGGAATTTCATCTCTCTCCTCCGACGAACACCTTTGAACTCGATCATTCCTTTCGACAGGAACGTCGATTCTCATAGTGAGCCACTTCTCCTGCTATCTTCTCAGACATGAACGCCGGAAATGAAAGGGATACTGACGACCTAGAACAGGTAGCATGGGCGATAGTATTCTTTTCGATCGTCCACACAATCGCCCATATCAGGAACTTTGTAAGTTCACATCTGCACCAGAGCCCACTAACGCTTAGGTTCTACTAGCAATGGCTAAGAAGAGGTAGAGTCATAAGTCTATTGAGGTGAGGTATCTGATCGATAGCGGCGTATTGGGGTTCCTCAGATACAACTTCGCGACCGGACCGGGTATAACTGGGTGGGTAACGTGGTTCGCATTGGGAACCATGGTCTGGTTCGCTCGAGAGAGATCTCGGCGAGCAAACTTTGAGCGGTCAGTCCAGTCTCTCCTTCATCCATCGAATGTGAGACTGATATATAGATTCTGGTACTCCCACCATGTACCTATCGACCCTAGCACTGTGACGAAGCTAATATTATAGCTGTTTATCGTCTTCTTTCTAGCTTGGCAGCTTCATGGGATGTTCTGTAAGATCCGTCCTGCGGCAAGAGCTGATTGGAAGGTATGATCCAACCTGACCGAGCTCCCTTCTGCTCAGCTGGGACTATCGGTGTTTTCTGGGTTAGTCAATCCCTTCACCCTCAATGAGCGGTCAAGCTGATGGAAGAAATACTGGCTTCCAGGTGGAATCGTTTGGATCTCTGAACGTATCTTAAGAGAAGTCAGAGGTACTTCCTCTACTCCCCTGCTCCAGAACCCATAGAAGCAAGACTCACGAATAGCCCGACACGTAACATACATTTCCAAACTCATCCTCCACCCCTCAAAAGTCCTCGAGGTACAAATCAAGAAAGAAAATATCAACCCCAAAGCCGGTCAATATATATTCATTAGTTGTCCTGAGATAAGTTATTTACAGTATCATCCATTCACCTTGACCAGTGCTCCGGAGGAAGATTATGTTAGCGTTCATATGAGGATTGTTGGGGATTGGACTAGTGTATGTTCCCCAGTCTCCCTTGGTTCCGGATAGTCTCCTCTCAAAACATCAGTTCTTCTTACCTACTCAAACTCCCTTTCTTCTCCTATACATCTCTGATTCTCGAGATCGAGCAGAGAAGCTGATGACAGGCATTCGCTAAAGCTGTCGGTGCAGATGTCGACGACAATGCGAAAGAAGGCGAGAAAGGCCTAATGAGACCAGTCAACAAGGTGAGTTGCAGGTATAGGATGATCGCGATGAGGAGTTAATACTCAGGTCCTACCTCGAATAATGGTTGACGGGTACATACCGACTCAATACCTCCGGTCTGAAAGAAGAAATACTAATAACAGTCCCTTCGGATCAGCTTCAGAGGATTTTACGAAATTTGAAACGATCCTCCTTGTTGGTGGTACGTATCAGACTCGTGAGATCTGGCTGATGGGTAGCTGGCATAGGAGTGACGCCCTTCGCTTCAATCCTGAAGTCCATCTGGTCAGTCCTCTCAACGCTCTCAAGCACACGCCGCTCAAGTCTCTTTTCAACGAATGGTCTTGACGGACAGGTATAGAATGAACAATTTCGGAAAAGGCAAGAAAACAAGATTGAGTAAAGTCTATTTCGTATGGACTATCCGAGATTTCGGCTCAGCTGAATGTAAGTCTCTCAACTGCATCATATAAGACGCAGCTAACGAGATCAGGGTTTCAATCGCTTTTACAAGCTATTGAAGCTGAGGATACAGAGGGTAGGATCGAGATTCATATCTACCTGACCGCAAAGATCGAGTACGTGTCTTGAATCCCTCAAACTCTCTGGTCTTGAAATGGGATTCGTCCTGACCCTTTATCGAATAGAGACTGATAGGTAGCGAGGACAAGATGAACAATATACTCGTAAACGACGTGGGAGCAGAGACAGATGCCATCACTTCATTGAGATCGCCTACGCATTTCGGTCGTCCAAACGTGGGTTCCACTATCCTTTTTCAACACAATCTCCTATAGCGTCCTCATTCGACCCTTTCACAGCTCTTCACGTTAGCACGATGTCATTCAGTGCGCTGACAACTAGTGGGACAGAGTGTTCGAGTCTGTAGCGGATAGACACCCCGATATCGACTGTGGGGTATTCTTCTGCGGTCCAGCTGGTTTGGGCGATACGCTGAAAGATATGTGCGGGAAGTATACTAGCCCCATGGGATGTCGATTCTATTTTGGTAAAGAGGTATGTTGGGTGTGCTCTGGGTGTTTTCTGCGTTGGTTTCGGTGTGGCTGACTCGTTAGAATTTCTGAGTGTCGATCTCATGTTGGTGGGGAAATGATTGTCTACCTCTAGTAGGCTGGACCCGCTTCATGAGTGATTCGTCGTGATGGCCTCATAAGACAAGGTGGACTGTTGCTGCAAA
>Ga0265798_10012505_pt1 | contig 10233 bp, 4 predicted proteins | sample P3T30metagenome_FD_192430 | JGI IMG/M metagenome (GOLD analysis project Ga0265798, IMG submission 192430) | Plant litter microbial communities from East Loma Ridge, Irvine, California - P3 T30 | ecosystem: Environmental > Terrestrial > Plant litter > Unclassified | place: USA: California...
GGGCATTGCGGCTGTAGTCCGAGAAGGTCAGGAAGGTGGCGCCGAACGGGATGAAGCCGCCGTGCAGGGCGACGCCGTTCTGGATCGCGCTCATGCCGAACTCGCGCACGCCATAGTTGATGTGGTTACCCGCGATGCCCGAACGCACCGGCACCGATTCTTTCCAGTTGGTCAGGTTCGAGCCGGTCAGGTCGGCCGAGCCGCCCAAGAATTCTGGCAGCGTTGGCGCCAGCGCCTGGATCGCATTCTGCGACGCCTTGCGGGTAGCGATGGTTTCGGCTTTCGACACGCAATCGGCGATGGCGGCGTCGAGCGCCTGCTGGAAGTCGGCCGGCAGCTCGCCCTTCATGCGGCGCTCGAGTTCAGCGGCCAGTTCAGGATGGGCGCCGCGGTAAGCCTCGAACAGGGTGTTCCACGCGCCTTCGACGGCGGCGCCGCGCTCTTTCGCGTCCCACGCTTCGTACAGGTCGGCAGGAATATCGAACGGGATCGGGTCCCAGATCAGGTGCTTGCGCACGGCGGCGATCTCGCTGTCGCCCAGTGGCGCGCCGTGGACCTTGTCGCCGCCTTCCAGGTTCGGGGCGCCCTTGCCGATGATGGTCTTGCAGCAGATCAGGGTCGGACGATCCGACTGTTTGGCTTTCTCGATGGCGGCGTCGATGTCGGTCACGCTGTGGCCGTCGACTTTGGCAATCACGTTCCACCCATAGGCTTCAAAGCGCTTTTGGGTATCGTCAGTGAACCAGCCTTCGACACGGCCGTCGATCGAGATGCCGTTGTCGTCGTACAGCCAGATCAGTTTATTCAGCTTGAGGGTGCCGGCCAGCGACGCCACTTCGTGCGAGATGCCTTCCATCAGGCAGCCGTCGCCCAGGAAGGCGTAGGTGTAGTGATCCACCACGTCGTAGCCCGGACGGTTGAATTCATTACCCAGCAGCCACTCGGCGAGCGCCATGCCGACCGAGTTGGCGATGCCCTGGCCCAGCGGGCCGGTGGTGGTTTCCACGCCCGGGGTGATGCCCACTTCAGGGTGGCCCGGGGTCTTCGAATGCATCTGGCGGAAGTCGCGCAGGTCGTCCATCGTCAGGTCGTAGCCGGCCAGGTGCAGCAGCGCGTAGTGCAGCATCGAACCGTGGCCGTTCGACAGCAGGAAGCGGTCGCGGTTGATCCAGCCCGGATTGGCCGGATTGTGGCGATAGTGCTTGTCCCACAGCGCGACGGCGATTTCAGCCATGCCCATTGGCATGCCCGGGTGGCCCGAGTTGGCCTTTTGCACAGCGTCCATCGCCAGCGCGCGGATCGCGTTGGCCATCAGGGTGGTGGTTTGCGTAGATTTCATGGAGATCGTCGATCAGGGATTGGAAAGCGGTGGCTTGCTGCGGGCCGTAGCCCGTTATTTTACCAGAGGGTGCGCGGCCGGCATCAAAAGCAGCCGCCCCGCTTGGCCCGATTTGACTGCCACAAACGAAAAAACCCGGTGCAGGCACCGGGTTTCGAAGACGGGCCCAGGTACAGGCCCGCACTGCGTGGAAGCGTCGATCAGAACTTGACGTTGGCGCCCAGCGTGATGTAACGACCAATCACGTCGTAGCTCTGCGGGAAGGTGTTGCCGCTGTTCGGACCGGTACCACCGATCGAACCGCCGACGATAGGCGGCTTCTTGTCGCCCAGGTTCACCACCGACATGGTCAGACGCACGTTGTCGTTGATGCGATAGTTCACGTTCGCATCGACATAGTGATACGCCTTGATCTTCGAGAACTCAGGCAGGAACACAGTGCCGCCCGGCTCTTCGGTCACCGCGCTGACGTAGCGCCAGTTGTAGCCGACCGAGAAGGCGCCGACATTCCAGGTGGTGCGCTGGTTGAACTTGCGCTTGTACACCGGCGCGTTGACGATGTTGTTGCAAGCGACGCTGTAGTAACCCAGGCAATCACGCTCGACCGAGGTCGGGGTGGCGCGGAACTTGTAGTCGGTCACGAAGTTCGAACCGAGCGACAGGTCCAGGCTGCCGTAGCCGGTGGCCAGGCCCACTTGCGTCAGGTTCATGCGGTAGGCCACGTTCAGGTCGACGCCGGCGGTGCTCTGGGTACCCAGGTTCGACTGTGGCGTGGACACGCCGCGCGCATCGACACCATTGAAGGTGCCGTTGCCGGTGTTGCGACCGACCATGCCGCAGGCTTCATTGAGAACGAACCCAGGATTGAACGCCGCGCTGTAGCAGCCTTCCAGGATGTCGGTGGTCGATGGCGACGAGACGGCATCGGTGATGTCGATCTTGTAGTAATCGACCGACAGCGCCAGGCGTGGCAGCGGCTCGAGCACGAAACCGAAGGTCTTGGTCTTGGCCGATTCAGGTCCCAGGTTCGGGTTGCCGCCGCTGAGGTTGTTGATCTGGCCCGACGATGGTGCTGGCAGGCTGCCGATTTCACTCACCGGTACGCCGGTCAGGCGGCACAGGTTGGCCAGGGTACCCGCGGTATTGGCTTGCCCTTGGCTGATGTTCGTGCCCTGGCATGGGTCGGTGCCCAGGTTCGACAGGCCGGTGACGGCCGGCGCGAACAGCTCGTTGACGTTCGGCGCGCGGGTGGCTTTCTGCAGCATGCCGCGCACGCGGAACGCTTGCACCGGCGCCCATTCGCCGCCGGCTTTCCAGCTGCCGTAGTTGGTCTTGGTGTTGGTCTTGAAGCTGGTTTCGCGGTAACCCAGTTCAGCATTCAGCGATCGGATGAACGGCTTGTTCTTGACCAGCGGGACAAACATCTCGATACCGTATTCCATCAGCGAGAATTCGCCGCGGCGGTCAGGGGTCGGCGCACCGGTGCCGAGCACTTCGTTCTGGATCTGCGAAGCGGCGTCGGACTGGGTATTGGCGCTGACCTTGCGGTGTTCGGCCAGCAGCGACATCGCGATCGGGTCTTCAGCGAACGGGCTGCGCAGGGTATCGCCCAGGTTGCCCGAGAACGACAGCGAAGCGACGTCCTGCTTGACCTTCTGGCGCAGCAGTGCGGACTGGTTGATGAAGGCCAGCTGTTCCGGCGTGATCGTGCCTTCGGCGCCGAACACGTTCAGTGGCACACAGCCGTTGGCCGGGTTCACGCAGGCGGTGGTGCTCAGGGCATTGAGCGCCTGCGCCACTTTCGAGAACGAACCCCAGTTGCCGCGCACCTGGGTCTGGTCGGCGGTGCCGCTGCTCCAGTAGGCGTCATAGGTCCAGTCGGCGATGACGTCGCCCTTCAGGCCGATCGTGTATTGCAGCGTCTTGTTGTCGAAGTCGTTCAGGCGCGGGCCCAGCTCGACGAAACGGCGGCCGATGGTGAGCGGCACCATGGTGGCGTTGCCGGCCACGCAGCTGGCCAGTGGAATGCCGCGCCGCGAGCACAGCTGCTCACGCGCCGGCTGCGGAATGTACGGGTTGCCGATCGGTACCTGGAAGGTATTGCCGAAGGTGCCCGATTGCGCCAGCGCGGACGACACTTCGCTGGTGGTGTAGAACACGTCGGTGTACACCTCGGCGTGGTCGTTGACGCGGAAGTTGCCCAACGCCGTGACCTGGGTGCGGTCCAGGCCGGTAGCGTAGTAGTTCAGCGGATTGGTGTTGTACGGCACCGCAGGCTGCACCAGGCGGCCGGTGGCAGGATTGATCTGCGAGTTGCCGGCCAGGCCGGTGGTGCCGCCAGGACCGACCGTGGTCGAGAAGATACCTGGAATGCCGGTGGTGGAACCGGTCGGTCCGCCGGTAACCGAGTTCAGGCTGACGACGCCGAAGTCGCGCTCGCCCTGGGTCAGTGGATCGGATTTGGTTTTACCAAGGCTCAGCACAACGTTGCCGCGGCCATCGGCCAGGTTGCTGCCGATCGTGATGTCGGTGCGGCGGCGCTTGGTGTCGCGTTCGTCGGCGCTGGCGCCGTAGGTGCTGCTGACTTCGACGCCGGTGAAGTTGCGGCGCAGGTTGAAGTTGGCCACGCCGGCGACGGCGTCGGCGCCGTACACCACCGAGGCGCCGCCGGTCAGCACATCGACGCGGCTGAGCAATGCAATGGGAATCGAGTTGGTGTCGACCGTGCCGTTCAGATTGAACGGAACGATACGGCGGCCGTTGACCAGCACCAGCGAGCGGTTCGCGCCCAGGCCACGCAGGTCGATGGTCGCGCCACCGCCGGTGCCGTTATTGGTCGCCGGGCCGATCGAGGCAACTGCCGATGGCAGCGCCTTGAAGAATTCTTCAACCGCGATCGGTTGGGTGGTGCGGATTTCTTCTGCCGTGATCGACGAGATCGGGCTGTTGGACGTGATGCCTGGCGAAGTGATGCGGGTACCCGTCACTTGCACCACGTTGGCATTGTTCTGTGCCAGGGCAGGATGGACTGCAGCGCTCAGGCCAGCGATGACCAGGGTGAGGCGAACAGCGCGCGAAATTGCTTTCTCTTTAATCATTCTTATATTCCCACGTATTGAACAACATTAATGCGGCCAAACTTGGTGTAACGCTCTACGGCGATGTGAATGCTTTCCGGTCCTCCCTTCCCTTGTTTCGTCGACGTAAGTCTCTGTACGTACTTACAACTATAGGAACATTCCTACTTGCTCCTTGTCAATAAACATCGAGCAATGTGTCGAAAAAATGACACTCTCTGTTTGTCCGTTGCTGATCGATCCAAAGCGCTGTTTTTGACGCGCGGCGCGGCATTTGTCCTGGCCTGCTGGGGCGCACTACAATATGCCGTTACCAACGCTTCGCCAGGCTACGCATGCCCCGTTTTTACTGCCACCAGGTGCTCACCGTCGGCGCCAGCGCCGAACTGCCGGCCGCAGTCGCCCATCACCTGCACGTGGTCCGGACCCAGCCCGGCGCTCAGCTCACCTTGTTCAATGGTGACGGCGGTCAATACGCCGCTACCCTTGTTGAGTTATGCAAAAAGCGGGCCACCGTTATGATCGATGGGTTCGAGGCGCTTGAGGTCGAGGCGCCCTACGCCGTCACGCTGGCCCAGGCCCTGCCCGAGGGCACGAAGATGGACTGGATCGTCGAGAAGGCGGTCGAGCTGGGCGCAGCGGCGATCCAGCCGCTGGCGGCGCAGCGCAGCGTGGTGCGGCTGTCGGGCGAGCGCGCCGAGAAGCGCCAACAGCACTGGCAAGGGGTAATTGTTTCCGCATCAGAACAGTGCGGGCGCAACCGCCTGGTGCGGCTGCATGCACTGACCGAGTTCAGGGCGTGGCTGGCGACGCCGTCCGAGGGGCCGCGCATTCTGCTCACGCCACGCGCCACCGCATCGCTGGCTGACTGGGCGCGCGCCAGCGGGCCGCAGGCGGTGACGGTCATGATCGGGCCCGAGGGCGGTTTTACGCCCGAGGAAGAAGACGCCGCGCTGGCGGCCGGCGCCCTGAGCCTGTCGATGGGGCCACGCGTGCTGCGCACCGAGACCGCCGGACTGGCGGCGCTGGCGCTGCTGGCGGGGGCCTGGGGCGGGATCTGAGGCGCGCTGCGCCGGCCATTGAGCGGACGTAAAAAAGCCTGCCGGCATTGCTGCCGACAGGCTTTTTTGCTTTACACCTTGAAGCTTAGAACGTGTAGTTCGCGCCCAGGGTGAAGAAGCGGCCGATCGCGCCTGGCTGGTGCAGCGAGGCATTGTACGAGGTCTGGACACCGGCGTTGCCGTAGGTGCCAACGTCATACGGTGCTTCGCGGTCGAACAGGTTCAGGATCGCGCCACGCAGGCTGAGGTTCTCGCTGATGCGATAGTTCAGGTTCAGGTTGGTCACGGTGAACGACGATACGTTGCAGTAACCGGCCGGCTGGATCAGCTGGTCGAAGTAAGGACGGCCACCGACTTCGGCTGCGGTTGCGGTGCAGTCGTTGACGCCCAGGGCCGGGTCGATGGTCGAGAAGCCGCTGGTGTAGTTCACGGTCGCCGTCACATCCAGTGGTCCGCGGGTATAGCCGAGGGTGAACTGTGCGCGGTCCTTAGGATTGCCGGTAGCGCCGCCGACCGACGACGGGCCCTGGGTGCCAGCCAGCTGATAGCGGGCGCCGGCGACTTCGGTAACGTAGCCGAAGGTGTGGGCTGCGCTCAGGTTGGCGCTGATGCTGCCCATGTCGTTGGCCAGACGCCAGCGGTAGCGTACGTCCGCTTCGATGCCGTGGGTCTCGGTGCTGCCGGCATTGATGTACGGCGACGCTGCATACAGGATCGGGCCGACGGACGGGATGCCCGGCACGGTGTTGTTGCCGGCGCCGGTGGCGATGTCGATCGGCGCTGCCGGGCCACGCACCCAGGTCGGGACGAAGCTCGGATCGTTACCGGCCTGGGTCACGATCAGGTTCTTGATCTGGATCTTGTAGTAGTCCAGGGTCATGTTCAAACCGCGCATCGGCTCGACGATGAGGCCGAAGGTGTACGACTTCGACTTCTCAGGCTGCAGATCCGGATTGGTGGTCTGCACGTACGGTGGGCTGAACGAGCAGGCGCTCGGCACGTTGCCGGCCGTGGTCTGGCTGCCGTTGGCGCACAGGATCGGATCGCGGATCGAGTTGAAGGTGAAGAACGAACCGGCATTGCCGACTTCCGCCGGCGACGGTGCACGGAAGCCACGCGCGAAGGTGCCGCGCAGGCCGAACATCGAGCTCGGGGTCCATTTGAAGTTGGCCGACGGGGTGAACGAATTGCCGTAGGTATCGTAGTGGTCATAACGGCCAGCCACGCCGAGTTCGACGTTCTTGAGCGGTTCGGCGCGCAGCTCGGCGAACACCGCGCTATTGGTCTCGTCGCCAATGGTGAAGGCCGAGGTGTTGGCGACCAGACCATTGAGTGTCAGGCTCGACGGCGGCGCATTCTGCTTGCGCTCATGCCAGTGCACACCAGCAGCAAAGGACAGCGGACCGGCGCCGAGTTGCGACATCAGTTCGCGCGAACCGACCAGGTCGGCGTAGTTCAGGGTCGATTCGATCTCGTTGCTGAACTGTGGTGAGACTGCGCCCATCACGGCTGGGGAGTTGCCGCCCAGAACGTTGAAGCTGCCATTGCCCAATGCGTTGTACAGGGCAGTACGGTTGATGTAGCCACTGTAGTCGAGATCGCTCTTGACGCGGGTGGCGCCGACCGAGGCGTTGACGTCCCAGCCGTAGGCGCTACCGATCAGGTCGGCGGAGAAGCGGGTGGCGGTCGACTTGTTGGCAGTGGTCAATGCTGGACCGGCGTCGGGAATGTACCCATACAGGCGCGCGGCGCCGCCCAGCCCATTGGTCACGTTGGCGCCGACTTGCGCGCCAGGTGCGAACAGGGTGCTTGGAATGGCGCCCACACGTGGGGTCAGCACGCCGTTGACCAGGGTGGTGGTACCGTTGAAAGCGGTCGGGCTGAATGCCAGCGGAGCGGCGTTACGGTTGTTGGTGCTTTCACGCTGGAACATCGAACCTTTGAACTGCACTTCCCAGTCTTCGCTCAACTTCTTGGTCATGCCGATCATGAGGTTGAGGTTTTCGGTTTCCGGCTGGATGAACGACTCGGTGTCACGTACCGAGCAGGCGCCGGCGCGGTACAACTGGAAGTTGCAGCTCGGGTCGAGGAACTGGTAGTTGGCCGGATTGTTGACGTTGGTCACGCCAGCCGGGTTGTTCGGGTTCGCCGGGTTGTACAGGAACGGGCTGCTCGACGGGGTCAGGAAGTTGTTGATGTTGGTCGGCACGCCCAAGGTCAGGTTGTTACCGCCGCGCGAACGCCAGTCACGGTTGGCGTAGCCGAACTGTTCACGGTCAACGACACGAATCGCATTTTGCTTGCGGTATTCAGCCGTAACGAAAGCGTTGTAGCCGTCTGCACCCAGGTCGCCGATACCGGTACTGATGGTGGCGCGTTTGGTCTTGCCGCCGCCGTGCTGCGAATCACCGACTTCGGCCGTCATGCGAGTGCCGTTCAGATTTTTCTTGAGCTTGATGTTGATCACGCCGGCGATCGCGTCCGAGCCGTACAGCGACGATGCGCCACTCTTGAGGACTTCGATGCTTTCGATGGCGTCGAATGGAATTGCCGAGACGTCGACGAACGAGCGCTGGGCATCGTCCGACAGCGGGTACGGGGCCATGCGGTGGCCGTCGATCAGCACCAGGGTCGCGCCCACGGTCAGGCCGCGCAGCGAGATGCCCGACGCGCCGTTGGCGAATGCGCCGGCGAAGCCGGTGCCGAGGGTTCCGGCGCCGTTGGCGGCCAGGTCGGTCAGCAGTTCGGCGACCGAGGTCTTGCCGCTCTTCTGGATGTCAGCGGCGGTCAGGACCTGGATCGGAGTCGGGGTCTCGCTGCTGGTGCGGCTGATCAGCGAACCGGTCACGGTCACGCGTTGCGGGGCTGCTGCTGCATCGCCCTGGGCTTGCGCCATCGCTGGCGCCGCGCCGACCAGTGCGCCACTGGCGACTGCGCAGGCAATCGCGAATGGCAACGACTTCATTTTGAACGTCATGAGTGCTACTCCTTCTTGGCTTTCTTGGATGTGGTTTTTCGCCTGCGCCCCGGTACCACCCGTCGCGCGAGTCGTCCCCCCGCGCTACCGGGCAGAGCACGTAAAGACGAATGTTTCGCCCATTCCGTGAATTGCCATCGGAGCAGCAGGATTACTGCGTCTCTTGGTCTCCCGAATCGCGGCCATACATGTGGTTATGCATACCGAATCAGGACAAATACTCTCAGATGAGGTTTTTTTCGAAAAGAAAACATTATCTGTGTGGACACATAAAACCATGTCAAAAGCGACACTGTCAAACGAACAAAGTACGGTAAATTTGCGCGGATCAAAATAAGATTCTGAAACGTAGTTTATTATAAGAATTTATTGCGATGCAGCGTAAATCGCAGAAATTAAAATATTATGCGGTATCAGGTAAGTTAATCGAAGATACCGACAATTAGACATCACTCATGCTGAATATATTACTTATGAAAAATAAATTGTTTTTTTACAAGTGATGTAAAATCGACGAAAACGAATGCGTGAGCCAAGCGTTTTCCTGAACAAATACATAAAGAGACGTTGCATATTAGATACAACGAGGTCAATGATCGGAAGTTGACTAGCAATATCGCAGCGTGCTTGATTCGATCACTTGCTTTTGCATTGTCACGACTGATGAAATGTTCTTGTCCGAATAGCTGAAAGGACTTGTCAGCTCAATCGACCGGGCCCGGCCGCAGCGTCCAAGCTGTCGATGATTGGCACTAGCCGCGGCATTGACAGAGGCCCCGCTAATCCAGCACTTGGAACCGGTCACGGCAGGTTTTTGCAACGGTAATGATTGACGCTAACCATAGCAGCGCCATAAAACAATTGTTCAGCATCACAATCAAACTCATGTCTACAAGCAGTAACAGCGCTATTAAAAAAGCCCACGGCGTGCCGTGGGCTTTCGACCCGCCGCTTGCGGCGGGTTCATGCTGCATTTCAGTTTAATTGAAACGGTGGTTGTATTCGACCGAGAATTTTGCCGAGCGTGGCGCGGTGAAGTACAGCGGCAGTTCGTACAAGGCGCTACGTTCAAAGTCACTGTTATACGTCTCGGTGACCTTCTGCGTGCTCTGGTCATTGAAGACGTTATATACGTCCACGCGCAGCGACAGGCCCTTGGCGATGGCTGGTCGATAAACCAGGTTCAGGTCCAACGTCTTCTCCCAAGGCAGGCGACCGATGCTGCCACGCGGCGAAAGCACATTGCTGTCACCGCTGGCGCCGAAGCAGTAGTGCGACGCCGAATCGTAGTTATAGCTGGTGCCTGCGGTGTTCGGATTGGCGCCCGAGCACGAACGTGGGCGGCCCGACGCAAGCACCATATTGGCGCCGGCCGTCAGTTCCGGCGTAATGTCGTAGAAACCAAACGCTTTGATCGAGTGCTTGCGGTCGTTCGGCAGCAAGCCATCGGCGCCGACCATCAGCTCCGGGTAATCCCAGGTCTGGGTAGCCGCCACGTCGCCCTGCGCGGCCGAAGTATCCGACAAGGTCTGACCTTCGGTATTGCCCTTGTTGCGCGACAGGGTGTAGTTCACCTTGGCATACCAGCCGTCGCGGTATTGGCGCTCCAGGAAGAAGTCCAGCGCAGCATAGGTACGCGTCGCCTTGTCGAAGCCCAGTTCGGCTGCGGTCAGGTTGACCTTGGTGTAAGTCTGATTGCCTGCGTAATCGACCAGGAATTCATTGCCGCGGCCCGGGTTGAAGGTGGCGCAACCGAAGCCGTTCCAGTTATCGGTGTCA
>Ga0265798_10012508_pt1 | contig 10230 bp, 9 predicted proteins | sample P3T30metagenome_FD_192430 | JGI IMG/M metagenome (GOLD analysis project Ga0265798, IMG submission 192430) | Plant litter microbial communities from East Loma Ridge, Irvine, California - P3 T30 | ecosystem: Environmental > Terrestrial > Plant litter > Unclassified | place: USA: California...
CCTGGGGCACAACCGGAGCTCCAGATGGCAGTCTCCAAGACTTGGTAGATTGTCCACGTTTTCGCTTGTTGGATCCAGGGGTGTCGTCATCCGGTCCTTCGATGGAAGGCATCGCGTGCGAAGATCCGATAGAAAGCGCGTAGGCTTGGCTGTCCGGCCAGCGAATGTGACGCATGGTGTGGCGGTAGAAGGCCTTCGCATCTGCGATTGCACTCTCCACATCAAACTCACGCTTCCAGTCGGACGGAGTGTGTCGATCGCAATAGGCCTTGAGCACAGTCGTATCCTGCGGGTTCGACGATTGCGAAGACTTCATGCGCAGACATAGTCTAGCCCTCCGTGCACATGTGACGTGGAAAGCTTCGAAACAGGACTTGTGGCCGCATTGTATACAGGCGCCCATCTTCTGTTTGCAGATATAGCAAGACTACAAAGCAATTAGTGCGCTACTCGGACAATGAGGAATCTCGATCACTTACCAGTTTCCACCTAGTCTTGGGTACTTTCTCAACGTCTTGCACTGGCTCTTGAAATGTCGCATTGCCCAGTGATACCTCTGGTATCCACATGGCGCACAGCAGATGTGCCCACTTCATTGTGGTTGTCTGTTTGAATGCACCGTCTATATTCGGACAGAATATGCAACCCTGTGAGTGTCAGCATGCATTTGGCAAAGCAGCAAGGAACAGGTCATACCGGAAGCTCGCTGACAGGGGTGCCGCGCCCGACTAGTTGACAGCGTCTGCACAGCCATTGTCCCTCTGGGATGAAAGGCACGCCGTAACACTCCTGGTGGACGGCTAAGTCGCAACCATCGCAGAATACTATTGCATTTGTGTTCTCGCAGTCGCCGTCGTCGCAGATGGCGCACTTTGTATCTTGCTCTTCGCCTTGGCCAGCAGGCTCTCCGTTGACAGCAGCTGCACTGCTCGAGCGTGGTCGATGTGTCTGAGGTGGCTTCGGGTTGGGTTTGGGTATGCCTTTCACATGTTAGTCGTTGCGTTCGCTTCGTTTTAGCACCACAAAACTTACGCTTTTCCAGCGCGTGCCACTCCTTCTCGATCTGGGTGATGGTTACTTCGAATATCGCAGGCTTGATACCTTCGACACCCTCTTCTTTTCGCTGCACGTTGAGTGCTTCCAGCCACCGGTCATCTTGCTCATCCATGTCGTACTCGACGCGACCTACAGCAACTGCGCCTGCAGTACCTTCGGCCTCTGTCTGCAAAGTAAGATCTAGATCTTCTTCGATGGAGCCTTCTGGTAGCCTAATGAGGCTGTTTTCCGATGGCCTTGTGAATATCTCGCTCTCTTGGTATCCAATGTTCGCCATGGTCTTGTCGACATAGTTGACCTTGACACCCTCGCTTTCTTCGTGTTCTTTGAACGGGTCGACTTGACGCACTGATGGCTTGGGCAGATTCAGCTTTTCCCTTGGATTCATAGTCGGAAGGGGGTTGACTCGTGGCCGTGGCGGCGATCCGAGCCCAGCTAGCATAGAGTCTCGGTTGCGAGGCGGTCGACCTGGGCGTCGCTTTGGTGTGACGAAGGCGCCTGAGCCGTTGACGGCTAAGCTTGCGTCCTCCTGCTCTTGCGCGACATCCTCTGCTTGTTGCGTCCGTAGGCCGTCAAGAACCGCGGAGAGACCGCTGTCGACGGCATACTGGCCCGTCGATGAGCCATTGAGCGGAGTCCCCGGGGCGCTGTCTGCAGGGCTGATGCCATCTATCTGGTCTGCGCTGAAGACGGGGAACTCGGCGTCGATGTCCAGTTCCGGATGAAATTCATCCCAGCTCCGCTCCTCGCGCGGCTTGTATCCATCGTTTTGAGCCACGGCGGCGGCGACTGCGGCGGCCGAACTGGAACGCGGTCCAGCTGGCGGCCTTTCGCGTCGGGGTCTGGTGTATGAGGGTGAAGGCGCTGATATGGGCAGGCCCTGCCGCTCGGCGTTGATGCGTCCTACACGGCCACGGGGACCAGTATACGCGTATCCTCCAGGTCCAGTTCCTCCTACGGGCGTCTCCAGCCCCTCGTCATCCACGTATCGTCCCCCGCCTCCTGGTCCGCCTGGAACGTACTTGCGCCGCTTGCTGGCTGGCGCTGAGTCAGATATGTGTCGCCGGGGCGGTCGTGTGCTTCTCACGCGTGGTAGTGGTGTGTCAGGAACAGGCGCCATGTAGAAAGTGCGGATGTGTCCAGAGACCCGCAAGGGTGAGGTTGGGCGATCGCGAAATGACGCGCCGGCGCCGGTCCTGTCAGGTGCAAGCTACGGCAAGCGCGTATTCACCCGGCAAATCGAGTGCACCGTGTTCATCGATTCGGGAGCCAGCGGTGGGCGATGGGCGGAGGGGCGTTGGCTGCGAGACAGGCGCGATACCGTGATGCGCCTGCTTGGAGGTGCGAGCTGGGGTCGACTAATGCAGCTAGTGTGCCAAGAAACATGTGGGCTACCTAGGCAGTTCGTCACAGCTCCCGTTCACTGCACCCTACCGCGTCGTGTTAAGGCCGATCCGTCACTACCAAGCTCGGCAATCCGGTCGTCTCTGCCGACGTTAGTGACTATCTCAACAGGTGTTTCCTGAGTTCGATTTGCCCTCACGTGCTACCGGAGTTCTTCCCATTTCACTCAGCCATCTAGAAGGTTTACTGAGCCGCCTTCTGCACAAGGAAATGTAAACCGATTCACACACATCACTAGATTAGGTTTGCATTCAACTTCATTTCATGAGTCGCGCAGCCGGGAACATCTGAGTTCCACACGACATCTTGTGTCGGGCCACGGCTGCAGATCCCACTACCCCAGGTTTTCGACGTCACAAGCGAGCTGGTTCCTGCATGGACACAGTCACTGCGGCCTTGTTCGGCAACTTGATCACCTAAAAATGTCAGCAGTGCTACCAATCCACCAATCCACCCTGGCTACGATGTTAACAACATGTTCCGAAGTATGCTTTTGCCGATCTTTCCACGTCTACTCACAATGCGCATCGTACCATTATCGGAAAGGAGTACAAATCTTTTGCAACCGTCGTTTGAACGGGGTATATGGTTTTCTTCCACTGCAGCAAGCTCGACGCTCATCGCGCATCTCTCGCGTAAGGCTGTCTCCATATCGACTATGTAGGCGCGACGCTGTACAAACAAGATCCTCACTTCCACACCACCAGATAGACAGCGCCTGGATCAACTCCGACTGATCTGACTGTACTGCATTCAAGACATGGAATACATTGCGCAAACCCTATGACATGGCTTGCCTACAAAGTAAGAAGACGCCCGAGGCGCTCGTGTCAGCATCATCGGAACTGAGATAAGGCACCAACATTGGAAGCCTCCCTTGTGGCACCACCCGATACTTGCAAATCATAACCATTTAGATCAATACAACACGGCTCATAAAGTAGCAGGCTAAATTATATGGCCCAACAGGCGTCATCCAAGAACAATAGTAAAGCCGGCAGTGATTCGAGTCACGACCATCCCTTGCTCTAGGCCTCGCACCTAAGACCCAGTGTTCCCCAGCGCAACCCTTGCATCAGTATCGGAGAATTCGTTATGGCAGACGAAGATTCCACATCCCCAAAGCCATTTCGGGTCATTGTTATTGGAGCCGGTATTGTCGGCTTGTCGCTCTCACACGCTCTACAACTAGCCAATATCGAACATGTCGTCCTCGAAAAGCACGACAAGATTGTTTCACTAAAAGGCGCAGCGCTGATTATCTGGCCGGCTGTCGCACGCATCTTCGACCAATTTGGTATTCTCGATAGAATCACCAAAACCACGTCGCCCGTCGACGCCTCTTACAAACGATGGCCAGACGGGAGTTTGATCTGTCGCGATGATACTATGCAGGCTGTGAGCAAACTGTACGTTGCCATACTCCTGAGATATGCGTGAAATGGACGCATCACGCGCTGACCCCATGAAAGCTTCAAAATACCGAGCATCCTGTTCGATCGCCAGACTTGTGTGTCGCATCTATACGAAGGGCTCCCGGATAAGTCCAGAATTCACACCAGCAGACGCCTTGAACGTATCGAGCAAACCGATACGGGTGTTCGTGTCCACCTAGCCGATGGCTCTGTCGAAGAAGGAGACATGGTCATCGGCGCAGACGGTGTGCACAGTCACGTTCGGAAGCTCATGTGGGACCACGCCGACAAGTTCGAACCAGGCAGCATACCCGAAACCGACAAAGAAGTCATGTCGTTCGGCGAATACAGAGGTTTGTTTGGCGTCAGTACGCTACCGGACAATGCTCAACTCGGCACCTCCAATACGAATATGATTCTGGGTCAAGACGTTACCATGCTTCTATTTTCGCAGATGGGCAGAGCCATGTGGGGTATCACTTTCAAAGACGAATTTCAAAAGGCAGAGCAGAAAGGTAAAGCTACTGAAGCAGAGATTGAGGCGGTGGCGGAGAGATTCGCCGATCTTCCTATGACAAAAAACATCACACTGGGCGATGTATGGAAGACAAACGAGCGACACGGTCTTCTCTACGTCGAAGAAGGGGTTCTGAGTAAATGGCATGCCGGGCGCATAGTTCTCGTAGGAGATTCAGCACACAAAGTACACCTCCCGGACTCATCACCAGCAGAACGCACCACTAACGCAATGCCAGATGACAGCCGACCTCGGCATGGGCGCCAACATAGCCGTCGAGTCCGCCGTCCACTTCTGCAACATCCTGCACCGCGAATTCGCCTCCAACCCCACCCGCCGCATCTCCACCCCCGATCTCGCCGCCTTGTTCGCCGAATACCAAGCCGGTCGCCACGCACGAGCGAAGGAATACGTCGAAACCAGCGGCAAGCTCACGCGTATGAACAGCTACCAGTCACGCTTCAATTACCTCTTTGCTGGGTATTTGCACAAGTACATTGTGCCGTCTCAGAAAGCAGGGCTCATCGAATCGTTGAGTGTTGCGCCTAAACTGGATTATGCGCCGACGAGGACGATTGACGAGAGTGCTGAGGGGTGGCACTGGATGGAGAAGCAAGAGATGAAGAAGAAAGGGAAGAAGGGTGGTTGGTTCAAGTACATGGTCTTGACATCGGTTGTGGGGGTGACTGCTGCGTATATGGCGCGTGCTGGGGTACCAGCGCTGCTGATGAAGTTGACTGTGTAAAACGTTGCGAATTGAGTGCAATAGTTTTCTTTCCACTGTTCTCGGCTTCGCAAATACTGTCTTTCCAGCTTCCGCCGCGTATAGCAAATTCAGCCCTCATTAAGTCCTCCATGACAAACACAGTGGCTTCCCGTGTTCCGCGCAAGTGTGCTGGACGCATAATACGGCTTCAAACACTTCCAGCAAAAGTGGACATGGCATTTCGCACCTATCATATGGATCAGCTTTACCGCCACACTTCAAAAATCCCACCTTTTCTCCTGACACGGGAAACATATACGTACATTCCATATGATCGCACCCTTTATTCTTCTCAATCGGCCTCTTACACCCCGGACACGCCTTTGTCGTTTTCTCAACCACCTTCCTACTCGCTTCCTCCTCCTCCTTCTTCAGCTTCCCGTTTGTTCTGTAGTCGTACTCTGTGCACGTCTCGCCTTTATGCCATGCTACGTTGTGAACGGCACAAGACGTCTTTTCGCAGGTGTTGCACCGGAATTTGGGGGTGTTGGGTAAGTGGACTTGGCCTGCTTTGCAGCCTTTGAGGGGGCACCAGTGGAAGCCCAGACGGGCTTCTTGCTTGGCGCGGGAGGATAGGGTGGCGTAGCTGGTTGTGTTGTTAGTGATGTGTTTGGTTGGGTGGGGATGTACGGGGTGTGAAAAGGGAGTAGGGGAAGGGAATCGTACCGTTTGAAAATATCTTTCGGTGCAAACTCTCTCATATCAGCCGATCGCAGTTGCGTTTTACATAAAGGGCATGTTATTTCGTTCCACAGTTTTGAGCTGGACTCAGATGCGATCCATGTGCGAAGACACTTTCGGCATACGTCGACTTCGTGCTTGCAGTTCTTGGTGGGCGGCCGGTCGGGGAAGTGGTGCAGTGAGAGCGTATTTGTGCATACTGTACAGTCTTTCTTTTCTTTATTGGGTTTATGCTCATCGTTGTGGTGGTGATGACTGTCTACTCGGCTGAGCGACTTGTGCCTTGTACTGCCGCTCTCGGCTCTTTTGCTGTGGGTGTTGCTGGACTTTGGCTTGTGTGGAACTTCTTTCTTGGTTCGATGCTTGTCGGATGTTGATGTACGCTCTTTCTTGGCTTTGCCTATGGGTATTACCCGGGTAGGATGTGATGCATTTGAAGAGGCCGACCTGCGGTCTCCGCGTCCAGGTTTGGCTGTCACGCTGTTGGAAGCTGCCTGGCCATACCGATGTTGTACGGTTGAGTCTGCGTCAGAAGAGGACCTATAGCCTCTGTCGTAACTTTTATTCAATTTTGACTGTCTCGACTTCAAGGCGACTACCTTTCCACGTCGCTCATAAGCTGCTTGGATCGTTCGCTGACCGCTCCACGACTGGCCCATGGTAATAAATGATGTACGAAGAAGCTGTAAGAGTCCGGATAAGGATGTTGAGCGTTCTCGAACGTACTTCGATGCTGCTCGATAGCCAGTATCGGTGTAACAGAGTGCTTGGGATGAGCGTAGGAAGCCTCTGCGTGGCGGTGCATCCAGACCGGGATAAAGTCTGCGGTCACGTCGTGGCGGGCAGTGCTCTGGCACCGATGAACTGCATAAGTAAATGAGAACTCGAGAGCAGTTGCACAAGTGGGCAGATGTGTGTCGATGTGGGTGTCATTGTGCGCGGGGTCAGCCCACTGCAACCCTTGGAACCGGTCACCAAACCGGTGAGTAAGCTTGTCGGTAATTGGTTATCCACCCTGAAGGACTAGATACTCCCAAGAAGGCTGGGAAACAGTCTCCAATACACTCAGACATGCGCCATGATATCCGATCAGCCTGACTAAGTGACTTCGGAATGTAATAGCTTTATCCTGGGCTGGTGCTGCGCCGCGCCATCGCCTTCAACGGTAGAACCAACCCAATTCATACCGGTTGCCGTAACAGTCGAGTTCCCCAGCTTCTGAATTCACCGGCTTTCTCAGAACCGTGATATCCCCAGGCCAGTACCCCTCTACATCGGGTTCAGCCTTGCCCATCTCCACTAAATCATTGTATGCGGCCTTCCTTTCTCGCCGATACTTGCCAATCTCACCCACTACATCGATGAGCGGAATTGCATCATGAATGTTCTTGCTTGTTTCCAATGGTAAGACGGGAATGCTAGGCGCAAGCTCCAATCCGCTCATAGCTGCCAAGGGCAGAGTGCGGCCTGGCTCACGACCAGGCTGTCCGCACTCTTCATCGTCGAAGAAGGAGAAGTCATGCGTTGCTGCCTCCCAGAATGCTTCAGAGTCCGCATCTTCAGTGGTTGATTTTGTTGGATAAGCCCGCCAACTGGTAGAGATTTTCTTAGGCGCTGACTGTGGGGCCGCCATTTCAAGTACTACTCTCCAAAGGGCAAACTGGTTTCGTGCGTACTCTGCTTCTGCTATGGCACGCCTACGTCCTGGCGGTAGCACATAAGTGTGCCTGGCCCGTTGCTTGGCGATTGAAGCCTCCTCGGCTGCATCCTTGATAAACTGTATAATCCGATGAACAATTTTCCTATCGTTGGTCATGGTCGGCACATCCGTCAGAACGAGAGTGTGAAGCTTCGGAAGCATCCCAGGATGTAGTCGAGGTTCACTTGCTTGGCGAAAGTCCAGTCGGACTTTTCTGTCCTCGATGTAGTAGAACGAATTGCCTCGTGATCTTGTCGTAGTCTTGATGGTCGGTTGATCCAGTGTACTGCTGCCGTGGGTAGGCGTAGATGATGAAAGGCGTTCTCCAGGATCATGTCTGTTTGCAGCTGCGTGAGACTGGTAGATCCCGTTTCCCAGTGGGCTAAGAGGACTCAACGGCGAGTCTACGGGTATGACTTCCGGAGCGCAGGCAGGATCTCGGTTAATCTGTAGTGATTGCGGAGTAACGCATATTTCAGGAACGCTTTTGGCGTCTCGCCTTTCCCCATCAGCATATTCTGATTCTGGCCTGTCGTTTTCAGCGAGTTGAGGCGTTACAGGTGAGCCGGGAAGCTCAACCGGATATGATGAGTCTCCTGGAACCTCGTGTACAGCTATTGGGATGGAGTCGAGTTCGGGTGTCGGTGGCTCTACAGCTTCGAGCTCATGCGCATTTGAAGGTTTGTAGATAGCAAGGTCCCCAGTGAGTTCTGCGCGCGGCGAATTGGGCGTTTCAAAAGGAGCGTCTTCTGTCACCAACTCGTAGTTGATCCGCAAGTATCGCAGTCTAGATGAAGCATACTCTGCAAGTACTGGAGTAAGCTTTGATACGCTAGGTAGTTCCAAGTCATCATTTGGTGTTTCGAGCGTGAGGTTAGAAGGATGCGTCACTACAGCGGGTAGTATACCCACATCTAGGACTTGCAAGCGTCTTGATCGCACCAAAGCCGATATACCTTCAACAGTTATTGCGTTACTGGAGAGATACAAGTGCGAGACTCCGACATCGCTCGACTCCTCAATGCTCAGGCTGCCGATGAAGCCGCCTGTAAGCTTCTTGCGAAGATGGCCCACGAGGTTTTCAGACTCAAAGGTCTCTGGTCCATCGGTTGGGTTCGCGTTCTCGACAGGCGCCAGTGGTCCACGAGAAGAATGCGTCGCAACGACCCTCTCTTTCAAGCACAGTTCAAGAAGGAGTCGCACGCTAGTGTCCGTCAAAAGGTTGTTGCTGATATCAAGGCTTCTGACGCGGCTGCTGATCGCATGCGCAATTACTGAGAACTCCTCATCCCTGATACCAATTCCACGAAGATTCAGCACGCGCAGATTTCGGAGGTACTTGAAGGTCGAAAGAACCGCCTTGTCTCTCGCGGCTACAGTCTTTGATAGATCTAGCGAGACAAGATCTGGAAAGTGCGGTAAAGCTTCTGCAAGGCCCATCGATGTAGCATTTGTACAGCTGGAAGCATCTAGTAGGCGTAGGCTGAACACCGGATATGCGTTGGGGCGAGTCAACCTCCATTGCAAGCTTGAGTGTCGCAGGCTCAGAAGACATGCGTGATCGAAGAAGGGCAGGCCGTCCACAATTAGGCACTGCAGGCGAGGTAGGTGCTCCAAACAGTCTCGAAGCCATTCTGCGTGCGGTCCATCATACAGCTCTGCATGAGCCGGCGGGAAACGGAGAGTATGTGTGAGCTCTCTTACAGAAGCTCGCGCATAAGGTAATGTGCGCTTGAACCGTGTGAGTGCCACTATTGGATATCAGTATGTATCACTGTCTCTGCGTCTTGATAACCCACCGTATACAGTATCATTCTGGACCCCAAAGTGCGAAGCCGGGCTACCCCAAAGGTTCGGTGTGAAGGTCTGGTGCCATTGTCGGTTGACCAAAGATGCTGAGCAGAGGTCTTGAGAAGGCAGATAGGGAGCGACGAGCACCCAAGGATCGCGTCGCATTACACTTTCGTAAGATGGAAGGAGATCGTCCATGGTTGTGAGCGAGCGGAAACAGCACTTGTTGTTATGGCAAGTCCCATTAGTCGCCACTAAAGGTTATGGTGGAGATCGGAAGGAAAGGCGCATGCATCTCTATGGATTCCGAGGAAGGTGAGGTGTGCGTGCGCATCTTTCCGTGGGTACTGGCAGCTGGCAGGGCTGACTTGTGAGGCTGTGCAAGTGTTGCAGTTGCCGGGTCACAGCTGCGATGATGCAACGCCTGGCCTGACTAACCCAATTCGGCTACCAAGGCTTATTTGCATCTAGCGACAGCAGTCACGTTTGAATTTTCCCGTTTATTGAACGATGAATTGCTATGCGATATATCTAACAAACACCATCTTGCCTCTCAAGAGGTGACATCCATAATCTCACTTGCGAACTTACTCCTTGCTCTAATTCTAGGTCCGTAGAACACCAGAATCCACGGCACAATGGTCAACAACGCGCCAATCCCGCCAAGCAGACTGCTCGCAGGACCATACCCAAGCTTATTATACATTTGGGTCGTGATGAGTGGGAATATGCCACCTGAGATGATATTAGTATGCATCCAGTCGTGATGGATGTAGATGACTTACCAAGCATATTCCGGCAGAAAGACTGCGCCGCCAGTGCCGAACTCGCATAGCGATGATACGTGTCTGCGAGGAAATTGAAGGTCGCCAGGTAGATGCTGAAGATGCCAACGGTAGCG
>Ga0265798_10012509_pt1 | contig 10230 bp, 10 predicted proteins | sample P3T30metagenome_FD_192430 | JGI IMG/M metagenome (GOLD analysis project Ga0265798, IMG submission 192430) | Plant litter microbial communities from East Loma Ridge, Irvine, California - P3 T30 | ecosystem: Environmental > Terrestrial > Plant litter > Unclassified | place: USA: California...
TTTGCGGGAATTCTTTACGCTTTACTGCTCTTTCGGCGCGGTGCTGTCGTGGGAGATGGGCATAAAATACGGTCTTCTGCGCCTTCGAATCTTATGTCCTATACCACACTTGTCTTCTAAAACCCCAAAACAATCGGCGTGGTTATAATGACTGGTCTGTCTTTCTCCAAATCAGAACGTTCCTGCTACCCAGAATTTTTGCCCCGCGCTGCCTTCCTCTCCTGTCACGAAGACCTTTAGCAAAAGCTGGTTCTTTCAAAACTTAGCCTCTTTCTACAAATGACTCTGTTCATCCCGTCGACAGTTCAACTCGTGTCTGTGAAGCTGATCAAAAGATCATGAGCTCTTACCCATGAAGACCGCTGCTGTTGCGCTGGCTAAACTTAGAAGCGTGCGATACACAAAAAACACATGGTCACAAGCGATATGTTGGGAGAAAGAGCGGAGAAGTTTGACGCACCGAACTTTGGGCGCCATTTTGGTATATTTCTCACATTGTAGAAGCGGCATAAAAGCTCTTCTGGCCCTCGCTCTTCTCGTCACCTTACATCTCCTACGGTCTCTTCCGATTTACCAAAACTTGCTCGAACACCGCGCATGTTCTGCCTCTCCTTCTCCCCAAAAAAGAACCATGTTCGTCAAGTTGCCATCCCCAAAAATACTAGCAGACCTCAGCATGTCTCTTTGTCGTCTTTGCTTTTCGTAATTCGAAATGCCGAGTGCAGCGCTGCATGCACCGCAATATCCGAGAAGACTGTTCAAAATATGGTTGAAGAGGTCCTATGTCCTCCAACGACTCGACTTCGCATCATTTCAAAGTCTACTTGGCCGTTCCACAACAGTCTCCAAAATAGACCCAGACAGCTGCGATGGCTGCCTGCTCGAAAAGCACTACGGTGGAACACATGGCAAGTCTCAAAACATCCTCATTGATACATGCCGAGGCTACTGTCGCAGAACGTTATAAAAGCTCTGCCGGGTCCTGTCTCCTTACTTTCTCTGCACCTCAGTGCTCGAAGTGCTTTTCTTCAAAATATGGGGCACAACACACCATGGGTTCTCCTCTTCGAAAAGAACAGAAATGACTACCGCAGCCTCCACCCGTATTTGTTTCTCCATCTCTTTCCACCAAAGGAAACTTCGCACTTACATATGATCCTTCCGCTTCTCTTTGTTCAAAATTCGACATTCTATCGCATCAAAAGAGACGAACAAGCAGAAAATGTTCGGGAAGGCGATAAAATTGGACCCCAGCCACTCCATGGCTCGCCTGCGCCCTGCGGTCTTCTCAAACAACAAATCAGTCTCCTCCATTTAGGATGTGCGTGCGGTTGAGTGCTCAGACCAACACCGATGGCACAACGCGTGTTGGATCGCGATCTACCACGGTGTCTTCGGAACAGTCTTACAGGGCGCAGGAGAGCTGATATAAATGTCTGCTTTCCAATGCTGTCATTACTCTTCTTACTACAGAACATATTCCTTCATATTACCAAAACATCATCAGCGAATGCACATGATCTGCTCCTCTCAAAACAGAAGATTCAGAAACCTATGGCTTAGCGCTTTGCTCTCGACATCTACAAACATACAAGCGCTATCTAGATGCTCTCGCCGTCGCGGACTCCGCTCTTTAAATAATTACGTTAAAAATTTCACATCACCTACCTGCTTCATCGCTGCTTCTGCCTTGAAATGAGTCAGGCGGTGTCACCACATCACTCAGACGCTCAGCTCTGATCTGTACTGCCAAAGATCGCAAGATCAAAACCATGGAAGAAGGAAGACGATGTTCGTGACGACATCTCAAAATGGACTTGATACTTACCGCACTCATCGCAACCAAGGAACGTCCTCTTGGGAGTCACCAGCGTTCCTTCGACCAACAGCATCCTTCCAAATCATCAGCCCCGTCGACAACCACGGTACTGCGGTGACGCACCAGACAGCACTCCAGCGAACAACATCAAAGCTATCGCAATCATACCGTATACCAAAGTACCATCTCAAAGACCCAGCCCAACCAAGGACCAGACCGCAGTCTAAGTCAAAGGCGCACTCTATTCTTTCTGATACTTACCGCATGCTGCAGACATGGCGGCCAACTTCACACGGCAGCGGCAGGAGCAGTAGGGTGCCTCTTTGCCACAAGCATTTCGGAGTTTACGTTCACTTTTCCAGGCATACATAGCAATTGCAAAGACTATGTTCTGTCGGAGTGGTGCGGTGCGGTGCATTACCTCCCGCGTCGAGCGACCCCGGGGCTTTGTTCAGACAGCCTGTGGTAACTCTGCAGACACCCGCAATCGACAGTTTTCGATGACTTGCTTGAAATAGAAATGCGCTAGAACTACACACTAGCCCAGAAGGGCTTGGCGCATCCCGATGCTCTCTTCCAATGCTTCGGCGCGTCCAGCCACCAGACTTTATCACTTAAATCATCAGATCAACACGATGGCATCGACTGCACAATACGCTTGTGGGGTCTGCCGGGAGCGTAAAGTTCGATGCGATCGCGCTCTTCCAAAATGTAGACGGTGCGATCGTCTCAATCAACCATGTGGCTATCAAGTGCACTCGCGTCGCACACGCGACGAACAACTCAAACAGCTTCAGGAACGGCTAGCCAAGACGGAGGCTCAGCTTGCTCTTACCGCGCAAAATTCATCTACGACGACTACACCTCATGCGCAATCAGTTCCTATCGTAGAACATACGGCTACTAGCACTCCGATGGACGTCGATAATACCAGAGAGATGAGTGCAGCTGTTGATGCGCCAACAGATGGGTTATCTGCTCCGGATATTGGTCTATTCACTTCTTTTGCAGAAGATATGGACTCCAACATGACGTTTGACTGGATGAACCAGCCGCTGACGGCACTCGAACCCATGGATGATTTACTTCTCAATCAGCCTCAGAAAGCGACCCAGAGCGGCCCGGAAGAAGACTTATCTCCAACCGATCTAAGTTCGCTGCACGATCGCTATTTCGAATCCGTTTACTATTCCTTTCCGTTCATAAACAGAGATAAGTTCATGATTGAGTCAACGGTGAGCGGTGGCCCTGCAGCGAGTGCTTTGGTCTATGCTGTTGCGCTTGCGGGTTGCTCTCACATTACCCCTGAAGACTCCGAGCGACAGTCGACATGCTACAACCTAGCGCGTGATTACGCCGAGAGATGCGAGCGAGAAGACTGCATGAGTGATCTGAACTTCGTTCAAGCCTTGCTGTTGATAGGCCGCTTTGAGGCTACAAGCCAGAAGCTGGAGAGGAGTTGGCTGACACTGGGACGCGCCGCCATGCTTTGTAGGCTTTTGAGGCTACATCGAATGGACGAAGTCAGCCATGATCAAAATACTGAGAGCGGAGAAAGCCAGAATAGCCCTCTTTTCAGTTTGCCGCATACTGAAGATCCAGTGCTACTGGAAGAGCGACGGCGCACATTCTGGGGCTTATACATATTGGAAAGCTACGTGAAAACACGTAGCGGATTACAGTGTCAGCTGGGAGGCGTCAAGGTGCGGAATGTGAACCTCTATGCCTTTAAGAGTCTGACACAGTATCCAGGACTTTCGAATCAACTTACCATCGCCAGGGCTTTTGGATTCGAGTTTAGTACCGCTCAAGATGCCTTCTGTTCTAGACGTGGGTACCGAACCCGGTCTCGAGCTATCATCTTACGCTGGCTGCGTTCTAATGGTCGAGTTGGCCTTACGCTGCTTCGACCATGGGCAACAACGTGACAGACCAGGTTTTTGGGACGACTACTACGCCCTAGTTAAGAAGACTGACGACCTCTTCGTTCTCCTCAAGCGTCATCTCAACGCGACTTCCATTCGTGAAGATCCCGTAGCATTCAGTCTCTACATGAATTTGCGCGCGACTGAAATCTTCTCTCATGAATCAGCTATCACAAAGAGCGAGGAACAAGGACTACCGTCATCGATGACAGCCGAGAGCCAACGTCGCTCTACCGCCGCAGCTTTCCAAATATGCAGCGCGGTAGGGCTTAATCTGCCATCGCCGCGCAAGGAAAGCAGCGATATCATCATGATGCAAGCTATCTTCATTGCCTGGCCTTTAACTATGGCGCTGAAGGCCTTGCATCGGGAACTCGTAAACGAAGGAGGAAAGGAAACTGTGAGTGGTGTTGTGGCTTCAACACGCCTACTTTTTGCGGCTCTGGACCACATTGAAGAGTCGGAAGGATACTGGCATCAGAGCGTGACGCATGTTGGGGCTAAGCTACAGGAATGGGAAGAAAAGAACGGGTTGGAACCGGTGGCTCTGTGAGAACCTTTGGTCTTCTCTCCGATGCGTATAACGGGAAAGCGGCGATAATCTCACCACAACACCTCATGACCACGAGAAAGATTCTGGTAATTCGCATTTCGTTCGTCTTAAGCCCAACCTTTTCCGTAAAATATTCTCCGATAGGTGATCTGCTTCTTCATTCGACCGTCATCATTTCGACACATGAATATCCCCAGGAGGTAGTCGGTCGCTCGGACTCCGTGTCCGTGTCCGTGTCCGCCCCGTACATCATCTCTCCTGCCGGTATAGTCTCGTCGCCACACATTGACCTCAATTATGTTCTCCTTATCCCTTTTAATTCTTACGAAACTGTTCCAAGATTTATCGAAATTGTACTTACGTCTGCGAGAACCCCATGCCATTGAGGACTGATTGAATCCTATTGAATCCTTCAAACATGGACTACACAGATACACAATCGATCCCGAACGACTTGAATTGCGAGAAGAGTGCAAGATCGGCAGATTTGAGTGCTCAGAGTTCACCTGACGAAGGTCTCACTACAGCCGACAAGTCAAGTCCTCGCGACATCCATGGTTGGAAGGTAAGTAAGCCACCAGCACACACACTCATACAGACCATCACCATAAGAATGAACACTAACGCGATACCTTTTCATCTATCCAGTGGGCAACCGCATACTCCGCCATGCTATCAACAACCCTCCTCTTCGCCCTCGACAACACCATCGTCGCTAACATCCAACCCGCCATCATCGCCGACTTCGGGCACCTCGAGCTCCTAACATGGATCGGAACGGGCTTCGCCCTCGGTACAATGTTCATCCTGCTCTGGGGAAAGATCTATGGCGTCTTCAACATCAAATGGGTGTACATCTTCAACATCTTCTTGTTTGAAGTCGGCAGTTCGCTTTGTGGTGCTGCGCCGAATATTGAGGCGCTTATTATTGGGAGGGTTGTTGCAGGTGTGGGTGGATCGGGCATGTACTCGGGTACGCTGACGTATGTGTCTGTTCTTTCGGATGAGAAGGAGAAGCCGGCGTATCTTGCGGGGAGTACTGTTGTTTGGGGGATTGGTAGCGTGCTGGGCCCAGTGGTGAGAATAACTCTACACCTCCGTCCTTACTAAATGTATGCTAACTTCCCATCATTAGGTTGGCGGCGCCTTTGCGGCAAGTAGCGCCACTTGGAGATGGGTATGTCATTTCGTCTTTCCATCTTCGGGTTCTTGTCATGGAGGCTGATTGTTTGCTAGGGGTTTTACGTCAATCTTCCGATTGGCGCTCTCTTCGCACCTGTATACTTCCTCCTCTTCCCCAGTGTCGACCCCTACCCATCCAAGACGCTCGTCGAGAAGCTACGCCTTGTCGACTGGATCAACGCCGTCATCTTCCTCGCTGGTTCCGCCTGCCTAACCGTCGTGCTCACCTTCGGCGGGGTCATCTACCCGTTCAGTTCCGGAACTATAATCGCGCTGTGGACCATCACGGGCGTTCTGCTTGTCGTCTTCATCATCACGCTGAAGTTTCATCCGCTCGTTACCAAAGAGAATCGACTATACCCACTGCATTTCTTCAAGCAACCGACATTGATCAACATGCAGCTTCAGGTGTTTCTATCCTCTGGTATTATCCTGGTAAGCTGCTTCCGAACAATGATGAAGTCAAGATAGTAACCTATCCCCAAGGCCATGACTTACTACATACCTCTCTATTTCCAATTCGTCAAGGGCGATGGCGCACTCGAGGCCGGCGTTCGTCTCCTACCATTGATCATGTTCATGGTCTTCGCATCAATGGTAAACGGCATCTTGATGCCGAGGTATGGCTTGATACCTGTCTGGTATATCGGAGGGAGCACACTGGCCCTTGTTGGCACGGCTCTGATGTGTAAGACTTTGCATCGCATCTGGGTTTTAAGTAGTTTCACTGACGTCTTTCGCAGACACCGTCGATGAGGTTACACCCAATGCCAACATCTATGGCTATAGTATCCTCGTAGGAGCTGGTACAGGGTGTTACATCGTCGCAGGTTTTGCCATTGTGCAGTCTTTGGTTCCTGTTCATGAGATAGCCAACGCCGTTGGTGCCATGACCATCAGTCAAGACCTCGGTATGGTTCTCTTCCTCGCCATCAGCGGCAGTCTCTTCCACAACGTAGCCGTCGACAAAGTTGGGAAGGCACTCCCAGACGTCTCCCCCACGGAGATCGGGAACCTCATAGCGGGATCGAGCAGCAAGGCCTTCCAGGCACTGTCGGATGAGGAGAAAGTTTTGGTCATTCCCGAAATAGCCAGCACCATGACCAGTATCTGGGCTTTCTTTCTTGCTGCTGCTGCGCTGAGCGTAGTCTGCTCGGTTCCATTGCTGGTAAGTCATATTCCCGATTTGCTTTCCTTCCGCTGGGTATGGTTCACTGACGTTAATGACAGAAAGCCAAACTCGGTGATGGGAGGAAAGGTGCTGTGGTGACTGCGGCATGATTTATACCGTGACTGAAAGTGAGCATGTAGGGCGAAAGGAATCTTGTTTCGTGGAAACTCTTTACTATTGTTCTACTTTCCTCTACGCTGCTGAAACCGTAATTCATTGACTCGTCATACTCCACGCTTTGCAATAGGGATATTGACTCGAATGCGTTCCCTCTCTCGAATTCATCATCAGTAAGACCTGACATCACACGATAGCACCCATTGCAAGTATGTGCAGCAAATTCGTAGGCGAAGATTTCGCGAATCTGGAATCAGATGTGTTTCCCCACGATCCGCCCTGGCCGACTGACAGGAGGTGGATCCAACAGGCGACCAATAGAGAACGAGCGGCCGTTTGTGTCCGCTCCTACCTACCTTCCCATGTCTCCGGGCGTACCGGCGACCCTTGAGACGCTTGTTCAGATTAGAACAGGCCTTGGAAACGATCGCAAAGTGTCAATGAGAGAAAAAGACCAGGGAAGTATGATCGGAAAATGATGTAGTTGACGAATGCCATTGTTGAAGGAGCTATCGTGCTATTGATGGTCCCAGCAAAGTGGAGCTCGAACTCCGCGCGGGAGCCCCACATTTCCCGGTCGGCAGAACCTTCCGCCGCCCAAAATTTCGAGCCGTCTCAGGTACTTTCCAGCGCGACTTCCCAGATCTCACCCTGCTACAATCTACTCGCCTCCAAACACCCGTCACGATGTTCGCCGTTCCCGGATGGAACGTTGCCGCGCAGGTGAAGACCCAGGTCGAAGTACCAAAGCCAAAAGATTCCACCAAACCTGGAAAGAAGGCGCAGAAGCGGAAAGAGAAGCGCGATGAGCAGCAGGTCAATGCGGACAACTTGGCTGAGCAATGGGATAGTATAGCCAATGGAAAAGGTGCGGAGTTGGAGAAGACCCGAAAGACCGAAAAGACCGAAAAGACCAAGAAGCCAGAGGCAGCAAGCGTAGAGGCGACAGATGAGGCAACGCAAGACAAGCGTGGAAAGAAGAGGAAGAGGGGAAAGGCTGGAGGTAACAAAGACAAGGAGGCAGACGCAGATGGCGCAAAAGAAGTGGACGCGGATACGGCGGTGGTAGTTGAGCTTGCAGAGGTTAAAGCAGATGCTACGAAGTCTACTGAAGAGAAACCCGCAACAGCCGACAGCGAAGCAAAGCGCGAGAAGAAGAAGCGCAGGAAGGAATCCAAAGCCGATAAGCTCCTTGCCGCCAACGCAAACGGCACGAACCCCGCCTCCGCGACTCCAGTTCTGGAGAACCTCCTTCCCGAACCCAAGGGCCTCACACCTCTCCAGCGATCGATGCGCAGCAAGCTCGCTAGTGCGCGATTTCGTCACTTGAACGAAGCGCTTTACACAAAACCTTCTGCGGACAGCGCGTCCCTCTTCAAGGAAGACCCATCGATGTTCGAGGACTACCATCGCGGTTTCGCACAACAAGTCGAAGTATGGCCATCGAACCCTGTGGACGGCTACGTAAACAGCATAATCGTACGAGGCAAGCTACGGAACAAGGACATACGAAAAGACCGAAGAGGCCCACCAAAGAACGCAGTGCGCAGAGGCCCTGGGTTCGAAGAAGAAGAGACTACAGCCATTGCACCTCCCCGCGGGGACGCGAAGCCTCTCCCCCGAGACTTCAAAGGCCACTGCACCGTCGCCGATCTAGGCTGCGGAACGGCCTCTTTATCCTACCGCCTCCAACCGCACCTCAAATCGCTCAACCTAACATTCCACTCCTTCGACCTTTCCAAACCCACCGGTCCCTCCGCCGACCTCGTAACAATCGCCGATATCTCTGCGCTGCCCATCTCCGAAAACAGCGTCGACGTAGCCATATTCTGCCTCGCCCTCATGGGCACAAACTGGCTCGACTTCATCGACGAAGCATACCGTATCCTGCGCTGGAAAGGCGAGCTCTGGGTCTCGGAGATCAAATCGCGCTTTGGGCGTGTGGATAAGAAGAAGGGTGGTGTGCCTATCAACTCCATTGGCTCACTCAAGAAAACTATGGACAAGAAACCTCCCAAGGCGAAGAAAGCTAAGGCAGATAAACCACCTGAGGAGGGCCCTGTCGACTCGGAAGACGAGGAGGAACTCGCGGTCAATGTAGATGGCCAGGAGGGTAAAGAGGGAACGGATGTTTCTGCGTTTATCGAGGTGTTGCGGAAGCGCGGATTCGTTCTTGATGCTTTACCCGAGAGGCCGGGCGATGCGATCGATTTGAGCAACAAGATGTTTGTGAAGATGCAATTTGTCAAGGCGGCGCATCCGAGCAAGGGCAAGAACGCGAAGGAGGACCAAAAAGCGGGGGCTGTGGCGCAGAGGGGTGGAGGTATGAAGTTTGGACTCAAGGGGAAGAGGTTCGGTGCTGGTGATGGAGATGACGAGGGCGATGCTAAGGACGGCGCGGTCTTGAAACCGTGCTTGTACAAGGTCAGGTAGACATGGGAGTGCATTGTTACGATAAGCGCGTTGAGGGGCGTTGAAAGCCTTTCTTCATTTGATCTATCTATCTTCGTAAAACTACGTTAATGCATATGAAGCTTCTTCGCTTCTAGTCCTGTTCCCTGGTAATACATGCATGCTATCGATGCCATGTCGTGAGTTCGTCAACTCATGTCCTCGTCATCGAGACTCGTTTGAACTGTTCAGATCTTTCCAAAGGGTTAAATCTTACTGAGTGACACTACAGCGGGTGTAGACAAGCGCCATGTGATCCTGATCCTATGGTGCTGTGGTCGTCCCGTTGACTAACCACCGAGAAGGAAACTCGCGGCATGTTCGACGTTGCCTCCGAACATCTCCAGGGCTTGTATGGCTTCCTGTTCTGAACAGCCAAACATGCCAGTGAGTTGCTGGATGTTCTCCTGAGGGAAGTTGCTTGTGGGTGCAGATGCTACGGGCGCTTTGGACGCTGTAGGTTGGGCTTGCGGCTGCGCTGGTTGAGATGATGAGGATGATGCGCCGGCATTTGAAGGACCAGCTGCAGCACTGCCTTTCGGTCGAACGGCACCAGTTTTCGCACCAATCTCCTCTCCGTTGGGACCTTGGACAGTTGGCTCGTTCATTTCCGCCTCCTCGAAGCTCCTAGGGATTTCTGACTCGTGCAAGAAAGGTACCTCCTGACCTTCAAAGCATAGGGCGTTCTTCTCGAGATCGATCTTGGCGCGGTAACGCTTGAGCATGTCCAGACCAAAGAGCAGGTCGACGTCCTTGCCTTCCATGACTGTGAAAGCGCAGGGCATGACCGCACCTCCAATCTTGATCTCGGCGTGATGTACACGGCCCAGAATACGGGCTGTGCCGACACCTCGTGCCATACCGGCATATCGGACGTCCATCAGGCGCATGATACCACATCGCTCGGCGCAGTCGGGGGACATGATGGTGGCCTGGGCGCCAGAGTCGACGAAGGCTTTGACGGGCACGCCATTGACCTCGGTGTTGACGTAAAGCATGTGTACGCGCGTGA
>Ga0265798_10012511_pt1 | contig 10229 bp, 9 predicted proteins | sample P3T30metagenome_FD_192430 | JGI IMG/M metagenome (GOLD analysis project Ga0265798, IMG submission 192430) | Plant litter microbial communities from East Loma Ridge, Irvine, California - P3 T30 | ecosystem: Environmental > Terrestrial > Plant litter > Unclassified | place: USA: California...
GCGTCCAAATCGGGTTGTCCTGCATCATCGATCCGTTGTTGTCTCGTTATCGGCATACGACCGCAATGCTGGCAATTTGGTCGCATCGAATGATAGAGGGAGATAGTAGCAGTAGCGGGGGAGGTGCACCTGTTAGGGCTTAATGCTTTTACTGTTGGTGATCAGCTGAAAGGCCGCTGACCGCCAATCATGGCAGCCAGCGCATACTTATGGAGTCATTTCCAGCAATCAGCAACCGACGCCGTTCCCGTCTTCGATTTGACTCCTGCCTGATTCAGGCCGAGATTCGCACACTTGCTGTCACGCGTCTGTGCCCCTTTGGCCGTGGCCGTCAGAGTATAGGTCGATGCAGTCACATCGCCGATTGTCAGCGTGTAAAGCCCGCTGGGTGAGTCAGCGTTCATACCTAACTTTGCCGCTGTATCGGCATACGAGTTGTTTTGAGCAAAGAAGCGCTCCTGGCGTGCAGCCGCATCATTGAGCATTGCCATGCCCTCAGTGCGGTTACCTCGGAGCACATACTCCTGATAGCTGGGGTAGGCAATGGCTGCGAGTATGCCAATGATCGCTACTGTGATCATTAACTCGATCAGCGTGAAGCCAGTTTCGTGACGTCGCATCTCATGTCCTTTTTATAGGGCCGGGAGTGCCGGCTCCTCGGTTGATCAAGGGCTGGTGGTGGTTTCCGGTATTACACGCCAGGACTGCCTGCCAATTGAGCCAGGACCTGGGCTGACGCCGAGACATTTGCCATCCGGGCCCGTCACACAACCGCCTGTGCCGTCATTTCTAGGGTCGTTCACGATGATAAAACCACCCGCTCCGCCAGCTGTACCGGACACCACAGACCCACCGTTACTGTCTGACGAATCTACTCTTCCATCGCCATTGAGGTCGAATACGTTGAACTTCGTACGGCTTCCGGTGGCAGGGTTCAGCCCGTAGTAAAAACCGTCAACGCCCGATGCGCAGGGGTCACTATTCGGTGTGCGAGTCGCAACGATCAGCGCTTCACCGAAAACGATCATTTTATCGACGACCCGCTCACCCATTAGCGTGTTACCAACCTTGAGATCCAGAAACCATCCGTACTTTCCTGTACTTGACGCTCCCGTGGTCCAAGCGATCTCACCTTCGCTTATCGTACGGACGGTCTGTGTTGTGCTAACCCCTGCATTGGTAAAGGTCGCCGTGGTTGACGAGATGCTTCGAGCCTGGAGGTCTGAACGTTTGAGAACAGGGGTGCTAGTTGCACTTTGCCCAATTGTCTGACGATCCCAAACGCCATAAAGAGTCTGCAAGGCCGTGCTCGTTTTGTCAGAGCTCTCGTAATACTTGCCCGTGCCGAAAATGATGATGTAGCCCTGTTTGGAAGGGTGTCGCACCACCGAGGGGACGGTTGTTATCGGCTGTGCTGCGCCGTTGGTGTCTGCGCTTTTCGCTGCGTACAGCGGGGCTCCCCCAAAAGACACCCGCATGTTGGCGGCGCTGGCTGTCGCACTCTTGCTCAGATTGCTTTTAGTGGAGTCGTACAGATCAAATCGCCATAGGTTTCCGAGTAGGTCTCCGGCATAGGCGTAATCGGCGTTGCCATCGCTGTTGTTGTCGACCAGCAACGGAGTGGACAGCCCATTGAGGGTGCTGGCTGTTCCTTGTGCATTAAGCCTTCTGACTAGTTCACCCGTCTTGATGTTGAGCATAAACAGCACTGCGTTGCCACTGTTTGCGTTAGGGCTGTCGTAGCCGTTGCCGAAGACTGCGGACCAGGTTCCATTGTGCAGTCGGGCAATCGTGGGCGTGCCTATGCTGTAGCCCATATCGCTCGGGCCGCAGGTAAGGGCGTTCAGGATTGAGCAGAGGCCCGTGCCAAGTAGATCCAGCTTGCTGCCTGCGCTATCGGTGTTGAATTCCCATAACAGTTTGATTTCATCGGGGTCGGTGACGTCGAGTGCGAATACTTCACGGCCTCCTGCGCCAAGGGTGGCGACCAATACGGTGCGCCAGGCTCCATCGAAGTAAACATCGTCCACTACAATGGAACCATCCACATAGAATTTGTGGTTATCACTGGTCTTGCTGGCGTAGTCTGTGGCCGTATAACTTGGCAATTTAGGAATGATTGCCGTGGGTACGAACGCGAATTTCTCTACCCCGGTAGCTGCATCGAAAGCATGCAGCATGCCGTCGTTGGCGCCCACATAAACCTGAGCGCGGCGAGATCTGGCTTTGAATGCAGCATAGGTGCCCGCGCTGCCATCATAGGAGTCAGCCACATAGCTGAGCTTCTGTGGCTGGGCCACGATTACCGGGCTCGAGCCAACAATGTCGCCAAGCTTGGGTGCATTACTGCGTAATGTCGTGCAGCCAGTGAGACTCGAGCAACTTTCGCCGCGAATGACGCTTACTCGCGCTGCACCATAGGTATCTGCTGTGCCATTAGCGTTCTTGTTGAGCTCTGCCTGCAGATTAACCCCGTTAAACGTTTTACCCGCCAGATTGCTCCAGTTGAAGGTCTGCATCTTGGATGCGGAGGTACCTCCTGCCAGGTTGATATTACGAGTGCTCGGAATTTTCTCGCTGGCTTTCCATGCAGTAGTTCTGACGCCAGTGGCAGAGACGTTTTCTTTTATCAGGTCGCCTGACCAGTTCTCGATATCGAACGTCGTTCTGTAGATAGCCTGTGCTGTGGACGTAGAGCCGCTCACTGGCTCACGGCCTGCAGCCGGCCGAGATACAGACGCATTTCGTTGTGACAGATCGTTGAATGCCTTGGCCAACTGGTCCTTGAGTGTCAAGGCGTTGGTGACTAGGAAATAGTTGTCAGGTACCCCGTCACCTGTTGTGTCCCAATTTTCTGCAGTGGTGCCATATTTGGCTGCGTACCAGAGGGGATCCTTAAGAATCGTGGCACCAATACCCGTGGCAGTGAACTGTCGATCTGCGGTAGGTGGCAAACCGGTGCACTCGGCGCTGCTCTGGTTGGCGATACACCAGCCTGCTGGTCTCCCGGGCGGAGTGTTGAGTCGGTACGACGTCTGGCCATCGCAGTCGCTACGTTGGCCGCTATTGCTTATACCGTCGCGCAGGTCACATATTTCCAGGTAAAGGCCGTCAGCGTTTGTGCCTGAAATGGTGTAACCCATATGTTGTTTGGCACCACCTGCAGCATATTCGGATTTCAGGTTTACGTTCAGCTTGCCTGCGTTATCGACTGCCAGAGTATAGAGCGCAATCGCATCCATGTCGAAGTCGGCACCTTGTTCGCTATCCTCCCAGTTGATACGGAATTCTGCGTAGGGGCGGCCTCCGTTTACGGTCAGATCCGCATCGGTTGTAGAGGTGTTTGCGATCTTTTGAACATAGAAGTCGACCAGCTGGTTAGTCGCTTGGTATTGATTCGCTGCCGGGTTTTGTACCGACTTCGCAAAAGGTACCAGCGTGATTCTGTTGGATCCTACCGGGAACTCGATTTTCGGAAACGGCGACGCCAGTGCGACGGCGTACGTTAGCAGCGGTTTGGAGCCGCCGATATTGTTGTTGGCACCAAAGCGTGCGACACCTGCGGAATAATAAGTACCCTGTTTGCCTGGTTCTTCGGGGGCTAGGCCACGAATACTGGCTAGCGTGGTTATGGTTTTCTGAGTCGGTGCGCTATCCGCATTGGTGCCAGACTCGCCAATAAATACCGATGTCCCATGCAGCCCCTCGAGGGAACCAATTGCGTTTGTTTCGGTACTGGCATTGAAACTGGCAATCGAGCTTGGATTGCCCGTACCCGTTACCGAGTTCTCCCAATGACTCCCCGGAAGTTTCCAGTCGTAGTTGGGGTTGATGTCACTGAGTACCGTCATCGCCGGAACCGAACAGCTCGGGCGTCCAGAACCTGCGGGGGCAGCGGTGTAGGGTGGGGTCCAGGCGGGCTTGGCGAGGCCGAGGTTGGAGTCAGGCGTCGTCCCCGAGTAGTCATAGCTGCTGGTGGGGGTCGTCGCTCCAGCAAAATAACGCATCGTTTCGTACATCATCTCCGCTGTAGGCGTTCCCCACATATAGCATGGGTCACCGCTCAGGTTAGATGTCGGGTTCATATTATAGCTACAGCCATCGGTATTGTACTCGTGGCTGCCGTAATTGAATCCGTATGTGCGCAGGCGGTTGATGTTGTCGACAATACCGCTGACGTTGGTGTTGGCTCCGCAGTTGTCGTTCAGGCAGAACTGTCCAGTGCTGGTGGTTAACTCGCGAGCGAAGCTCTGTATATTCGTTCTGAGTACGCCGCCGTTGAAGTGTTGCTTGTAGGAGCCGGTCAACAGACCGAAGAGCATCCTGTTGGTCTGGCCGTAATCATGGAGGATGCCGGTTGGCTTGTAGTTGCCGGTTGTATAAACAGCGCAGTTGCTCTCGCGCAGTGTGGCTCTACTTGTGGTCGTGTTGCCTGACCGGGTGTCATTGGGGCAGGTCAGAACCCGAATGTTGTAATCCGTTCTTGCTGAAGGGCCGGCCGTTTCGTTCGGCACTTGCCAGTACAGGCCCCAGTTGTCCCCGCCGTCAACTTCTTCGTGCCGGAACGTAATGTCGTAGACCCCGGCGGTCAACACAAAGCTCTGGGAGTTGGCATCCGTCCCCGAGTTATTGTTGCCGTGGCCGCTATACCAGCCGAGCGTACTGGAACCGATGGTCACATCAACAGCGTCGTCACCATCGACGGAAAATTTATAGGTTCCGCTCGTTGGTATGGTGATTTTTCCCGTAATTCGCGTGATGTAGTAGTCATGGGCGCACGTTTGACCGCCGCTGGTTCTTACCCCGGCAAAGGGGTTGTTGTTGGATCCATTCGTATAGATTTGGTCAACACTTCTAGTGCCACATCTGCGCGCGTTGGTTGCGTCGTTGGTGAACAACGAATCCATGCCTGTCTTGCTGGTAGGGTGCGTACCGTTTGCTTTCACCCACGTTGTGATTTGTAGATTTGAAAAGTTTGCTGCAGGAACAAGTCCCCAGCCATTTTTGGGGCCGGCATCGGTACAGGTAATTCTTGAACCACTGGCGTTAACGCACTGATCACCCGCTACAGGGCGCTCGATGGATACCCAGTTCCATGGGCGAAGAGACGTGTTGGTCAATACTCGCATTTGCGGTATGCCATTGTCAGAGAGCGATGCAACCGCTATCAGGTGACGATATCCAGTGGCCGGAGGCGTCAGGGGGGCGAAGTTGCTGATGTTATAGCCGTCAACGGCCTGGCTGGTGTATTCCTTGCCCCATGTGTGGGCGTCCTGAGGGATAAAGGCACCCTGAAGCACAGTCTCTGTCGCGCTGTCGGTGCTCCGGTATCCGCCGTAAAGTACTTTACGCAGGGCGTCCATACGGGACGTAGCCAGGTAATTGAGGAAGTCACCACTCCACGCGTTGGAGCACTGTTTCCCCGTGGTCCCCGTACCTACAGATACAGGCTCGAACCGGCTGTTCTGATAGGTGTAACATACTTTTGAATTGAAGTATCCGTAGTAGTCTATTACTGAGGTTGTAACGTCACCGACGGTTTTGGTTCGATAGCCTTTGTAACCGATGTCGATTACGCCGTCACCATCCAGGTCTGAACTATCGTTATAGGCTTCGTAGTACAGTTTGTGATCGCGCCCCATGACAAGCATGTTAAGTGGTGGTACGGACGCACTGACGAAAATCGGACTTTGCGCTGGTGCAGCGAAGATATTCGCCGAGAACAGGGAAGCGCCCAGAGCAAGGCCGGTGAGAAGTTTGTTATTCATGGGTTGCTCCGGGTTAGTCGGTATATAGGCGGACGACAACCGACCGCAGGCAAATGACATCTATGGTGCAGCTTGTGGCTGCAGCCGAAGCACTGGAATTGTAGGCTTGGCTGTTGATTTCATAGTATCTGATCGTGATCCCTCCGCCGCTTCTACTCCCGCTTGCTGCGCCATAGGTTGGATCGATAGCCTGGCTCTCTGCTGCGCCGGCGGGAGTATCTCTGATATACCAGTGCACATTTCTGGACATCGCTGTTGCACCATCCACCCCGCTATAGGCATGTGCAGTACTGAAATCAGCAGTGTAAGTAGTTGCTACGCCTTTGATGCAGGGGATACTGCCGCACGAATCCAGTGGGCTGAGGGATAGTGCGATGCGTCGCTCACCTTCACGCAGCCCCGCTTCTGCTGCGTTGAACAAGCGTTTGCTTTCTATAGTGTTTGCAGTTATGCGTGCTTCCAAGGTGGATTCACGCATGCTCGAGATGGCTAGAACCGTTATTATCAACAGTAGAATCAAGGCAATGAACAGTGCCGCGCCCCGTTGTTGTCTGGCTTTGAAGTGATAGCGGTTCATGGCATTTGATTCCGTAACATTACGGTATTCTTGATAATCTGGTATGCGCGCCCGTTGGTGGGGGTGTTTGCTTCGGCGCCATACCATTCTTTATAGGTTTTGAACGCTGCGTCCTGGCTGATATTTTCCAGAGACGTGTTCATCAGTGCCGAATAGCGCACAGCGCGAATAGATTCTCCGGTAGCCGGTGTTGCCTTGTAGCTGCTAATTACTCTGCTGCCGACGATGCTTACGCCATAGTCGAATCGGAAATCTTCTATTCCGTCAATTAGCGTGCCGCTCTGTGCGGTGTCGGATGCACTGCTGCTGCAGATCAACTGGCGGTTGTCGTCAATACTCAGCTTTTCAACGAATGACACTGCTGGAGTCGTGTAGGGATTGATGATGGCGCTCGCGTTAGCGGAGCGGCCATTGCCCAAGCAATCGACTTCTGCCGGGTCTCTTGGTTGAAACCTGATACAGATGGTTTTCGCATCCACTCGCTTGATGACTTCCCCAGCGGCAAAAGAACAGCCGGTTGAGGCGTCTGCCAAAGCTGGGAATGCCGTATCCATGCTATCCGTTGGCTCACGGCGATAGCCTGTTTTTGCCAAGTGCTGTTCAAGTATCTGCATCGTGAACCGGCCGTTTTCCTGGTTCTCGGCTTGGCCTTGTTGAAACAGGTAATTTCTCTTGTTATCGATGTAAATCTGGGTCACGCCTAGAATAAGGAAGCTGCTGATCGCCATGGCGATCATCAGCTCGATCAAGGACAGACCTGCCTGCTGTGTCTTGTTCATCATGTGTCTCTATAGCTCACTGCGGAGCCGATAACGGCATATTGTTAGATCAGACTCGGCTGCCGCGCTGCTATCGAGGCACTCACCACTTTTGACTTTCCAAGCCAACTGGATCTCAATTGCCGATCCGCTTGCATTACAGGTTCCAACTGCTGCCGAGCGACAGACATAAAACTCGCTGTTGAGAACATCGCTGGCGCCAGGGAGTCGCCTGGCTGCCTCCCTGGCCCAGCAGGCAAGCTGCCGCGAAGCAATTGTCGAAGTCGTAGCGCAGTTTGCATCCGTCACAGTGCCGAAGTCCGCGCCCTTGGCTTTGTAATAGCCTGAAGTCGCGTTGGGCAGGCCGTTGGCGCCAAGGGTCTCGTCGAGATTGGCTCGCATGAGCTCCAGCAGATCATCGGCCAGCATTGCGGCCGTGTTTCTCTGCACGGAGTCTTGCGTATAGCCGATGGCACGTCCCTGCAGGGCAATCATGCCGAGGATGCCGATTGTTATGAGAAGGAAGGTGACCAGCACTTCGATCATGCTAAAGCCAGCTTGGCGTCTGAGGTTTTTCATGATGTGCAGCTCGATAATGCGTCTGTGTTACCCGCAGCGGTCTTTCCACGCTGAGAGAGGCGACTGGATCCTGTTATGGAGACTGATATCTGGTAACCATTGGCAAAATCGGTACCGCTGCAGAGCGTGAATTTCGCCGCAGTCGAGGCCGTACCGTCGGGTCTGAACGCTACGCTCGCTGGGTTCGCCGAGACGTTCACTGTGTTGGCAGTGAAAGAGCGTAAAGGCGTTGTGGTATTGCCACTCGTGATGCTCGCTGTCCAGATGCCTTGGGCGCTGCTGAACGTCACAATGGTGCGGCGAGTCACCGCTTCACTGCGAGCGTAGGCCAGCAAGCTTTGAAGCTCGGCGCTGTCACTCTGCACACGATTGTTTTTGATTAGTGTCGAAAAACTGGGCAGTGCGATTGCAGCGAAAATACCCAATAGGGCAACCACGACCATGAGCTCGATGAGCGTGAAGCCCAATAGATGGCGGTACTTCGGCATGAAAAAATTCCCGAATTATGAGTCTGTATTTTCGCTTCGGTGTGGGCGCTTGTCATATCCACGTAGACAGAAGGATGTCCGGGGCGGATGACCGGTTGGTTGAGGCCGAAGAGCGCTCAATCAGCGTAGTTGGCCTGCGCAGCAAGCACTGCCTTCGTTGGCACTCGCTTGGCGTACACGCCCTTGACGATTAATGACAAGTTGCCAACTCGCGGTCTCCCCATCGCATAGGGCGAAGCGTCCGTTACTGGTGGGGCTGGTGCCGTTTGGTCGATAGGTGATGGGGTTACCCGACCTGCTCCAGCAGAGCTTTTTGCTCGAGTTTAATTGGTACTGTTGTAGAGGCGAGTCATCTGATGCTGCCAGCATCAGCCAATTGCTGTTCCAGTCGCCATCGCAAACATTTCCGTTCGAGGATCCACACAATATGTGAGACCTATTGTTGGTAACGGCCTGCATCCTTGTGTGGGATAGATGGGAAAGAAGTAGATTCCGTAGTGCTGCATCCCTGTTGGTTTCGATCAGGTTGCGGAGCTCCGGAATTGCCAAGCTCAACAGGATGCCTGCCACGCTTAGTGTGACAAGCAGCTCAACCAGATTGAATGCTTTCTGTTGATCTCTATTCATGATGCAAATCCCTATGCGCGTATGATTGTTGGCCTTCCTGGCCTGCCTTTTCTGTTTAGACCCTGAGGTGTCGCTGTCAAGGTTTGCCATTCATGCGATGGGGTGAGTTGTGCGTGCGGATGTGATCGTTATCGGCGGTGGGGTCATGGGTTTGTTGTCGGCGTATTTGCTGGCAAATGCCGGTAAGCGAGTGACGCTGCTGGATCGCAGCGCCGCGGGCAGCGAGGCATCCTGGGCAGGTGGTGGGATTGTTTCGCCGTTGTATCCGTGGCGCTACAGCCAGGCGGTCACGGCGCTGGCGCACTGGTCTCAGGACTATTACCCCGGACTTGGCCAACAATTGCTGGCGCTGACCGGGGTGGATCCAGAGGTGCATGTCACTGGGCTGTATTGGCTGGATCTGGACGACCAGGCCGACGCGTTGGCGTGGGCGCAGCGTGAAGGGCGCCCGCTGCATGAGGTGCCCGTGGAATCGGTTTATGCCGCCGTGCCTTCGCTGGGGGATGGCTTTCGGCGGGCGATCTATATGTCGGGTGTCGCCAATGTTCGCAACCCGCGGCTGGTCAAAGCGCTGCGGGCGGCGCTGCAGGGCATGCCACTGGTCACATTGCGCGAGCACACCTCGGCCACAGGGTTCGTGCAAGACGGGGCGCGAATCTGTGGTGTGTGCGCCGGTGATGGCGAGCTGTTGGCTGATCAAGTGGTGGTGACTGCCGGCGCCTGGAGTGGCGAGCTGCTGCAAAGTTTAGGGTTGTCCCTGCCGGTGGCGCCGGTGAAAGGGCAGATGATTCTCTTCAAGTGCGCCGAAGACTTTTTGCCAAGCATGGTGCTGGCCGGCGGGCGCTATGCGATTCCTCGTCGGGACGGCCATATTCTGGTAGGCAGCACCCTGGAGCATGTGGGGTTCGACAAGACGCCTACCGAAGACGCTCTGGCTAGCCTGCGTGCCTCGGCCGAAACGTTATTGCCGGGGTTGAAGAGTGCCGAAGTGGTGGGGCATTGGGCGGGATTGCGGCCGGGGTCACCTGAGGGCATTCCGTTCATTGGCGAGGTGCCCGGTCATGACGGGCTATGGCTGAATTGTGGGCATTACCGCAACGGGCTGGTGCTGGCACCAGCGTCCTGCCGGCTGTTGGCGGACCTGATGCTAGGCCGCGAGCCAATCATCGATCCTGCGCCTTATGCGCCATTGGGAAGGTTGGGGTAGCGGGCCGCCAGCAAGCGCTCCGCTTGGTCTTGGATAGATAAATCTTCCCTGGGTATCGCTTCGCTCAACCACAGGCTACGTTTGGTCCTTAGTCGATTCCCAACTTCTTCAGTCGATAGCGCATCGAGCGGAAGCTCAGGCCCAGGCGCTGCGCCGCGGCGGTGCGGTTCCAGCGGGTTTCTTCGAGGGCCTGCATGATCAGTTTGCGCTCGACGTCTTCGAGGT
>Ga0265798_10012513_pt1 | contig 10229 bp, 9 predicted proteins | sample P3T30metagenome_FD_192430 | JGI IMG/M metagenome (GOLD analysis project Ga0265798, IMG submission 192430) | Plant litter microbial communities from East Loma Ridge, Irvine, California - P3 T30 | ecosystem: Environmental > Terrestrial > Plant litter > Unclassified | place: USA: California...
GAACGGCTTTCTTCTTGATCTTATAAAGACTCACCGCACTTTCACGAAGACACTGGAAAGACAGGCGTAACGATCACCGCTTTTCTTTCCACTGCACATTTCTTGTCCGGGCATTTGGCTCCTCGTTTTGCGTCACTACATCCTCAAGGCTGGTCAGTCTCAGAAGCGAGGAGGATCCACATATCCTCTTCCGTTGTGGCCAGAGTCAACGCAGCTGCGTGCGCGCATGCTTGGAGCTGATGACCACCGCTTCCCTTTCTTGGCATTCCCCTTTTTCGAGCGTTTCGCTCATCTTCTTGCATAGCTCAACCACTGATACCGGTAGTTCGTCAAGGGAAAGGCGACCCAGAAAGATTTTGTGCTACGGTCTGGCTCTGGCCTTTTGCGTTCCTAAGTACTTTGGAACGAGTAATCACTGTCACCCCAATGGAAAAACTGTTAAACTCAAACCTTTTCCCCTGATCTCAAGCACATCAGCACAACCCAGATGATCACAACCATAACCAAGAATCCACATGAACGCAACAGCAACTTGTATCTGCCTGCGCTAAATAAGACAATAGACGTAGTACCGTCCAGGGATTGCACAGATGTCACTGACTTCGTTTCCAACGAAACAGCACAGCACAGCACAGCACAGTTTGCGCCAACCTACAGCCCTCCAAGCTCTATAGATAGGATGCGAGCCAATACATTCAATTACAAAATCACAGCACCAGAGATCAAGACGAGGTGAGCCACAAATGGAACAGAATCCAAGCAGGGTTATGCACTTCACATTGCGGCACAGCATCGGCGGCGCTTCGAAGCCATGGCATTGCGCCACTTGCTGGGATTGGAGCTCGAGCGTGTTTCTACTCATCGCCTTATCCTATGGAGTCGGAGATCAATGCACAAGGAGTGTCAATTTTGAGATATTGTGCGCATTGCAAGTGATACGACTGGCAATCATCCCCATGTCGTTCTATCACCTCAAAGGACAGCGACGACGAGCGATAGAGCACCAAACCGCAGCAAAGCAGGCCTGCGGCGTCTTGCATACAACAGCTAATCACTGCCTGAGGCGGAGCAGCTTCAGACCATAGGCGAGGCAGGCAGTGCCAGAGCTCTGAGGCAGCTAGGAGAGCACTCATGAAGTCCAGGATGGGTACTTATATTGCGAAGAACATTTCACTGCAACCCGATCACAGCCTTTGTCCTCAGTCTTCCAAACAACTTGCATAGACGTCCGCAGCAAGTCGTTTGCAACATGTCGTCCACAGGTTCAACCGCCACCCTCGCTTCCTGGGATCCCATACAACTACTCTCGCTCATGAACCCGGACAAACTCGCCATCACCTGTGTCGGCCACGCAGCATCTTGTCGCAGACGCTGTCGGAATGCGATCGCTGCTCACAACATCCAGTCGGCGAAAATTGTCATGCGAAATCTAGTCCGCTCCGGCTTGTCTGATAATGAAGTAAAGAACTTGCTTTTCGAACTTGCTGAGTATACGCTTTGTCGACGATACCATCTGGGTCAGGCGACCGTGATTTTGGATGGCTGGTGGAGACTTGTGCAAACCCATCGAGACAACGAGGAGGATCACTTCAGCGATACGAGCGACGAGAGCGATGACGATAGCGACGACTCCAGCAGCAGCGGCAGCGACAGCGGCAGCGACAGTGACGATGATAGCAGCGGCGGCGGTGGTAGGCGACACCGCGACGGAAACGCGCCTCTGCCTGCAAATGAATTTGTGGCCAGTCTTGAGAGGCTCCAGCGCGAATTCGACGAACTACTCCGGAGACAACGACAACAGCTACTCCGTGAGAACGAAAGACCCTCGGCTTCGAATCACCCAGCCATCCGGGCTCAACAGTCACTTCCTAGGCAGACCCATCACGATGAGGCCAAGGCCCAGCAGTACCTTAACATGCAAGCAGCGCAACTCCAGGCAGAACAACTCCGTCGCGAGGAAGCGTACCGTATCGCGCAGCGTGAGCGAGAAGACGCTCGCGAGCGCTCACGCCGCGAACGAGCCCAAGCAGAGAAAGCCAGGCGCGAGGAGGCAGATCGTCAGGCTGCGCGTGAGAAAGCTGAGAGAGATGCAGAAGCCGAGCGTCGTCGTCAAGAAGCAGCAGCAGAAAAGGCTCGCCAGGAGCGCCAGCGTCAGGACCACGAAAGAAGGCAGCAAGCTCGCACCCAAACTTGGAATGATGCTTGGCTCCGTTACGAACAGGCCTGGAGCCGCATTTCCTTCACGGGCATGCAATCAGAGACCGATGTGCGCATGTCATCAATCTGGCCCACCAAGACCGGGCTGTATTCGTCTTGCAGCGAGAGCGACGTCAAGATGTTCTTCATTTCTCACCCTGGAAGTGTCAGCCGCAATGTCATCCGAAGACAAGCTTTACGCTGGCACCCGGACCGAGTGGTGAGGCTGTTTGGAAATGTGAAGGATGAGAACCAGCTAAAGGAGTTGATGAAGGCTGTTACCATGATCTCGCAGGTGGTGATTGGGATCATGGCGGTTACGTCTCGGTGATGCGGTGATGCGTCTACGGTTTGTCAAATATTTGCTTGGTGTTGACTGTATGGCTTGTAATCTTTGCAGTTCCGTTTTCTCTCACTCTCGGCTGGATGGTATAAATGGAGCTGGTGTCAAGTAGCTTCCATTTCCTTGAGGGCGTTGGAGGTATGGCAAGTCAGCTTAGAGGTTCGGTTCGTACATCGTAAACGGCGTATCTTTCTCTGCTTCGATGTTAGTAGCTCCGGTTGAGACCACTGTACTAGTCCTTGATTTTTCTTCCACGAGTAGCATGCAGTAACGAGGCTGGTGTAACAACCAGAGTGACCGGAAGACCAGCCTCCGAGATAATGCTCCATGTCCATGCCCACCTTCCTCAACAAGACCACACGGCATCATCGGGTGCACGTGAGCGCCTCGATTGACGGTCAATAGCGCCTAATATGGCAGGTAAGTCAAGCGGTTGCCAACATTGGTAGCAAAGTGGATTGGGCGAGGCGGAGAGGTGTAGGCGGGATATTTTTAGCAGTCATTTTCCCTAAATTAGCGGTCAATCTCGTCCGGCAATGCGCACTAATTAATCAGCAGCTCCGTGGCTCCACCAAGCTCATCTCATCACACGAGCTAATTAGCTCTATTTCCGTCTCACAGCATGCTGCCGCTGCCGAGAAATGGATGTTGCATCTCTCGAGCCGGGGAGTCTGCCGTCTCAGTCCTACGACAGACAGGTGACACGCGATCAGAAGACGCATCGCGTACTGCATACTGTACCAAGACGGCATATTCGAATATCACAGCGAAGCTGACGAGATATTGAAGGATTGGAAGAAAGAAAAGTGTCAGCACAGCACACGATTTGGAGGTTTGCACTGACAAAGTCGCAATTCCACACGCTCACATCACTCCAGACGGCGTAGCAATGCGGCCGTGTTAGCTGTTGAGCCTGTTGGTGTGGCCTACGCCGCATAGACTCCTTGATCTCCGCGGCGAGGTTATCCGCCTCTTCCAAGATACCATGGATTGCCCATAACGAAAAGAAAGATGGCAGGCATATGCAAAACCCAAAGAGAGCAACCCCGCCAGGTGGAGCGGCGCGAACCAACATTTAGTGGCGCCTGCAGCTGCATCCTTCAAGTATGAGGCGCCTCTCATATCACTACATTTACGTTTTCGTCTGCAGCTGCCACGTTAGACTTACCCAGCCTACGGATGCGAGCTCTCGCTACCTTCGAGGCTGGATGACATGCGTCTGGGATCGTCGACTCTACAGACTTGATACATGCTTGAGGGACTTGACATCGTTCGCGGTTGATGTCGATGTTGCCATTCCTTTTTCACTGGCAGAGTGTGTACTACTCCCAGGAGATACGGCCTCAAAATACAACATCAGCGGCAACACTGTGCCGTAAGCGCTGCCGCGCCGATGGAGATCTTGCGAGGCGCATGCAAGTAGCCTTTGTTGCATGTTGCCGCTGCAAGAACGGGTGCAGATGCAGGTGATGCACGCTAGTCAACCTTGCCATGCGCCTCTAATTTAGCTGATCCATGCATTCTATTCTCCGCCGAGGAGGGCCTAGTCTTATGCCGTGTTTGGTGTTGGTAGATGTGGAATGGCGAAGTCGATGTCTATATAGAATCGCCTTGTGCTCGCATCTTCTGCACCTCGCTCATCATCCTTCCAGTCATCGTCTCGAGATCTCAACAACACATCGACATCAAAGTGACACAGCGTCTCTTCACAACACAATGGCGATCCTCTATTCCCTACTCGCCCTTTCTGGCCTGATCTCCACTGCCTACTGCCTACCACCGGTCGAGCGATCAACAGACGTCAAGACTCTCAACCTCAATGCAGTCTCCCCTGGTCTTCCTTCACCAACATCATCGCCGTCCATTATCACTCTCGGCGTCGGTACCCAGAACTACACCTGCAACTCGACTACCAGCACATATAGCAGCAACGTCGCCCTCGCCGATCTGTACGACATCACAAACGTAATCAAATCCAACACAAAAGACAGCCTCTGCAAACTCTACCTCAAGAACTCCCAAGATTGCAGCGCCGACGACAACCCTCTGCAGCTGAACCTTGTAGCAGAGCATTTCTTCAACACTGCCGGACCCAACTTCGACTTCACCAAGAGTGAGCGCGGCTGGCTACAGGCCAAGAAGGGTGCTGGAGTCCCTGCACCCGGCCATGCATCGAATGGAGTCAAGCCGCAAGCAAACGGAGCAGTCGACTGGCTGTACCTTCTCGACAACGGCGCTGGTGTCTCTCAAAACTTGCAGTCAGTGTACCGCGTCCAAACAGCCGGCGGTATCCCTCCCAAGACCTGCAGTGGGGACGAGCAGATTGAGATCCCATATGCTGCGGAATACTGGTTTTACACTGAAACTTTCTGATTCTTCGTGGCTTTCCTGATTTCCTCCTTTTTCTTCTCCTTTTCTTTCCCTCTTCCACATACAAACGAATTTCCTTTTTCTCTTCTAATGGCGACAATACCTTGGGCTGCTTTTTTCCTTTTCTCTTTGGGCTTTTGCCGTTTGGACGCTGCGATACCCTTGAGTGGGACATACTTTCGTTAACGCAAGTGCTGCAGACGAAGGTCTCTAAAGTTTGGTCGCGGAAGGCAAATGAAGCCTTTATATACATAGTTAGTTCGGACACCCGTCAAGAAATACTTCTACCTTGATAGCTTGTGCTGTTTCAGTATGTCGATCGACAATCGTTTCGTGTCGAGTATTTGAAGTTGATATCAGGATGAATATACCAACTCCTGATCGATCACAATTCAACTCCAGTGAGAAGTAGTATAGCCTTGAGAATTGTATTTAAGCATTTACTCGTTCGTCGAGGTAATAGAATTGCAATCAAGTAATGTCACTATTCTTATCGGCAACTCGGCGTTTGAGGAACATTGCCAACATCGTCGCCAACAATTCGGCCATCTCCGACACGATCCGCATCTGAACCGAACCCCCACCAAGACACAACTACTCACCTACTTTCATCCCACTTTCTATAGTTTCAAAGGTACAGTAACAATTGATCTTCTCTTTCAATAATTTCTTCCTCAAACCTTCTACTTCAACCGATGACCACCAGCGCAAACACGGCGCCCAACAGAATCGCAGAAATCGCATCCCACCTTCAACCACCGACAAGAACAAACCTCCAACCCACGCCTCCAACCATGGCAGCACAACGCCCCTTCATAACCTGCCACGTCCTCGACACCGTCTCAGGCAAACCGGGCGCCTCCATCGCAGTCAAACTCAAACTCCTCTCCCCCTCGCAAGCAACCACAGCCCACTGGACAGCAACCACCAACAGCGACGGCCGCGTGCCAGCCTGGACATCCTCCACAGACATTAACGCGCTGGTCGAGAAGGTCAAAAGCGAGCTGGGAGAGGACGAGGAGATGTTGTGGAGCTTGACGTTCGATACTGAGAGTTATTTTGGGAAGGGCAAGACGTTCTGGCCGGAGGTGGAGTTGCGGTTTGCGGCGAAGAGGGACGAGGCGCATTATCATGTGCCGTTGTTGTTGGGGCCGTGGAGTTATACTACTTACCGGGGGTCATAGGTTGAGGGTCAATGTGGATGGTGGCAGAGTGGCTGTTCTGAGTGGTAGGTGCAGTCATGTACGTCGCCATGGGGAATTCTATGAGAGCGTTATTGTGAAAATGACATCGGGTTCTTTGAGATGTACAATGTCGTCAAATCTCATACGCACTGTTGGGGACTCGGAAGGTCAGTCAACCGCAGCGATCGTGGTAGACGACTCTATTCGAGCGAGCTGATCGGCTTGGACTTCAAGTGATCGTAATGACAACTAACAGCTGTTATTAGCTTTATATTCAATTTTACTTGAAATCCTTTCACCAATTGCATTGATCAATCAATCATCCGGTCAGGTGTCCGAGTGGTTATGGAGCTAGCTTCAGGTACACCTGATAATACACCAGTATTTTCAGATATCTGCTAGTGCAAAATTTGCGCGTGGGTTCGAGTCCCACCCTGATCATCATTTTCTTTTTTTCCCATCGCACCCACCCTGATCAACACCTCTTTTTGCTATTGAATGTGCTGAACACAGCAGATGTATATATGATAGATGCTCGACCTTGTAACCCAAACCTAACTCTGATTTTGGGTTGAATTCACTTAAGCCTCGAACCAATCGGGGACTCCTGGCGCTAATAACTCGTCACCATATCACTTTTGGTCACCCCTGCACCCGAGATACACGTAACTTCATCGACATTGCTCAGATCGAAGTGCCGGTTGGTGCATCTTAAAGCTGGTTAAGCAGGCTCTATGCTTGTCTCTTCGCTTAATTTTTCATTTTGTATAAATTTTCTGCCGGAAATAACATTTGTCCAGCGCTGATATGTTGGCGACCTACAGTCAAGTGGCACGTCAAGTTGGGACAGCGTCTTTCTATCGAACAAGTGCTTTCACTTCACAGTCGAGAGATGTATACAAGTAAGGAAATGGTGCTCTATTCGGCCTACGTCTTCCGATGACCATCGCGAATCACGGCAAATTTTCTTTGATAACGTCTGGGAGGTATTGCTTCGACACATCAGGATGTTATATACAAGACAAGACACGATTGTTCTGCTGACGCAGAGAAACACCCGTCAGGGCTGCTTCACCAGCGAAACTTTCCTCACCAGGAGGTGCGACTTCCAGCAGCAATCCCTCAAGGTGAAGTCTCCTCAACCTGCTGCCTCGCCGTAGCCCTAAGCGCAGCAATCCGCTTCTCAATCTCATCGAGCTGATCCTCCAAGCCCTGAACATCCTCCAACAAAGGCCTACGCTCCGCAGAGCCGCCCTCCTTCGCCGCCTCGCCGTAGACAAGCGTGTAGCCGACCATGGCAGCCTCCGCGAGCCACAGAGCGTTGGCAAGGTAAGCGTAGAGAGCCACTTTCGCGCCTCCGATCAGCAGCTGTAACAGAACGGCGGCATTCAGCACGCTGGCGGCGACGACGAGAGAGCGGCCGGCGGTGGGGCGTTGGAGGCCGAGTTGGAAGAAGACGAGACCGACGAGGTGTGCGATGCAGCTGAAGACCAGGCCGACAACTTCTGTTGGATGGACTCGGGGGTGGTGCTCGATGCGCGAGCGGAGGATCTGGATCAAGGCACCGGTGAAGATGATGGTGTTGAGGGCGAAGATGGAGGTTTTGGTCATTGAGAGCATTGTGGCGAGTTGTTTTTGTCGATGTTAGGCTTTGAGCGGACTTCTGTCAGGTGCTGTCTGTCTTTCGGTCGTTCTGGTGCTTATAGAAAGATGGCAGTTTTTTTTTTTTCAAATGTTCGAGTGGCGGTCTAAATCACAGGAGGTATCGCGTGGTATTGGAAGTCCCAGCATTAAAAGTCTCCCGGGCCGGCCGGCAGGTGGAGGTCAAATCTTACAGTACCTATTGTAGTGATTACCTTCGTTTAGACATTGACTGTGATGTTCAGACAGCAACAAGAAGTTTGCAAATTTGTCTTTGCGTATTCACTTGATGCCAGGCTTTCAATGAACCAAGTCGATATATCGAGTCGTTCAGTCAAAACGACCAGGGAATGCATCTGCCATTGGAGGACAAAGTTCAGAGGCTAAGAACTTGCCGATGCGATTGATCGTACTCTCACGATCAAGGACTCTCATTGGAGGATGAGATGAGGACACTAATGGATCGTCGATGATGCTGTCACGATCGTGCTGTTCCTCCCGTGCAGAATGCATGTAAACCTACTGACATTCGCTAGTTTGTATCGCCAAATAACCAATCACCACAGATCAGCACACTATAGGGCTGTAGCTCGCTTGAGAAGCCCGCCTGCCACACACACTTTCGTCACACGTGAACGGCCCGGTTGACTGTCACCATACACAGCAACAGCAACCATGGAAGAGCTACAGAGCAAGCACCGCAAGGAGCAGAAGGATCTCCAAAGCAGAGTGACCCAGAAGAAGAAACAAGCGAGCAAGAAGACTCGGAAGGGCGTGAATGAAGAGTGCGACCGCCTGGAAGCTGAGTTGAAGCAAAGGCAAGCAGACGAGATCGCTGCTGCGAATGGAGAGCCCATGAGCAAAGAAGACGAACTCCCCCTCGACGAGCTGGACGATCTCACACTCCAACAAGACGAAATAGAGCCCGCTCTCACGCCAAAGCAGCCCGCGTCGAGCACACAGACGGAGACACAAGCTCCCCCGCAAGGCAGGAAACCCAACAGACAGAAAGAGCGTTTGGCACGTAGGGCAGCAGAACAGGAAGAGTTGGCGAGACAAGCCGCGGAAGAAGCAAACAATTTGCCAGACTTGAAACAGCAGGAGCGCGAGCGAATGCTGTCGTACATGAAAGAGCGCGGCCTCGAAGAGAAGGAAATTCGCGCCGACGGGCACTGTCTCTACTCCGCCGTTGCAGACCAGCTTTCACAACTGGACATTCCTATCGGCACAGCGCCAGGATCGAAGCCAGAAATTCCGTACAAAATTACACGCTCCGCTGCCGCTGGTTGGATTGAGAGCCATCCCGACGAGTTTGAACCTTTCCTTGAAGAGCCTATGCCGGAATACCTACGAAAAATCAGAGATACGGGTGAGTGGGGCGGCCAGCTCGAGCTTTTGGCTTTGGCGAAGAGTTACGGAGTCGAGATCAACGTGCTGCAGGACTTTGGCAGGGTGGAGAAAATCGAGCCTGAAGGCGGTGCTGCAGGCAAGATGATATGGCTTGGATATTACAAGCATGGCTTTGGGCTGGGAGAACATTACAACAGTCTGCGCAAGGCGGGCTAAAAGTATGCTAATATCGCGAGATGAGACTCGACTGAAGATTTGTAACGTGATCCTGTTGGAAGGGCTGTGATCGATGTGGTCAAAGCCTACCCTCGCAAGGAGCACTACAAGACGAAGGTCACGGAAGTACGCATCATGAGGAAACCCGGCTGAAGTCGTGCAACATGTTATCATTAAGGCTTCGTGATCATCGTGCTCATACCCTTCCATCCCGAGAAGGCTCGCGAGATGAAGGCCAAGGCACCTCGCTCACATCTGATTGCTTGCGTGAGTATTCACTCTCACTGTCGCAATGCTCGAAATTGCCTGATCTCCTGTACCGGTGCGCAACGACGCTGCCGTAGATGAGCGCAGCCAACGTCGTCGCGAACGCAGCCGACAAGCCGGCCGCTTGCCACAGTCTCCAGAACGGCCAGATGAGACTGGACTCGATGACGCGCTGTTCAACCGTCGTTGCGATTCCAACTGCGAAATAAAGTAACCAGAAAATCGTCTTGAAGATGCTAAGGCCGAGGAACGTCCAGGGATGCAACGCACGCACGAACCACAGTCCGATTTCTGCGGCGGTGAGTAGGATGCAGATGAATGCGAAAGCCAGACAGACGACCCAACCTCTGTTGCAGGAATCAAGTCAGCGAGACTGGACTGAAGGGTTGGCTCAAGGGGGGAGGAGGGTGTCCAAGACTTACACGTCGACGTGGGTACCCTGGCCTTCCACCTCAAACGTCAAAATACCAACTGTAATGATTGAGTTGGTGAACAGGATCATTTGCAAGATCCAGAGCGGCGTCAGTGTCCATGAACTCCAGGTGTTGCGAGGGTATGACATGAGCGGAGCAACGATCCATGATGTGCAAGTGTGGCGGGCCTGAGCAGTCGACTTGTGCAGCCTTCCTGTCTTCTCTACATCGGTCTTCTCCATCGTCTTG
>Ga0265798_10012515_pt1 | contig 10228 bp, 8 predicted proteins | sample P3T30metagenome_FD_192430 | JGI IMG/M metagenome (GOLD analysis project Ga0265798, IMG submission 192430) | Plant litter microbial communities from East Loma Ridge, Irvine, California - P3 T30 | ecosystem: Environmental > Terrestrial > Plant litter > Unclassified | place: USA: California...
TGCGCGCCGCAGTGGCGCCGTATGCGCCGGAGCGGGTGGCGGCGCGCTGCGGCATCGACGCCGCCGTCATGCGGGGGCTGGCGCGCACGCTCGCCACCACGCCGCGCGCGGCCGTATATGGCCGCATCGGCACCTGCACCCAGCAATTCGGCACCGTCACGTCCTGGCTGATCGACGCCATCAATGTCATCACGGGCCAGCTTGATGCCGAAGGGGGCGCAATGTTCCCGACCCCGGCGGCCTTTGGCGCGAACACCCGCGGTAAACCTGGCGTAGGCCGTGGCGTGGTGACGGGCCGCTACGCCTCACGCGTGTCGGGCGCGCCGGAAGTGAGCGGGGAATTGCCCCTCACCTGCCTGGCCGAGGAAATCGATACGCCCGGTCCCGGCCAGGTGAAAGCGCTGATCGCGATCGCCGCCAACCCCGTGCTGTCGAGCCCCAACGGCGCGCGCCTTGCAGCGGCGCTGGAGCAGCTCGACTTCATGGTCAGCATGGACATTTATCTCAACGAGACCTCGCGCCACGCCGACGTGATCCTGCCCGGTCCCTCGCCACTGGAAGACGCCCATTACGATGTCAGCTTCACCCAGTTCTCGCACCGTAACCACGCCAGGTACAGCGCACCGGCGCTGGCGCGCGCCAGCGACCAGCCGGACGAATGGGAAAGCATGCTGCGCATCGGCGCCATCGCCGCCGGCATGGACTATCAGGCCGACATCGACGCGCTCGACGACACGCTGCTGCACGAGGAACTGGAACGTGCGCTGGGCCAGCAGGCCGCGCCCGTGCTGGCCGCCTTGCAGGGACGGCGCGGCGCCCAGCGCCTGCTGGACCTGGGGCTGCGCGGCGGCCCCTTCGGCGACCAGTTCGGCGCGCGGCCCGGCGGCATCAATCTGGCCGCCATCGAAGCGGCGCCCTCGGGCATCGACCTGGGCGCCATGGTGAGCCGCATACCAGAAGCGCTGCGCACCCCGTCCGGCAAGATCGAGCTGGCGCCGCCGGCGCTGGTGGACGACCTGGCGCGGGTGGCGGCCGATCTGGCCGCGCCCGTGCCGGACCTGGTCATCATCGGCCGCCGCCAGCTACGCTCGAACAACAGCTGGATGCACAACCTGCCCGCGCTGGCCAAGGGAAGCTTTCGCTGCACGGCCCTGGTCCACCCGTTTGATGCGGCCCGCCTGCAACTGCGCGACGGCGCCATGGCCAGCATCCGCAACGGCGACAAGCGCATCGAAGCGCAGGTGGAAATTTGCGACAGCGTGATGCCCGGCGTGGTCAGCCTGCCGCACGGCTGGGGCCACAACCTGCCCGGCACACAAATGCACGTGGCAGCCGAGCGGCCTGGGGCGAACCTGAACGCGCTGCTCGATGAAAACCTGCGCGATCCGCTGTCGGGCAACGCTGTTTTATCCGGTGTTGCGGTGACGATGGCGCCGCTGCACTAGGAACAGCATCGTCAACGCCGCCGCCACCAGCAGCGGCGCATTCCCCGCCACCATGAAAGGCGTGCGCCCGGTCCGCAGCTGCGCCTGTTCTTCCAGCACGCCGGCCTGGTCCGGCGCAAGCTGGTTGCGAATGACACCCTTGTGATCGATCAGCGCGGTGATGCCCGTGTTGCCGACCTGGGCAAACCACCGGCCGTTTTCCAGCGCCCGCATCTGGGCCACCTGCAGGTGCTGCTGGGGCGCCTATGAGCCGGCGAACCAGGCGAAATTGCTCATGTTGACGATCAGTTCAGCGCCGGCCGCCTGGCCGGCGATGGCGCTATCGAACAGGTCTTCGAAGCAGATCGACAGCGCCATTTTTGCCCCCGCTACCGCCAGCGGCGCCTGCCCGGCCCCACCCGGCGCCAGGCCATTGAGGCCCAGCCCGAGTTTCTGCCCGATCCATCCCGTCCCGTCGGGCAGTGAGTCGGCAAAGGGCAGCAGGTGCTGCTTGTCGTAGCGGTACGTTTGGCTTCCAGCGCGCAGGGCCAGCGCGCTTTCCGCAGAAAAGATCGGCGCGGCACTCAAGGCCGAAGGCCACCTGGCCCTGTACCTGTCGTTCGATACCGACCAGACCACGCTGCGCTCTGACAGCGCCGAGGTAATAGCCGAGGTCGTCAAGTTAATGCAGTCCGATCCGACCCTGCGCCTGCGCATCGAAGGCCACACCGACAAGGTCGGCAACGCTGAGCATAACCAGACCGTGTCGGCTGGCCGCGCCGGCAGCGTCAGGGCGGCACTGGTGGCGCGCAAGATCGACCCGGCGCGCATGGAAACTGTGGGCTTCGGCGCCACCCGTCCCGTCGCCGACAACAGCGCCGAAGCAGAACGCCTTAAAAACCGCCGCGTGGAATTGGTCAAGCTGTAGACCTGCGCCGGTATGCCCCGCGGCGCTTTCGGTGTTTTGAGAAAGCCCGGCACCGCGGCGATACACGGCAAGTCGCCGCCATGCGATGCAGTCAGGCGGCAGACGCCGGGCGGGATGCACGGGCACAGTGCCCGTACGGCGGGATCAGGAACCCAGTTTCTTGCGGCACTGCGCCTTTGCGTCGCTCAGACGGGTGGGCAGACTCTTCTTTAGGCTGTCGGAGGCTGCCGCAGTGAACAATTGCTCCTGCTCCGCCTTGCTGAACCCACCGTAATAGGTATCGTAGACACAGGTGCAATATGGCTTCACCTGCTTGGCGTCCTTGGGCGCATGCTGGTCGAAAGCGATGGCTTTGACGCAGCCTTCGCTATTCATTTTCTTCATGCCATCTAGGCGGTCATCGGCCCAGCCAGGGGCGTGAAAAGCCAGGGCGGACAGGCAGGCAAACATGGCAGCGTATTTCATGGATCTCCTTCTTGAACAATGTCGTGGACGAGGTGGATCGTGTTCCGCATGCGGGCCGATTGGGGGCCCGTCCGGGCCGGCGCATGCAAGCGGCACATGGCCGAGCATAGCAAGATTGTAAGAATGCCGACGTACGCGACGGTTGCCAAGGCAGGGGCTGCCGTGCGCGGGCGGCCGGCAAATTAGCGTATGCCTCCGGCAGCACCCTCACTGACAGCCATCATTGACCCACTCCGCCCCGCGCGCGAGGCAACGGCGCTGTTCGCCATCGAGGTGCTCGGCGCGGCTCTTGAGCGCGCTGCAGTCGCGCGTGTCGGCGTCGACCATGGCGATGCACACTTCCATCTTGTCGGCGGCGGCGCGGTAGTCGCCCCGCGCCATGGCGCCGCGAGCGTCGGCCAGCAGATTGCGGGCCGACTGCACCTGCTGGACGCTGGCCCTCGGTGCTGCGCGGCCCGGCGCTTTACCGCGCGCCGCGCCCGCACCCGCGCCGCGCCGGCACGACAGGTCGGCCTCGTCGAGCGCCCCCTGCAGGCGCGCCAGCTGGGCCGGCGTCGCCTTGTCCTTCAGTGCAATCAGTTCGGCCTGGGCCTCGTTGGCCTTGCAGGCGGCGGCCATCGCAACCGCCTTGTCGACGCGGTTGTCGAGGCGTGAGCCGACGCCAGTCGCGGCGGGACGCTGGGTCAGCCAGGCGATCCACAGGGCAGCCAGGGCCAGGACGATCCAGCGCAGGCGAATTGGACGGGGCTGCGGCGGGCCGGGCGGGGCGCTGCCGGCCCTGGCGGCCGGGGGCGGCGAAGGCGGTGACGCAGTGCTGCCTGCATGTGCCGCAGCTTTTGCCGCGGCGGCTTTTTCAGCGGCTGCCCATGCCGCCTCCTGGTGCGGCACGTCCGGATGGGCAGTCGCGCCCACCGGCGCCGCCGTGTCGTCGATACCGTGCAGCGGCTGGGCTGGCGCAGGAGCAGCAGCAGCAGGGACCGCGCGCGGCGGCACGGGCCGGGGCATGGAGGTCGCCTGGCCGATGCCGCAGTACGGACAATAATTGACCCTGCGCGGCAAGGAACGCGCGCAGGACTGGTTCACGCAACGATAAATGACTTCATCACGCACTGCAGCGCACCCCGGCAAAGTTGGCAATCGATGGCGTCATGGTCGGCGCTCCCGGTCGGCTCGCTTCAAACTGGATCCGGGATGCCGTCACCGGCGGCCTGGCCGGCATAACCGGCCGGATCAGGGATGGCATCGTGAAACAGCGACGCCAGCACCGCGACCTGCCCTGCCTGCATCCACTTGCCGGTGCGCGCTAGCTGGCGCATGTCCCACACCTGGGTATCGGCATGCAGCTCGCCCGCGTCGATGCGAGCAGTCAGTTGCTCGATCGTGTACGGCCCCTGCTGCGCGCCATCGACGAATACCTTGAAGCGCAGCGGCGCGCTGGCGTTCGATGCGCTGGCCGCCGCGGCCCGGCGCCCTGCCCCGATCGCCTCGGCGGCGCTGGCCTCGCCGTGCAGCACGCCGGCGCGCGCCACCCGTTTGTCGACCGGCCGCTCCACCTCCCACTGGTAGGCGTCGCTGGCCGAGTCGGGCACCGGCTCGCTCCACTGATCGAGACTGGCAAGGGCCGCTTCAAAGCGGGTGCGCACTTCATCGGCTTCGCCGGGCGCGCTGGTCTGGGCGGCGCGCGCCGTCCACTGTTCCACCAGGCGCCGCGCGGTGATGTTGGGCAGCGAGGGCGAGGGCAGCTGGGCGCCCGTCTCGTCCACTTCCAGCTTCGGCTCGTACACCCGCTGCTGGTAGTGGCGCATCAGGGCGGCCAGCAGCGCCAGCTGGTTCGGTCCCAGCCCGGCCAGCCTTTTCTGCACGGCGGCGATGACCTGCTCGCGGTAATACGGCGGCAAGCCATTCGAGCGGATGGCATATTCGTTGCCGATTTGCAGCCACTCACCGGAACCGGGTTCCACTTCAAACAGGTACTGGCCACGGGGTTGAAAAGCCGCTTCCCGGTCGCCCAGGTCGGCCTTGCGGCGGATCACGCCAAGCACGATCGCCTGCAGGAACCATTCGTAATCGTCGGCCAGGCGCTTCAGTTCGTCCATCGAGGGAGAGATGGGATGACGGAAACGGGTCGAATCGAAGTGCAGGTGGGTGGGGATCTTCGGGTTTTCAATCTGGTAAGACGTGCGCCAGGTAGGCAGCCCGCGCAGCACCGTCATGGGGTAGCCGGACAGCTCGACATAGCACACGGCTTTTCCCGCAATGCCGGTGTTGACGATGTTGACCTGGTCGCCATGAAAATACCCGCTGGGAACGGCGGCGCGGATCTCCGCTTCCAGGCGGCGCCATTCGCTGGCGTCGCCCACCCCGATAAAACATTTGAACTGGTCGGCGCGGGGCGTGAATTCGGCGGAAAAGCGCGCATTAATCCACGGCATGGCGCTCCGGATCCATTCATTGAACACGCGGGCCCGTTCAGCCGGCGCCATCGCGCCCAGGCGTTCGAGCAGCGGGTCGGGCGGCGCCTGGCCGGCGATCTGGTCGGCGGACAACTGCGTCTGCGCCCGCCGGAACAGTTTTAACAGAAGACTGGCGCGCAGTTTTTCGTCGCCCAGTTGGGGAAACAGGCGCGCCGAGCCGCCGAATTCAAGCAGCACTTCTTCGCTCCAGTCGCTGACATTGCCCGTCAGCCGCACCGGGTCGGGCAGCACCTCGCTGGCCAATTTTAAATAGGTGGCGTGTTCCTGGCGGGCGTCGGCGCGCAACTGGGTGATGCGCTGGTCGACCGCGCCTAACATCGCCTGCACGCTGCGCCGCCCTTCCTGGAATTCGCCGGCAATGCCGCTCCACACGGGCTGGCCCTGCTCGTCCGGCGCCTGCGGTTCGCCCAGCCAGGCCGACATCGCGCGCATGACCTCGACGGATTGCCCGGCGGCCACGGCCAGCAAGTGAAAGCGCAGGTAATCGGCGATGTCGCGTTTCAAGTGGGCCATCACTTCGCGCGCCTGGGCATCCTTGCCGAACAGCTTGGCCGATGCCTGCGACAGGTTGCCCAGCGATTCTTCCACCTGGCGGGTGCGCAGGGCGTCGCGGATGTCACGGTAGCGCCCGCCGTTGCGCTCGGCGTTGTTGAGATCGCGTTGCTGCAGGCGGGCCTTGACCTGTTCCAGCAGCGACAGCACGAATTCCAGCCCGCCCTGCTTGCGGTCATCCAGCAGGGCATACAACTGGCTCCGCGCCTGGCCGCGCAGGCGGCCCAGCTGCTCGGCCGTGTGGCGCTTGATGCGGTCTTCGCTCGTCTCGGCAGTGGCGCCCGCCTCGCGGATGGCGTCGCGTTCCAGCTGGGGCAGCAGTTCGGCCACCTTTTCACGCCACAATTTCAGGTCGTAGGCGGCCATGATGCGGTCCATTTCCAGCTGCACCTTGCTCTCGATACGCTCCAGCAGGGAGCGGCCATCCTTGTCCATCAGCAGCTGGTCGGTCAGGGCATATTCGGCAAACGGCGTGACGTCGACCGTGCCTTTCTTAAAGTCGGGAAAGGCGTCGAAGGGGCGTTCGGACAGCGCCATTTGCTCGCGCATGAAGATGTCGCGCTCCTGGTCGCTGGCGCGCCGCGCCGTGGTGCCCGCGGTGCCATCGCTGCCGGCCAGGCCGAAAAACGCCTTTACCATCAGCGCCGCCAGTTCGTAGGCGCGGATGTCTTCGCGCAGGCTTTGCTGGGTGTCGAGCACGGACTGGCCAAACGCGGAATAGACCTTGGAATACGACAGGCGCATGTCACCAAAGCGCTGCTCGGGCACGCGCGGATTGTAGGGCCCCAGTTTATGCTGCTGCTGGTTGACGGCAATCGAGCGCTTGCGGTTGGCGAAATCGGCCGACGCAAAATCCTCGAACAGGGTGTCGGCCACCATCTGGTAGACGTCCTTGATATCCTGGGTCGCCTTGTTGGCGAGATTGGCCGTGTCGACAAAATAGACGTCGTCAAACGGCGCGCCCTTGCCGACGACGCTGTCCGGGTCCATCCACTGCACCCGCGCGTTCATGTCGCGCATGGTCGTTTCCAGTTCCATCAGGGTGGCATAGGCGTTTGCCTCGGTGCGCTCCTTGTTGGCCTTGGCAAAACCGGAGGGCATGAACATGACCAGGTCGACCTGGTTGTCCGACACTTCCTGCCGCGCGATGGCCTTGCTGATCCAGCCCAGGTCGATGGCGCTGCCCGCGCCCGTGCCGCCGGCGCAGGAAGCGATCACGACAATGCGGAATTTGGACGTATCGACCTGCAGCCCCAGGCGCTGGTAATTTTCCTTGCGCTCGTTGCCGGCGTTACTGCTGAGGAAATTCAGGGCGCCCTTGATGCGGCCGCGCAGCTTGGGATATTTATCGAACAAATACAGGCGCGCCAGCGCGCGGATCTGGCCGGCCCCTTTCGAGGTATCGATGCCGAGCGAGCGCAGCTTCTTCGGCCGCAGCGGCATCCACGATTCAATCAGGGGAAAACGGGCCAGGCTGTCGTCCGACTCGTGGTATTGGGGCAGATCGATCGGCTCGACCAGGCGTTCTTCATCGGACAGTTTGACCAACTCGTACCAGGGATCGGTGCGCAGCGATTTGCCCTCGTCGATGATGGCGTGGTGGTCCAGATCAAAATGGAGAAAACGGGCGACGGGGAAATCGGCGATCGATTCCACCCGGGTCGGATGCTGGCGGTTCCACACGTTGGCGAGGATGCGGCGGCGGATGCGCATCATCACTTCCATGCCGGTGCCGCCCGCGCCGATGAACAGGGTCGGGCGCAAGTCGACTTTTAATTCCGCCTTGAGGGCGGCGGGATGGTCGGCGCTCAAGCCTTGGGGAAATTCAGCCATAGTGTGCTTTCAATTCATTGTTTCAGATACTTGATTTCAGACCGCTCAGCGTCGGCCCACAAACAGCATCGCCACCAGCGCAATAAGGCCGACCGCGACCAGAGGCCCGGTCACGGCAAAGGTAAGGAATTTACTGGCGTTCACCAGCGCCAGCACGGCGGCGGCGCTGATGAAACAAAAGCCGAGAAACATCAGCCAGCCCGCGTTGCCGGCCGTGGCGGGCGAGACCCGGCGTACGACCAGGTGGTGCACGTATGCATTGCGCGCGAAGAAGAAAATCACCAGCAAGACAAGGAAGGCGGTGCCGCCAATGGCCAGATCGCGGCTGGACGTATCGGTGGCGACGCTGGGGGGCGCCGGCGCCACTTCCAGGGTGCCCGGTTTGGCCGCGCTGGCGCCCTCCTTCGGCGCTGGCGTACTGTCCCTGGCCGTGGGCGCGCTCTCCTGGCCCGGCAATTTGAAGCCGGGGTCAGTGGCCGGCTGTGCCGGTTGCGCGGCGCCGCTCGAGGCAGACTGCTGGTTTTGCATGAAATGTTCTTTCGTGTTGACTGTGGTTCGATGTTGACGGTGGTTCGATGTTGCTTGTGAATTCATGCCGACCGCGTAATGACGATGTTGCCTGATGCGCTCAGATACCGCCGCGCGCTAGCGCCCCAGCCTGACCTGCGCCCCTTCGCGCACATCGATCAACTGGTTGCCAAACAAGGTCGTCTTGAGCTGGGCGACTTTTTGCCCGGCCTGGTCGAAAATGGGCTGCGTCAGCCCGGCGCGGGTGCGGATGCTGCGTTGTTCACCCTCCACCGTCAGCATGGCGCGGCGCGGCCGGCCATATGCCAGGGCAGCGGCGCCCACCGCTACCGCCGCAGCCAGGCCCGCCGCAATCAGGGCCATCAGGGGCGCCATGCCATACACCACCCGCACTTCCAGCGGCAGCAGCGCGGTGGATGCCTTGATGGTATCGGGCGGGGTAAAAATATCGGGCAGAGGATCGCCCGGGAACAAAGTCGCCATGCGCTGCCTGAAATCCTGCGACAGCGCCAGTTTCTGCTCCGTCAACTGCAATTCGATCTTGCCCGGCAGGACAAAGGCGGAGCCGGCTGCCTTGACGGCCGCCATCGACCATTTCGACGGTAAATCATTGCCCGGCAACTGCATCACGGAAGCCAGCGGTTCCGCCCTGCCGGGCGCCAATCCGCCGATGTGTTCGCGCGCCAGCAGGATCGGCCGCTCCTGGTCCGCCAGGATGGAACTGGCGACGACGCGGGCGCTGACGATGGTGTAGGGGTACATGGTGTTTTCAAGGTTCCAGGCAATTTTTGCCGTGGGCGCCTGGGCGTCGTCGATATCGGCCCGCAGCACGCCCTGGGGCGTGAGCGAAAAGGCGACGCCGGCGCTGTTGTCGACCCGGCGCGGCACCAGCCGCACGGTGTCGCGGTCGAGGGGTTTGAGGCGCGCGGGGCGCTCGGTGATGACTTTGGCGATGCGGCCCGTGGCCAGCAGATCGTCAAGCTGGCGCGCGCCTTCCGCGCCGACCGCAAACACATACACCATCAGGCCGTTGGCGCTGTAATTGCTCCCTTTGACTGGCATGCGCAGCGGGAAAGCCAGCACCTTGCTGATCGCCCCGCCCTGGTGGATGCGCGCATAAAACTCGCGGTTGCGGCGCGCCGTCGCCTGGTCGTTGTTCGGGCTGTTGCGGTTGTTGGTGAACAGCCAGACCAGGCCGGGCTTGCCGCCCAGCGCCGTGTCCATGGCAGCGCCCAGTGCTTCGCCCAGGTCGGTATCAGCCATCGCCCCGCCCGGTTTTTTGGCCACTGTCAGCAGCCCCAGCGCCGTCATGACCTCGGCCTGGGTGGCCGGCCCTGCGCGCGCCGACAGCAGCGAACGGGGCGAGGCCAACTGCGCCTGGCTCTGGTTGAATGCAGCCAGCACAAACGGATCGCCCGGCGCCGCGGCCGCGCCGATCAGGGCCGCAATCAGAGGCTTGTACTGGGAGTTCGGGTCCGTATAGAACGGCTCCATCCAGCCCGAGTTTTGCACAAGAAAAACCTGCGGGCCGGCAAAGGCGGGGGGTGCCAACAGCGCCACCAGAGCCATCAGCCATGCCAACGCCGCCTGCCCCAGCAGTTTGCGCAGCGCGCTCATCGCAAGCCCTCCAGGCGCCAGCCGCGGATCTGGTTCCAGTCGGGATGATGCAGCCACAACACGTCGTCGTAGACAAAGGGGGTGCATTCGAGCGGGTTGGACAGGCGCACGATTTCGTCCAGGCAGACGTTGCGGCGCCCGATCCATTCAATGGTGCTGCGGCCCAGCACGCGCCCGCCCAGGGCATCCTCGGCCCGCCCCGTGTACTTGTGAAAGCGCAGCACGAGTCCGCTGGGAATGCTGCGGTTATTGTTAAAACCGCGCAACAGGGGCAGCACCAGGGAATCATCGTCCTGCAGGTCTTCCACGTTTTCCTGCGCCCACGGTTCATTGATGACTTCGTGCCCGCGCCGGAACAGAAAATTGGCAAAGCCGAGGCGCGCGCCATCGATCGCTTCGAGGTCGGC
>Ga0265798_10012516_pt1 | contig 10227 bp, 12 predicted proteins | sample P3T30metagenome_FD_192430 | JGI IMG/M metagenome (GOLD analysis project Ga0265798, IMG submission 192430) | Plant litter microbial communities from East Loma Ridge, Irvine, California - P3 T30 | ecosystem: Environmental > Terrestrial > Plant litter > Unclassified | place: USA: California...
GCAGTGGAAGTTTCAGTGGTACCCAGACGGATTTCTTGGTTAACTTCCAGGGAAAGACTGTCGCTGGTGCTTCGGCGGCGAGCTCGAATGTTGCTAACACTGCTGGTGTTGGTAAGATCTAGAGTGGGTTGGAAGTGCGTGTAAGGCTTGAGGCCTTGGCGAGTTGAAAGGCCACACATTTATCTTTGTATCTATTTTACCTTTACCAATATGTACATACAATCTACAATGCAACGACCAGTTGCATCCCCATCGAACCCTCCATACTCACTCCCCTCCAAAAACCTCTCTAAAAGCCTCCAAATTCCTCATCCCCGCCGGGCCTTTAGCATAAACCGCAAAATCCACACTCTCAAACCACCCCTCAAACTCTTCCTCTCCCAACACGCCCTTCATCTCCTTCGCCACAGCCCTAGGCGGACACCCATAAGCGCCGCAACCCATCGCCCCAAGTACCAACCTCCCTACACCCTCCCCGGCCGCCATCCTTAACACCAATCTAACCTTCTCCCGTACCTCCTCAACAACACTCTCCTCCTTAAACACCACCTCCCCCTCCCCCTCCGTCACAACAGCAGGAAACCGCGGCCCCGCAACCGTCATAACAGCAACCACAAACCTTTGATCCGCAGGTAACTCAACAAGCCCATTATCAAGCGTATCCCTAAACACGACGACACCGGGCGACACAACACCAGCCACACACCCTGGCCCCGTATTAGCCCACGGATACCATTCCGGTTTCAACGTCGCATACAATGTGGATGAATAACACAGGGCTTCTTCCTGCGTGGAAGATAGTGTGAAGCGCCAGCCGCCGCCGGGTTCGGCGTCGGAGGCTAGGTTCAAGATGCCGGGTTTGGAGGTGCTGGGGAGGGAGCGCGCGAGGGCGAAGGCGTCGCTGTTGTGGATTTTGACTGGAGGTAGTGCGGGGTGGGATGGGTATGTGGGGAGTGTTTTTGATAGAGGAGGGAGTTGGGTGGGGATGAAGTAGCTGTTTAGGGAGCCGTTAGGGGTGGAGGATGCGATGGAGGACGAGCGGGTTATTGTGTCTTCGCAGATGCGGCGGCGGGTTGCTAGGTCGAGCATTTTGGGGGGTTTGGTGGAGGTGTTTTCCATGCTCATTGTTTTTGGTGTTTTCTTGATGGAGTTTTGAGATGGATTAGATCAATCCTGCGAGTTGAGTAGGCAGCAGTTCTGGGACTTGTGGCGGTGCAATGTGGCGCAGTTACGGGTCAGGCAGTTGCGACTGTTGACAGAACCTTCCCTCCAACCTTCCATCGGGCCTTTCCCCAGGACACATCTACGAGGAAAATGAGCGAGGCAGGTGCGCTGTGCAGATGCCTGCTAATATCAGCCAAATGCTGCTCACCGGTAGATGGAAATTGCGCCGCCACTTTGAACCAACTTGACAACGTCCCACAGCCACCACGGCTATGACCATATAACTCTGCTACAACCTGCTCATACATTTCGAGCTCTTCACCATTAGCCCAAAACATATATCTAGGTATCGTTCAACACGAGCAGTGGCTTACGCCCTAATCCCTCCAACCCGACTTCCTCCAAAATGGAAACACAACACAAGTCCAGCACCCACCCCTTCCTCACCCTCTTCCCCCGCGAAATCCGCGACGAAATCTACACCCACCTCCTCACCTCCCTGCCCCCAAAACTCCAATACGCCCAACCTAGCGACCCATCCCCTCTACCGCCTCTCAGCTCCCGTCTCCCACCCTACCTACGCCTAAACCGTCAAATCAACCAAGAAGCTTCTGAGGTGTATCTGCGCCACACCACCATCGCCGTCAACGACGTGATCAACCTGGAACTGTGGATGGTCGGTATGCCGTCCAGCGCATGGAGCTGCATCCAGCATCTCGAGATAGGGACTGTGCGGGAGACTGCGCATGTACCCCGGTTGAGTCCTGCTTGGTACCGCGCTGGAAGTGTTGTTGATGTTGTGAAGAGATGTCCCGGGCTGAAAAGTCTTACTACTGGTGTCCCGGGGAGTATGTTTTTGAAGAAGCAGATGACGGATGAGGAGTCGCAGGGCGAGAAGACGTCGCGTTTGGTTAATGAAGCGACGTTTGGGGATATGGCGGACCTTGCGAATGTATTGGGTTCTACGGGTCTCGAGAAGTTGGATTTGGTGTGCGTTGATGGTAATGAGTATTACTACGCCGATCTCAAGGGACACGACAGCGATATCAAGCCGAATTTTAGTCCGACTTGGACTGGTTTGATTGACGCTGCTCAGAATTGGGCTGAGAATTTTGTGGAGAAGAGCAGGGAGAGGGGGAGAGTTGTTGATGTACGGGTTAAGATTGTTCCGAACTTGGGAAGGAACTGGAGGTATGAGATGGGGTTCTATCCAGAGGGGCGTGTCACGTCCTTTCAGTATCACTGCTGGTTTGGGTAGGAGTTTGGGGTTGGCTTAGCTAGATATCGCGTTTGAGTGTGAGGTCAAGGAATGATGATGTAGTAGAATGCGGCAAGTAGTTCATTCTGGTGCTGCTCCGTATATACCAGTAAAATGACCGTCCATATGTTCCGTTCCATCCACTTGTGCTCTCCAGAGTACGTTTGAGAGACTTCCCATCGCAATGATTCTCCGAGTGGTTGCAACCACTCTACCCACGCCAGCAAGTGGCGGACCTGGCTTTTTGATAGAGCCCTCCTCCAGGAGAAGGCAGCCCTTCAACCCCACCAACGAGGCCTTTGCAGTTATTGTCCCTATCACACGTTCTGTCAGTAACCAGCTCCAAGAACCTTGATCTCACATTGCCCACAATACAATAGAGAACCCAGCCGCGTAGTATAGTGCACAGCACGATAATAACTTACCGAAAAAATCGGCATCTATAGCCTGCAAATACTGTGCAGGTACTGGCCTGTCCAGGGAAGTTTGGCGAACAACCACCGTTGGCTATCAGGGGGGCTCTATGACTTAGATGATCGGGTATACCGCCTGGTTCATAGTAGATGTAGCCGGCGTCGGAAGCACGGGGGACCAGATGCGTGGCCTCTGTTTCGGCCGTTGGAAGGCCGCTCGCTAGAAATGGGAGAGCAGCGAGGGAGAGGAGGGCAGCGAGATGCATGGCTGGTCGTTTTGCGGATAGCTTGGTAGTGAGAAGTGGTGTAGAGTAAGATGGATTGATCGGAGTGTTCGATGATACTATGTGTGACGACAGAGAATAGGCAGTTTATATAGACAGCGAGATAGTTCGTGAGAAGATCTCAGCGATGGATGCACGGTGAGAGATGGTGATACTACCATGTGTGATTCCGGCGCAGTCTGGCTCGTCTGATGTGCACCAACATACAGGCACGCCCTTACTTTTGTTGGATCTGGCGAATTCGTAGAATCATTTTATCCTACTATTGTTCTTGTAATTAAGATGGGAATAAGAGCGAAAGATTTCTGAAAACACTGGGAGGTGCACAGTGGGTAAAACGGTCTTCGCATAGGCCTTTTGTGTATTTACCCACAGCAGCACGCCACAGACCAACAACAAATTCTACTCAAGAGTTGGTAGATCTAGAAACTTACCCATATATGTCTGGTATCTGTCGTTCCTAACAGCACTCCGTGTTTATCGTGGATGAAGCATGAACAGCTGAGCTGAATGATGGTACCATGGAGCTATGATGAGAACAAATGGGAATAAACGCAATCTTAACCTACAGTACAGGACAGCTCGTCCAAGGTTGTAACTGTAAGAACGTCCAACTCATTGCTTAATTGTAATAACCAATACTTATGCAAGACGTGTATTTTTTAATACTGTGCACAAACGTACTTAGGAAATACACAAGCATTGCAATAACTAGCGTGTTGCTTAGCTACGCCGTACCTGCGTTTAAACCCAAGCACATTCAACGAACAATAGTAAGAAAACCCAGCGAGCAACCGCCATTAGCGGACGACTTCCACATGGGGATCGCGCTTGCACTCCTTACTCCGGCTATACCCCGAGGTCTTCTAGACCTTGACGGGGTAGCGGGTTTGTGTGTGGACCGACAGACTGGCACCCAGTAGTACTCGTGTGGCGGCGAGAGAGTAGATACAAGCACATCCTCAATACTGCGAAGGTCTTGCGAGGCCTGAAAGACGAGCCTAGATTGTAGAACAGTGATGACGAGAATCGGGGTTTGGATAGGGTGGCGTCGGTCGTCTGGATAAAGGAAGCGAGGAGCGAGGAGATTTCCGTCATGTAGTTGTGTGGCGTGGTCTGTGAACATGTGATATGCCCAGGCATACTGGAACACGATCAAGAAGTTGCTATTCTTGACACATGGTTAGCCTTCGTACTTTAGACCTGCTGCTGAAGCTCCTCGGACGTCTGAAGATCGTGTCTCTCTGCTCATGGACCTTTGCAGCCCATGCGCCATTTTCGCGTCGGAGGCAGGTAGACGAATATCATTACCAACACTTCCTGAACCTCATGAACCTCCGACGTCTCAGCATCTCCGAGAGCAACATCTCAGCCCAGCCCCAAGATATCCAAACTCCCCCACTCTCTCACCACGGGCCTAGTACCTCCGCCCCTCCTCGCCCCCTCTTCCATGTCACCTCCCAACCCAACCCTCCCACAAGCCGCAACCGCCAAACTCCCCGAAGCATGAACAAGACTCCCTACAACAGGCGCCTTCCCATCCCCGACCTCAACCACCTCATCAGCCTGTACAGCCCCCTCCCTCCTATACGGATCCCTCCAAGCCCTCACTTTCCCATCCGTCCCACCTGCCCAAACCTCATGCGAAACACCCTCAACATCATACGGGCTCTGTCCCGCATTCCACACATCAAACCCCAGTTTCTGACGAGTGAGCGCTTGTCTACCAGCACAGTATCCCAGTGTGAGCGAGAAATTGCGGACGTCGTAGATGAGAAGGACGTCTGAACTGCGTTCCGCAACGTAGAGGTATTTGCCGCAGGGACTCCATTTGAGAGATGTGACGCCGTCGCCCATGACGCTTTGGAGGTTTTCGTTGCGGAATTTGATGCCGTTTATTGTGCCTGGGAGGGAGAAATGTGTCACTTCTGTGCCGCCGATGGGGTCGTAGATGCCGATATAGCGGGTGCGGGAGCCGGCTGCTAGAATGCCATCGTGTGATGTGGAAGTGGGTGGCGAGAGGGACAAAGCGGTTATTTGGCCTTTGAAGCCGCGACCTCCGCCTTTGAGTTTGTTGCGTTTGGCGGGTATGGTACGAATTGTATGGATTGGTTTGTCGGTTTCGAGGAGGTCAAAGATTGAGATTTCATCTTTCGAGCCGGCGAAGAAATGTGTGCCGGTGGTGGAGTAGGCGAGGCTGAGGGGTGCGATGACGGCTTCAGTCAGATTGTTGATGAGTTTGTAGGACGCCAGAGGGGTGGATATGTCCACCGGTCCTGAGGTCTGATTATCTTCGCTGTGCTTTTGCGAGGTAGGCCACAATGCGTTGTGCAGACTGATGTAGGCATCCCTCCGACTAATGAGTACAGTCGTACTGCTGGCATCTTGTAAGTTGAAGAGTGGGTTGACAGCAAAAGCCCAGATTGGGTCGGCAGAGCGAAGAGACGCGTAGGGCGTGAGAGGCTGAGGGCTGGTCTGGGTCAGAATGTCGTTCGAGATGGGATACACGGAGAATTGACGGCTGTAGTCCGACGTAAAGACGCAGCTACCATCCGGTGAAAGTTGAGCTTCTTGTATGCAACTCGTGTACGGTTTTGCATCAAACAAGCGATCAGAGCTACCAGAGTCGCTGCCATCTTCTGATTCCAGTTCCGACTCAGAAGATGAAAGCGATGTTCTCGGAGAGGATTGGCCGTCCGAAGCATCTTTGCTGCTCTTGTCTTCCGGTTCGTCTTCCATGAACTGCTGTGGTGCCTCATCGCGGCTAGCCATCACTTTCCCCCCTTCGCCCACCTCATTCAACTCAGCACGACTCCGATCCTCATCTCTCACCTCCTCTCGTTCCTTCTCTTGCGCGTCGCATCTCGAAATCCTTGTGCTAGCCAGACATCTCACATTCATAGCCGAAGCAGACATTCTTTCAACGCGCCATCTTCTTTCCGCGAATACCACTTTCGACACAAAAAACAACGTACGGTGTCGTTAGTAACTCGTGTATTAGGAAAACATCAGAATGAGCAAGGTACTCGCCTAGTCAGGACGAAAGAAGTAGACAGTCCACTAGCTTGCGCACAGACCCTCCGTTCTACCCTCTGCAACCATCTCGAACATCATCGTCATGGCCCGCCGAATTACTTTCCCACCATGCTCGACTCCTCACGCGCACAACCACCACAAGCATGGGTTGAGTCGCCATACTTGAGGTCGCTCATAGTAAGTAATCAAAGCTTTCACCTCTCAGAAAATTGTCTTCCAATGGCTCTCCCTCTCCCGACATCGGCTTAAACCGCATCATCTGTATCTTCCATTGCCATGGCGAAGCTACTGCTGCAAACGTCCTCGAGAACCCATGTACAACAATAGCAACTCATTTGCATCTCTACATCTCTTTTATCTCCTGCACTCAGCAATCCACCTACCCACCCACTCACACAAATCCACACATACTAACACCCACCCAGGCAGGCGGCCTAGCAGGCACAACAGTAGACCTATCTCTCTACCCCCTCGACACGCTAAAAACACGCCTCCAATCCGCCTCCGGCTTCGCCGCCAGCGGCGGCTTCAACGGCATCTACCGGGGCGTCGGCAGCGCAATCGTCGGATCCGCGCCCGGCGCCGCCCTCTTCTTCATAACCTACGACACGATAAAACGCACCTTCGCCCAGAGCCAAAGTCTAACTACGACCACCGTACGTTATAACGCAGAAGGGAAACCGTACAAAGAAGATGCGAGGGACAGTGGGACAGAGGCACTCGTGCATATGGCAGCCGCGAGTGCGGGGGAGGTTGCTGCGTGTGCGGTTAGGGTGCCTACGGAAGTAATAAAACAACGCGCCCAAGCATCCCAACACCCCTCCTCCCTCTCGGCACTCACCTTCATCCTCCGGCAACGCCACACCCACGGTCTCGCACACGTCTGGATGGAACTCTACCGGGGGTGGTCCATAACCATAATCCGCGAAGTTCCCTTTACCGTAATCCAATTCCCGCTCTGGGAGGCGCTGAAAAAGTGGCGGATGAGCCGGACAGGGCGGAGCGAAGTAACGGGTCTGGAAGGGGGTTTGCTGGGGAGTGTGGCGGGGGCTGTGGCGGCGGGTGTGACGACGCCGTTGGATGTGCTTAAGACGAGGATGATGCTTGCGAGGGAGAAACAGCCTATGATGCAGATGCTGGGGACGATTATGAGGGAGAGTGGACCGAGGGCTTTCTTCGCGGGGATGGGGCCGAGGGTAGGTTGGATTAGTGTTGGGGGAGCGATTTTCTTGGGGAGTTATCAGTGGGCGAGTAATGCGTTGGGGGGTGTGGTTGAGGAGTGAGGTGTGAGCGGTATGGTTGATCATGGAGCGGTTCTAGAGAAAGGGTGGAGGGGGAAAGAACAATAATGAGAGTATAGGATTACGTTCATGATACTCAGCCGTATGAGGCCGAGGCCACGGACTCATGGAAGAGTCTACTGGCAAGCGGGTATGCTATATACACTATTCAACCCCTCTGGTCTTTATGCAAAGAACAATACCAACCCCTCCCGACCGAGCTGCAACACAGCCAGCCAAACCTGCCGCCTTGCATATCCAAACCTCCCATCCCAAACCACTCCATACCAAACCAAACACAGCCTACGGTCCAAAAACCGCAGCATCCTTAGTACTCCTATCCGCCTCACTGCTCTGCTTCCCCTCACTCGCATTGCTACTCCCAGGCTGTGAGTTCAACCCCACACCGACCTTCAATCCATGCATAGGACCAGGAGGCGCACCAGACTGCGGTCCAGGGTAAGGCGCATGTCTGATTTCCTTTCGGCCATTGGCTTTGTACAGGAGGAGGACGTCGCCGCCGCCACGCCAGATGTGTGCGCGTATACTGGCTAGTGTCATGGTTGGCGGGATTAACTGTTGAAACAAAAATTAGCACAATTCCCTCCACCAATGTTATATAACAAGTAAATGGAAGACTCACCTGATTATTACAATACAACTCCAAATACTCATCCGGCTTAAGAACACCACCACTCTCCGCCGACTTCTCGAGATCCTCCTTGGTGGGCGCGGGTTCAATGCGCTCAGCCACATAACCCAGTATCTTGCGTGCGCGCAACATTCTATTTGCGTTGAGGCGGTTGTTACTGAGAGTCGCGTTAGCGCTGGCGGCGGTTTCGAAGGGGAGGGCAAAGGGAATGTACCCGTCGGATGAGATGGAGGGGAGCGTGTTGTTAAACGGTTCCAGTACGAAGGATACTTTGACGATGTCTTTGGGCGGGAGTTGGTTCTGTGGGAGATCATTAGTAAAGAGGGGGCGTTTTGAATGTATGGGGTGACGAACTCGTAGTAGGACTTCTGCTAGCCACATTGGTGCGGCTTTTTCGATGAGGTCGGCTTGGGTTCCTAGGGTTCCGACTTTGCCCTCGAACAGGTCGGCTACACCACCGGAGTCGGGGCGGTCCTCCTGAATCAGAATGGTGGTCATAGCAGGTGGTTTGAGTACAGGCGTTTCGTTAGGCAGACTAGGTGCAATCTGTGTGTCCAACTTGGTCGCGCCGGCCGCAAGCTGTTCCTCGTAACCCTGCCGTATCCGTTGAAGAGCGCCGAAGAAATTATCTTCGATGGTCTTTTCATCCGTCTTGTTGGAGTGTGCATCGCTGTCCTCGGCCTTTTCGTCAACGGCAGGTTTGGCTGGCTCCGGGGCAGCTGTGCCAGTGCTGAACTTCTTCATGCTAAAGCCCATGTTAAACTTCTTACCAAACATGCCTTTGCCCTTCTTAGCTGGCGTGTCGGCCTCGGTAGGTGATTGGACAGTTTCCTCTTTTGAGTCCGCAGAGCCGTCTTTCGAAGCCTCGGTAGCTTTTCCACTCCCGTTGCCGTTAGCAGCAGAGGCAGAACCGAAGTAGTCACCGCCTTCTTGAGTCGAGCTCCGTTGGGTTTGCGTCTTCTCTAGCTGTGCGCCCTCTTCCTTGGTTGGAGTCAAGGGGTTGGTGGTAGAGTTGCGTCCTGCACTCATAGGTGCTGCCATTGGCGTGGCTAGACCAATAGCCAGACCCGGTGTATGTGGTAGACGCATTCCGTCAGCTCTGATAGTCGAGCCTGAAGCAGGCCCTGAAGTTGCATCTGTCCATCCGTTGATATTCATATTCGGTAGCTCGATGTTTGTTGGTCGACCCGGCTGTGGTTGCTCTTCCTTCTGTTTGAGCAGCTCTGCGCGCAGGACCTCATCGCGCTTGATTTCCTCGTCGATGAGATTGGAGAAAAGGTATCGTAATATCCATTTGCCAAGGTTTATGCGATGGTCTTCCCGGAAGTCAATCTGCTCTTCCAGCTCCAGCTCGTCTGCATATGTCTCGGCATCGAAGCAGTAGTTCTCTTCGAGCATACACGTCAAGGTCCCTATCCTTGTATCGACAGCGCACCAGTGGGCGACGGTGTCCACGGTGTTAACTTCTGGCACGACGTCCTCCATGTGCTTCTTGCCGTATGACTTGATCGGTGCGCATTGCAGTAGATCCCATAGAACCACCTCGCCCGCAGTGTCGAGAGTGAGGACTCTTCGCCGATCGTTGAGCAGATGATGCTTGATGAGACCGTTCTGGCCTTCGATTGTAAAGTCTGGTAGTGCCCGGACAGTCCCCACAGCACTGTGTTCGGGAGCCGCTAGTACTTCGGAGGGTTTGCGCGTGCTGGCTAGAGTTGAGGTGTCGGCATCTTTGGTCGCAAGCGCTTGCGGGAATGGCGCGGTGTTGGACATGCGCAGTAGGGACTTGAGCGGTATCTTGGACGTTTCGTTCTTCGGAGGGCTGCCAGCGGGAGGCGAAGGAATGCGCGATCGCATAGTCGACACGCTGTTCCTATGCCACTTGTAGGATTCTGGAAGCTCGACCTCGGCCGCGGTTTCGACGTCGTTCCACCGGTTGATGCTCGAGCTGGAGGTTGCAGTCCAGATATAGTCGCCAGCTGCGACAACCTTGTTCACACCCTCGTGCTCCTGACACACTGCTAGCGAGAGTCCCTCGTCCATCTCGGCGCAGTTGCGCACATCACTTTTGGCGACTATGCCAGAGCGGTCGGAAGAGTAGAAGACATCGAGTTCGGGCGAGTCGGAGTGTAGAGACCAGACG
>Ga0265798_10012519_pt1 | contig 10226 bp, 8 predicted proteins | sample P3T30metagenome_FD_192430 | JGI IMG/M metagenome (GOLD analysis project Ga0265798, IMG submission 192430) | Plant litter microbial communities from East Loma Ridge, Irvine, California - P3 T30 | ecosystem: Environmental > Terrestrial > Plant litter > Unclassified | place: USA: California...
CCAGCTGCGCTTGGTGGAGGGATCGATGGCGCGGCGCGCCTCCTTCAGCAGGCGCCGCAACTGTGGTTTATCGGGTGCATGGAGCACGCCGTCGTCTGGCAGGAGCCCGGGGGCGCGTGGTATTCTTTGATCGCCGGTCATGGTGTAAATGCAGCGTTGAATGAGAGTTGTGGATGTTTCAATCGAGATTGACAACCGGCTCCCTGCCGGCCGCCATTTTCCTTGCTTGTGCTTCGTGGATGCTGCCTGCCGCAGTCCATGCCGAATCCCCGCTCGATGCGGCGCAGGCGGCCCAGCCGACCATCGCGCCGGTGCCGGCCGGCGCACCCACGGTGCCCGGGGCCACCGCGCCCGATTCCCGCGCCGATGACGACACCTTCCTGCTGCTGCGCGAAGCCGCGCGCCAGAACGATGCGGCCAAGGTCACGGCCCTCGCATCGCGCCTGCCGAACTACGTGCTGGCATCCTATGTCGACTATTATCGTCTGAAACCCCGTCTGCGCGATGCCACGCAGGAAGAGATCCGCGAGCTGCTGCGGCGCCACGAGGGCACGGCCGTCGCCGAACAGCTGCGCACCGAGTGGCTGCTCGATCTTGGCCGGCGCCGCGACTTCGCCGGCTTCGAACGCGAAGCGGGCCAGCTGGCGCGCGGCGACAACCTGCAGATCCGCTGCTACGCTTTATTGGCGCGCGCAGCCCGCGGCGAACAGGTGGCGGTCGAAGCACGGGCGCTGCTGCAAAGTCCTCCGGGCTATGGCGAAGCCTGCGCCGGCCTGATCGCCCAGCTCTACCAGTCACGCCAGTTCAACGAAGACGACCTCTACTGGCAGTTGCGCCTGTCCGGCGAAGCCGACGCCACCGGGCCGGCGCGCCGCATCGCGCTGCTGCTCGGCGCCTCGGACACGCGCGCAGCCCAGGCCGTCGACGTGCCGGCCGTCGCCATGGCGCGCGGCATCGGCAAGACCCGCGCCGAACGCGCGATCTACCTGGTCGCAGTGGGCCGGATGGCGCGTACCAGCCTCAAGCTGGCCGCCGTCGCCCTCGACAAGAATAGCCCGAACCTCACACCCGAGGAACGCGCCACCGGCTGGGCCAGCCTTGCCCACGCCGCCTCGATCGGCCTGTCACCCGACGCGTCCAACTACTGGGGGCGCACCAACGGCATCCGTCTGAGCAACGAGCAGGCGCAGTGGAAGACCCGTATCGCGCTGCGCCGCGGCGACTGGAAAACCGTGCGCGCCACCATCGAGTCCATGCCGCAGAACCTGCGCGCCGACAACGCCTGGGTTTATTGGCTCGCACGCGCCGACAAGGCCGAGGGCAAGGCACAGGAAGCGAACGCGGCCTTCGAACGCATCGCCAGCCAGCACAGTTTCTACGGCCAACTGGCGCTCGAGGAACTCGGCCGCCAGGTCACGGCGCCGCCAGCGCCGAGTCCGCTCACGCCCGAGGAACTGGCCCAGGCCAACAACAACCCGAGCCTGCTGCGCGCCTTGAAGTTCTATTCCTTGCGCCTGCGCGCGGAAGGTAACCGCGAATGGAACTGGGGGCTGCGCGGCTTGTCTGACCGTCAGTTGCTGGCCGCCGGCGAACTCGCACGCCGCAACGAGCTGCTCGATCGCACGGTCGAGACCTCGCTGCGCACCCGCACCGAATTCGACTTCGCGCAGCGTTTCCCGGCGCCGCACTACGACGTCCTGCACCCGACCGCGCAGGGCCTGGGCCTCGATAAAGCCTGGGTCTACGGCCTGATCCGCCAGGAATCGCGCTTCGTCACCGATGCGCGTTCCGGCGTCGGCGCCTCCGGCCTGATGCAGGTGATGCCGGCCACCGGCAAGTGGGTGGCGGCCAAGATTGGGATGGACAATTTCGTGCACGGCATGCTGACCGACCTGCGGACCAATATCACGCTCGGGGCGAATTACATGAACATGGTGCTGGAGAATTTTGACGGCGACGAGATCCTGGCTACGGCCGCCTACAACGCCGGCCCGGGCCGCGCACGCACCTGGCGCGGCCTGCTCGACCAGCCGATGGAAGGGGCGGTCTTCATCGAGTCGATTCCCTTCTCCGAGACCCGCAACTACGTGCGCAATGTGCTGGCCAACGCCACCAACTACGCCGCCGTGTTCGAGAACAAGCCGCAATCGATCAAGACCCGCGTGCGCCCGGTGCAACCGCGCGAGCGCGCCGCCATCCTGCCCTGATCCTTTCATGGGGAACAGACCATGCGCGAGCAAAACGTGGTGGTCATCGGTGGCACAGGCTTCATCGGCTGCCACCTGCTGAACCGCCTGGCGCAGGACGGGTTCAACACCGTGGTGCCGGTGCGCCATTACGAACGCGCCAAGCACCTCACCACCTTGCCCTATCTGGACCTCGACGTCGCCGACGTCCACGACGACGCCACCCTGCGCCGCCTGCTACAAGGCCGCGATGCGGTGATCAACCTGGTCGGCGTGCTGCACGGCGGACAGGGCGATCCGTATGGCCCGATCTTCCGCCGCCTGCACGTCGAGCTGCCGCGCCGCATAGCCCAGGCCTGCGCCGAGATGGGGGTGCCGCGCTACCTGCACATGAGCGCCCTCGGCGCCAGCGCGCAAGGCGAATCGATGTACCAGCGTTCCAAGGCCGACGGCGAGCTGGCCGCACGCAGCCAGCCACAGGTCGCGGCCACCATCTTCCGGCCCTCGGTGGTATTCGGGCCGGGGGACCATTTCCTCACCACCTGTTCGAGCTACTGCCAGGCACGCCGCTCATCACTCGTGATAACCTCGACTCGATGAAGACCGACAATGTGCTGCTCCCCCACGAGGGAAGCTTGACATCGGGCGCGCTGGGAATCAAGCTCACAGCGCTCGAAGCCGCTGCGCCGCATTACCTGGCGCACCAGCGCGGTCTCGACGACTACCGCGAGCACGCGGGCCGCTGACACCTCAACCCTACTGACACCATGCAGACCATCGACCTCGATCCGACCCTGTCTTCCACCCTCGAACAGGCCCGCCAGCCGGGACTGACCCTCGTCATCGGCAACAAGAACGTGTCCTCGTGGTCGATGCGCCCGTGGGTGGCGGCGGTGGCGTTCGGGATCCCGTTCACCGAGGTTCGCGTCCTGCTCGACCAGCCGGACACCTCCGCCAACATCGCGCGCTACTCGCACGCCGGCCGGGTGCCAGTGCTGCTGGCGGGCGAGACGACGATCTGGGACAGCCTCGCCATCATCGAGTACCTGGCCGAACAGTTCCCCGACAAGCACATGTGGCCGCAGGACGTGGCCGCGCGTGCAATGGCGCGCTCGATCGTGGCCGAGATGCACTCGGGCTTTGGCGAGCTGCGCACCCACATGTCGATGAACGTGCGGGCACGCCTGCCGGGCCGCGGCCGCACCCCGGGCGCCCAGGCCGACATCGGCCGCATCTGCGAGATCTGGGAAGACTGCCTGGCGCGCTTCGGCCACCATCACTTCCTGTTCGGCGAGTTCTCGATCGCCGACGCCTTTTATGCGCCGGTGGTATGCCGCTTCAAGACCTACAACGTGGCGCTGGCGCCGGCGCTGCAGGCCTACTGCGACCGCGTGCTGGCCCATCCGGCAGTGGCGCGCTGGGTCGAGGAAGCGATGCGCGAGACCGAGACGACCCCGCTGCACGACAACGACCTGCCGCAGGAATAGGGATGCGCAGCTACGTCGTCGGCGGCGCCGTGCGCGACGCCCTGCTGGGACGCCCGGTATCGGACCGGGACCACGTGGTGGTCGGCGCCACCCCCGAGCAGATGCTGGCGCAGGGTTTCCGGCCGGTCGGCAAGGATTTCCCGGTCTTCCTGCATCCGCACACGCACGAGGAATACGCCCTGGCCCGCACTGAGCGCAAGACCGCGCCCGGCTACCACGGCTTCGTGTTCCACACCTCGCCCGAGGTCACGCTGGAAGAAGACCTGGTGCGGCGCGACCTCACCGTCAATGCCATGGCGCGTGGCGAGGATGGCGGCATCGTCGACCCCTACGGCGGCCGGCAGGACCTGCACGACCGCATTTTCCGCCACGTCTCGGAAGCGTTCGCCGAAGACCCTGTGCGCATCCTGCGCGTGGCGCGCTTCGCCGCAAGGTTTCCGGACTTCCAGGTGCATGACTCCACCAATGCGCTGATGCGCGACATGGTTGCCAGCGGCGAGGTGGATGCGCTGGTGCCGGAACGGGTGTGGCAGGAACTGGCGCGCGGTTTGATGGAGGAACGTCCCTCGCGCATGTTCGCGGTGCTGGACGATTGCGGGGCGCTGGGTCGCATCTTGCCGGAGGTCGATGCCGATGCGGGCCTGATGGGGCTGGTCGATGGGGCCGCGGGGCAGGGCGCGCCGCTCGAGGTGCGGTTTGCGGTGCTGCTGCACGCACTGGACCAGGCACGCGTGCTGGAGGTGAGCAAGCGCCTGAAGGCGCCGAATGAATGCCGCGATCTGGCGCAGATGACGGCGCGTGAACTCGGCGTCCTTCAACGTGCCGGTGAACTCGATGCCGAAGCGATCGTCACCCTGTTCGAGCGCTCGGATGCATTCCGCAAGCCCGAGCGGTTCGGCCAGATGCTGCAGGCGGCCGCCTTCATCACCGGCGCACCGGACGCGCGCCTGCCGCAGGCCCTGGCTGCGGCGCGCGCCGTCAACGCTGGCGAAGTCGCGGCCAGGTGCGCGGATGACAAAGCACGTATCCCGCACGCGGTCCATGCGGCTCGTGTGATGGCCGTCGCTCAACCCGTGCGTGAATAAGCCGCGGCGTATTCGTTCATACCGGAGTTGAACGCGCGTTCGGCGGAGCCGAACACCCTACGGTGCACGACTTTTGCTATGCTTCCCCGAAACAATAAATGTAACGGAGAAGAATGATGGTTGCCGCACCGGCGCAGCAAGTAACGCATTGGACACCCCGCCGCCGCCTGCAATATGCCGGCGTCGCCGTGCTGGTGCTGGCCTTGCTGCTCGCCTTCCTGTTCGTCCGCTCGGAAGCGGCCGACCCCGAGATCCGCAACGACGTCATGCTCGGCGTGCGCGAGCTGGAAAAGCTCGACGCCGAGTGGGACGCCAACATCCTGCGCGCCCACATCGGCCGCGCTCCGGCGACCCCGCAGCTGACCACCCAATTGCCGCGCATGCGCGCCCTGGTCGTGCGCCTCGGCGAAGCGGTGCCCGATAAGGCAAACCCGGCGCTGCGCAGCGCCTATGCCCAGCTGAGCGATGCCATGCAGCGCAAGGAGTTGATTGCCGTCCAGTTCGCGCGCCACAATCCGCCGATGCGCGAAGCCCTCACCTTCCTGCCGCCGGCCGTGGCCGACCTCAAGACCGAACTCGGCGGCATCGAGGGCGCGCTGGCGCCGGCCAGGTTGGTGGTGCGGCTGGACGCCTCGCTCAATGCCTTGCTGACCGAAATCCTGCGCTACAACGTGATCCCCTCCCAACCGTTGGCGGCGCGCATCGACGAGGTGCTGGGCGACATCGCGGCCCAGCAGATCGCCTTTTCGCCGGCCGTGGTCGAGAAGATGGACGCCATCATCAAGGCGTCGCGCGTGATCCTGGAAAAGCGCCCACTGGAAAACCGCCTGGAAGCGCAGATCTCCGCCACCGCCACCGGCGCCGCCCTCGATCGCCTCGGGCGCGAGTTCGACCGCTCTTTTGATGCCGCGCTGGCGGTGCGGGAACGCTACCGCGGCTACCTGTTCGCCTATTCAGCCTTCCTGCTGGTGCTGCTGGCCTATGCCGGCGTGCGGCTGCGGCGCAGCTACCGCATCATCGGCGAGGTCAACCATCGGCTGCAGGCCGCCAACGAAAACCTCGAGCACCGCGTCGCCGAGCGCACCGCCGAGCTGGAATCGCAATCGAAGCAGCTGGAACGCCTGGCCCAGCACGACAGCCTTACCGGCCTGATCAACTACCGCCAGCTGACCCGCCTGCTGGAACGCGCATTGGCCCGCGCCGACCGCCGCGACACCGTGGTCGTCATCATGTTCATCGACCTCGACGGCTTCAAGGCGGTCAACGACACCTACGGCCACGCCACCGGCGACCTGGTGCTGCAGATGGTCGCGCGCCGGGTGCAGGACAAACTGCGCGCCGAGGACGCCCTGGCGCGGCTGGGCGGCGACGAGTTCGTCATCATGCTGGAAGAGGTCGCTTCACGCGAAGGCGCGCTGCGGGTGGCGCAGATCGCGCTGGACGAGATCAAGTCGGTCACCGAGGCCGACGGCAATCCGATCTCGATCTCGGCCAGCATCGGCATTTCCAGCGCGCGCGGCCACGCCGGCGCGGCGCGCGGCTCGGCGGCCTTGCTGGCGGAAGCCGACAAGGCCATGTACGAGGCCAAGAATTCGGGCAAGGGCGTGTTCGTGGTCAGCCCCGATGCGCAGTGGGTGGTTCCGGGAGACGGCGGCAAGGCAGGGTAGAATCCGCTAGAATCCCGGTATTGCTGCACCGCACAAAAGGAAGCACATCATGCTGGACAATCCGCTGGGACGCTGGATACGCGGCCTGGGTGGCAAACGCGGCGACAAGCCGGGCCGCCCGACCGTGCTCGTCAAGGAACTCGGCGAGCGCGACCGCCGCCGCATCCTGCGCCACTTCCTCGCACTGGACAGCAGCGACCGCCTGCTGCGCTTCGGCAGCATGATTCCGGACGAGCAGATCACCGCCTATGTGAACAAGCTCGACTTCAAGCGCGACATCGTATTTGGCGTGGTGAATAGCGTGTTCCAACTGGTTGGCGTTGGCCACCTGGCGTTCGCGCCGGCCGACGGGGCCAAGCCGACGCGCAAGGCGCGGGTGGCCGAGTTCGGGGTGTCGGTGTCGAAGTCCGCCCGCGGCCAGGGCGTCGGCTCGCGCCTGTTCCAGCGCGCGGCGATCAATTGCCGCAATGCGGACGTCGACACCCTCTACATGCAGTGCCTGACCTCGAACCAGACCATGATGCATATCGCGCGCAAGGCGGGGATGGAGATCAAACGCGAGTACGGCGAGGCCGATGCCTACCTGCAGCTGCCGCCGCCGAATGCGGCGAGCGTGATGGCGGAGGCGATCGAGGAGCAGTGGGCCGTGATCGATTACACCGTGAAGGCGAATGCGCGTGCCGCCGTGAAGTGGTTGACGCCGAAGAAGTAAGCTTCGAATAGTCCGCGCACTCACCAACGTCGTTCCGGCGAAGGCCGGAACCCAAGTTCGTTGCGTGCTACGGTCGTATGCGTACACCCGGGTGTGTGCGCGAAATTGGATCCCGGCCTTCGCCGGGAGTCATGGGCGCCAGTGGCGCGCATGACGGTTTCAAGGTCAACAATTGAAGAGCGTCAGCGGTCCGATCCGCTTATCCGGCGACCGGAAGCGCGGTAGTTTCTTTAATCCTTTGCAACGCAAAACTCGACTTCACATCCAGCACCGCCGGATGCTTCAACAGCGTCCCCATCATGAACCGCGAGAAGTGGTCCATATCCTCCACATGCACCCTTAGCAGGAAATCCATCTCCCCCGTCATCGCATAGCAGGCCACCACCTCCGGCCAGGTCCCGACCGACACCGCGAAGTCATTCCGTGGCGAGGTCGCCGGCAAGCCCGGCGTCCCACGCGCGCCGCCCGCCACTTCGCTGTGCTTTTCCAGGCGTACGTTGACGTAAGCCAGCAGCCCCAATCCAATCTTGTCCGGATCCACCAGCGCCACATACTGGCGGATCACGCCGGCTTCTTCCAGGCGCTTGATGCGGCGCAGGCAAGGGGAGGGGGACAGGTTGACGCGCTCGGCCACATCCTGGTTCGACAGCCGGCCATCCGTCTGTAGCACTGCCAGGATCTTGCGGTCGGTCTTGTCGAGCTCTATTTTTGACATGGTTTCCTCGTGTGATTCGCAAACACAGCAATTTTATTGCGCAAAGCCTCTGGCGGGGGGAATTGTTTGGAATTTAATGCTGGACTACCAGACCTATACTGTGCCCCATACGGGAGCAGGCTGGACAAACCAGCCGTGCGCGCACGAGCAGGCCAGCAAGAGCCGACGGCGCCGAGTTCCGCAGCCCCAGCGAACACCACGGAGACAACCGCATGAACGCCCCCCTCGAGCGCGCCAATCTGGCGCTGCCCCAGCACGACATTACCCTCGACGACAAGTGGACGCTCGAGCGCGGCCGCGCGTTCATGACCGGCACGCAAGCCCTGGTCCGCCTGCCGATGCTCCAGCGCGAGCGCGATGTGAAAGCCGGCCTGAACACCGCCGGCTACATCACCGGCTACCGCGGCTCGCCCGTCACCGCGGTCGACCAGACCGCGATGAAGGCGAAGAAGCACCTCGACGCCCACCACGTGAAGTTCCACCCGGGCATGAACGAAGACCTGGCGGCGACCGCGGTATGGGGCACCCAGCAGACCAACCTGTACAAAGACGCCAAGTACGACGGCGTGTTCGCCATGTGGTACGGCAAGGGCCCGGGCGTGGACCGCTGCGGCGACGTGTTCAAGCACGGCAACAACGCCGGCTCGGCGAAGCACGGCGGCGTGCTGGTGCTGGCCGGCGACGACCATGCGGCCAAATCCTCGTCGACCGCGCACCAGTCCGACCACATCCTGACCCACTGCGGCATCCCGGTCCTGTACCCCTCGTCGGTGCAGGAATACCTGGACTTCGGCCTGCACGCCTGGGCCATGAGCCGCTACACCGGCCTGTGGGTATCGATGAAATGCGTGACCGACATCATCGAATCCGGCGCCGTGGTCGATCTCGACCCGGACCGCGTGCAGATCGCGCTGCCGACCGACTTCGAAGTGCCCGCTGGCGGCCTCAACATCCGCTGGCCGGACGCCGTGCTGGACCAGGAAGTCCGCATGAGCAACTTCAAGTGGTACGCGGCCCTGGCCTATGCGCGCGCGAATAAACTGAACCGCATCATCTGGGACAGCCAGAAGCCGAAGATCGGCATCATCACCGCCGGCAAGAGCTATGTCGACACCCGCCAGGCCCTGGCGGACCTCGGTATCGACGAGCAAGCGGCCTCCGACATCGGCCTGCGCCTGTACAAGGTCGGCATGACCTGGCCGCTCGAGTCCGAAGGCGTGCACGAATTCGCGCGCGGCCTGGACGAGATCCTGGTGGTCGAAGAAAAGCGCCAGGTGATGGAATACGCACTGAAGGAAGCGCTGTACAACCTGCCGGACAGCGAGCGTCCGCGCGTGGTCGGCAAGTTCGACGATACCGGCGAGTGGAGCAACAAGGACCGCATGGGCCACGGCGACTGGCTGCTGCCGGCCACCTATGAATTGAACCCGGCCCAGATCGCGCGCGCCATTGCGTCACGCATTTCGCACTACTGCGCCGGCCATCCGGTCGAGCAGCGCGTGAAACAGCGCATCGCCTACCTGGAAGCCAAGGAACTGGTGCTGAAGAACATTCCGGCGAAAGCCAATCCGGAAACCGACCGCATCCCCTTCTTCTGCTCCGGCTGCCCGCACAATAGCTCGACCAAGGTGCCGGAAGGCTCGCGCGCCATGGCCGGCATTGGCTGCCACTACATGGTGCTGTGGATGGACCGCGAGACCTCGACCTTCACCCATATGGGCGCCGAGGGCACGACCTGGATCGGCCAGTCCCCGTTCACCGACGAGAAGCACGTATTCGTCAACCTGGGCGACGGCACCTACTTCCACTCGGGCATCCTGGCGATCCGCGCGGCGGTGGCGGCCAAGGTCAACATCACCTACAAGATCCTGTACAACGACGCGGTCGCCATGACCGGCGGCCAGAACGTGGACGGTCCGCTCGACCCGGGCATGATCACGCGCCAGATCGCCGCCGAAGGCGTGCGCCCGATCATCGTCGTCACCGACGAACCTGAAAAATATCCGGACGATTACAACTGGGCGGAGGGCGTCACCGTGCGCCACCGTTCCGAGCTGATGGACGTGCAGAAGGAATTGCGCGAGATGCCGGGCGTCAGCGCCGTGATCTACGACCAGACCTGCGCGTCCGAGAAGCGTCGTCGCCGCAAGAAAGGCGAGTTCCCCGACCCGGCCAAGCGCGCCGTGATCAACGAAGCCGTCTGCGAAGGCTGCGGCGATTGCTCGGTGCAGTCGAACTGCCTGTCGATCGAGCCGCTGGAAACGGAACTGGGCCGCAAGCGCCAGATCAACCAGTCGTCCTGCAACAAGGACTTTTCCTGCGTCTCCGGCTTCTGCCCGAGCTTCGTCACCGTCGAAGGCGGTGGCCTCAAAAA
>Ga0265798_10012523_pt1 | contig 10224 bp, 11 predicted proteins | sample P3T30metagenome_FD_192430 | JGI IMG/M metagenome (GOLD analysis project Ga0265798, IMG submission 192430) | Plant litter microbial communities from East Loma Ridge, Irvine, California - P3 T30 | ecosystem: Environmental > Terrestrial > Plant litter > Unclassified | place: USA: California...
GAAGGAAATCACTCACGATTTCTTGTACGAGAACTACCGTACCGAGAAGCTTAGTAAGAGCGTGAATGACACAACCTCGGGAGGTGACAACTCGGAGTCGCTCGACCCGCAATCGCTCGCATCTCAGTCTGTCCGCCTGAAGGAGGAGCAACTGCGCCGCGAAGAGGAGAAGCTGCGCGAAATTGAGATCAAGGTGCAGCGCGAGATTGAGCAGAAGCGCCAGGAGCTCCTGGCACGCGAGAGCCAGCTCAAAGAGCTCGAGAGCAGAATGACACGCGAGCCTTCGACGATGATGGACGACGACCATGAGACTCAGGCAGGCGCTTAAGCGGCTTGGCGATTCAGCTGAGCCCGCCCTCTCTGCATGTTACTGCATTGTCGTTGCTACTTTGCTGACCTGCCCTTCCGTCCAGGCGAGCAAAAGCGACGTGACAAAAGCCACGAGCAATGCATCAAAAGCGAGCCGCGACTCCGGCACTACCGACGTCGCAAGCAGTTTGGAGGTGTACCATGTGGTGGAAGCCAGGCACGGCAGGGTCCTGTCAGGTCAAATCGTTGTACCCGCCTGAGCGGCACTCCTTTACCTTAGCTTTTCCTTTCTTGTTGTTCTTTGAGGTATCTCTTGGTTTGGCCGAGCGTGGTGCAATATGACTCTCCACGGAGGGGAGTGGATTGGAGCGTCATACCCAGATCTGTGTTGTGTAATGCATGTAACCCTAGTCAGTAGTTGAGTTGAGCTGACGGGAAATAATACTTCATCCTTCTTCGTAACCTCCACATCTCCGCAACAAGTATGCTTGGTTGCAATCTTGGTTCTCGGTTTGATCCTTGCTTGTATTCCTTGGCTAGGAGACGGTCAAGACGGACGATTAAAAGGCCGACTGGGCTCTTCTTCCGCATACCCGCCTATCTCCGATGCCTCGGCGACTGATGACTTCACTCACGTTTTGTTGATGTTTGCGCTGGCGTTGCTACTGAACTTCAATTAGCTTTTGCTACACTTTATCACAATTGACGTATACGGGGCACAGCGGCTGCGCAAACGAGTCTAGTCAATTCACAAGATCTGGTCAAATTACAGCTACTTGTCACCCAGTCAAGCTCCACAACCATGTCCAAACTCTCCGAATCCCTCAAGACTCTCATCAATGTCGCGCACGTCAGGCCTCACACGACACCAGCGCCAAAGAACATAACCTCAGTCTACGAGAAGATCGCCAATGATGCAAAGGCAAAGCAAGTCGGCCTGCCTGCATGGCTGTGCGCCTCGGTAAGACTCTCTCTACCACGCCACCCAACACAAGAACATTCAGCTAACATGCAACCCACCAAGACAGCAGCAACAATGACCCTCAACTCCCCCGAATCTCTCCTCCAACTCTACGCCCTAGCCAGCGCCTCGAAACCAACAACCTCCAACCCCTCCGACCACCCCATCTACACCGCCGAACTCATGCGCGAAGTCGGCCTCAAATGCATCGGCTTCAACGGCGTGCCGCGCACCATCAACTGCCTGAATGCCTTCCGCGACGGCCTGCCCACCGACATCCAATCCGCCCTCGCCGAGCGCAAGCCCCGCCGCATGCTGGGCCGCGAGAACGTCGACGACGTCCTGGACCGCGGCCACGGCTTGTGGAACTCCATCTACGCGCCCTTCAGCACCAAACTCATCAAGAAATTGGCTTCCAGCCATCCGGATCTGCCCGTGCACATTGTCGAGTCTGAGTACGGAGCGCTGTTCTCGGACCCTGCGCAGAGCGCGCCGCTCGGTGCGAATGTAGGCCGTGTGTTGACGAGTGTGGTGGCGGTGGCGTGTTTGCGCGCTCAGACGGGTGTGGGTCCTCAAGTGCTCAGCCATGTCTTTGGTTTGAGGAAGGCGGTTGAAGGTGAGACCGTGGAGGAGGATGTTGAGGGTGGGAAGTGGTTGGCCAGCGACGAGGGGAGCGAGTGGTTGCTGAAGAAGGTTGATGAGGTTGTTGGTGCGATTGGAGGTGGGTTTGCGGGCGGTTATGGAGAGCTGAAGGCTAAGTTGTGAGGAGTGTGCATACGGTATACAAGGGCTCCGTCAGTCGCGGAGCGTGTGTTTCAATTAAGCGTACATATGGAGTTACAAGAGTTGTTTGAATAATTTTGAACGTGAGCTTCCACCACCAAAACCATTCACATTAGTTCTACAGCCAAGTGTATCACTTCAGCATGCGAAATTGGCACAGTGGCGTGAAACCGGTTCCACCTCCAGCATAATGAGACCAAGTACAAAAAAGAACATGTTTAATTCGAAATTCTGGCTATGTGTACTCAGAATAACACTATGCTAAGATCGAGAAGCACAGGTATAGATCCCTCCACCCCAATCACATGCAGTTTATACATCAAGCAGCATACAAACGACCATCACAAGACAACCATGGGAATTACTCCATGGCGCCCAAGTCCTCAGCAACGTTGAACTTGGCGTCGGTCTTCTCCTTGATCTCATCGACAGTAACGCCGGGTGCCAGCTCAGTCAGAGTCAGCTCGCCCTTGGTGCGGTCGACCTGGAAGACACAGAGGTCGGTGATGATGGTGCTGACACAGCGCGCGCCGGTCAGCGGCAGGGTGCAGTTCTGCACGATCTTGCTCACGCCGTACTTGTCAACGTGGTCGGTGGTGACAACGATCTTGGTCGCGTCGGGGTTGGAGACGAGGTCCATGGCGCCGCCCATGCCCTTGAAGACCTGGAAGGAGTGTTAGCAGTTGTTTGTGAGAGACTGGGCTCATGCGTTGAGTTCAGCTTACCTTGCCAGGGATCATATAGTTGGCCAGGTCACCGTTGGCGCCGACTTGTAGGGCACCGAGAATTGAAACATCAACGTGACCACCGCGGATCATAGCGAAGCTCTCGGAGCTGTCGAAGACGCTGGCGCCCTTGACGAGAGTCACGGTCTCCTTGCCGGCGTTGATGATGTCGCCATCGAGTTCGGCCTCAGTCGGGTAGGCACCCATACCAAGAATACCGTTCTCGCTCTGGATCCAGACCTTGCGGTCTTCAGGAAGGTAAGATGGGGCAAGAGTGGGCATGCCGACACCCAGGTTCACGTAGAAGCCTTCGTGAAGCTCCTTGGCAGCACGCTTGGCGATGCGGTCACGGCGAGCAGCGCCGGGAGACTTGTCGCTGGAGGACTCGGTGCTTGCTTCCTTGCGGAGGTTCTTGGATTCGATGATCTTGTCGTCAGTGGCCTTGACAATGCGGTCGACGTAGATACCAGGAAGATGAATGTCGTCGGGTCCGATGGTGCCAGAGGGAACGATGTTCTCAGCCTCGACGATGGTGACTTTGGCGGCCTTGGCCATCATCGGAGCAAAGTTCTTGGTCGTGTAGCGGAAGCGAACGTTGCCGTCCTCGTCAACAGTGTGAGCGCGGAGGATAGCAACATCGCCCTTGATGGCGCGCTCCATGTTGTAGACGCGGCCGTCGAAGATGCGGGTTTCTCTGGGTTCAGCAGCTTCAATGACTACGCCCTTGTTAAGCTTGATGGGGATTTGACCGCTCTGGATGAAGGTGTTGACGCCAGTAGGAGTGTAGAAAGCCGGGATGCCAGCGCCACCGCAGCGGAGCTTTTCAGCGATGGTGCCTTGAGGTGTGAGTTCGATGCCGATTTTGCCGTTGAGATACATGCTTTCGAGAGTCTTGTTGCCGCCGAGGAAACTGCAGATTGCACGGCTGATCTGGCCGGATTCGATCAAAGGTGAGAGACCGCCACCAATGGATGTGCCGGCGTTGTTCGAGACTGCCGTAAGAGAGTGAAGGCCCTCCTTTCCCCTACGTGCCATGGCTCCGATGAGAGTCTCTGCGGTACCGCAAAGTCCGAAACCAGCAGAGAGGACCGTAGAGCCCGATTTGATGTCTGCAACGGCCTCATCGGCGGAGTCGAAGACTTTTGATCCGCCACGCTTCTTTGTGGGTGCACCGCCAGGGGCTTCACGGAAGAAAATTGAGCTGGATTGGAATCCTCGCTTTTGACAGACATGGTCCTTCACCCGCCACGCTGCGCGAGGTGCCACGCGGACCTGAACTTGGACACCATTGCTCAGAGCAGAGCTAAAAGAGCGTGCGAACTCCATGCTGTCGAATCGGTGTTCAACCAGGTCAACTCTGGGGTAGGAGTGAGGTCTGGAGATCTGGGGGAACGAGAGAAACTGTATAATAGTACCTGAGCTCGGCCACTGCCTGTTGATATCATTCCCGGATCGGAACCCACGGCCGGCAAGGATACTGTGGGTACGGCTAAGGTGGCTCGAGGCGGGGACGTCGGGGGACTTGGGCTCGGCATTTCTCGACTGTCTTTCCGTGAAGATGGAAACTTCACTTGCACGCGTGTTTACGCTTGGGGCCTTGGTCGCCGTTTCCCTCCAAGCTATGTTAAGCTCGGTCTTGGAGACACGTGCTCTATCTCTTCCCAGCCAATAATCTCTAGTCCAAAGAGAATATCGTCGAATGCGAAGGAGTTGACGCTTGGAAGCCAAGCAGATGGCGCTGCGGACCTGCGGACTTGAGCGGGCGGAGGAAGGTGGACATTTGTTCATCCGCTTTTGTCCGTGCTGAAACAACAGTCGTACTGTCCAAGACATCATGTTGTCGGTATGATATTTGTCCAAATGCTGAAGTACTGACACGCGAGAGAGCCGCACTTTCCGATGTACACAGGTCATCTGCGCTTGCGCGTCGATTGCCGTGTACGGAATCTGATCAGATGTACATACAAGTAGGTCAGAGTCCTGATATCGCGAAAGGCGTACAGTAAGCATGCGAGTATACCACCACCCACATCTTCCGATATTGATACTTCTTCACTGATGCTCAATTTCAACCTCTTCACACATGCTGTATAGATTGAATTGAAGGACTTTGATGTTGAAAATGTCTTGGCGGCTGCCTGTTGTCGTGCCTTCCACTTCACGGAAATATGATCTCACCACAACGAGCGACTAGGTACAGGTTCCCACTGTTCGACCTGACTTTCTCGCCCTCACACCACAACACCGCCGGACCAGCACATCCCGAGGCACCACCAAACGAACGCAAACCATGGGCACCAACAAGAAAATCAAGCGGCTCGCTGCCTTGGATGCAACTCCCGTCCTCACCGGCAAGCGCAAGCGCACCACTGTCTCTTATGTCGAGGTTGAGGATGACTCCGATCATATGAGCGACGGTGAAGATCCGAAGCTCGTAGAGGAGATCACAAGGATGAACAGCGAGGAAGACGAAGACTTCAGCGTCTGTCGCAAGGTATGCCGCCCACTTGAACTTCCAAATCGCTTGCATCACTGACTTATCCTATAGAAAACCACGAAGGCGCCGCCCACGAAGAAGGCCAAGAAGGCGCCCAAGCCGAAGAAGCAGAAGTTCTTCCGCTTCCTAGATTTGCCACCAGAGCTGCGCGATATCATCTATGAGATTGCTCTAGTCGATCCCAACAACCTGCACGTCACGGCCACCACCAGAGGCCTACGCCAGATGCCTTACCGCTACCGTTACAGCAAGTTGAAGCTCATTCCCGCCATGCTCGCTGTCAACAAACAGATCAACGCAGAAGCGATCAATTACCTTTACGGCCATAAGTTTTTCTTCACTTGTTCTGTCGCGCTCATGGGGTTCCTATTCATGATTGGCCACCGCAATCAACTGCGCCTCAATGACATCAGGATTGAGAGCTGGGGCACGAGTCGACCCGGTGCGAAAAGGGTTGCAAACCACAGCGCCCTGACCATGCTCGCTGGCGCTACCAATCTCAAGTCGCTGGAGATTGGCGGCATGCGAGACCGTCGTGGCCCGACTGAGAAGGCAAAATTGTTCTTCAAAGACGCCCACCTCTTCCTTCAAGCGTTTGGAATCGCCAACGGCGCCAAAGGTGCCGCAGTCGATATCATCAAGCTGGATCTGGCCAATTTTCCAGCGCCATATGGAACCAAGGTCCCTGACTCTGTCAAGGAAAAGGACAATGAAATTTTCCAGCTACGACTTCGCGAATTTGCGAACTCGTTCTAGGTTCGGATCAATTCATAGCAGTCAAGACATGAGTTCGTTGCGTGAAAGCGGACATTGGACAGTGAAAAGGGAAGACGACGAAGCACTGTGATCAGAACTGCGCGAACTACATCAAGACTACACACTCCAGGTTGGCACATGGATGCACCTCAGTCAGTGTTTACGAGAGCGCGGTCCTTCTTTGGCGAGTCCAACTAGCATACAATAGTGCCTTCGATGAGGCCAAAATACACAATACGCCTCGCCACAACCGCCCGTAGCCCAAGCTACTCCTTCAACTCCCTGTTCGCCCTCTTCTCCTTTGCCGCAGTCTTCTCAGCAGTCCTGTCACCCGATTTCTCGGTCAGGCTATACGCCTCTCGGCGCTCATCATGGCTCGCCTTTTGTGCCGCTTTCTTCGCTTTGGCCTTCTCCTTCGCAGCAGAAACTTTCTCCTTGACAGCTTTGATGGGAGCCTTGGCAGCTTTCTTCTCGACACCCTTGGGCGCGGCTTCACGGGTAGTCTTTTTGGAGCCGCCGGTGCGAGCTGCTCCTGCTCCTCGACCTCCTCCAGCACCACCTACACCACCTGCTGCGGGCATGATTATCGAGATCGGAGTAGGTTTGTTTTGTTAGGTGGGTCGTTGCGTTGGTTGCGTGCCTGATGATGATTTTGTTTTTGGCTGCAGAATGGGAATGTGTTCTATCGAGGGTTATGCTTGCTTGCCTGAAAGTTCAATGTCTCTTTTCTCTTTTCTCTGTTCTTTGTCCATTGATGCGCACAAGTCGTCGCCGCATCCGGCAAAATGTGGCATTAAGCAGTGAGCTTGTAGCAACAAAGAACCGCGACTGCTTCAACTCTGGTCTCCTGATGTTTTACAAGCTGGTAGCAGCAAGCCCGGGACATCTCTTGTACTGGTACGAATTCCTGCATGTCATATGTTCCGCGGTTTTAACGTGATGTGATGTTTCTCGACGTTCGACTTCCGCCATCAGCGCTTCTTGTGTGATGGGTTTTCTTTTACAACCGGGTATCATCGACAACGAAACCATTCCCCCGCACCGCGGCATCTTATGACCAGGGACGTCGATGTGGGTTTGACAATGTCGTGATCGAGCTGGATAAACACTCACCCGGTCAATCAAACGCGGAACACGATCGCGCTTGCCTCGCCTCTTAGTGATGTGATATTGACCGAAAGAAGTAGAAATGACCATATGAGCACAGCTTTGAGCAATGACGAACAATACTTCGATCCGTTCAGTATTGCGAGTGATCAAGCCGAATGTTGAGAGTTATACCTACAAAATTGATCTCTTAGGTTCCCAGCAGAGCCATGGCACGTGCGCGTGGCCCGGCCCACATCTCAAAGTTCCGTCACGTCCTCGCGCGCGTCAAAGACGCGATTCAATTTACGACCTCCATCTTTCTCCCAGACAACCAGACCTGACCTTGCAAGTCAGTCCGACCACGAGCGTCCTGCTCCCGCATGTCGACTCTCTAGTCAATCGTACTGTCTAGTCGATTCAACATGGCCGAATTACCTTTCACATCTTCCCAGGGAAGCCATCCCGATGCTCAACTCGTCGACCACGACATCCTCCCATCATCGCCTCTCAAGTCTCGCAGCGATGTGACAGCATCCCTCCGCTCCAGCTCTCTGAAGCCCAAGAAACCACCTACGGTCACGCCTAAACGATTCACGAAGTTCTTCGCCCCACGCAGCAATACGTTGTCAGGTCGAGGTGGCCAGCAGAGCAAGGCGGGCAGGCAGCTTAGGGACATCACACAGAATGGGAACAACCGAAGGAGGACGACGCTAGGTGTTGGCCTCGGTGGAGACGGTGAGGACTTGTTTTCTTCAAGGCCGATCAAGAGGAGGAAGCAGTCGTTCGACATGCCTAGCTCGCCGCCCCAATCCTCGCCTTTGCGCAAGGTCGAGCCATTGAACGACCGGATCGAAGTCGACGACGAAGACGATATCTCGATAGTTGACATGGACGACGATCTACCGGACATCAACATCATGGATTACATACCTCAGCCTTTTCCAAAACCGATACAACGACTTCGCCACACTGGAAGGACCCACCGCATCATGCAACGCAGCTTTGGCGGATACGAAAGTACATCTCGCGGCTTCCGAGGCCCCGAGCACTGTGTCGATTGGCGGTCAGAGACAAGCGACTTTGCAAGTCTTCCCACAGACTGCTTCTCATTCAGAGGAAAAGCGCTGCCCTTCTGCTCGGCGAGCTGTAATACCAACCCTCTTGTAGCCTTTGCCGATGAGGAGGGAAACATTCGCTTAGTGGACAGCTCCGCCGGCGCCGACTTCAGCAAAACTCATGTCCGCTTCAGACCTCACAAAAATGCAATCATGGACGTTGCCTTCAGCTCGGATGATCACATGCTTGTGACAGCTTCTGGTGACCAGACAGCTCGCGTTACAGACATGCAGACTCAGAGGACCATGTACATCCTGAGCGGGCACAAGGGGAGTGTGAAGCAGGTCCGCTTCCACCCAAATGACGAAAGAATGGTCACGACCAGTTCCCGTGATGGTAGTGTGCAGATCTGGGACTTGCGGTCCTCGACCAAAACCGCGTCCCAGATTCTGTATCCAGCCAACGGAAGCAAGCCGGATATCCAGACGCTCTATTCCAAAACAAGCATGGACATTGGTCGTGCTCACCGCACGACACTCGGGAGGGCAAACTTTGCTCCGGGCGATCTCGCCGGTACCTCCATCACAGCATTCCAACATCTCGCCAACGACCGCAGCCATCTGCTTGCGACCGCTAGTGAGGCCAATTCGAGCATTAAGCTGTGGGACTTGCGTAACGCTGGACGTCGTGGACTGCCCGTACCCGTCTCGAGCACACCAGCTCCGGAACATCACGGCCGCAACTACGCCATCAGCGCCCTTGCACTCTCGGGAGACGGCTCACGCCTCTATTCCGTTTGTCGAGATTCTGTCGTATACGCCTATTCCGCTAATCACTTCGCGCTGGGCTGCGCGCCCGAAATGGCACCATCATACCCTGGTCGACGGCCGACGAAGGAAGGGCGTACGGGTCTTGGACCACTGTACGGCTACAAACACCATGCCATGCGCGCCGCCAGCTTCTATGTTCGGGCTTCGATCCGTAAAGCCCAAGGTGACAAGACCGAAATGCTTGCCATTGGAAGTACCGACAATTCCCCGGTTCTCATACCCACAGACGAACGCTACCTTCCTTACCGCAACAACCGCCCTCTACCGGAGAGCGACGACAACCACGGTGATATGTCTGAAGACGAAGACGAGCTTCCATCCCTGTCTTCGAGCCGTGCCACATCAATGGCTCCACCACCCATAAAGCGTGGTCCACCAATCTACGAGGCCTTCGGCACAGCTCTCATCCGTGGCCACAACAAAGAAGTCACATCTCTTTCCTTCACATCAGAGGGAAATCTTGTTACTATCAGCGACGACTTCAGCGCTCGTTGCTGGCGAGAAGATCGTGAGAGTGCTAGGCACCTGCGCATGGTCGGTGAAAGCGGTGGCAAGCGATGGGCTTGCGGCTGGGCAGATGTCCCCGAAAAATGGGACGAGAGCGATGACGAATAATTGTGTTCGAGTTTCCTCCTTTTGAGCGGACTCACGTAAGGTCTTGACCTGACCTGGAAAGTAGTGCTACAGCCATCGATTAGGATACCGGGTTGGATAGACGCGGAGCATCGCATTCACAGCATTACCAACGACTTAGATAGCATCAATGATACCCCTGTTTTTCCCCGGCAAGCATACTCTCAACCTTCACTGACAATATACACATACAAACGTAAATCTCAAGGAACGTCCCTCCTTGGCGCGAACGCCGGCAACCCATCATCAGGCCGAGCCTGCACCTGTCCCCCAATAGCATCCAACGACCCGTTCACCCAGGTCTTCAACTTGCTCCAGAACGTAGGCGATTTGCGGCCCTTCGCGATGAAAATCTGCCGCTCCTTGCGACCTTCGGGAAAATCGAAGACAGCGGGTTCTGGCAAGACGTCGAAATCAAAATCCTCGCCTAGACCCGCAGAGTCGAAAATCCGTTTGATGCCCGCGGACGTGAAGCCGTTGTGTTTGATGGTGTGCTGGGCGCTGCGGATGGGTTGCTGGCTTTCGTGGTGGTGGTGCTCGCTTCCGCGTCCTTGGTCATGATCCGCAGCAGCAGCATGTGGATTG
>Ga0265798_10012524_pt1 | contig 10223 bp, 9 predicted proteins | sample P3T30metagenome_FD_192430 | JGI IMG/M metagenome (GOLD analysis project Ga0265798, IMG submission 192430) | Plant litter microbial communities from East Loma Ridge, Irvine, California - P3 T30 | ecosystem: Environmental > Terrestrial > Plant litter > Unclassified | place: USA: California...
ATCCCTTGATAGTAGCAATCTGCACACCGATATGCCCAAGGCCTCCTCCAGCACCGATGATCGCGACGAAGTCACCGGGATTGACCTCTGGCGTAAGTTTCGACACGGCACCCGCGAGACTGAGACCTGCGCAAAGGAGTGGCGCTGCGATCTCGCTCTTAACTCCTTCCGGGATCATGGTGACGAATTCGGCATCTGCGACCACGTACTGCTGTAGAGTACCCCATACGCTTCTTCCGGTGTTCTTCTGCTTGGCGCAATGGTTCTCTTTGCCTTGTTTACAGCTACTGCACTCTTTACACGCATTCCACAGCCACTTTATGCCCACCCTCTTTCCCAGCAGGTCCTCTGACACCCCCTGACCCAGCGATACGACAGTGCCCACGCCTTCATGCCCAGGCACCTCAGTGTATTTCCCGGGCGAAACGAGGTTGTGGCAGTCGCTGTGGCATATGCCGCTGAATTCGAGCTTTACGAGGAGTTCGCCGGCCGAAGGGGTTTGCACTTGGACGTCATTTCGGATTTGGAGGACGCAATCCGGACCGGGGTCTTGGATCCAACCTGCGGTTTGCGTTTTGGGGATTGACTCGGTCATTTCGTTGCGTTCAGGGGGAGGTGGGGTTTGGCGGGGGGCTGCGTCGGGGATCGGCGCTGTTATTGCGTGGCAAGGAGGCGGCTGTACAACTAGCACCTAGAAGTTGAGGGGAGGGTTCAAAATTCGAGCAGCGTAATGCGCACAAAACAAGGAGACAGAATTCAAGTCGAAAGAAATGCCGATAAGCAATGGGCCGACGGCAATGGTATCAGAAGTGGTGGCGGTACCCCGCGGCAGCCCCACCATCGGCCTTCTCCGACACTACCAATCGGAGCGCGTCGACCTCCGCATCTTGGACGCGGCTGCCTCATCCGGCTGAACATCATTTGTTCCACTTTTCTATCTTCTTCAGTTTTTTTGGGGATAGATATTCAACACATAGATGCCGATGGGAGAGGACGTTGGTCAAATGGCGGGGATCTTTGAGAGGGCGCGCTAGGGTCCGTGGAAAGCTTCTGATGGTGATCAGATAACTACAAGATTGGTGAATTACTTCGATGACTTTCTGAAGTTGGCACTGTTTCACCCGTCATTACACCTGCATCATATCGCTGCTGTGCGATGCCATCCTTTCCCACCGAGCAGACACAAATCGGCCCGCAGCGAGAGAGTTCTCAAGTCTCCCCTGCCTCAGGCGCCACCACTTTGCCTTCGTCTTCAAGCCTCATCTTAGCAAGTAGCTCATTGACGCTCTGTCCTTCGCGCTCTCCTGTCATACCCTCGTTATCCTCCCTTCTCTCAATCTTTAGTTCACCCTTGCTGCTCATAGCTTCTTTGTCTTTCTTCATCTGGACAACAGCCCAAGAGTAAGACATGCTCTTCATCCAATTGACGGAGCCTCGCTGCCTTGGTACATTGCTGCCGTATTTGTCCTTCGTCTTCCACTTGTCCCACAGCATATGAAGCAGCCCTTGAGAACCAGGCTCGAGAATTTGCAGGTGTTCAATCTCGTACCATCCGATGAACTTGAATGATCGGCTAGCACGCGGGACAGGCTGAGAGAAGACGGCGATTGGAGAGTATTCGATGAGAACTCTCTCACTGTGGTGATTCGATAGCGGCTCAGTGGTGGTGGACTCTGGTGTTCCACTCGATGAACCCTCCTCGTAATCCTCGTCTGCGACTTCGCTGCTCGTTGGTAGCATGACACCTCCGTCCTTACCAGGCTCGTCTAATCGTTGGGTGGGTACTGCGACGGCGATTACTGTTCTAGGCTCGGAAGGAGGTGTGGCTACCGTGAGAAGGTTCAGGTTGCTCTTGACGAATATAACTCCGTCCTCGTCCCACTTCGGGTTCGCGCCATTGAACAACAGCACCCACGATAGACCGTTCGGGTTTGTCGCAGAGGAATGGAGGGTAGCGTTATGTGCATCTTCGGTGACGGCACCCTCTCCCCAGAAGTAGTTGTGGATTTCCTGGACGGTGTACAAGTCGTCATCGGACCGTTCTTGGAACTTCCAGCTGGGCACCCCTGATGGTATTGCGACGGGTGTCGTGGGCACGTCTGATACCGCTGTGGGTTCTACCTTCTTCCGAAGGTGTGGCGGTATGTAGACGCTCTCCATCTTGTCGTTGCTGTTCGCGGTTGGGAGCGGTGTCGGAAGGTTGTGCGATGAATTGGTTGCTACGCGTCATATGGTGGCCCCACTTCACGAGCCCATGTGGGCACGCGCCTCCTCCTCACTTCTCCCCTTCACCAAACGGATCAAGTCGCGTTGCAGACTACGTAAGGTCAATCGAAATAGGAAGTTCCAGCGATGAAGATGCCTGGTAGCTTCACAACCCTTTGTCGTGGACGGCAGTAATGTGCTGGTAGTCTGACTATCGCTACGCTACTTGATCGTCACTGAGATATACATGTGGAAAGACGATGTGGTTGCCTAGATACATCCTGATCCCAAGCTCCTTTCTCCATTCCACCGTTCCTCAATTGAATTGGTGAATGTGAGTTCGATGTGAAAGTGACTGAGGATATCATCATCTAGTAGATAGTAAACTTCGAGCGGTTCTGAACCCAGAATCCTAATCTCTCACGCAACCGCAATACCAGAACCTCTTTGCGATAAAATAGCATTTTTCTTTACGCTACTAACCATAAAAATTAGTATACGATGTCCACACCGCAAGCGCAAACGGGCGAGTCGACCAATCTCGCTCACCAGATCTTCACCAAGACCGTTCGCTCACTACACCTAGACCGCCTCGCCCCACCCCGATTCCCTCTCCCTCACCCAATCACCATAACAATCACACCACCTACCCCAACACCCTCTCCCACACCCTCACTCTCCAACATGTCCTGGACCACCATCGAGCTCTCCAATTACCCACCAAAGCTCACCCACCGCGACGTCATCTTACTCTTCCAGGACTTCATGATCTCGCCTGACTTCGCGCTCCCCAACGTCAAGAACCTCGCTTATCCGCTATGCACATTCATCAAGATCACCGGAGAGGGAGAGGCAGAGCGCGCGGTACAAGAGCTGTGTTGGAGCAAGGTGGGCGGCCGCCAGATCAACGTGAGGATGGTTGAGAAGACGGGTCACGAGGAGAAGGAAGTCGCTGTTGCGGACGTGGCTGATGAGATGAAGATTGGTATCCTCAGTACGTTGTCACATTGTCGTTTCACGGATACTGAACTAACATAACCAGATACTGCGCGCGTCTACAACCCGCATCTCGCTCTCAAGATCCTCGAGATCCGCGAGTGCATGCAAGGTACATCCAACTTCGCCTTCCTGCAAGCTCGCGATGTGGTCACGGTGTACAGCGAGCCTGTTGCGCATGTGCAGCCCGTTGAAAACAAGGCGAAGTGGGAGCTCGTCATGTCTGGTCGCTCTGAGGGTTGGAATTGGAAGATGAAGGATGGGAGTGGAAGACTTGCTGCACTCAAGGATCTGCAGGATACGACGGAGAGACAGGGTGTTATGCGGAACTTGTGGGGTCAGTGGAAGGGTAGCGGTGTGCTCGAGATGCACTGAGGTGTATGTCTCGGTTTCTATTTGAGTAAGATCATTAAGTACATGAGAGACGGAAAATCGCCGTTAAATTTCCCCCAAAGAGAGATCTTTCGGGGACCAACTAAGTGTATCAAGTAAGACCCGCTACCTCCAAGCGCATAACCTTGTGTACAGCGATACCCTAGCTAGTCATATCCAACCATCCTCCACCGCTCTGGATATTGCTGATTGCAAGTGCTAGTTGCTGAAATCAAAACGCTTCGACGATCTCAGAGCTAGCAGAAGATCTGTAGCAAAGCAACCATAGTCCTTGACCGTCTGCTCGAACGAATGCTTTGCGCTTCCCTTAGCTCCACTGATCCAAGAGCCAGCGTGTATGTCGAGGCCTTGGGCTATGGTGATACCCATACTGCTCTGGACGCGCGGGCAACGGTCATAGTATGCTGTGATGATCTGATTGATAACGTTACCGTTGAGGATACCAGAGTGTGTTGCCATAGCGTCCTTGACCTGGCTACAGGTCCGTACGAGAAGGGGTATGACCTCGTATTTATCAGCTAGGATGTAGACTCCAATAGGATCGAGGATGTCGAGCTTGAGCTTCAGCGCAGGGGTTGGTCGGTCTGTCTGCAGTGGTACGAGGTCCATGGTATAGATGAACTTGAGCATCAATTCGAAGTTCTGAGGGTCGTCGTCGAGCACTTCGATGGTGTTCTGAGAAGCTTCCTGGAACAACGGTTTAGTAGAGATCAAGTCAAGTTCTGGGGAGGGTGGAATACCTTGAACCTGCCGGTGCACGCGTTGAGAAACCACTTGGAGTGCGCACAGAGTACAGCCTTGTGAGCAAAGTACTCTCTAGTACCTCCGTTGTAGATCTGTCGGATCTTGACATCGGACAAGAGCGAGTCGTTGAAGAGCCTGATCATCATATGCAGTTAGCAGGGTTACAGATTGAACGGAGCTGTTAGTACTTACGACATGTTGGTGGGCCGTGGGGATGATCTGGGATTGTTGGAATCTTGGTAGCTGTGTCTGTCGTTTGAGGTAGAGTGATGGAAGTTCAACTTGAAAAGAGAGCCTATTGAACCGCTTATGATATGCCAAGATTGTCCATCGCGGTCGAAGAGTGATGAGAAAGGGTGCTGCGGTGAGTGGTGATTTTGACACGACGGTGAGGTGGAAAGAACTGCACGGTCCGTTGCGGATGAGGGTATCTGATAGTAAGATTATCAACATTGTAGAAGAGCGAAGTTAAGAGTTCTGGCTTACTTATTGTAAAGAACTTTTGAATTGTCACTTTGCACAGCCTCATGGCTATGATTCCACCAAACTCAAAATGTCTTCCTGTCCGTACCTCTCAAATCAAAGATATCTTTCCGACAAAGCGGACAGTCATAAGCCCTCGCATATGGCCCGTTGACCTGCTTCGACAGACAATCTTCACAGAACATGTGGTTGCAGGCGATAAGTCGACGCATGCTCCGCTGTGGCTCAAAACAAATGCAACATTCCGTATCCACCACAGTCGAAAAGACATCCAGATTGAGAGTCTGCGAGATCGTCGGAGGGCTCATCGCTGCGCCCGCAACTGGCTCGGTATCATGTAGTCCTTGATCGTCTGGCATGTGCTCGGTGCAATAGTACCGGTCAAACACATTGCTATCGTATAGAGCCCCAATACGCATACATCGATGTGAATTCCCGGTAGATCGACCTTGTGGTCTCCCAACGATGGCTTCGCAACGATCTGCATGTGAGTCGCAAAACCATTGCTGACTTTTGGTGTCAACGCAACTGCCACGTCTCCAGCCATCCTCCGTACACAACGGAAGCCCCATTCGCGTATCCCCGATGCAGTAGCCGCACAGCCATTTATCTGAGAAGGTGTAGTATATGAGAGCCGGGTTCGGGCAGTCGCAGAGCCGCTCGCAGACATCGGGCCGGGTACGCATATTGCAGATGATTGATTAGGATGTAGCGGCGTATATGTCGAGTGTAAGTATTTCGAAGTGATGACTTATTGAAAAACAAGGGGTTTTCGCACGGGAGAGTTGACACAAGGCAGGGTCTTGAGGCTGAGATCCGACGTAGCAACTCTCGCTGCAGTTTAACCATTCACTCATTCCGGACATCATGGCCCACGGTCAGAGCTCCTTCGAAGCTAACAATGTCCCTGCAGCAGCGAAGGCGGTCGCGAGATCAAGTGTCGTGGTTGACGTGCAGTAACACTTCCGCAATGTGCATGCGACAAGTTTGGTTCATGGTGGAGTGGCAGGCGCGCTCGCTAGGACGTGATGCATCGACCTGCGTTCTCTTAGCGACTGCTTCGTAGTCAACAACCCGTATAGACGCGAACACGATGCCACTGCTCGCGTGTCAAATGCGCGTTAAATTCCATATTGTCCTGTGAAAATATATAAGACGCGTCAGAGTCGTAGTGATGCCAGCGCATCGCGTTGTGGTGATGGGAATAACGGAGTAAGAGTGGTGGTTCGTGATTCAACCTGAGCGCGCCCTGCTATGACGTCACCACCTTCCGCGTCTTTGCACCACTGAGAACGCAAGTTGAGACATCCACGACCTTTCATCACTATCAAATTCGATATGATATGATGAATATCAAAGGCCTCGCGATATCATCACCAGGATGCTGGTGATAGTTGCCCAGCCGTGTCGTGGAATGAGTGCATCCAAACATTGGACAGATAGGTGTCCGGGTTTGCTGTTGATGAAAGAACAACGAAAAACATGTTGCTTGGATGAGTAATATTAGACAACCATCTATCGAAACAACGACAGAGACAGCGTGAGCGTCTGTGAGCGTCAAAGATAAATTGGATCAGTGGATGACTACATGCATCCGCCAAGTCCAAACTGACAAACACTAGGCATTGAGCCCTCAGTTGCGCACCAGCGTAGCAAGAAGTCCAAAAATGCCCTCTTAGTCAACCAGGCATAACGCCTGAATGTTTTTCCTTGAAGAGGCCTCGGAACCCGAGGTGCTCCTGCTCCTCTTTTGGGTACCACAGCGGTAGAGGTACGAAGTCAGTACATGTCTCACATGCACTTCGTGCAGTCAAAACTTACCCCCAAATCTCGCGAGTGTAGCACTGTCCCGACACTCCTCCTAGTGAGCCCATGCTGTTTTCGCATCCTTTATTTCTGGTGCAGCGTATCTGATACCCGCCGTGCTCGCGATGCTTAGCGAATCCCTTACAAAGCACCTAGCGTCGTCATTGTGTTGCCAATCTCGCCATTGGTATTCCCTTTGGATCATCTCGCCCGACGGCACGCGAAAATCTTCCCGACAAACAACCATGGATTCTGGGCGACATTTATTATGTGTCCAAAGCATCTTGGAATGAGCGACGGGTAGAACTGGGTTGATAAGATGCCATGGTGTCCTGGGCTTGTCGGCGACATCCGCTGTTCGTGCCTAGAAGACTGCGATGGGCGACTTGGCTTTGTAATTGGGGTCGCTTTTGGAGAGGACGTTTTGTGCGTCGTTCAACGAGAATGCATATATGTAGGTGAGGCCGACGGGATCTGTGTAGCGGAAGAATTCTTTTGGGTGGGGTGGCGGAAGAATCATGGGTAGCGTGTTCCTTGCACTCCCAATCGGAACTGCACTATGTATATTTGCGTGAGGATTGTGGCTATCCATATTCTGACGATGTGATGTGCTATGGTGATAGAGGTGCGACGTTTCCAAGTTTGAGGTACATCGTTCGCTTCTTTCTACTTGCACGCGCTTCCTGCCGGATATCGGGAGATGAGCACCTGTTGCGAAGGCGCGAAGCCTCGAGGAAGCCGCATTGAACGCTCAGAGGAAGGCGACATCGATGGACAATCATCCAGTCAAGTTCACCGACAGCGCTGGGACCAGTGCGTGTACAAATGGAATTGAGAATGACCTGGAGAAGTTTGAAGGGTTCGAAGGTAATGATCCACCGCAAGGATAGCGTCTCTTTGTTCCCGACGCCGTTGCAGTTCGGCCGTAATGCGGGATGAGGTTCCATGATCTGTCGTCCCACGTATGCAGACAGCCGCGATCGGTCGTGCTTGGCAGGAACGACTGGCTACATGGACGATTGGGTTGGTTCAGCTAGGAAAGCCATTCAGCCCAACACCACGGAAACAAACATTCATGCCAGTACAAGTTTGTGGCACGTGAGCGTGACTCAGCCAGCACGCAGAAGGGTCGTTGGGTGACGGTCGTTGGGTGACAGTCGCGTGGCAGGAGCGTTTAAGCTCCTTCCCGGTACGCGGGTGGGTCTTGGCGATGCAGGGATGCTGTGCCGACGAAGCGTGGGAACCTGGAAATCTGACGGCATCAGCACAAGACACCAAGCGAAGCAAATACGGAGCCCCGCAGAGCGTCTGGAGAGAGCCTACATCGAGTTTGCTAGATCGAGATCCTCCTGTTCGCCCTGAATTTTTCACTAGCCACAGCCGCTACGACCCAGCGACGCGATCCGGGCCTGCCGCTTTGGCCGCTTTCATCTGCCCCGACCGTTAAGTCCGCGCTTTCACCTACGTACACCCTCGCCCTCGATGCAGCAACCCTCGTAGCCCTGCGCCCGCGCTCCCTTCGATTATGTTCCGCCGGCCGACTCTCCCATCACTCAGGCACGTCGCGTGCACTCGCGACCACCTCGTTCGATAATACTCGACTCGGTCAATGGCATACGGTTGAAGCAGCATCATGGCGCTGCCAACCCTCCAGTTCCTCGCGGGGCTCGTGCTCCTCATATACCTGCTCTCCTTTGTCCTATTCGCCTTTATACGCATAGCTACTGGGGTCTCCATACAGCGCCTCGGCTTACGCGGGCTGCGACGCATCGCCTTCACGCCCAAGGATGGCCTGCGCATCGAGATCCGCGGACTCGGCTTCACCCTTCACCGACCCACATTCGCACAACCCACGGTAGTCAGCATCGTCCTGCACGAGCTCAAAGTCACGGTCGACCTCAAAGCGCTGGGAGAGAAGCCGCGGAAGAAGACGGGATGGGCCCATTGGGCAAACGGCACAACACAAAAGGGCAAGAGCGGCCAGAACACGCCCGAGCCCGTGGCGGAGGACGACGACCTGGGCGATGACGAGACACCGCGAAGCCTGACGTGGAAGCGGCTGACAGATGCCAAGGAGAAGATCAAGCGTCTGCACAGGAACATCAACTGGCTCAGGCAGGTCGATGTCGTGGCGCATGCGACCACCCTGGTCGTAGTGGACGTGGGCTCCATCCAGGTCGGCGGCCTCAACCTCGCAGTCGACACACGGCGCAAGACGGTCGATCGCAGTCGCCTTTTCAACCACCACAAGCCCAAGTCCGACGAAGAGCAGTGGCCTGCCGAATGGCTCTTCTCCGCCCGCAGCATCCTCTTCACGCCGGAGGGCAGAGAATCGACCGAACTCCTGGATCACTGCACCCTCAACGTCCACGGCTTCCTCAAGAAAGGCCTCGAGGGTCTGCGCGATGCATCTATCGCACTCAAATTGGGTCGCCTCCTCATTCCACTCGACGATGTCAAGCTGTGCATGGAAAGGGCCCAGAAGTGTCGCGCGCCTGTCCCTCGGAAGCGATCTCGGGGCAGTCGGACACACGCATCGCTCAGCGATGTCATGGAAGAGCTCGACGACCCCAACAGCCGCGAAGAGAACCTTGTCCGTACCGTGTCCGATTCGCGCGAGTTCGCCAGCTCCATCCTCCGCGGTATTCATGAATTCCAGTTCGCAATTGGCTTCCTTGGCCTCACCAAGCAGATCGAAATGGGCCACAGCTCCGAGCCTCCAGTCTACCTTAATCTCTCCATGAAGGAAGTCGGCATGGACCTCCTCCGCCTCGATCCTCGTAGTCCCGCGCATCTCATGTACTTCTCGCCCGCCGACATTGCCCACCAGGCTCTTCTTGCCGCCATATCTATATCTGTCGGAATCGACAACAGCGATGGCCATCCTGAGCGCCTCCTATACATTCCTATGGCGACCATGACTTTGAACACGACCCTTCCCTCTAAAACTATTCATTTCTCTAATGACAAAGATAGCGCCGAGCGCAACACCAACATACTATTCGCCAACCTGGTCGTCACATCCCCATCTCTGGACCTTGACCCCAAGCATCTACCACTACTCCTCGCCATTTTCCACAACTACGAGCTGCACCGCAAACCGCCTGAAACCAGACAACGTAAGCGATATCTGTTTCGCCGGCTCTTGCCTAAAGCAAACATCAAAATTTCTATCCATGAGCCTGTCATTAGGGTCACTCTTCCACCGATGGACCCCGACAAGCGTGAGGCCGACGAGTTCGATCTGCTCATCTCTGCATCTTCCTCAATTTCCTTGGACATGGAATCATCGCACTCTGCAGATGGCGAGTTACATTATGCACTGAGCTCGACGTTCCGTATGAACGCACAGCAACTCTACTACCAGACTGCAGCCATCGAGAAGCACAACTTGCTCCTGACCGACTATCTCGAAGTCAAGGTCCAGATGAGTGCGGCTCCCGATCCAGTTGTGGAGGTCTGGGGCACCGCACAAACTTTCTCTCTCTACATGGTTCGGCCTGAAATCAGTGAAGGACTGCGGCAGATCGTCACACAGATGTCAAAGGACATGGGCCGTCGGCGTAGCCCTCCCAGAAAGAAGGGCGTCAACGTAC
>Ga0265798_10012525_pt1 | contig 10223 bp, 7 predicted proteins | sample P3T30metagenome_FD_192430 | JGI IMG/M metagenome (GOLD analysis project Ga0265798, IMG submission 192430) | Plant litter microbial communities from East Loma Ridge, Irvine, California - P3 T30 | ecosystem: Environmental > Terrestrial > Plant litter > Unclassified | place: USA: California...
AGCTCGGGGGTGACGTCGCTCCACAGGATGGCGCGGCCGTTGTTGGCGCTGAAGATCTCGCGGCCGTTGAGGCGCGAGGCGACGCCGGTCAGGCCGCGAACCTGCACGCCCGAGCCCTGCACCGAATAATGATCAGGGTCGCCGAGCGCGGCGAAGCGGACGATCGACACGCCCGAAACTCGCTGCAGCACTTCGGTGATCGAATTGTCGGGCAGCTTGCCGGCATCGTCGGCGACAACCGAGTCGATGATGGTCTCGCTGCGGCGCTTGCGATCGTCGGCAGCCTGGAGCGCGGCGCGGCGGCCGGTCACCACCACGTCGCCGGCGTCACTGGCGCCGGACTCACCCTGGTCCTGGCCTGGGACGGCGGCCTGGCTGGCGTCGGGAGCGATCGGCTGGACCTCGGCCTGCGCCCAAGCCGAGCCGCTCAGCCCGAGCGCGAGGAGCGCCGCGAGCGAGGTGCCGGCGCGCAGGGCACGCTGGTGAACGTTAACAGAGCGCGCGAGTCGGAGTTGGTCTTCCATCATCCCCCCTAATCCCACCGCGGTGCGATGAGCTTCCATCGTGCGCCTTGATGAGCGCTACCATCGGGTTTTTAGCTTCGCCGGCTTGTCCGATCAATGTGAAACTTCCGACACCTGGAACAGTGGGGCGGTGTACCGCTTCCCCGCACCAGTATTGCGGCGGCATGATCGGTGCACTTCCCGCTTCGGAGCGGGTGGCGGATCGCCTCGTTACGGACACAACCGCAAAGATGTGACAGTAGTACTGCTACACTCAGGCTGTAGCGGAACCGTTGTTTGTGTTCGGGCAGCAAGCCGCCTACGAACGTTGCGGCTAATGGTAGCGTTACCTCGCCGAAACGCTTGCTATGCGAGTATGCGCGCGGCGCGCACACACACGCTTGATGGCCCAAGTGGGCCTTTGCGTCAGTGATGTGTGAGAGTGGCTCCCCGAGTTGGATTCGAACCAACGGCCGCTCGATTAACAGTCGAGAGCTCTACCGCTGAGCTATCGGGGAACGCTGTGGAGGGCGTCTATAGCCGTGGATTCGCGCGGCGCAATACCCTTTGTGTCGGATCGGCGATCAGGCGACGAACTGCTCCATCGCGATCCGGTCGTCGAGCGCATGCTCTGGGTCGAACAGCAGCGTCAGCTCGCGCGCGCGATCCATCGCGATGTCCACCTGCGTCACGTCGCGCACCTCGCGCTGATCGGCCACCGCCGAGACCGGGCGCTTGTTCGAATCAAGCACGCGCAGCGACACGCGCGTCCGGTCGGGCAGAATCGCGCCGCGCCAGCGCCGTGGCCGAAACGCGCTGATCGGCGTCAGCGCCAGCATCTGCGAGCCGAGCGGCAGGATCGGCCCGTGCGCGGAGAGATTGTACGCGGTCGAGCCCGCCGGCGTGGCCACCAGCACGCCGTCGCACGACAGCTCGTCCATCACGATCCGGTCGTTGATCTTGACCTCGATCTTGGCGGTCTGTCGCGTTTCGCGCAGCAGCGAAACCTCGTTGATCGCGGGCAGCGTGTGAACGCGCCCGTCCACCGCGGTCGCGGTGGCGGTGAGCGGCGTCACCTGGAAAGCGCGAGCGCGCTCGATCCGCCCGTCGAGGTCGTGGCGCCGCCATTCGTTCATCAGGAAGCCGACCGTGCCGAGGTTCATGCCGAACACCGGCACGATCGCGCGGCGACGTTCGAGCAGGTTGTGCAGCGTCTGCAGCATGAAGCCGTCACCGCCGAGCGCGACCACCATGTCGGCCTCGTCCAGCGCGCACCAGTCCCAGGTGTCGGCGAGTTCGGCGCGCGCCGCCTGCGCCGGGGCGGTAGGCGAGGCGACCAGCGCCCGCCGGGGATAGCGGCTCATCCGCCGGTGACGCTCATGTGTCGCGCCACGGCGGGCGCGGCGTCGCGCGCAATGCGGAAATCGTGGCGACGCGGCTTGGTCAGCAACGCATCCTCGATCGCGGCGTCGAGCGCGTCCACGCCGCCGCCGCGCAGCGCCGCGCGCAGGTCGCGCTGGTCGTCGTGGCCGAGGCAGGTGTAGAGACGTCCCTCGGTGGTCAGTCGCACGCGATTGCAGCCGTCGCAGAAATTGGCGGTGAGCGGCGAGATCAGCCCCAGCCGCGTGCGCCCGCCGTCGACCCGCCAGTAGCGCGCCGGGCCGCCCGTCCCCGCGGCGTCGCGCATCAGCGCGAACTCGTGGTCGAGCCGCTCCTTGACCGCGGTGAGCGGCAGAAAGCGGTCGGTGCGGTCCTCGTCGATCGTGCCGAGCGGCATCGTCTCGATCAGCGTGAGATCGTGGCCCTCGGCGACACACCAGCGCAGCATCGGCGCGATATCGTCCTCGTTGAGGCCCTTGAGCGCGACCATGTTGATCTTGACCGCGAGCCCCGCGTCGCGCGCGGCGGCGATGCCGTCTAGCACCTCGGCGACGTCGCCGTGGCGGGTGATGTAGCGAAAGCGCTCGGGATCGAGCGTGTCGAGGCTGACGTTGACGCGACGCACCCCGGCGTCGACCAGGTCGGCGGCGTAGCGACGCAGCCGCGTGCCGTTGGTCGTCATGGTCAGCTCGTCGAGCGCGCCACCGACATGCCGCCCGAGCCGCTCGACGAGCATCATCACGTCGCGCCGCACCAGCGGCTCACCGCCTGACAAGCGGATCTTGCGCACGCCGCGCGCGACGAAGCGCTCGGCGATGATCGCCAGTTCCTCGAGAGAGGCGATCTGGTCGCGCGGCAGGAAGGTCATGTGCTCCGCCATGCAATAGCGGCAGCGCAGGTCGCATCGATCGGTGACCGAGACGCGGAGATATCGGATGGCGCGGCCGAACGAGTCGACGAGGGGCGCGGGCGCGCGGTCTAGATCCATGCCTGGCACAACGCAGAGAGCTAGGGAGTCGTTCACGACAGAGCAAGATGATTGCCGCGCGCCGCGGCCCAGCCTACCAAGCGCGAGATGGAGCGGCGGTCACGGGCGATGCAGCGGGGCGGGCGGCGCCCGGGGGAAAGCGCGGCCAGCGCCGAGCAGCTGCGCCTGGTCGAAGCGCATGCGGCACGCGGCGTCACCGCGATCGTCGCCGCGCCGACCAGCTTCGAGATCGTCAACACCGCTTATGGCCGCGCCGCGGGCGATCAGCTGGTCGAGGCGATGGCGGAGCGGCTCGCGCGGGAGCTCGCCGGCCACGAGATGGCGGCGGTGCGCGGCGGCGCCACCTTCACGATCGTGGTCGCCGGCGACGCCGCGACCGGCGACGCCGCGGTCAGCAGGGTCGAGCGCGCGCTGGAGCGTCCCTTTACGATCGACGGCGAGACGATCCACGTCGGCGCGCGCATCGGCGTCGCGCGGATGACCGAGGACGAGCCCGCCGAGCACCTGTTGCGACGCGCCGCCGAGGCGCTGGCGCGCGCCCGCGCGAGCGACGGCGCGACGACGCGAGTCGCGGCCGAGCACGAGGGCGTGCCGCTCGCCGCGCTCGCCGCCGACCTGCACCGCGCGATCGAGCGCGGCGAGATCGACGTGCGCTTCCAGCCGCAGGTGCGGCTCGTCGACGGCGCCGTCACTGGGGTGGAGGCGCTGGCGCGCTGGCAGCACCCGCGGCTGGGCGTGCTCGGCGCCGAGACGCTGCTCGCCGCGGCGCACCGCGCCGATCTCGGCGTAGCGTTGTCCGACCAGGTGCAGGCGCTGGCGCTCGAGCGCGCCGCGCGCTGGCCGGCGCGGATGGGGGCGCTGCGGATCGCGGTCAACGTCACCGCCGCGGACATGGCGCGCGCACCCTTCGTCGAACGCTTTCTGGCGCGGGTGCGCGCCTCGGGCATTGGGTTCGAGCGAGTCACCGCCGAGGTGACCGAGACCGGACTGATCGACGATCTCGACGGTGCCGCGACCGCGCTCACCGCGCTGCGCGCCGCGGGCTGCCGCGTCGCGCTCGACGATTTCGGCACGGGCTATTCCAGCCTGTCCTATCTCACGCGGCTGCCGCTCGACTATCTCAAGATCGACCGCAGCCTGGTGCAGACCATCACCGGCGACGCGCGCGACCGAGTCGTGGTGGAAGGCGTGATCGCGATTGCCGCCGGGCTCGGCCTGGAGACGGTGGCCGAAGGGGTGGAGAGCGAGCGCGAGCGCGCCTTGCTGGCACAGCGCGGCTGCACCTTCTACCAGGGCTTTCTCTGGGCCGAGCCGCTCGAGGACGCGGCCTTGCAGGCGCGGCTGGCGTGAGCGACCCGCGCGACCTCGGCGGCACCTGGTACGGGCGCTACGAGGGCGGGGGCAGTCGGCCAAACAGCTTCATCGCGCGCCTGACCGAACGCGGCGGCCAGCTCCGCGGCACGATCAGCGAGCCGGACGACCTCGGGCTGGAGCCGGTGCGCCGCGCGCTGGTGAGCGGCCGCCGCGACGGCGCGGCGGTGACCTTCGTGAAGCAATATGACGGCGAGGTGCTGGTGCACGCGGTCGACTATCGCGGCACCGTGGACGCGCGCGGGACAGCGGTGCGTGGCGAGTGGTCGTTCGCGACCTATGCCGGCACCTTTGCGATGACGCGCGAGCGCTTCGACGCGGACGATTTCGCCGAGGTGGTCGGCGACGAAGCGGAGATGGCACGATGAGCGCGGCGATGTTGATCTGGACCGCGGCGGCCGCAGCGGCGACGCCGCAGGCGCAGGTCGAGGCGGTTATGGCGGACAGTGCATCTGGCTGGAACGCGGGCGACCTCGCGCGCTTTACCGCGATCTACGCGCCCGACGCGGTCTATGTCGCCGGTGGCGACGTGGCGCGGGGCAGGGAGGCGATCGCGGCGCGCTACGCCAAGAGCTTCGTCGGCGGTGGCAATGTTCGGGGGCGACTGAGCTTCACGCCGGTGATGTGGCGGCCGCTGAGCGCGGTCCACCTGCTCCATGTCGCGCGCTGGACGCTAACCCCGGCGGGGGGCGCGGCGCCGCAGACCGGGCTGACGACCTTGCTGTTCGAGCGACGGAAAGAGGGCTGGCGGATCATCTCGGATCACAGCAGCTGAGGGGAGCGGTGAGCGGCAGCAATGGTGAGATGTCGCGTCGCTCACCTATGCTGTTCCCCGGCGAAGGCCGGGGTCCAGTCGGGCGACGGCGGTGAGTCTCACCAGGGCCTTCCCAGCTGGACCCCGGCCTTCGCCGGGGAACGAAGAAAGGTAGGGCGCGCAGCTAATGCGCGCTCCTCGTTAGTCGAACGCCGCCCCCACCTACACCGTACCAGGCCAACGGACGTAGGGGTCCAGTTGGATGACCGTCGAGGGTCTCACCACGACCCCTCCACCTGGACCCCGGCGTTCGCCGGGGTGGCAGGCAAAGCCGTGGAATGAGTCGTCGCGAGCGGCGCTCCGCCGCCGCTCCTCACGCCGCCGCTTTGGCCAGCCCCTTCGACAATTGCAGCGCGCCGTGCAGCCGCGCCTTGGGATCGCTCCAGGCACGCGACAGCGCCAGCTTGCTGTCGGGCCGCAGCTTGGCCACGCCCCCCAGCCGCTCGACATAGGCGAGCAGCCCCGGCACGTTGGGCGGCGTGTCGTCGTGGAAGGTGACCAGCGCGCCCCTCGGGCCTACGTCCAGCTTGGCCACGCACGCCGTACGCGCATTGAGCTTGATCTCCATGACCTTGACCAGATTGTCGGTCGCCTCGGGCAAGGCGCCGAACCGGTCGATCATCTCGGCGGCGAAGCTCTCCAGCCCGGCCACCTCGTCGATCTCGTTGAGCCGGCGGTACAGGCCCATGCGCAGGTCGAGGTCGGGGACGTACTCCTCCGGGATCAGGATCGGCGCGTCGACGCTGATCTGCGGCGAGAAGTCGCGCTGGCGCTCGCGGAAGCCGCCGGCCTTGGCCTCCATGATCGCCTCCTCCAGCATCGACTGGTAGAGTTCGTAGCCGACCTCCTTGATATGCCCCGATTGCTCGTCGCCGAGCAGGTTGCCCGCGCCGCGAATATCGAGGTCGTGGCTCGCCAGCTGGAAGCCTGCGCCGAGCGAGTCGAGGTCGCTCAGCACCTTGAGGCGCTTCTCCGCGGCATCGGTCATCTGCCGCTCGGGCGGCGCGACCATATAGGCATAGGCGCGCGTCTTGGAGCGGCCGACGCGCCCGCGCAGCTGGTAGAGCTGCGCCAGCCCGAAGCGGTCGGCGCGGTTGACGATGATCGTGTTGGCGGAGGGAATGTCGATCCCGCTCTCGATGATCGTGGTCGAGACCAGCACCTCGAACTTCTTGTCGTAGAAGGCGCTCATCCGCTCCTCCACCTCGCTCGGCGCCATCTGGCCGTGTGCGACGACGTAGCGGATCTCGGGCACCTCGCGGCGCAGATAGTCCTCGATGTCGGGCAGGTCGGCGACGCGCGGGGTGACGAGGAAGCTCTGTCCGCCTCGGTAATGTTCGCGCAGCAGCGCCTCGCGCAGCACCACCGGGTCCCACGGCATGACATAGGTGCGCACCGCGAGCCGGTCGACGGGGGGCGTCTGGATCACCGACAGCTCGCGCAGCCCGCTCATCGCCATCTGCAGCGTGCGCGGGATCGGCGTGGCGGTGAGCGTGAGCATGTGGACGTCGGCGCGCAGCGTCTTGAGCCGCTCCTTGTGCGTCACGCCGAAGCGCTGCTCCTCGTCGACGATGACGAGGCCGAGCCGCTTGAAGTCGATCGTCTTGGCGAGCAGCGCGTGCGTGCCGACGACGATGTCGATCCCGCCGCTCGCCAGCCCGTCTTTGACGCGCTTCGCCTCGGCAGCGGGGACGAGCCGCGAGAGCCGCCCGATGTTGATCGGGAAGCCCTCGAAGCGGGCCGAGAAGTTCTGGTAGTGCTGGCGCGCCAGCAGGGTGGTCGGGCAGACCACCGCGACCTGCATCCCCGCCATGGCGGCGACGAAGGCTGCGCGCAGCGCGATCTCGGTTTTGCCGAAGCCGACGTCGCCGACGATCAGCCGGTCCATCGGCTTGCCCGCGGACAGATCGGCCAGCACCTCCTCGATCGCGCGATCCTGGTCGTCGGTCTCGGTATAAGGGAAGCGATCGACGAAGGCGGGATAGCCCGCGCTGTCAGGCTCGGCGACGTCGCCGGGTCGCAGCGCGCGCTCCGCCGCGACCGCGATCAGCTCGCCCGCGATCTCGCGAATCCGCTCCTTCATCCGCGACTTGCGCCGCTGCCACGCCTCGCCGCCGAGCCGGTCGAGCGCGGCGCCCTCCTCGGACGAGCCGTAGCGCGACAGCACCTCGAGATTCTCGACCGGGATGTAGAGCTTGTCGCCCCCGGCATATTCGAGCGCGACGCAGTCGTGCGGCGCGCGCGCCACCGGCACCTGGGTCAGCCCGACATAGCGGCCGATGCCGTGATCGGTGTGGACGACGAGGTCGCCCGGCGACAGCGTCGCCAGCTCCGCCAGGAAGGCGTCGGCCGACTTGCGGCGCTTGGCGCGGCGCACCAGCCGGTCGCCCAGCATGTCCTGCTCGGTGAGCACCGCCACGTCGGGCGCGGTGAAGCCATGGTCGAGCCCGATCACCGCCATCGCCACGCCACGGTCGGCGGCGCCGAGCGACTCCTGCCACGTCTCGGTCAGCCGCGCGCCGGTGAGGCCATGGTCCTCGAGCAGCGAGCGCAGCCGCTCGCGCGCGCCGACCGAGTAGCTGGCGAGCACCGGCTTGCGTCCGTCGCGGCGCAGCTTGGCGACATGCGCCACCACCGCCTCATAGACGTTCGCCTGCGCGGCGCGCTCGGGGGCGAAGTCGCGCGGGCCGTCGACCTGGAAGTCCAGCACAGTGGCGGACTCGGGCTCATGGAAAGCGGTGGCGAGATGCGCCGGCATCTCCGCTACTTCGCGGGCCCATTCGTCGGCATCGAGGTAGAGCGTCTTGGCGGGCAGCGCGCGATAGCTGCCGAGTTCGGCTGCCTCGGCGCGCTTGCGGTTCTCATAATAGTCCGCGATCGAGTCGAGCCGGCCCTCGGCCGCGGCGGGCGTGCCGCTGTCGCGCAGCACCACCGCATCGGCACCGAGATGGTCCCACACCGTCGCCAGCTTCTCCTCGAACAGCGGCAGCCAATGTTCCATCCCCGCGAGACGGCGGCGTTCGCTCACCGCCTGGTACAGCGGGTCGCCGGTCGCGGTAGCGCCGAAGGTCTCGCGGTAGCGCGTGCGGAAGCGCTTGACGCTGTCGTCGTCGAGCAAGGCCTCTGAGGCGGGGAGCAGCACGAAGCCGTCGAGCCGACCGGTGGTGCGCTGATCGGCGGGGTCGAAGCTGCGCACGCTCTCGATCTCGTCGCCGAAGAAGTCGAGCCGCAGCGCCTGCTCCTCGCCGCTGGGGAAGAGGTCGACGATGCCGCCGCGCACCGCATATTCGCCCTGGTCGTGGACGGTGTCGGTGCGGACATAGCCGTTGGCCTGGAGCAGCGTGGCGAGCCGGTCACGGTCGATCCGCGCGCCCGGCTTGAGCTCGGCGACGAGCTGGCGAATGCGGAAGGGGGTGAGCGTGCGCTGGGTCAGCGCGTTGACCGTGGTGAGCACCAGCTGCGGCGCGCGCGGCTTCTGCTGGAGACGGTAGAGCGCGCCGATCCGCTCCGCCATGACGCGCAGCGTCGGCGAGGCGCGGTCGTACGGCAGGCAGTCCCAGGCGGGGAGCTGGACGACCTCCAGCTCGGGCGCGAAGAAGGGCGCGGTGGCGGCGAGCCCGCGCATCTGCGCCTCGTCCGCCGCGACGAACACCGCGCGCAAGGGCGCCGCGCGTGCGAGATCGGCGAGCAGCGCGGGCAGGAAGCCGGCGGGGACGCCCGCGAGCGTCAGCGGCGTGGTGGCGCGAAGGATCTTGCTGAGGTCGGGCATTCGGGTCCTTGGTTGGGGTGGGCTGGTCGCGCCTCCGTCGTGAGGTCTTGGCGTCTTAGACTTCGGCCGCCTCACATTTCACCATCATCCCGGCCCTGAGCCGGGATCCGAGCGCAACGGGCGTGATGTTCGCGGCGCCATGGATGCCGGGTCAAACCCGGCATGACGGGGAAGAGAGACGCCGGGTCAGGCGCCGCAAGATGGAAGAGCGCCTCACGGGATCGTCACGAAATCCACCCGCCGCATCACGTCCATCATCTCGCCGTCCCACTCGGGCGGGCAGGGCAGCGAGCCGATCGCCCAGCCCATGATGTCGACATCCTGCTCCTCCAGCAGCCGCTCGAACCAGTCGAGCTGCTCGGGCGTCCAGTTCGCGGCGTGGGTGTCGAAGAAGCCGCCGATCATCAGATCGGCCTCGCGCGTGCCGCGGTGCCAGGCGCGGAAACGCAGGCGCTTGAGCCGGATGTCCTGGTCCACGTGATCTCCCATCGGCCGCGCGCGGCCCATCATGCCATAGCGGAGCGCTGCCACGACGCCGCCGCAAGCTTTCGCTGGCGCGGCGGCGGGAGGCAGAATAGTCGGGCGCTACATAGTCATGCGACCCGAGATCCTCAATCCGCTGTTCGCCGAGGTGGCCGCGCTCAAGGGCGTCGGCCCGGCGCTGGCCAAGCCGCTCGACCGGCTGGGCATCGCTCGCGCGGTCGACCTGCTGTTCCATCTGCCCTCGGGCTGGGTCGACCGGGTGGCGCGCGACGAACTCGACGAGGCCGACGTGGGCCGCACGATCGCGATCACGCTCACCCCGCGCGAGTATCGCAGCGGCGCCAGCCCGCGCGCGCCGACCCGCGTGCAGGCGACCGACGCGGTGGGTAATTACGTCAGCCTGGTGTTCTTCGGCGGCGGCTCGGGCTGGGCGCGCAAGCAGCTGCCGCTCGGCGAGCCCAGGCGAGTGTCGGGCCGGCTCGACCGCTACGGCGACGCGCTCCAGATCGTCCATCCCGAGACCGGCGGCGAGGAGGACGGCTTTCGCGCGCGCGAGGCAATCTACCCGCTGAGCGAGGGGCTGACCTCGCGCCGGCTCGCCGCCTTGGTCGAGCAGGCGCTGGCGCGCGCGCCGGTGCTCGACGAGTGGATCGAGCCAAGCCTCAAGGCGCGCCACGACTGGCCCGACTGGCGCGAGGCGGTCGAGCGCATCCACGCCGACCCGGCGGACGCGGTGGCGCGCGCTCGGCTCGCCTATGACGAGCTCTTCGCCAACCAGCTCGCGCTCTCGCTGGTGCGCGCCGACACGCGCAAACGCCGCGGGAGGGCATTGCGGGGCGACGGGCGGCTGCGCGAGCTGCTGCGGCTACCCTATCAGCTCACCGGCGCGCAGGCGCGCAGCGTGCGCGAGATAGA
>Ga0265798_10012526_pt1 | contig 10223 bp, 8 predicted proteins | sample P3T30metagenome_FD_192430 | JGI IMG/M metagenome (GOLD analysis project Ga0265798, IMG submission 192430) | Plant litter microbial communities from East Loma Ridge, Irvine, California - P3 T30 | ecosystem: Environmental > Terrestrial > Plant litter > Unclassified | place: USA: California...
CTCGCGTGCCTGCGCGGCGGCATGCGCTGCGCGATCTCGGCCACGATCCTGCGCGCCAGCACGATCTTCGGTGCGGTGGGCAGTACCGTGTGGCCGTGTGCGTCGAACAGGACGACCGTGTTCTCGTCCGAGCCAAATGTCTGGTGCCCGATATTCCCGACCAGCAGCGGCACGTTCTTGCGCGCGCGCTTGGCGGCGCCGTATTCGAGCAGGTTTTCCGATTCGGCGGCAAAGCCGACACAGTACGGCCAGCCGGGGGGGGACGCCGCGGACGCCATGGCCGCCACTGCCGCGAGAATGTCGACATTCTGCGCGAACTGCAGCTGCGGTGGCGCGCCGCCTGCTTCCTTCTTGACCTTCTGCGCGCTGGCATTGACCACGCGCCAGTCGGCTACTGCCGCCACGCCGATGAACACGTCCCGGTGGGCGATCCCGGCCATGACCGCGTCATGCATCTGCTGCGCGCTTTGCACGTCGATGCGGCGCACGCCATGCGGCGCGGCCAGGGCGGTGGGGCCGGAGACCAGCATCACCTCGGCGCCCGCATCGGCCGCCGCGCGCGCCAGCGCATAGCCCATCTTGCCGGAGGATAGATTGGTGATGCCGCGCACCGGATCGATCGCTTCGAACGTGGGCCCGGCGGTGATCATCACGCGCCGGCCGGCGAGTACCTTGGGCTGGAACGATGCGGTCAACGCTGCCAGGATGTCGTCGGGTTCCAGCATGCGCCCGAAACCGACTTCGCCGCACGCCTGCTGGCCCGCGGCAGGTCCGATCACGTGGATGCCGTCGAGGCGCAGCTGCGCCACGTTGCGGCGCGTGGCCGGGTTGTCCCACATTTCGACATTCATCGCGGGCGCCACATGCAGCGGCAGCGCATGCGGGCGGGCCAGGCACAGCGTGGACAGCAGGTCGTCGCAGGCGCCGTGCGCCAGCTTGCGCAGGAAGTCGGCGGAGCAGGGCGCAATGACAATGGCGTCGGCGCCGCGCGTCAGGTCGATGTGCGCCATGTTGTTGGGCACGCGCGCATCCCACTGGTCAATGTGCACGGTGCGCCCGGACAGCGCCTGCATCGTCACCGGGCCAATGAAATGCGTGGCCGCTTCGGTCATCACGACCTGCACGTCAGCGCCCTGTTTGACGAGGCCCCGGCACAGTTCCGCCGCCTTGTAGCAGGCCACGCCGCCGCTCAATCCGAGGACGATTTTTTTGCCTTGCAGGTCCATGGGATTCTTCGCTAGTGATGGTTCAGTGTTTGTTCACGCGCCGCAGTTCGTCGACAATGAACAGGATCGCGCCGAGCGTGATGGCGCTGTCGGCCAGGTTGAAAGCCGGGAAATGGCCCCAGCCGGACAGGTGGAAATCGAGGAAGTCGATGACGTGGCCGTACAGTACGCGGTCGATGACGTTGCCGATGGCGCCACCCATGATCAGCGCGAGGGCCCAGCAAAACATGCGCTGGCCGGCGTGGCGGCGCAGCAGGTAGAGGATGAAGCCGACGGCGACGATGGCGATCGCCGTGAAGAAATAGCGCTGCCAGCCGTTTTGCGAACCGAGGAAGCTGAATGCCGCGCCGGGGTTATAGACCAGGACCAGATTGAAGAAGCTTGTGATGGGCCGCGAGTCACCCAGGTGGAACATTTTGGTGATGGCGATCTTCGACACCTGGTCGAGCAGGATCACGATGGCGGCGATGCCCAGCCACGGCAGCATGGTGCCGCTACTGCTGGATGCGTTCGAGAATATTTGTTTTTTTTTGGTGGCCATGGCGGTCAGGTTGAGGTGGAAAAACCGCCACCGCGCGGTCCAGGCGCGGTGGCGGTGGCGAAACGACGCATTTTAATACGGCCCCGATGCGGGAAGGAGCGTGCCTCAGGCAAACCGGCGCGGTTCGCCAGCGCCGAACAGGTTGCTGTAGCATCGATCGCACAAGCCGGGATGGTCGGCATGGCTGCCAACCGCCGCGCGGTAATGCCAGCAACGCTCGCACTTCGGTGCGGTCGATGCGTGCACGGCCACCGTTTCTTCAGCTTCATTGGCCACTTCGACCGCTTGCGCCTGCGACGTGATGAAGACGAATTTCAGGTCGTCGTCCAGGCTTGCCAGCAGCCGGTACTTTTCCGGCGTGACCTTGACCGTGACTTCGGCCTGCAGCGACGAGCCGATCGCGCCTGACGTGCGCAATTCTTCGAGCTGCTTGGTGACATCCGCGCGCACGGCACGCAACTGCGTGTATTTTTCCACCAGAGCGTCAGCATCCGGCACCACCGGCAGCGTCCACCAGGTCTGCGTGAAGATGGTCTCGTCGCTGGCGCCAAAGGCCTCGGCGCCGGCAAACACGGCCCACGCTTCTTCGGCGGTGAACGACAGCGTCGGCGCCATCACGCGCAGCAGGCTGTGCGCGATGTGCCACAGCGCGGTCTGCGCCGAGCGGCGCGCGTGCGAATCAGGGGCCGTGGTGTACAGGCGATCCTTGAGGATGTCGAGGTAAAAGCCGCCCAGGTCTTCCGAGCAGTAGTTGGTTAGGCGCGCGATTACCGGGTGGAACTCATAGCGCTCGTAGTGGGCCAGGATGTCGGCCTGCAGCTGCGCCATCGCAGCCACCGCGTACTGGTCGATTTCCAGCATCTCGCCAACCGGCACGGCGTGCACCGCATGGTCGAAGTCCGACGTATTGGCCAGCAGGAAGCGCAGCGTATTGCGGATGCGGCGATACGATTCCGTCACGCGTTTGAGGATCTCGTCGGAGATCGACAGTTCGCCCGTGTAATCGGTCGATGCGACCCACAGGCGCAGGATGTCGGCGCCCAGCGTGTCGGAGATTTTTTGCGGCGCCAGCGTATTCCCCAGCGACTTCGACATCTTCTTGCCTTCGGCGTCGACGGTGAAGCCGTGCGTCAGCAGCGCCTTGTATGGCGGCACGCCGTTGAGCATCGACGACGTCAGCAAGGACGAGTGAAACCAGCCGCGGTGCTGGTCCGAGCCTTCCAGGTACAGGTCGGCCGGGAAGGCCAGCTGCTGTTTGTGTGAGCCGCGCAGGACCGTTTGGTGCGTGCTGCCGGAGTCGAACCAGACGTCGAGCGTGTCGCGGTTTTTTTCGTAATGCGCAGCGTCGTCACCCAGGATGTCCTTGACGTCCAGCGCCTGCCAGGCGTCGATGCCGTTCGCTTCGATCAGCTTGGCCACCTGCTCGAGCAGCTCGGGCGTGCGCGGGTGCAGCTCGCCGGTTTCCTTGTGCAGGAAGAAGGCCATCGGCACGCCCCACTGGCGCTGGCGCGACAGCGTCCAGTCGGGACGGTTCTCGATCATGCCGTGCAGGCGCGCCTGGCCCCAGTCGGGGAAGAACGCGGTCTTTTCAATGCCGGCGAGCGCAGTTTCGCGCAACGTGGCGCCGCCGTCTTTCGGCGTGACGTCCATGCCGGCAAACCACTGGCTGGTGGCGCGGTAGATGATCGGCGTTTTATGGCGCCAGCAGTGCATGTAGCTGTGGTCGAACATTTTGACTTCGAACAGCGCGCCGGCTGCAGTCAGCGCCGCGCAGATCGGTTTCGACGCTTCCCAGATCGTCATGCCGCCAAACAGCGGCAGCGTCGGCACATAGCGGCCGTCGCCCATCACGGGTTTCAGGATCTCGTCGTCCTTCATGCCATGCGCTTTGCACGACACGAAGTCTTCCAGCCCGTATGCAGGCGCGGAGTGGACCACGCCGGTACCGCTCTCGGTGGTGACGTAATCGGCCAGGTACAGCGGCGAGAGGCGGTCGTAGAATGGGTCCGATGCGTGCAGCGGGTGGTGGAACGCGATGCCGCCGAGTTTTTCGCCGATGGTCGTGGCGATGACGGTGCCTTCGAGTTTGTAGCGGGCCAGGCACGACTCCACCAGGTCCTGTGCGAGGATCAGCAGCAGCGGCTTGCCGTCGCGCGTGGCCTGCACCAGCGCGTACGTCACTTCCGCGTTCACGTTCATCGCCTGGTTCGATGGGATGGTCCACGGTGTGGTGGTCCAGATGACGATGAAGCCGTCGCCCGCGGGCAGTGCCGGCAGGCCGAACGCCGCCGCCAGCTTTTCGGGTTCCGCAAACGGGAAGCCCACGTCGATGGCCGGGTCGCGCTTGTCCTGGTATTCGACTTCCGCTTCAGCCAGCGCCGAACCGCAGTCGAAACACCAGTTGACCGGTTTCAGGCCGCGGTACACGTAGCCTTTATCGAGCAGCGTGCCGAGCGCGCGCAGTTCGTCCGCCTCGTTCCCATAGGCCATCGTCATGTACGGGTTGTCCCACTCGCCCAGGACGCCCAGGCGGATGAAGCCGGCGCGCTGTTTGTCGATCTGGTCGAGCGCGTAGGCGCGGGCTTTGGTCAGCACTTCCGCGGTCGGCAGGTTTTTGCCGTACAGTTTTTCGATCTGGATTTCGATCGGCATGCCATGGCAATCCCAGCCCGGCACGTACGGCGCGTCAAAGCCGGACAGCGTGCGCGCCTTGACGACCATGTCCTTCAAAATCTTGTTGACCGCATGGCCCAGGTGGATGTCGCCATTCGCATACGGCGGACCGTCGTGCAGGATGAATTTCGGGGCGCCGGCGCGTGATTTGCGCACGCGCTCATAGATTTTTTTGTCTTGCCATTGCTGGACCCAGCCCGGCTCGCGCTTGGCGAGGTCGCCGCGCATCGGGAATGGGGTATCGGTCATGTTGACCGGGTATTTCGATTCAGGCTTCTTGCCCGCTTTCGGGGCTGGTTTGGTATCGGACATGGGCTCTTTTTTTAAATGGGTCGTGCGGGGGTACATTGATGGCTGAGAAGCCGCGAAGATGAAGCAGGCGCGTCGAGGTCAGCGTCAAATTCGGTCGGTGGCCGACAGCGCGGCGGCGCGCTCGCCTTCGGTGTTCTGCACGCGCGGCGCCAGCCTGAAATAGGCGCGCGCCTGGTCGGCGTCAAGGTTGATGGCGGCCGTCAGCGCGGCCAGGCCATCGTATTTTTCTTCGTCGCGCAGCTTTTCCAGGAACTCGACGCGTACCAGCTGGCCGTACGCGGCGCGCGTGACATCGAGCAGGTGCACTTCCAGCAGCATGCGGCCGCTGTCGTCGACGGTCGGTCGCTTGCCCAGGCTGGCCACCGCAGGGAGCGGCGCATCATCGAGGCCATGGACCTGGACCACAAAAATGCCGGCCAGGGCAGGGCGGTGCGTGACGCGCAGATTCAAGGTAGGAAAGCCCAGGGTGCGGCCGAGTTTCTGGCCGTGGATCACGTGACCGGAGATCGAATAGGCGTGGCCGAGCAGGTTGCCGGTGCGCGCGAAATCGCCTGCGGCCAGCGCGGTGCGCACGGCCGAGGAGGAGATGCGCGTCGCATCGTGCATCACGGCAGGCAGCGTCTCGACGTGGAAGCCATATTCGCGGCCGGCTTCGGCGAGCATCTGCACATTGCCAGCGCGGCGCGCGCCGTAGCAGAAGTCTTCGCCGACCATCAGCCATTTGACGTGCAGGCCATCGACCAGCACGCGTTTGGTAAAGTCCTGTGGCGACATGGACGCGAACTGTTCGTTGAAGTGCTCGACGATGACGCGGTCGATGCCGGCGTTGGACAGGGATTCAAGCTTGTCGCGCAGGTTGGCGATACGGGTCGGCGCGCGGGTCAGGTCACCGCTGCGGGCGGCGAAGAATTCGCGCGGGTGCGGTTCGAACGTCATCACGGCCGCTTCGAGCTGCAGGTTCTGCGCGGCCGTGACGACGCGCGCAAGCAATGCCTGGTGGCCGCGGTGGACACCGTCGAAGTTGCCGATCGTGAGGGCGCATGGCGCGCGCGCCCGGTCGTTGGGAAGACCGCGAAAAACCTTCATGGATACAATCTGTGGCTTGGCCGAAATACCAGATTATACGGATAACTGGGGCAGTCCACAGATTTGCCTGGCGACCAATAAAAAACGCCGCCCGGGCAGGGCGGCGTTTTTGCCGGACAGTGCAGTCAGATCGGAAAAGCGATCAACCCATCGGATGGTTGATGGCCATGATCCAGTAGCGTGCCAGGTCAGCCGTACCGTCGGTGCCGCCCACGCCCTTGAGCGTCGAGATGGCTTGTGCCTTCTTGCCGGCGACAGCGTAGGCTTCGCCCAGGTGCAGTTTGGCGTCTTCAGCATTGCGCAGGCCACCGGCCTTGATCGCGTTTTCCATCATCGCCAGGCCCTTGTCGGACTGGCCGGCCTGCACCAGGCCATAGCCCATTGCCACCAGGCCTTCGTTGTCCTTGGCTTTGACCAGCTCCGCCTCGGCGACAGCGCTGTTCTTCTTGTCATCAGCAAGAGTCTTTTCGGCCAGGTCCTTCAGGCGCTGGTGACGGGCCGCTTCCGGACCGACACCCAGGGCACCAGCTTTATAACCCTTGTCGATGATCTTGATGGCTTCCGCAGGCGCTTTGGCCTGGATGGCCAGCTGGGCCATTTCCAGGTATTCGCTTGGCTTCTTGAGCAGGTTGTTGGCCAGTTTCAGGCGATACACATCAAGCGTCAGGCGCGACGAGAAGCCAGGCTTGCCGACTACACGGTTCAAGAGGTCGGTCCAGTAGCTGGCCTTTGGATAAGTGGCAGCGAGCTTCTCGATGGTGTTGACGTAACCGACCTTGTCGTTCTTTTTCAGGTAGATGTTCGCCAGCAGGCCGAGCTGGTCTTCGGACAGCGTGCGGCCGCCCTTCTGCATGTTGTTCAGCTCATTTTCAGCGCCGGACAGGTTGCCGCTCTGATAGTAGTTCTGGATCAGGTAAGCGCGCAGTTTTGGATCGTCGTGATCCTTCAGCTGGCGATTGATGGCGTCGTTGGCTTTGCCGAATTCCTTGGCACGCATGTAGATGCCAATCAGGCCTTCGGAGAACTGGGAGCGCTCGGCAGCCGACAATTTGCCGGAAGCGATCAAGGTTTCGAACGCCTTGGCAGCGGCATCGTAGTCGCCAGCGGACGAGGCGGCTGCGGCGCGGACGCGCTCGATCAGGTAAGCCTCGTTTGGAGTTTTGTTGGCTACTTTGTCGGCATCGCGCAGTTTGGCCAATGCTTCTTTCGACTTGCCTTGTTTCATCAGTGCTTGCGCTGCTTGCAGCGGCACGCCGACTTCAGGACGCAGGGCTTCTGCGGCATAGGCGGTGGACAGGCCCACCAGCGGCGTGGCAGCAGTGAAACCAAGGGCGGCCATTACGAAGCCGAGGTGAGCGATACGGAATTTGGACATTGTCAGAAATCTTTCTTCAAAATGGACACGGCAGGGAAACCCTGCCGTGTCGTCACACTGATAAGTGTTTTATTGAAACTGCTCGTTACCAACCATACCAATTTTGGTGACGCCGAGACGCTGTGCCGAAGCCATCACGCCAGCAACCGATTTGTAGGCCACCAGCTTGTTAGGACGCAGGTGAACTTCAGGCTGGTCTGCCGTGGCAGCAACTTCGGACAACTTCTGCTCCAGCGATGCACGATCAGGCACCGTGACGCCGTTCCAGGTGATCGTGCCGTCGAAGTCGACGTCGATCGTGATAACCACTGGATCCTTGGTAGGAGGCGGTGGATTACCAACTGGCATGTTCAGATTGACCGAGTGGTTCTGTTTCGGGATGGTGATAATCAACATGATAATCAAGACCAACATCACGTCGATCAAGGGGGTCATGTTCATTTCCATCATTGGTTCTGGATCAGCATTCTTGCTGCCGGAACCCGAACCGATGCTCATACTCATGGTGTTTCCTTTCAAATGTCGAGGTGGCTACCGGGGGAGGGGCGATGATGCCGCCCCCCTTGCCCGGCAGGGGAATTAACCCTTGTCAGGCGGTTCGGTAATGAAACCGACCTTCTGCACCCCAGCACGTTGCGCCGTGTACAGCACTCGGCCAATGGCCTCGTACTTGGTGTCCTGGTCGCCGCGGATGTGGACTTCCGGCTGTGGCAACTTGACGGACTCTTTCTTCAGGAACTCGAACAATTCATCCGTGTTAGCCAGGCGCTTCTGATTCCAGTACATATCGCCGTCTTTGTTGACCACGATATTGACGTCTTCAGGCTTGGTTTTCACCGCCTGGTTGGTCTCGTTCGGCAGTTTGATCTTCTGCAGTTTGAGCACGACCGGGCTGGTGATCAGGAAGATGATCAGCAGAACCAACATGATGTCGACGAGCGGCGTCGTGTTGATTTCTGACATGACTGCATCTTCTTCTCCGTTATCGGAGCCGACACTCATCGACATGATTTATCCAATCTTTTTGGCGCCGGCAGCACGGCCAGCTTCGCTCGTCGACATCGCGCCCGAGATCAGGACCGAGTGAACGTCAGCGCTAAACGAACGCACATCTTCCATTGCCGACTTGTTGCGGCGAACCAGCCAGTTGTAACCCAGAACGGCAGGAACTGCGACGAACAGGCCGAACGCGGTCATGATCAGCGCTTCACCCACTGGACCTGCAACCTTGTCGATCGATGCGTTACCGGTCATACCGATGTTGGTCAGCGCGCCGTAGATACCCCAAACGGTACCGAACAGGCCGATAAACGGTGCGGTCGAACCAACGGTAGCCAGGAACGACAGGCCGTCTTGCAGACGCGACTGAACTTTTTCAACAGCGCGCTGGATCGACATCGTCACCCAGGTCGACAGGTCGATCTGCTCGAGCAGGGCGCCGTCGTGGTGCTGGGTAGCCTTGGTGCCGGTTTCAGCGATGAAGCGGAATGGGCTGCCTTCTTTCAGGGCTGCCGAACCAGCAGCGATCGATGGGGCTTTCCAGAACTTGGCGGTGGCTTCTTTCGACTGCTTGAAGATCTTCATCTGGTCCAGGAACTTGGTGATGATGATGTACCACGAACCCATCGACATCAGGGCCAGGATGATCAGCGTTGCACGTGGGACGAAACCGCCTTCCCAGACAGCTGCAAAGCCGAATGGGTTGGTGACTTCTTCTTTCGTGCCGGCAGCAGCTGCAGGCGCTGCTGGTGCTGCTGCGGGAGCCGCGGCAGCGTCAGCTGCAGGAGCTGCCGCTGGAGCCGCGTCGGCTGCAGGAGCGGTCGCTGCGGCGGAAGCCGGAGCGTCAGCAAATGCTGGAGTCGAAACCAGCGCGCCAGCTGCGGTTACCGAGAACAGGACTGCCGCCAGGACAGCGGACAAACGGGTATTCTTAAACATGCTTCCTCCAAAATTAGAAAATATTCAGTTCGCTGAACAAATGTAGACAACGAATTTCACACGAGAGACGAGGTGGTGTGCCTCGGTTTATTGCAGCGTCCAGACGTAAGCAACTGGTGACCACGTTTCAGCTGGTTTGCCATCTACCATCGCAGGCTTGAATTTGCACTTGCTCAGAGCAGATTGCGCAGCCCGGTCGAGATCACGCGAGCCACTCGATTTTTGCATCTTCGAGTCCTTTACAGCGCCATCGACACCGATCAGGAAAGACAGGGTCGTGGTACCGGTTTCTTCGTTACGCTGTGCCGCTTTCGGATATTCCGGTGTGCTGCACGTGCTGAAGTCGACAACGGCGTTCACACGCGACGGTCCTGCAGGCGCTGCAGCCGGTGCGGGTGGAGCTGGTGGTGCTGGTGGTGCCAAGGTGGTCGTCGCAGGTTTCGCGGCGGTTGTATTGGCGATAACGTTTTGCGGTGGCGGCGGCTGCTGAACCTGCACTTCAACCGGCGGAATGAATGGCGGCGGGGGCGCCTTCATTTCAGGTGGAGGTGGTGGTGGCGGCACATCCGGCGGTGGGGGAGGTTTTACCTCTTCAATGATCTTGGTCTCGACTGCCTCGGACATCTTGGTGACCATGCGCTTGCCAAGACCAGTGATGATCCCGTAGGCGACGATCAGGTGCAATACGATGACGATGGCAATACCAGTCCAATTTCTCCCGGGTTGCTTCTCATGCGAAAAATCCATGCCTGCTTTCTCCAATACCAACTCTTTTGTTGCTACCAAACCCACTAAACACGACGAATACCAGGCCGTATCCGGGACATCGGCGAATTATACCTACGAATTCTTTTTTGCACATACATTTTTACGCCCGTAAAAGGGGCGTTTTCTCCTGTAAAAAGCCCGAAAAAAGGGCATCAAACAGGCAATGTGTACAAGCCTCCGGCGGGGGCTGAAAACCCGGGTCGTATGTGTTCAATAAGGCACGTTCTTCATTCTGCGGAAGTTCCAGGCCGTACCCCACATGCAGACTTTAATGCATTAAACATTTCCCGAGGGAAACATATGC
>Ga0265798_10012527_pt1 | contig 10222 bp, 4 predicted proteins | sample P3T30metagenome_FD_192430 | JGI IMG/M metagenome (GOLD analysis project Ga0265798, IMG submission 192430) | Plant litter microbial communities from East Loma Ridge, Irvine, California - P3 T30 | ecosystem: Environmental > Terrestrial > Plant litter > Unclassified | place: USA: California...
AACAGGCAGCTTTTTCTGTGGCATTCCGTTTTCTGGGTTTCTTCTCTGGGAAATCCTCGCATTTTTGACCATGTCAACTCTTTTGCGATCGGTGGACCCTGCGCGAATCGATTTCTTCCGCAAAATAGCCTTGTCTCTCAGAAAACCATGTGGCCATGCTTTCAAGAAGATGATTGTCTTTCCCAGTAACGGAATGCCTTTGGTGCGTAGCCCATTTTGTCTGCCCATGCGCTCTTCAAAATCGAATCACTCACCTGCATCGTATCTCCTGCGGCCATGCGACGCTGCTGTCCGATCGGAGAGAGGGTGGGAAGCCCGTTGGTTGTGAATCGTCGCGTGAGCCCGGCTCTGGTCTCGTTGGAAGAGGCAACAGAGGCGGTGCTTAGCAAAGCGCTCATGCCGCCCACGCTGCGTCGGTTGGTGGTTCTAGGCGGCGACAGCGGGTTGTTCGAGTAGCCCGGGAAAGGCACGCTGTCCTGGGGGGATTGCGGGCTGCGGAAGGAAAAGGCCATGGTGGATGCGCTACAAGCTGTCTTCTTTTCACATAGTCAGTCTCTGTGCACCTCGTCGGGCATGTTGCCGGTGATGCGCGTGTAAGCGCTGTGGCGGACGACATAGGAGAGGACATACGCTTGCGGAGACGTGGATTGTCCTCCTTCAGTAAGGGCGGCGTCGATCCAATGGCGGCGAGGCTCTCAGCACGACGGGCGGAAGTATGTTCAATAATGACAGTGGCGTCCTCTGCGGCCTTGGGCGACAGGAGCGAAAAGAGGTGCGAGGGCGTGGACAAGTCGAGAACCGGCGGGGGCTCTGCAAGAGGTACGACGTCGAGCACGAGGCTTGGCTTGAACTGGACAGGACAGGACAGCAAGTCGTTACTCTGACTTGCCGCGGCGGTCTGCCTGGCGAATGACAACGTTACCACGCAGCGCTGCAGGCTACGTCCGATTGCGATATCTAGCGCCGCGACTTACTAGCCACTGCCACGCTGCTGGCTCGACACGGCCAAACTACCAAACCGCCGTCGATAGGTACCCCCAGTGGATAGCCAACCTGGGCTTTGCCTTTCCCTGCATCTGGCCGCAGTCCCGTTTCACTTACTTCAAGGGTCGCAAAGTTCGGCCCTTGCGGCAACTCGTCAGCCGCGTGCCTGTCCTGGGACTGTGCAAGTCCGTCCTCCGCCAGGTCCGACTCGTTCTTGCAATACTACCTTAACTGACCGAATACCTGCGAGCTTGCCAACAGCACTCGCTTCGCCTTCGACTCTTTCGATATCGAGATACCGAACTGCCAGGGCCAGTGCCTGACCTCACATCCCTGCGGCTGCACGAGTCTAGCGCCCCATGACGTGCCCAAGGGTCTCTGCTGGTTCCATCGGAGTCGTCTGGATCCATCGTACAATCGGGATGGCTGGCGCTTGCTCGAAGCAGCCCAACATTTGACTCATTCTTCACAACCTGCGTTGTTCCATGGTCGTGGGGGCGCGCCTTAGCTGCAACCGACGTACCGACGTGGACCATGGATGAAATGGCGGTCGACTGTTGTCAGTTACTTTCCAGTACGCAGGTACAAGATCGGAAACGCGGCCGACTTTCGATAAACCTTCGCAAGCATCCGAGAAGGTCGAGCACGTACAATACAACACACATGTATGTATAGCACATTGGCGACTAATGGTTTAAGCTTGACCGGGTTGCAGGCACCCTCGTGCACCCATAGATAGAATGCAATTCCTGGGGATGAGAGGGATACGCGCATGTATCTGCCCTCAAGCCAAGATTACGGTGAGGGCACCAGAAGCTTCACCGCTCCTTCTGGCTTTCTCATACTACGCTAGTCAGTGCTAATGGCGACAATGGCAGTGGGGTTGGCTAATCGTAGGCTTTACTATTGCTCCACGCGGTAAAAGCTCGCAGCTCGGGCATCCAGTAATAATAATAACGAGGTCGGCAATATACTATCATCGTTGGCTCTTTTAGTTTCGACCTTTGTGGCTGCCATTCGTCTCTTTCTTCGAGTCAGATCCTCGGGCCAATCGTTCATGCACGAACGTGGCACTTGCAGAGTGCCATGATGGCGGCTTGGAACATGGAAAGCGTTTGATAAACTGTTACCGAGAGGCGTTGCTACTCAGACCAACTGATGGCCTTGTTCACCTTGTCTATATCAAAAGCTACCGCAGATCATTATAAGGCTATGGATGATGGGCAAATCGCATGGATCCCCACATTCGACTGTATATGTACAGTACATAGGTACTTTCAATCTACATGCATTCTCCCGTACTCGCTATCCAATTTGTTTAATACGCCCTGATGATCTCAATCGAAGCCGAGGTGAGAGAATAAAACAGTGTTTCGGAATTCTTGAAACTGCGTGGTGTATTTTACATCTTTTGGCTCTGCCGTCTGATTGCATTGAGATGAATGCCAAAAAGTATTTCTTAGTGACGGGCCTTCACAGAGAGTGATAGCTAGCTATGAGAATCAAACATGTGAGTTTGGTCAATCACCATCAAGCCTACAGCTACGATCATCTGATACCAGTCGTCTGATATTATCAATTACCATCAACTGCTTGTCCAACCTTTCAACTCGTCCATTTCACGTGCTTACATAGAGTCATTCATGCCTGAGGCATCTCAGCAGCCGGGAAGGGCGGAATCGGGGTCCGCGTCGTAAATTGCCGATCAAGCTTTCTTCGCGACTCCGAGTAAAGCAGCTGCAGCGCAATACCAATTTACAGCTTTCATGAAATTGTCCTGACGCATCATCGCGCCAGCAGTCCTTACGCCTTGCGACCAGAAGATCGCATCTGATTCGCCATGCCGCCTCGGGCGAAGAAGACTGGGCCTACAGAGGTTCCAGAAAACTCGGCCTCAAAGGTACCGCGCCACACGACAAAACTCTTTTACAGCTGGTCACTGACTCTCTAGCAGGATACCTCGACAGCGGCCACCGCGAAGCAAACAGCGCAGGCAAAGCCAAATGCGACCACACAAGCCGAGTCTGGACAAGCAGCATCGGCGAACAAGCCGAATGTTTCTCAGCAGACCAAGATCCCGACCAAAAAGCGAGTTGGCGACGAGATGGACTCTGTTCTCAAACCATTCTATTACAGCAAATCTCTGACCGACCCGATCAACACTGCTCGTGACAAGTGGAATCTCCTCCCTGCTTTCCTCCGAGTGAAGGGTCTTGTCAAACAGCACATCGACTCTTTTGATTACTTCACCAACGTTGAGCTGAAGAAGATCGTTCAAGCCAATTCTCTGGTAGTCAGCGATGCGAACCCAAGCAAATATATCGAGTTCACCGACATCCGAGTTGGTCTGCCAAACCGTATGGAGGACGATATCCATGGCCACCGCGAAAGCAACGTCACACCCAACGAGTGCCGACTACGAGACATGACCTACGCCGCACCGATCTACGTCGACTACATCTACCCGAAATCTACCGGCAAAACTATGCGACGAGATGTCATGATCGGTCGAATGCCCATGATGTTGCGCAGTGGCAAATGTGTGCTGAACGGAAGGTCCGAGTCCGACATGGGCTTGTTGAACGAATGCGCGGTCGACCCAGGCGGATATTTCGTTGTTCGCGGCACCGAAAAGGTCATTCTTGTGCAGGAACAGCTCAGCAAGAACCGTGTCATCGTCGAAGAATTCAAGGGTGTTATTCAGGCATCTGTCACCAGTCACACAGCAAACGTCAAGACGAAAACATACGTCGTCTGCAGCAAGAAGAACCCACAAAAGATTGATTTGCTCATGTTGAAGCACAACTCCTTCAACGAGGATATCCCAGTCGCTATCGCCTTGAGAGCTATGGGAGTGCAGTCAGATCACGAGATCCTTCTTCTCTGCGCTGGCCAAGATTCACAGTACCAGGACGAATTTGCGCCCAACCTGGAGTATGCCGCGCTTTGCGGAGTTCACACGCAAGAGCAGGCTCTTGACTTTATTTACTCGAAGATGAAGGGCGACAAGTTCCCTCGATTTGGTCGCCCTGAGAAGACACCCAAGCAGCAGGCCTTGGATAAGCTTGCCCAGACGATCATTCCTCACGTTGAGGTGAAGAACTTGAACTTCAGGGCCAAATCCCTCTACATCGCATTCATGGCGCGCCGTGTTTTGCAAGTCATGCACGACCCCAAACTTATCGACGACAGAGACTACCTTGGAAACAAGCGTCTTGAGTTGGCAGGTCAAATGCTATCACTACTCTTCGAAGATTTGTTCAAGGAATTCGCACGACACCTCAAACTCAGCATGGACAAGACGTTGAAAAAACCCAACCCCACGAGAGAATTCGACCCCAACGATCACATTCGCGCGTTCGAGTTCCGAATCACAGGCGGCCTAGAGCGAGCCATCTCGACTGGTAACTGGAATCTTAAGCGTTTCCGCATGGAGCGTGCAGGTGTCACCCACGTTCTCAGTCGTCTGAGTTACGTTGCAGCTTTGGGCATGATGACCCGTATCTCGTCGCAGTTCGAAAAGACCCGCAAAGTCTCCGGTCCTCGTGCATTGCAGCCCTCACAATTTGGCATGTTGTGTACATCTGACACTCCAGAAGGTGAAGCCTGCGGTCTGGTCAAGAACTTGGCATTAATGACACACATCACAACATCCGACGAGGAGGAGCCTATTCGCAAGATGGTATTCACATTAGGCGCCGAAGATGTGACAAGCACATGCGGTCAAGAAATCTACGGCGAAGGAGCCTACATTATCTTCATCAACGGTACACCCCTGGCGCTCACACGGTCACCCAAGCAATTCTTGCTGGCGTTCCGTAGGTTCAGGCGTATGGGAAGAATTTCGGAATTCATCAGCGTTCACATCAACCACCACCACAACGGCGTGCACATTGCGACTGACGAAGGACGTGTTTGCCGACCTCTGATCATCGTCGAGAAGGGCAAGTCAAAGATCACAGCGCGTTTCTTGGAGTCTCTTCGCAAAGGCACCATGGACTTTGATGACGCCCTCTCGCGTGGTATCGTCGAATACCTGGATGTCAACGAAGAGAACGACTGCAACATCGCCGTCTACGAAGACCAGATCAACATGCACACGACTCACTTGGAGATCGAACCGTTCACAGTCTTGGGAGCCGTTGCTGGTCTGATTCCCTACCCCCACCACAACCAATCGCCTCGTAACACTTACCAATGCGCTATGGGTAAGCAAGCCATCGGAGCCATTGCATACAACCAACACACTCGCATCGACACCATCCTCTATCTCATGCTCTATCCACAAAAGCCCCTGTGTAGTACAAGGACTATCGAGCTCATCAAATACGACAAATTACCCGCTGGACAGAACGCCACCGTCGCAGTCATGTCGTACTCCGGTTACGATATCGAGGATGCCCTTGTCATGAACAAGGCCTCATGTGACCGCGGTTTCGGGCGCCGACAAGTCTACAAGAAGGTCAGCATGCCGCTTAAGTCCTACAACAATGGTGCTTCAGACAGACTGGCGGATAAAGACCCAAACAACCCCAAGCACCGCAAGATCGGCAAAGACGGTCTCGTCGAGGTTGGCGAGAAACTCGACGCAGGAGACAGCTACATGCTGAAAGAAAGCCCGCAAAACCAGTTCCAATCAATCCCCGCATCCCAGCAAAAATGGTCGCAGGCACACATGTCCTACAAACTCCCCGACCCAGCCTACGCCGACAAAGTCATGATCTCCACCAACGAAGGCAACCAAACTCTTGTGAAGATTCTCACCCGCCAAACTCGCCGCCCCGAAATCGGCGACAAGTTCTCCTCGCGCCACGGCCAAAAGGGTGTCGTCGGAACCCTCGTCGAACAAGCAGACATGCCCTTCACCGACCTCGGGATCTGCCCAGACATCATCATGAACCCTCACGGTTTCCCCTCGCGCATGACAGTCGGCAAGATGATCGAGCTGCTGTCCGGCAAAGCAGGCGTCCTGTCCGGCGTGCAGCAGTACGGAACCTGCTTCGGCGGCAGCAAGGTCGAAGACATGGGCGAGCTGCTCCTCAAGCACGGCTTCTCGTACACGGGCAAGGACTACGTGACCTCGGGCATCACCGGCGAGCCTCTGCAGGCTTACGTCTTCTTCGGCCCCATCTACTACCAGTCGCTGAAGCACATGGTGCAAGACAAGATGCACTCGCGCGCGACCGGTCCGCGCGCCATCCTCACCCGCCAGCCGACCGAGGGTCGTTCGAGGCAGGGTGGCCTGCGTCTCGGAGAGATGGAGCGTGATTGTTTGATTGCGTACGGAGCTTCGCAGCTGCTGCTCGAGCGTCTCATGTTGTCTTCGGACGCGCACGAGGTCGACGTCTGCGAGAAGTGCGGTCTCATGGGCTATCAGGGCTGGTGCCAGAGTTGTCAGGCCAGTGGTGGTATGGTCAAGATGACTGTGCCGTATGCTGCCAAGCTGCTGGTGCAAGAGCTCATGAGCATGAACGTCAGTGCCAGGTTGAGGTTGGAGGACCAGTTCCCGAGAGAGGTGCCGTCTCAGGCTTGATTAACTGGAGGGGCGCCGGTTGAAGGTCGGATGGTGATATCTTTTTGTCTCTTTGTAGCAGAGACTACAGGCATAGCGAATGGCGTTACTTTGGGTGGATGTCTTACGTGGTATGTACAAATGTAAATCTGGAATGTTTCGATAACCTCATGGAATGCCCGCAAGCCTTCTGCGCTCATGAGGACTGTGAAATTGAACAAATGCCATGAATTTCATCATCAATGTGGACGAGCGTCTACAGCTTGCTCTTCAGCACCGCAGTCTCCAATCCAGCCTCCTCATCAAAGATATCGCGCTCCAGCGCGCGGATGTTGACATGTCTGGGACTCAACTGCTCAATTCTCTCGCACCCCAACAACCTCATGGCAGTCTCAGTCTCGGCTTTGAGAATCTCAAACATCCTCTCCACACCCGCCTGGCCACCGGCTCCCAAAGCGAAAAGCGGCGCCCTACCCAACCCAACACCCTTGGCTCCCAAAGCCAGAGCCTTCACTACATCTGTACCACGCTTAATACCCCCATCAACCCAGACCTCAAGTTTGGTCAGGACTTCGGGGCAGAATTTGCGGATCTCGAGGAGAGTGTGCAGAGCTGGTGGGGCGGTATCCAAAGCGCGGCCGCCGTGGTTCGAGAGGATGATTCCTTTGACGTATTGGGAGTAGTGCGAGGCGAGGTACGCGTCTTCGTGTGTTTGCAGTCCCTTCAAGATGATAGGAAGGGACGTGTGTTTTGCTAGCCAGGGGAGAGTGCTGCGCCATGTCAAATCCGGAGCTGTTCCGGCGAAAAGCGCTTTTCCAACGCCGCCCTGGGCGGACTCTGAGCGGGCGGAGGCAGAGTCGGGCGCGGGTGAGGTCTCGCTCGCTGAGCCGGATTGGACAGAGCTTCGTACGGGGAGATTGGCCGAGACATTTTTTGAGCGCTCGTCGTGCTCGCGTTTTCCTGGGACTGGGGCGTCGAGGGTGAGGCAGATGAATTTGATTTGGGGGATGGCGTTGACGCGGGCGAGCATGGCTTCGCTCTTGGCGCGGTCTTGTTGGACGTATAGTTGCCAGCCAAAGACTTGGCCTGGAGGCGCGTTGGCCACAATTTGCTCTGGAGTCTGTGAGGCGTTTGCAGAGATCAATTGCATGGCGCCGAATTTGGCGGCAGCTGCTGCCATGCCTGCTTCACCGGCAGGGTTTCCTAGACGAGCCATGGCGGCTGGTGCGATGTAGATGGGGAGGTTGACCTTGTTGCCGAGAAGCGTGGTGGAAGTGTCGCAGCGGGTGCAGTCCACGAAGATCCGAGGCCGGAGAAGGATCTTGTTGTAGACATTGCCGTTGTATGACTTGCTGTAAAGATCATCGCCCGCACTGTAGTAGTATGCCCAAGCCTTTTTATTGATAGTCTTCGTCGCAAGGTGTTCCAGATCATCAATGTTGAGGCACTCTTCGACGGTGTCGGGATCCCATTCCCGCTGAACGACCTGTTGATGGGCTTGCGGACTTGCACTACCTCCCTCCAATGCTGGTGACTTCTCTTCTTTAGGCAGTGTGCTCTCGTCTATTTTTCCGAGCTTCGCTTCGGCTGGCAGACTTCCTTCGAGGGTTCCGGGAGGGTGGATTGGGTCGTATTCCTCAGTCGCGTCTGTGCCAGCCAATTGAAGGATGATCTTGCTGCCGCCAGGGTGTTCGGGCAGGAACTTGGTCACGTCCCAAACATTGCCGTAGAGTATGACCCAGCATGAGTCGGTTGTATTGTGCTGTTTGACCTCGTCGTACGTGAATGTCTTCGCCATGTTGAGCAGGGTAGTGGAGAATATCGTGGTGGAGTGGAGGGACGATGAATGGCAATAGATGGCGGGAAGATATGAGAGTAAAGATGTGAAAGAGGTGGTGAAGAACGCTCTAGACTGACTTACGGAAATGTCGCAATGTAAGTGAAAAGTGGCTGAAAGACTGGCAAAAGGTTGTCGCGGTTCTTACACCAGTCGGAAACAGTTTCCCGCGGTTGAGACTGTCGGCACAATGCAACACCGATCGGGTCGGCATCTGCGGTCAAACGCCGCGAGCATTGCGGGTCATCTGTGAAGGGAGCCCCATCATTCGTCCGTTTCATCGACTGCCAACAATTCACATAGCGAGTAGGAAATGTCGTTACAAGGCGAAACTGCTTTTGATACTTGACGCTATCTCAACGACAGTCTACAAGCTCGTATGGCTTGTTAAAAGTATATTACAGTACCCATCGATCTGAACACAGCGTTCTGACTGGACGCGTAAGCTCTTTTTACAGCTCACTGGTAGGAACAAGTGGCAGTTTTGCTTAAATCCTTCCAAGGAAGGGGCTTTCTTGTGCCTGCGTCTCAGACGACCTCAACTCTCCATTGACAACCCATTCAGAAAGACAGTCTTTTGACTCAATACACGAATCTCATTCTCACCCAGCCAAGTGTCACGTAGCAACATTGCAGGAAACGTGATCCATCAAACGGAGCGAAAGCTTCTACGTCTCGATCACTACAAACAACACTCGCAACAACAGCACAAACCGCGCTTGACACACCTCAAAATCATATCCCAAAAGAGAAACAAAAAACCAGCACAACAGCAGCCATGATCTCCCTCATCGCCTTCGACCTAGACGGCACCCTCGCCCTCAGCAAACAACCCCTCCAACAGCCCATGATCGAAGCCCTAACCTCTCTCCTAACCGTCGCCCATGTCGCCGTCATCTCCGGCGGCGACTGGCCGCAATTCGAAAAACAAGTCGCCAGCCGCCTCCCGCCCACCGCAAACCTCGCAAACCTCTGGCTAATGCCCACAACCGGCACGAAACTCTACACCTGGCGAACCGAGACCGAGAGCGCAGCCGCCTGGCAACCCGTCTACGCAGAGCTCTTCACCCCGGAGAAACGCGCCGCCATCATCGCAGCCTTCCACGCCTCGCTCGAGGCCACGGGTTTCGTGCCGCAGCAGACCTGGGGCGAGCGCATCGAAGATCGCGGCAGCCAGATCACCTTCTCCGCTCTGGGCCAGCAAGCGCCCGTCCACGCGAAAGAAATCTGGGACCCTGATTTCGCGAAGCGGAAAATCATCCAGGCGGATTTGCGCCGGCGGTTGCCCGGGTTGTCGATCAACATGGGCGGCGCGACGTCGATTGACATCACCAAGGAAGGGGTGGACAAGGGGTACGGGCTGCGGAGGCTGAGTGTAGCGAGTGGGATTCCGCTCGAGGAGATGATGTTTATCGGGGATGCGATTTTCCCGGGTGGCAACGATTACCCGGCCAAGGAGATGGGGATGGAGACGGTTTGCGTGAGGGATCCCGAGGGGACGTTGGCTGCTGTTGCTGCTATCACGGCTTGTTTGAGGAAGTGAGAGGTGCGGAGTTGGAAGGTCATTGTGTGTCTGTAGGCGTGTTCAACAAAAGTCGAGGGATCCCTCCCCGCGGACGATGGTTTCGATATCGAGGGTTACGGTCGAGGTTGGCGACGGAAACTTTTCTACCACAGAAACAAAAGACAAGAACTCATGACCCAATATCTCCTATGATTGACACGACGATGCCGAGCCACACATGCGCCAACATATCCTCCTGACATCGCGCTACGAAATGCACAAGAAAGAAAGAGTCAAGAAATGGCAAAAGGATATTTCGGGATAACCTTTCACCACTCTGCAGACCACCGGATGCAACTTGCAAGTTGGTGGGTGGTTGAAGCTG
>Ga0265798_10012530_pt1 | contig 10221 bp, 4 predicted proteins | sample P3T30metagenome_FD_192430 | JGI IMG/M metagenome (GOLD analysis project Ga0265798, IMG submission 192430) | Plant litter microbial communities from East Loma Ridge, Irvine, California - P3 T30 | ecosystem: Environmental > Terrestrial > Plant litter > Unclassified | place: USA: California...
TGGTAATGAGGTGATGGAACTGCTATGTGAGCTAAACGAGCAGGGCACAACCATCGTCATGGTGACGCACTCCTCGCATGATGCAGGGTTCTCTAACCGGATTATCAACCTCAAAGATGGTCATGTCATCTCTGAAAAAGTAAATAAAGGCATTACCGAAGAATTGATCTGAGATGTTTAAGCTGAATTTAAAAATCGCACTACGTACGCTCTGGAAGAATAAAGGCTACACTTTAATAAACGTTGGCGGATTGGCCATTGGCCTTGCAAGTTGTATGCTTTTACTGCTATATGTAGCCTATGAATGGGGCTACGACAAACAATTTCAAGATTACGAGAAAACCTATGTCGTATATAATAACCAGGCAGCAAGTGGAAAAGTCTTTAGTTTTGATGCAACACCCGGTGTACTTGCAGCCGAAGTAAAGGCAAAGATCCCTGGTGTAAAAGCGGTAACCAGAATGTTCTATTCTCAAGAGCACCTGATCACTGTTCAACAGAAAAATTTCAAAAGGCTCTGCAGCTTTGCTGATCCTGCATTCTTCCAAATCTTTGACTACAAAGTGTTGAAAGGAAATCCAGCTACCTTTCTAAAGAGCCCACAATCTGTCGTACTAACGGAAACGCTTGCTAAATCACTTTTCGGCGATGAAGATCCATTGGGCAAAAGCCTGAAGTTTGATAATACGGAAGCGTTGAAAGTTGAAGGCGTAATCGCAGATGTGCCAAAGAACAGCACCAATCAATTTGAGTACATGATGTCCTGGAACTTATTCGAGAAGTTAAACCCCTGGTCATTACAAAGCAACTGGGGTGGCAATTTCTGCCATACTTTCATCCAGTTAGATGACAACCGGTTCTATGAGCAAGCCGATACACAACTCCGAGGCATGATCAAGGCGAATAATGATAAAAGCAATAATGAGCCTTTCATGCATCCAGTGGCAAAATACCATCTGTACGACAACTTTGAAGGGGGTAAGTCGGTTGGCGGCAAAATCGACCAGTTGCGTATCTTTATGTTGCTCGCTTTCTGTATCCTGATTATCGCCTGTGTAAATTTCATGAACCTTTCTACCGCAAGATCTGAGAAAAGGGCCAAAGAAGTTGGTGTTCGGAAATCTATTGGCTCATCCAGAAAAGATCTGATCGGCCAGTTTTTGATGGAATCTGTGTTGATCTCGATGCTAAGTATGCTGGTCGCCTTTATGTTAATTGAAGTTGCATTGCCTTATTTCAATCGTCTATTAGGTATTCAACTTGATATAGATTATAGCTATTGGCTATTCTGGGCAACGCTCATTGGCTTAACCCTGACAACAGGCATAATTGCTGGTAGTTATCCAGCATTCTATCTTTCCGCATTTGATCCGATTAAAGTGCTTAAAGGTTTCACCAGTACCGGGGTGGGTGGTTCATCTTTGTCGGTTCGGAAGTTCCTAGTGGTGTTTCAGTTTGTGTTTGCAGCCTGCCTGATCATTTGCACGGCTGTGATTTATCAACAGTTAAATTATATCGTGAACAAACCGATTGGATACAATATCAATAATTTGGTGGAAGTTCCGGTGCAGGGCGCTTTAAAAGAACCTGGGAAATATCAAGTGATCAAAGATCAACTGCTAAAAACAGGGATGGTAAGTGCCGTAGCAAATTACTCGACGATATTTACCGAAGGTGGTAACAATGGATACAGCGTAAGCTGGCCAGGCAAAAATCCTGACGAAAAGATATTGGTAAACTTCCGCTGGACACACTACGACTTCTTAAAAACGACGGGCATACAGCTGTTGCAGGGCAGGGATTTCGACCAGCAATTTGCAGACTCTACCACTGTGATCATTAATGAAGCCTTAGTGAAGGTAATGGGTTTAAAGCAACCTTTAGGGGCCGTGATCGACTTTGAAGACACTCCTGTTACCATCATTGGCATCATCAAAGACTATGTAGTTGAATCTCCATACATGGCGGCAACGCCAATGATTATCGGCTTTACTAAAGATGCAAATGACGTAATCCTGGTTCGTGTTGCTGATCATGCAAACTTAACTGCAAGTCTGCAAGCCATTAATCAACAATTTGAAGCTGTAAACCCGGGATTTCCGGTCGACCACCGGTTTATTGACGACAACTTTAAGCAGAAATTCAAGAATGAAAAACTCCTTGGCACACTTGCCAACTGGTTCGGTGGTTTTGCAATCTTCATCAGCTGTTTAGGGCTGCTTGGTTTGGCGCTTTACATGGCGGAGCAACGTAAAAAGGAGATCAGCATCCGCAAGGTGCTTGGAGCAAACTCAGCAAACATTTTGGTTCTGCTAAATAAAGATTTTATCAAGCTGGTACTGATTGCAAACGTAATCGCTTTTCCGCTAGGCTATATCATTGTCACTAAGTGGCTGTCTAATTACGAGTTCCGGACCTCCATCTCCATACTTCCATTTGCACTGGCGTTGTTGCTGTCGTTGGTCATCGCTATCCTAACGGTGAGTCTGCAATCCTTTAAAGTTGCAAAAGCAAACCCGATTGACGCATTGAAGTACGAGTAGACGTACCGATGATTTAATGCTATCGAATTTAAAAACGAGACTATGTTTAAGCTTCACCTGAAAATCGCATTCCGCAACCTATGGATGCATGCAACTTCATCCATAATTAACGTAATTGGACTGGCAATCGGACTTGCGTCCTGCCTGATGCTGATGTTGTATGTTTCGTACGAGTGGAACCATGATAAGCAGTTCAAAGGCTGGGAAAACGTATACCAGGTGATGACCAATTTTGAAGATGATAATGGTCAGATTAGTCGAACTGGGGATTTGACCGGCAATGTGATTGCACAGGTACTAAAAGCGGAGCTGCCCGAGGTTGAAGCTGCGGCAAGGATTGGTTACGGTGGACAATCATTGATCGCCAATGGCGAAAAAAGCTTCAAGAAAGAAGCAAAATTCGCTGATCCGGATATATTAAGGATTTATAACTATGAATTTATCGCAGGTAATCCGGAAACCGCACTGGACGCTGCCAACTCGGTTGTAATTACCGAAAGGTTGGCCAAGACCTTGTTTTCAGATGGTGACGCGATGAACAAGTCCTTAAGGTTTAGGGATCAAGCAGATCTTACGGTGACTGGAATTATTAAGGACCTGCCGCCTAACAGCTCGAATAACTTCGACTTCCTAATGCCCTGGGCTTTCTATGAGACGCTTTATAGCTGGGTTAAAGAACCAAGTTGGGGCAATTTCAATTGGCAAACGATCATTCGGGTAAGCGATGAAGCAAATATTGATCTGATCAATAAAAAGATCCATGGCATGATGAGGCCGGGCGATCGGTTTGCTGAAGCTTCTCCATTTCTGTTTCGGCTATCAGATAAGCATCTTTATGGTAAGTTTCTCAATGGCAAATCTATAGGGGGCGATATCGAACGAATTTACCTGTTTATGGGCCTGGCTGTCGGCATTCTGCTAATTGCCTGTGTGAACTTCATGAATCTGGCGACTGCTAAATCTGAACGGAGAGCAAAGGAGGTAGCGGTGAAGAAGACAATTGGTGCAAGCCGTGGATCGTTGGTTGCGCAGTTCATAACGGAATCAATGCTGCTCACCATAGTTAGCGTAATCATTGCAGTAGTGCTGGTTGAAGTTTTACTTCCATCATTCAATAACCTGTTGCAAATGCAACTTGGGATTTCTTACGGTAACCTTTGGTCTTGGCTAGGTATCATTATAATAATCGTGCTGACTGGGCTGATTGCAGGAAATTACCCTGCGTTTTATCTCTCTTCATTCAATCCTATTTTAGCATTGCAGAAAAAAGCGGGATTGAAGGGCAACATGCCGGTTAACTTGAGGCAGGTGTTGGTTGTAGGGCAATTTTCTTTTGCCATTATCCTCATGATTAGTACAATTGTCATCTACAAGCAGGTTCAGTTCATAAAAGACCGTCCGACAGGTTATGACATTAACCTATTGGCGGAAATGCCGCAGGAAGGCATGCTGGAGACGAAATTCGAGGTATTAAAGTCCGAACTCTTGCGGTCGGGTGCAGTAACCTCCGTGTTGCAGTCATCTGCAAGCCTATCCAGTGCCGGATCCAGCTTCTGGAATTTTGAATGGCCAGGCATGGCAGCAGAAGACAAACGCATTGTCTTCGATCAGATCGCAACATCATACGATTTCCTGAAGACCAACGGAATTAAACTACTTTCTGGGCGTGATTTCTCTAAAGCCTTCGCTTCGGATACATCAGCACTGCTCTTGAATGCCGCAGCAGTCAAAATCATGGGCCTTAAGCAGCCGATAGGAGCCAAGGTCAAATACCACGGTATCGATGCTACGATCGTTGGCGTTTTTCAGAATTTCATCTGGGGTTCACCTTACTACAGTGAAAAGCCAATGGTTGTGGCCTTTAGTAATGACTGGACCGGAAACATTACCATGCGCCTTAACCCTGACCGGAACTTATCACAAAACATCGAAACCATCACCCGCATTACCAAGCGCATTAATCCAGCTTACCCCGTAGAAATCAAGTTTGTTAACGACCTATATGCACAAAAATTACAGGCAGAACGAACCTTGGGCATCCTGGCCAATCTCTTTGGTGGCCTTGCCATTTTCATCTCCTGTCTTGGTCTTTTCGGATTGGCAGCCTACAGCGCAGAGCAGCGCAGCAAAGAATTTGGCGTTCGTAAGGTACTCGGCGCTTCTATAGCCAACATCATGCAACTGCTTTCCATGTCTTTTATGAAGATGATTCTGATTGCAGTGTTAATCGGTGTCCCAATCGCCTGTTACCTCATGAACAACTGGCTTAGCCACTTTGAGTTCAGGACAACCATATCCTGGTGGATCATTGTGGCCGCGGTTTGTGGAACTTTCCTGATTGCAATGCTGACGATCAGTTATCAAGCCTTTAAAACGGCCAGCTCAAATCTTGTGAATGCTTTAAAATACGAGTAAAATAAACAACCTGAATCTTAATGCCCGATTATATGTTCAAACTCAACCTCAAAATCGCAATACGCAACATCTGGAAAAATAAGGCTTACGCCTTCATCTGCATTGCCGGACTAACCGTTGCTTTAGCGGTCTTTATTCTAGCAATGCTGTATGCAAGTTATGAAAAGCGTTATGATACCTGGAATGCCGGTTATGAGCAGATCTATCGTGTAAACTATACTGCTCCAGATGAGAATGTTGCGCTAAGCACAGGCAACATGGCCACGTTGAGCAGGCAACAAATACCGGCGGTGGAAGCTTCGACCAGAATTCAGGATTACTGGTGGGGTGATTTACTCGTTAAAACCAAGGTTAAAAGCTTGTACCTGAAGGATATTTTAATCGTGGATAGCACTTTCTTTGAAGTGTTCAACTACCCGGCTGTTTACGGAAATCTCTCTAAAGCTTTGAAAAGCCCGCAGTCCATAATTATAAGTAAAGAAACCAGTGAAATCATCTTTGGTAAGGATGTAAACCCGGTGGGAGAGACGCTTAAGCTGGATAATAAAGAGGGCTTTGTTGTGGATGCCGTAATAGACGCTGCAAACCATCCTGCCCATTTTAAATTTAACATGCTTAGAAGATTCAAGAAGAACGTTTCTGATGAGTATTACAGCAATAACTACTATACCTATGTTAAACTGAATGCCCAGGCTGATACCAAACAAACCGAGGAGCGTTTTAACAGCATGCGTAAGCAGATTCTGAATGCGGAGATGACTAAGCTATCCCCCGAGGATCGGAACCAATTTTCGGAATACATTAATAAGATACGGCTATATCTTCAGCCGGTTCAAGACATTCACCTGAGTAGTAAAATGGTTGAATATGAGTTCTTGGGAAATGGTACGAGTACTTATATGTATATGATGCTCGGCGTGGCTGCGCTGGTATTGATCATTGCAGCTGTAAATTTTGCAAACCTTTCACTTACCATGGCTACCGGCAGGGCGAAAGAAACAGGTGTAAGAAAAGTGTTGGGTGCACAAAAGATGCAGATCGGCATGCAATTTATCATGGAAACGGCGCTTCAGTGTCTTGTGAGTCTTCTGCTCGCGTTGGTGCTGGTAGAGCTAATGCTACCATCTTTTAACACCATGATCGGACGTTCCATACCGCTTTTGCAATGGAACGACTACAAGCCCGTTGTACTCCCGATTTTTGGTGTTTTGGTCATGCTGACCTGTTTAGTTGGGCTTTACCCGGCATTGATGATCAGTAACATCATACCATCGAAGGTTCTTAAAGGAAATTTCGGAAGTAGTAATGCTGGTTCCTGGCTCCGGAATATGTTGATTGTACTGCAGTTTTCTATTGCAGTGCTGTTTATATCCGGTATTTGGATCATCAACAGCCAACTGAACTACATGCAAACGAAAGATCTTGGGTATAAACCGGAGCAGGTTTTAGCGGTGCTGATGCTGCAGGATGACAGTGACATGCATTATAACAAGATCAAAAACACTTTACAAGGAATTACCGGTGTCAATAGCATTTCCAGAACCGATCATATTCCAGGGGAAGACATGGGTGGAAACAGTTATGTTAATAATGGAACTTCCAATGCTGCTAATTTCATGACGGTAGATGCAGATTATGTTAAAACGATGGGCCTGGAGCTTTTAGAGGGTAGAGAATATATTTCTGAAAATGTTGATAGCCTTGGTTCTTTAATGCTCACGGAAACAGCAGCGCGAACATTCGGCCTGAAAGATCCGATCGGAAAGACGCTCCGGATGTCAGGTGCTGACTGTAGAATTGTAGGTTTAATTAAGGACTTTAATCACTACAGTCCTGAAAAGAATTTTCAACCCATTGTATTTCACTTCCAGAAAGGAAATCCAATGCGGTATGTGCTCATAAACATCAATCCTGCAAATTCAAATGCCGCAATAAAACAGATTGAGCGGGCATGGCAAAAGCTGGAACCTGAGTTTCCGATTAAAGCGACATTTCTGGATAAAACCTTCAATGATCTTCTGCAGGGTCAACGTCAGTTGAAAAGTATCATTGCAGTACTCTCTGTTATAACGATCGTGCTTGCCCTGATGGGTTTATTCGCCATTGCGGCTTTTAATACGCAACGGCGTAGTAAGGAGATCAGTGTCCGCAAAATTCTCGGCGCCTCTTTGTTCGATATTTTGAAACTCCTGAACCAAGGATTTGTAAAGCTCATCCTATTGGGAAATCTGATTGCATGGCCTGTTGCCTATTTGTTGCTACAGGAATGGCTTACAGGTTTTGCTTTCCGGGTGGAATTGACTGCCCTACCGTTCTTGCTTGCCGGACTAACAACACTACTGTTAACGATATTTATTGTGAGCCTGCAATCTTTCAGAACGGCTAATGCCAACCCAGTCGATGCTTTAAAATACGAGTAGAAATTAAAAGAAGCCATGTTTAAACTCAACCTCAAAATTGCACTGCGTAGCCTGAAAAGGAACTTTTCGGTGTCTTTTATAAACATTGGTGGATTGTCTGTGGCATTAGCCGCATTTATCCTGATTGTGCTATATGTGAATTATGAGACCAGTTACGATAATGATAATCCCAATTATGAGCACATCTATATTGTTGGCCGGGATCTAAAGGATTATAAAACGAACTTTACACCGCCACCACTTGCAGCTCTTATTGCACAAAATTGCCCAGAAGTAGAACTGGTTGGTAAGATGACGCCGTCAAATTTAGATTTTGCCCTAATCAGCGATGCAGGCAGGATCTATATTAAGAACACGATGGTCATGGATTATAACGCCGCGAAGATATTTAACCTTCGTCCTCAAGGTGGCTTGAAGAAACCGAAAGGTGAATATGAGCGACTCACCTATTTGAATGAGCCAAGTATGCACACGCTGTTCCCGGGTAAAAAAGACGACATGCCTGAACTGGTGATGATGGGGAACAAAGCATTGGGCATTACTGGAACAATACAGGGGACCATCATCTCAAATCCCCATTCCATTATTCAGTTTGATGCCCTTGCGATCGGGAACGATCTTGGTGTAGCCGAAGGTTTTGGCTTTCCAAACTACTATACCTATATCCAGGTGAAACCTGGCGCCAATATAGCGGTACTGCAGGCTAAGATTAACCAGCTGTTGAAAGCAGGCATGATCAAAGCACAAGTTGATCCGGCCTTCATGGAACAAGAAACCATTTTCCTCGATCCATTGTCTAATCTCCATCTGAAACCAATGGCCGGAAATGACACCAATTATAAAGTTGTAATTGCTTTGTTTATCTTAAGCATCTTTATCGTTGTGATTGCCTGTATAAACTTTACCAATCTCAGCATCGCACAAGCCAATAAACGAGCAAAGGAAGTTGGCATTAAAAAAGTGTTGGGCTCGTATAGACAGATGCTGATCGTACAGTTTCTCTTCGAGATCATGGCCCAATGTATCTTTTCCTTAATTCTGGCCTTAGTGCTTGCGGAGCTCTTTATGCCTGCTTTTAACAATCTTTTGGAGGTGCCTTTGTCGTTGTGGAATGGGGCTAAAGCACTATATTGGATACTTCCACTTATACTTTTAGTCGTAACGCTTATTGCTGCGGTTTATCCTGCATTGATTCTTTCTGGCTTTACACCTACAGCCGTTTTAAAAGGTGATTTCCAAACCGGAATACAGACCAGTTGGACCAGAAAAGCACTCTTGGTGGTTCAGTTTACCATTGCCGTGATCTTTATAGCAGGTATACTCATCGTGAGTAAGCAAGTGAAGTACATCCAAACGGAGGACACTGGCTTTGAAGCAGATCAAGTGCTGCTAATAAAAAACATGACCATGTTCAGTAATCCAGAAGTCTTTGCACCTGTCCGCGAGAAGATGCTCAAAATTGACGGAATACAATCTGCAACGGTCGCCAATGTCACGCCGGGGGGTGAGGAAACCGGCAGCAATGGTTATTCTTTGGACGGACGGGAGGCGCTGCTCGACTTCGTGGATGTAGATTTTGAATACTTTGAAACCCTGGGCATCAAACTGAAGGCTGGAAGAACCTTCTCCATCGCCTACAAAAGTGATACCTTGAATTCGGCGATTATCAATGAAAGTGCAGTTTCCAAATATGGGATACAGGATCCAGTTGGCAAAACCATCAAGGGGTGTAATATAGATTACAAGATCGTTGGGGTAATTAAGGATTTCAAAACGCAAGGCTTTGAGGCTGCAGTTCAGCCAACGATATATACCATGAAGAACCCCTGTGGTAATCCAAGACTAGACATCATGCTCAAAATAGAAGGCGGGAAGATGGCGGCGGTACTTGCCACCTTAAAGAAAGATTGGGCAGGCATTAATAAAACGGATGGTGAGGATTTTCGATATGAGTTTCTGGATGAACTATACGGTCGCTTGTTTAAAAAACAAGAGCAGCTGAAGGCTGTCTTTTTCACCGCTTCCATCCTTACCGTCTTTATTGCCATGTTAGGCCTGTTCGCTTTCTCTAAAATCATGACCAGCAACCGGAGCAAAGAAATTGCGGTGCGGAAGGTGCTCGGTGCATCAGATTTCCAGGTGCTGAAGTTGTTAAGTTCTTCCTTCCTGTTGATGCTGCTTTTGGCGAACCTAATCGCCTGGCCCTTTGTATATGTTCTCGCGAAAATCTGGCTGGATACATTCGCTTACCGGATCGAGATTTCCATCGCGCCCTTTTTTATTGCGGGTATTCTTTCGGTTCTGCTTGCCGTAATTACGGTGACAGTGCAGGCAAGCAAGGCGGTATATGCTAATCCAGCCAAGGTGTTAAAACATGAATAAATTCATCCATTAATCGCTACGCCATGTTCAAACTTAATTTAAAAATCGCTTTGCGTAACTTGTGGAAACATAAAGTTTATACCTTCATTAACATTGCTGGCTTATCAGTAGGTATGGCCGGTTGTATCCTGATCTTTATTTTCATCAGGTATCAGCTGAGTTATGATGATGATTTCAGCAACAAAGACCGCATCTACCGGGTGGTTAGTAACTGGACGTATAAGACTGGAACCGATGCCTCTCAGGGGGTGCCAATTCCACTTGCGGCGGCGATTCGTAACGACATTCCACAGCTGGAGAAAGTAGCTGCGATTCAGAGGGCGACTGGTGTGCTGGCGTCCCTAGATGAGTCCGGGAAACTGAGGTTTAAAGACTATGACGCGGTATACCTGGCCCAGCCTGAGTTCTTCGAGATTTTTAATTTTAATTGGTTATCGGGAAAACCAGCACGCGATCTGATC
>Ga0265798_10012531_pt1 | contig 10221 bp, 11 predicted proteins | sample P3T30metagenome_FD_192430 | JGI IMG/M metagenome (GOLD analysis project Ga0265798, IMG submission 192430) | Plant litter microbial communities from East Loma Ridge, Irvine, California - P3 T30 | ecosystem: Environmental > Terrestrial > Plant litter > Unclassified | place: USA: California...
GCGCGCCGAATTACTGTTATCGGTGCGGCAACATGGCAAGCGTACTGGAAGTTAGCGACACCGGAGAACGTTTCTTCAATGTTTTCGACGCAAGCCCAGATAACGATGTACACCGAGCGGAGCAGCAGCAACAGCAAGGAAAGGAAGTGACGACTGAGTATTTTCTATGATACCCACTGTACCTAGCAAGCGTTGTGATTTTGACGCAAGCCTTGCATTTGTCGGCGTTGGCAATATAGATGGCGTTGAGACAGGTGTTAGCTGTTAATGTTCTAGCTCAGCATCTAATCATACACAATTACAAGCGCAATGTGGCCAAGCTTGCCGCTGCATATATTCAAACTGCTACAGCAATTCGTCCTGCCTCAGCACCCGAGATACTTGCTCTCCACCCATCGCGCCTCTTCGTCGTTTCCTAACCTCGCAATCACTATCTTGATGTCTGGAAACGCACTCAACACCCTATTCACACCCACCCGGCCTGCAGTATATGTAACGAACACTATCTTGTCCTCGGGGACGCCGTGGTCGACGAGCACTCTTACTGCCATCAGCGCCGCTGCACCCGTGGAAAACTGGGGATCCAAAACCAAAACCAGCCCATGCTCAGCGATGTTTGTTGGAAGGGCCCGAAAGTGCAGCTCTGGCTCACCAGTCCTATAGTTTGTCTGGATCAGCACTCTCCCTGTCCTGCAATCTGGGATTGTTCTTCGCAGGCCTGTCTCGAATGCACTTCCACCACGCAAAACTACCACAGCACTGACTTCTGCGTCCTTCTTTAGCCCCTGATATGTCGTACCCTGTGGCGTCATGACCTGACGCGGCGCAAATGGCAAAAAGTCCACCGCGGTCTCGATCAGCAGGGCGACCATGCGGTCAAAGTAGAACAGAAAGTCTTCCCTCGACGTGGTCGGGTTGAGGAGTAGCGTATGCATTCCTTTAACTTGATTGGTCTGCTTGAGCACAATGGCATTCTCGCTCAAAGGGCTATCTTCTGCAATCTTGCCCAGGCGTCTCAGCTCTGTCTGGTGCTGCATACTTTTACTCCTTAGCGTCTGTCGAACCTGGTTGCTCACCATAGTAATCGCAACCTTGTTCTCTATGCCTCTCGGGATGATGAGATCGGCAATCTCTCGTTGCGGAGCGACGTATTTGTAGAAGTTGGGCTTAACAAAGCCAAACCACTGCTTGATGCAGCCTTCGATATCGCGACCTCGTTCTTTGACATCCCGCACAAGACGTCGAGAAAGGCAGAGGTCGGCATCGGCTTCTGCGAAGATTTTGAGATCCAAAAGGTCGAGTACGCGAGGATCATGTAGAGCGAATATGCCTTCTAAGATCAAGACATGCGGAGAGTAGATTGTTGTGGTCTTGGGAAGACGAGCGTGCTTTTGGAAAGAGTAAATGGGTACTTCAGCAACTTTGCCACCCTTGATGTCCTTTAAGCGGTCGACTAAGATGTCGAAATCTATAGCATCTGGAGAATCAAAGTCGAACTCGTTCCGGAATGCCGCAGCAGATTGCTCTGGCGTCAGAGGTTTGTAGAACGAGTCCTACATGCAGTGTCCCTTAGCTGGTTGGAGCACGTGACCATGGTGCGAGGCTGGTACGAACCATAGACAAGATGACAACCCACGGCAAGTTCAGGGAGGCCACTATAGCCATCGCCAAAGATGTCTTGCCTGATCCTGAACTACCAGCCACACCGATGATGCTGGCGTTGCCCCATGGCGGTTCGTAATGTGTCCTTCGGCCTGCAGAAGCCATGGTCGTAATGTGATTGTTTCCTGGGTGTGTTATGACTTTCCTATCTCATTTATCGTCAAGTCACACGTTTCGTAGCAAAACTTGACGATATAGATGGTGTGGTATCCAGGGTTCACACGTTCGGGTTTCTGCAGCAGGCGCTTGCAGCTGGACTTGCACATGTGGGCTCTGGCTTACATAACCTGCGACCCACACGCACTAGTCTCGCCAAGCTCGCAAGCTCAGTCTTTCTCTTCCACAACCCGAGCTCGCAAACATTCTTCTTTCCTTCACGCAGCAATTTTTGCGTGGCCGCCAGCACACTCGACCACCGGTCGGGCAGCTCGAATCATCTACTGATGGACGTCGGCTGAGGCTTGCTCGGCGCCTCGCTTCATCATGGTAAGCTACAGCGCGTCCAATGTCGCAGTCGTTGCACGTACTGACAGGCATGCAGAGCTCATCCACCGTTTCTGTGTCGGCTGCTACGCCTACGCAACATCCTTTCCAGAAGAAGGTTGATGATGTTAAGCCATCGAAGACGTAAGTTGCCACCTATCCGCGCCACTGCCCCGTCCTCCTTCACATGATGATTTCAAAATAAGTTGGGAATCTCTCCGAAACAACGTGTGGAGAACATGTTAACTTGTATCTCTGATCTTGCAGTAGCTTCTGCTCTGCGCATCACTCTATTCCTATTTTGCGATGACCCAAGACAGTGGCACTAACGACTTGTCTGCAGGGACATCAACTTTGTCATTATGGACTACCTGGTCAGCGAAGGCTACCCTAGAGCAGCGGAAAAGTTTGCCAAGGAAGCCAACATCCACCTGCCTCTTGAAGAAGAGTCCATATTGGCCCGCGTAGAAATACGCCGGGCTATCCACGCCGGTGATATCGATACAGCTATCACTAAGATCAATGATCTGAATCCTCAGGTACGTGTGATCCACACTCCCCCACCATAGTTTTTTTTTGCAGGATTAAACTCAGTTTCATGCACCACGCATAACTTCTTTGATGATAATCAAACCTTCAGTCCTCAGTATGATTGCAAGCATCACCATATACTCATTTCGCACATTTGTTACTGGCCTTTGCTAATTTGTATATCAGATCTTAGATACAGACCCAGCCTTACACTTCGCGTTGCTCCGGCTGCAGCTCATCGAGCTCATCCGGGCGTGCACCTCCTCTGCTACCTCCGATATGACCCCTGCCATCACCCCGGCGCTCAACTTTGCTTCAGCTCAGCTCGCTCCTCGCGCTGCCACAAATCCAGACTTTCTGAAGGATCTCGAGCTTACAATGTCCTTGCTTATCTTCCTCCCTGCACCGCCCGGCGAACTACAAAAGGAGCTCAAAGAGCTGCTTGAACCTTCACTTCGTCGAAACGTCGCAAGCAAGGTCAACGAGGCGATACTCACGAGTATGGGGGCGTCTGGCGAGTCCCGCATGAGAAGGCTAGTACGCCTGCGACAGTGGGCGGAGACAAAGGCACGAGCAGCCGGAAAGGATGTTCCTCCCAACTTACCTCTTGGGTTGCAAGAGGCGGACGAGCGGCCGGCCAATGGGAATGGCGAAGCTGCTGACGTTATGGTGCAGTAGAGAAGACACCTGCCGGCGCTGTGCGCCTGGTTCTCTACCAAGGAACATTGGCACTTGGATGATTATCGTTGCGACACCTTACAGTAATGACTTGCGCGGGTAGCACCATTTCAGAATTTCCATGAGAGCCACAATACCACGCCAACACGAGTATGGGGTTTGGTACTTACTAAGTAAAAACTGAATAATCCATGATTACCTTCTTCTAATTCCCACACTGTGTCTATGATGTGCTGCAAATCCTGTCGATAGACGATTGCACTTCGCCCTGAACATGAACTACCATACCATGTATCATTGGACTACGACAAGTCATGATGGTGCTCAACTGCGCATCAGGGTTCTCAAGGAGACACGGATATAAAGGAGAGGCTTTCCCATCCGTACCTATCATCGGTGTTCCGGAGTCTTTCTCACTTCTCGGCCATATTGAGCAGCCCGCCAGCCGACTCGAGCGCAAACCCCCTCACATACGAGTTCCCCCGCATTCCCCAACTTTTCTAGACTCCTTTGCTCCGCGGTGCAGAATACCCGACGAGCATGCCAGTGAGCAGCTTTCCGTACTACCCCGCGATTGCGGACGCGCTACGAAAACAACTCTGAGGACCTATAGGACCCAGGATCCCCGCGTGGTACATCAGGAGCCGCATATGGTGGATTTGCTTCGAGGCTACCCCAAACAGTCCTATTGGTCCCTACCTTGCCCGACTTTCTTCATTAGGAGTCATTGATGCATGGATACATGTGGCTGGAAGAGTGGGTACTTTGCGCTCGTCCGATCCAGTCGAGTTTTGTTGAACTTTGTGTGCACTCACATGAGCTGCTGCTGGTGGAGACGTGAGATGGAGTCGAGGCGCGGTTGAACCGAGCTGTGCCCGAAGCTGGGAGCGAGCGGCTGGATGATGGTGAGATGTTCATCATTACATGTTCACAGCATTTCAAAACCCATCCAACAGCTTAACAGAGGATAACAGGTTCCTTTGGTCGGTGCTGGCCGTGGACTGGCAGCGCTGAACGCACGACTATCAGACCATATTGTGCCAAAAGAAGCTAGTTGCTTGACGTCAAGAACACCCCACCCGCTTGATCCATCCTCCAAATCACCCCTCACACCACAGCAAACAAAACCTCTTGCCGGTACATTGATCCCTGGGCTGATTCCCACGCGCTAATGTCAGACCACGTCAACTTGGCATTCCTTAGCTGTGATCTTCGCCTTGCCCCGGAAACTTCGTGCTCACGCTATCATCATGATCCGGAAGACCATCCAATCCTCGCGCATCGACCCCTCTACAAGTCCACGTACATGTTTATCTGGCAACTGTTGACCAATCACAATTGTCCTAGTCGATCTCCGAGTTTCCGGGATCCGGAATAGTGAGACGTGATTGTCATGGATGAACGGGACGCGTTGCTTTAGCTTCCTCTGAGAGGGCACGAGCGAATATACTCAAATACCAGTATCACGTGTAGGTATTACCAGATGGGGTAAGGGTGCGGGGGCTCTCACCCTCAACCAGTGAGTATATAAAGCTCACCTTCTCTGTGATGGTCAAGTCGTGCAACATCAATCGACTCTCGACTTCCACTGTCAGCACTTTTACCAATTCCAACTAAACCTTGCAAACCATATACCGCCAACATGTCAGAAATCCCGAAAGAGCAATGGGCGCAAGTCATCGAGAAGACCGGCGGTCCCGTTGAGTACAAGAAGATTCCCGTCCAGAAGCCCGGCCCCGATGAGGTTCTCGTCAATATCAAGTACTCTGGTGTATGCCACACTGATCTACACGCTGTCAACGGTGACTGGCCACTGGTAAGCATACTCAGCAACGATTATGCGTGGACAGATTCTGACTATCCCCAGGCTACCAAACTACCTCTGGTCGGTGGTCACGAAGGCGCTGGTGTGGTAGTTGCACGAGGAGAGCTGGTCAAGGATGTCGAGATTGGAGACTATGCAGGTATGTCGTGCGCCTCTCACAGCGTCAACATTGCTAATCCCCCTCAGGTGTCAAGTGGCTGAACGGTTCATGCTTGGCCTGCGACTTTTGTCAACAAGCGGATGAGCCCCTATGCCCCAAACCTCTTCTCTCTGGATACACTGTCGACGGTACCTTCCAACAGTACTGCATCGCCAAAGCCGCCCATGTAGCTCGTATCCCGAAAGAGTGCGACCTTGCCGCCATTGCTCCGGTTCTCTGCGCTGGTATCACCGTGTACAAGGGTCTGAAGGAGTCCGGCGTTAGGCCTGGACAGTACGCTGCTATCGTTGGTGCCGGAGGCGGCCTCGGATCTCTCGCTTGCCAGTACGCAAAAGCAATGGGGGTACGAACGATTGCCATCGATGCCGGAGAGGAGAAGAGGAAGATGTGCACTCAAGACCTTGGTGCCGAGGCTTTTGTCGACTTCTCGACATCGAAGAACCTCGTGGCAGACGTACAGAAGGCGACGCCCGATGGCCTCGGTCCACACGTGGTGATCCTTGTGGCTGTCAACGAGAAGCCGTTCCAGCAAGCTGCAGAGTACGTGCGACCACGTGGTACAGTCATCTGCATTGGCCTGCCAGCCGGTGCTTACCTAAGGGCACCCGTTTTCGAGACTGTCATCAAGATGATCCGGATCCAGGGTTCGTATGTCGGCAACCGCAAGGACAGTTCAGAGGCGATTGAATTCTTCCGCCGTGGCTTGATCAAGGCTCCATACAAGGTCGTTGGGCTGTCGGAACTGCAGATGGTGTACGACAAGATGCACCAAGGCGCAATTGTTGGACGCTACGTCTTGGACACATCCAAGTAGTAGATTTGGTAGTGCGGTAAGGTGACGACTTATAAAGATGGATGGATGGATGGACTGTATATAATGTTTGATGGATCCAATACAATGAGTTGAAAAAGAAAGAAAATGTATAACCCTTGTCCTTCTTTGCGTAGTGTGTTATCACGAGTCAGCGGCGTGTAAGGGAAGTCAAGATGAAGCAACAAGATAGGTGAAGTTTGGCAAATACAGTTCTTTTGCCTATAAAATGGACATTGAAATCCAAGGGTATATATTATGAACAAACAAAAAAAACAGGGCCAGATTTATTGAGAAACCAAACCCCAAAAAAATGTAAAAAAGATCGTAGTATTAGTTATGGCAGTATTCTACTCATGACGTCGTTAGTGTAAAAGGAAGATGCGGTGTAGGAGACCATATGCCGGAAACCCAAATCTGTCAAAGAGGGACTTTCAAGCGCCAATTCCCTTTTTTGTTGATGCTGAATTTTGAGTAATACAAGGGCGGAAGAGGAAGAGGAAAAAGAAAAGGTTGAGAGCAGGTCGGACAGGTGCAAACCAACAGTAACATGTCTAGTAGAAATGTTGTCCGCCGTATCCGTTGACGCCACTTAGTGGCGGTTGGAGTAATGTCGGCGGTTGCTGTTGCTGAACGATGTTTGCTGGTACGTAATGTGTCTGGTAGGGGTGTTGTGGCATGCTGAAGTCTGCCACTAGGAGTGGGTTACCAAAGCCTGTTGGCCGTCTTGGTACTGGAGCCGGGGGGGCTATTGATACCTGCGGCATCTGTTGCTGGACTACGATTTGTGGCTGTTGCTGATACATGACGTTTCCGTCCTGCATGTGGCCGTTGAGATGCTGTTGCTGTTGCTGTTGCTGTTGTTGTGGCGGTTGCTGTGGCGGCGGTTGTTGCTGTGGCGGCTTCTGATCCTGACTCTGAGGCGTGTCCCAGCCCCATTTCTGTTTTAGTTCGGTGTTGACGAAACCAACTCGCCAGCCTGTTTCTTGCCGAATCTTGTCGAATATCTGGAGTACTTCCTCCTGTTCTCTTCGATCTGTTAGAGGCTCAGCAGCAATGGCAAGTGACCTGAGCGCCACACTAGCGACGCCACGATCCTTGACGTGTGCGCTAATACCGCAAATGAATTTGGAATTTTGCTCTAGCATAGCCCACATGTCGGGTTCGCTTGGACCCTGAATCGGATTGATCTGGGCTAGCAAGACCATGGAGGTGTGGTAGAAGAGCCGCGCAATGATCGATGCTCTCTTGATTAGCCAGACTTCGGGAAAGGCTGATCCGGATATCGTCTGTCCCGGGTACAGGTAAGCCATGGGATGCATAGTGCGCGGTATGCTGTCGTTCCATCTGTCAGCCATGTCCTTTAGCCTAAGCCATTCGTTGTGTCGTTCTTGGAGTGTCTGTCTCGCAATGTCTGGGTTCCGGGGTATGGAAGCGCGGAAATTGCAGATCCTCGCAACGACATAGAGAATACGATGTGTCCACACTTCTTCCTTGCCAGACTCGGTCTCTGGGGTAAAGTCCATTTCAATGCCCCATTCGTCTGGATCCCAAGCGACCTGCCAATTAAAGTGCAGGCAGCTCAAAATCTCCATGCCCACATTCAGCCAGAAACACGCGGCTCCGATGCCAGTAGACCTAGCATTCCAGCGGCATTCCTTGATCAGGGCTCGAGCCCCCGCAATGTGGTTCATCCGCTGTAGCGCACGCTCACCCATGATTTCGTAAACGTTGAGTATGACGGCCGTGGTTGCGCAGAGGATAGTGTCACGGTCAGGGTCCTGCAGCGAGTGCAGCAGATCGCGTGTGGCCACGTCGTAATAATGCAGTGCCTTTTCCTCGCTGTACTTTGGGTTAACAAGAGCCAGATGGCGTGCCCCGCATGCGAGGAAGGCGTGCAGCAGCATGGGTTCGTTGAGGGCATGGAAGGGTAGCAAGCGCGAGAAGTGCTTGTGGGCATCCATGCTGTCCATCCATATACCGATTTCCTCGACAAAGACCTGCATGTACAGCACCTCTTCTTGGGTTTTTAGGTAGTCGCGCTTGGGCATGACCCCCGGACTCGCCGAGTGCTCCATGGTGTAGGAGGATGGTGTGGGGTTGTTTGAGTAACTGGACACTAGTCTGGTCAGCAACGGGTTGTATATGCATTTAGCAGCACTTACGGGATCGTGCATGTTGTTGTTGTTGTTGTTGTTGTTGCTGCTGTGTCCGTTGTTGATCAAAGTTGTAGTTTATCTGAGCCTGCTGGTACGAGTCTTGTGTGATGCCCTGCATTTGAGGAATGTGCTGACGCGATGCTGCTGGTGGGCCCATGTCGAAGCCGTTGTTAGCCACGGGCAGGTGGGAATCCATGTCCTCTACCGGGTACATTTCTCGGCCGCCCACATACTCGGATGCAATGGTCCTCGATTCGTCCATGAAGGCTACTTGATAGTCTATGCCTTGGGGTATTATGTATGCATTTCTCTCGCATGTGGTGTCGAGGAAGTTGAGTTTCTTGCCCCAGTTGCACTCGCGCTGCGACTTGAGGCAGTTGTGGCAGGTTGGCTTGGTCTCGTCGCATTTGAGATGGCGTTCTCGGCATGTCAGACAGCCAGTGCGCGTCCTCTTTGGCTTTTCCTCGGGCGTTGCATCGCTGGCTCTCTTGCGGGTGGGCAGCGGCTTACTTCCGGGAGAGTCATTGTTGGATGGAGGTGTGGCAGTACCGGTCATGGTGGCGTCCTTTTGCTGCACACGGCTCGTCCGGAAATAGGTCGCTGTGCCGTGGGGTGTGCCGGGCAATGGGCGACCACGACCCTGTGGCAGGGCGTGCGGCGAGGGAAATGCGTTGACCCCTCCAGTTCGGTGTTCGATATGGCCAGTGGTGGAGTGGGTGCAGGAGCGAGGAAGGTGGCTTGGCCGAGGGCGGCTGGATGCGAGGCCGCAGTGTAAGACGGGGCGGAACGGGACTTGTTTCGAGTGCTCAAGAAGCGGATGCGAAGCGTGGTTGTGGAAACATGAATGGTAAAAGTATCCAGAGTTGGCGCACGGTCGGTTGGTGCGGACGTTAGACTCGTCTCGTCTCGTCTCGTATAGTGCCGGGCAATACGAAGATTGTGTGTAAAGGGAGGGCGGGTCACATGTGCTGGCGACGGTTGCGGAAATGCGACGGTATCAGGTATACAAGACGGGTCGGTAAATGGCAGTAATCCAAAAGGCCGAGAGAGAGAGAGAGGGGGGGGAACACGAGTCGCTCAAAGGGCGGAAATATTGGATTATACCTGAGCGGGCGGGCGATGACGAAGAATAGGGAGCAACGAGCGAAGCGATCCTGGAACTGGGTGTCAGGGATCCAGGGTGGGCCAGTAGTGTAGGAGGGGCAGGAATAGCCTAGGCTAGATGGTTCGGGCGCTGTTACATTGACAGCTCACTTGAAACAGCCACTTAGCAGATGTCGCGCCTCAGATCTGGTGGAGAGGCGGGCCTCGGGGATGCTCTGAACGGTGACGGCAAGCTGCACGGCAGCTGGGAGGGCAAGTGATCTGAGCCTGGTGTACGCCATAGCTACGACGGCAACGCACCAGCGCCATGATTTGCGCCCCCCCGACCCGGCAACCATGGCTTGTCGGCGACGTGAGGTGTGGTGGTGATGGTGGTGGTGGTGGTGGAAGGCAGCTCTCCCGCAGTCCACTGACGTCCATGAAGCCTGCAGGATTGCTCGCGCGAGCCCTCCATGTACCCGACGAGCGACAGATTGTGGCGCACAGTTGCAGCCCACGCCGGGCTGAGGATGGGGATTAGGGAACGGCCGGCCTCGCAGACGCAGGCAAGCGGCTCGTCTGCATGCTGCGTCACACCCGGCCGTCTTCAACGCTCCGAGCGGTGCTGACTGGCTGTATAGGCGTCGGTATAATCTTGTAGACTTTTGGCGGGAGGCGAATGAGCTTACGACCAAAATAGCCCCATCCCTGTCGACATCGCCAATCTCTCGTCTGTCCGAGCGCGGCGGACGCCTCAACAGTGATATCCAAGCTGGAGCCGAAGGGGGAATAAAGGCCACGGCCGAATACCACGAACGCGGGGCCCGGG
>Ga0265798_10012532_pt1 | contig 10221 bp, 9 predicted proteins | sample P3T30metagenome_FD_192430 | JGI IMG/M metagenome (GOLD analysis project Ga0265798, IMG submission 192430) | Plant litter microbial communities from East Loma Ridge, Irvine, California - P3 T30 | ecosystem: Environmental > Terrestrial > Plant litter > Unclassified | place: USA: California...
GAACCGCTTCTACGAGCGCGCGATCAGCGAACACATGCGCATCGGCATCGAGGCATGTGAGCAATTGCGACGGGAAGGCGCCAAGCTGCACAGCCGCAAGCTGCGTGCGTTCAACGAACCGCCGTTCCGATAAGAGTCGCAACCATCGTGTGACGGTTGCGTTACGCCCCCGGAACCATTTCCGAGGGAGCCGATCATGGCCGATACCGACACCCCCGCCGCCGATACCCCGCCCAAGAAGCCGGCTCGTCGTCGGTCGACGACCCCGGCAAAATCGGCTGCTGCCAAGCCGCGCACGGTGAAGGCGAAGCCCGCCCCGGCCAGCGTACCCGAACCGGTCAAGGCCAAGGCACCGCCCAAACCGCGCAAGCGCGCCACCGCATCGGCATCACGCCAGACCCCGGCCCGCAAGGCGGCGATACGGACCAAGGCGGCAGCCAGGACCGCGACCGACCGTGTCGGTGGCAAATGGGGCGCCGCTGCGATCGGCGTCGGGCTGGCCGCCGCGGGTGCGGCCGCCGCGTTGTTCACCTTGCGCGGCAGTTCGGCCAAGCCGGGCGATCCGGCCGCCGCGAAGACCAGGGCGATTGCGCATCAGCCCGATGGTCAGGACGCATCCGCTTCGCTCAACGCCGGGATCGCCGACGAGAATACCGTTCCCGACAAAATCTGAATCGGCCAATAGCCCGTCGTCGCGATGGCGGCGGCGGATCGGCCGTTACCGGGTTTCCATATCCATCCGTCCGAACAGGTCAACATCGCGCGGCGTAACCCAGCCATAATGGTAATTGAGCTGGAACAACACGAACAGCAGCGTCGCCACTATCGTCACCCGCAATGCGATCCGCCCCGCACGAAATTCGTGCGGGGCGCTTTCGGCGGTGCCGGGAACGTGGTCGCCCCCCGCCTCATGCGTCGTCCTGACCCCGAAGGGCAGGACGAGGAAGACGGAGAACGACCAGAACAGGATGTAGATCGCCAGCGCCGAGGTCCAGCGCATGTACGTCAGGCCTCGATCAGCAATACGTCGACGATCGGCTTCTTGCCGGTCCAGCGCGTCGCGATCTTGCGCACTGCCAGCCGCACATCTTCACGCTGGCGATCGACCCCCCGACGGTTGCCGCGCATCGCCTGTGCCGCCGCGTCGACCGCATCGTCGACGAATGCCTGTCGCTCGTCCTCGACCGGCACACCCTGCACCCGGATTTGCGGCCGACCGATCAGGCGACCGTCCTTCCCCATCGCCACCGCGACCGAAATCTGGCCGTTCAGCGCCAGCTTGCGCCGCTCGTTCACGGTCGACCCATCGGCGGGCAGGATCACGTCGCCATCCAGCACCAGTCGGCCGATCGGCGCATTGCCGATCTTCTTCGCCGGTCCGGGCAGCAGGCGGACGATATCACCGTCCTTCTGCACGATCGAATTGGGCACACCCTGCGCCAGGCCGAAACGTGCCTGCTCCATCATGTGCCGCATCTCGCCATGCGTCGGCACCAGCAGATCGGGCCGCAGCCATTCGTACATCAGGGCCAGCTCGGGGCGCCCGGGATGGCCGGAAACGTGGACATGCGCCTGCCGCTCGGTAACCATCTCGACGCCCTTGCCCGCCAGCAGGTTCTGGATGCGCCCGATCGCGACCTCGTTGCCGGGAATCTGCTTCGACGAGAAGATCACCATGTCGCCCGCGTCGAGCGAGATGGTGTGCGATCCTTCCGCCACGCGCGACAATGCGGCACGCGCCTCGCCCTGACCACCGGTCGCGACGATCAGCACCTTGTTCTTGGGCAGCCGCATCGCCGCCTCCGGATCGATCGTCTCGGGGAAATCGAGCAGATAGCCCGTCGCCTTTGCGACCTTCAGAATCCGGTCGAGCGAACGACCGGTCACGCAGATGCGCCGACCCGTCTCTTTCGCGACCTGACCCAAGGTGTGCAGCCGCGCCGCATTGGAAGCGAAACTGGTGACGAGCACGCGCCCCTTTGCGCGCGCCACCGTCTCGGCGATACCCTTGCGCACGCTCGCCTCGGAGCCGGAGGCGTCCTTGTTGAACACGTTGGTCGAATCGCACACCAGCACGTCGATCCCGGCATCGCCGATCGCCGTCAGTTCCTCGGGTGAGGCGGGCTTGCCCAGCACCGGCGTGGGATCGAGCTTCCAGTCGCCCGAATGGAACACCTTGCCCTCGGGCGTGTCGATGACCAGCGCGGACGCCTCGGGGATCGAATGCGACAGCGGCACGAAGGTGACGCCGAACGGCTTCAGGTCGATCCGCTTGCCATATTCCACCAGCTTCAGCTTGACGCGATCGGCAATGCCTTCCTCGTCCAGCTTGCCGCGGATCAGTCCGGCGGTGAACGGCGTCGCATAGAGCGGTACGCCGAGGTCTTCCGCCAGATACGGCAGCGCGCCGATATGGTCCTCGTGGCCATGGGTCAGCACGATGCCGACCAGATCGTCCAGCCGGTCCTCGATGAACTGCAGATCGGGCAGGATCACGTCGATGCCGGGATAGGCGGGATCGGCGAAGGTGATGCCGCAATCCACCATCAGCCACTTGCCGCGACAGCCATACAGGTTGACGTTCATGCCGATCTCGCCGGAGCCGCCAAGGGCGCAGAAGAGAAGTTCGTTCTTGGGAGTCATTCAGATCTTTCTTGCAGGAAACGCCGGATGGTCGCCCGGCGGGGGCGTGGTCCTGTCGATATGGGCGCTTTGCCACATCATCGCCAGTCCCTGGATGGTCAGGTCGGGTTCAATCCGGTCGAATGCGTCGGTATGACGCTCAAACAAGGTAGCGAGGCCGCCGGTCGCGATCACCGTCACGGGCCGGCCGACTTCGGCCTTCAGCCGCGCGACCAGCCCCTCGATCATCGCGATATACCCCCAATAGATGCCGATATGCATCTGGTCGACCGTGTTGCGGCCGATCACGCTGGTGGTTGCGGGTGCCTCGATCGCGATGCGGGGCAGCTTGGCCGCGGCGGTGACCAGCGCGTCGAGCGACAGGTTGATGCCCGGCGCGATGATGCCCCCCTTGTACGCCCCCCGGTAATCGCTGACGTCCAGCGTCGTCGCGGTGCCGAAATCGATCACGATCAGATCGCCGGGATGAAGGGCATGGGCCGCGATCGTGTTGACCGCGCGGTCCGCGCCCAATGAGGCGGGTTCGTCGACATCGATCGCGATGCCCCATTCCACTGGCGCCCGCCCCGCGATCAGCGCCTGAGTACGGAAGTATTTCGACGCCAGCACCTCCAGATTGTGCAGCGCGCGCGGCACGACGGTGGCGACGATCACGCCCTCCACCACGTCGCGGGTATAGCCTTCCAAGGCCAGTAGCTGGCTGAGCCAGACGGCATATTCGTCGGCGGTGCGGCGGGGATCGGTCGCGATGCGCCAGCGCGCGCGCACCTCGCCGCCCTCGACCAGCGCGAAGACGACGTTGGTATTGCCGGCATCGATCGCGAGCAGCATGGCAGGCCCCTTAGAGCAGAAAGACGTCGGCGGCGTGGATGACACGCCGCTCGCCCGACGCCAAGCGCAGGAGCAGCGCGCCATCCCCGTCCAGCCCGTCGAACAGACCATCGACCGCAGCGCCATCCGGCAACCGGGCGGTCAGCGCCGTGCCCGTGGGATGGGCGCGGACCAGCCACCGGGCGCGGACCGGGGCCAGCCCTCCCGCGCGCCACCGGGTCAGCCAGCGTGCCATGCTTTCGACCAGCACATCGGCCAGCGTCATCGGCGTGATGCTCACGCCATGCGCCACCAGACTGGTCGTCGGCCGATCGGGCAGATCGGGATGATGCATAAGGTTGACGCCCATCCCGATCACCACGGCATCCTCCGACCGTTCGAGCAGGATGCCGCTCAGTTTTGTGCCGCCTAGCAGCAGGTCGTTGGGCCATTTGATCGACAGCGCCGTCCGGTCGGAAAGGAACAGTCCGATCGCCTCGTCCAGCGCGACCGCGGCCATCAGCGCCAGCGTCGCGGCCGGAGGATCCGTGGGCCTGATCCGGACAAGGGTGCTGGCGTATAGATTGCCGGCAGGCGACGCCCAATGCCGCCCCTGCCGCCCGCGCCCGGCGCTCTGCCGATCGGCGCGCAGCCAACAGCCCTCGGCAGCCCCGGACCGGGCCAGTGCCAGTAGATCGGCATTGGTCGATCCCGTCTCGGCGACGGTATGGATCACCCTGCCACCCCGATCGACCGCTGGTTCAGAACAGCGATCGAGCCGCCGCGATGCTCCATGCCGCGAGCGCCGGGATCAACAGATAGCCGAGCGGTGAGATCACCACCGCGCTCAGCGCGATCAGGCCACCCGCCAACGGCCCCTCGTCACCCTTGACGAAGGCCGTAGCCGGCTCGTCGAAGTACATCGTCTTGACGACGCGGAGATAATAATAGGCACCGATTGTCGAAGCGGCGATGCCGACCGCAGCCAGCGGGAACAGGCCCGCATCCACTGCTGCGGAAAAGACCGCGAACTTCGCATAGAAGCCGAACAGCGGCGGGATACCGGCGAGTGAGAACATGAAGATCGCCATCGCCGCAGCCAGCGCCGGCCGCGTCCGCGACATGCCCGCAAGACTGTCGATCGCCTCAACGGGCTGACCGGCCACATCGCGCATCTGCAGCACGACGAGGAAACTGCCGAGCGTCATCACGACGTAAATCGCCAGATAGGTCATCACGCCAGCGACTCCCTCGGGGGTCCCCGCCGCCAGCCCGATCAGGGCGAAACCGACATTGTTGATCGACGAATAGGCCAGCAGCCGCTTGATATTGGTCTGTCCGATCGCGGCGACCGCGCCGAGCAGGATCGAGGCGAGCGCGGCGAAGATCACGATCTGCCGCCACTCGACCAGCGCCGGCCCCATCGCCTCTATCGCGACACGCACGCCGAGCGCGACGGCAGCTACCTTGGGCGCGGAGGCGAAAAAGGCAGTCACCGGGGTCGGCGCGCCTTCGTACACATCCGGCGTCCACATGTGGAACGGCACCGCCGACATCTTGAACGCCAATCCGGCGAAGACGAACACCAGTCCAAACAGCAGGCCCATCGATCGATTGGCCGTGGCATAGGCACCGGCAATCGCATCGAACTGCGTCGTACCCGAAAAACCGTAAACCAGGCTGATGCCGTAGAGCAGGATGCCGCTCGCCAGTGCGCCCAACACGAAATACTTCAGCCCCGCCTCCGCCGACCGCGTGTCGCGGCGCATGAAGCTGGCGAGGACATAGGCCGACAGGCTCTGCAGTTCGAGCCCGACATACAGCGTCAGCATGTCGGAAGCGGATACCATGATCCCCATGCCCGTTGCCGACAGCAGCAGCAGCACCGGATATTCCGGCCGCAAGTCATCACCCGAGGTTCGTTGGAAGAAGGCCGGCGCCATCAATATCGCCACGGCGGTGGCGCCGTAGATTAGCACTTTGGCGAAAGTGGAGAAAGCGTCGGCGCGGTACAGACCGTCAAAGGCGACGCCGCCCGAACCCGCCGGCCCGGTCAGCGCGATGCCGGCTCCCAGCAGGATCGCGACCGCGGCCCATGATACGGCACGCGTGGAACCCGACCCGCCCCATGCGGCGACCAGCATCAGCGCGACCGCGCCGACGCCCAGCACCAGTTCAGGCAGCGTCATCGCCAGATTGGCGGCATAGTCCATCAGTGCGCCTCCCCGGGCGTCGCTTCATGTTTGGGCGCGTGTTCCGCGCCATGAGCGGCCGCAGCCGCCGGATTGCCCGCAGTCGGCCGCGAATCGCTGGCCGGTGCGGCACGATCGATGCGCTGGAGCAGTACCGCGACGTCCTTGCGCATCGGCGCCAGGAAGCTTTCCGGATACACGCCCATCCACAGCACTACCGCTGCGATCGGTGCCATCAGCCACAGTTCGCGGCTCGACAGATCGGGCATCGCGCGCACCTCGTCCGAAGGAATCTCGCCATAGGCGACCCGCCGGTAGAGGTAGAGCATATACGCCGCGCCCAAGATGATGCTGGTCGTGCAGAGCAGCGCAGTCCACGTCGACACCTGGTAGGTGCCCATCAGCGCCAGGAACTCAGCAACGAAGCCGCTGGTGCCCGGTAGCCCGATCGACGCCATCGTGAAGAACAGGAACAGAATCGCGTAACGCGGCATGTTGATGCTCAGCCCGCCGTAACGCGCGATCTCCCGCGTGTGCAGTCGATCGTAGATCACGCCGACGCACAGGAATAGCGCGCCCGATACCAGCCCATGGCTCAGCATCATGATCATCGCACCTTCGATGCCCTGCCGGTTGAAGGCGAACAGCCCGATCGTCACGATCGCCATATGCGCGACCGACGAATAGGCGATCAGCTTCTTCATATCCGCTTGCACCAGCGCGACCAGCGAGGTGTAGATCACCGCCACTGCCGACAGGCCGAAGATCAGCCACGTCAGTTCGCCCGACGCCTCCGGGAACATCGGCAGACTGAAGCGCAGGAAGCCGTAGCCGCCCAGCTTCAGCAGCACGCCCGCCAGGATTACCGATCCGGCAGTCGGTGCCTGCACGTGAGCGTCCGGCAGCCAGGTATGGACCGGCCACATCGGCATCTTGACCGCGAACGAAGCGAAGAATGCCAGCCACAGCCACGTCTGGACACCGGCCGGGAAGTCATAGGCCTGCAACGCCGGGATGCTCGACGTACCTGCCGTCCCCGCCATGTAGAGCATGGCGACCAGCATCAGCAGCGAGCCGAGCAGGGTGTAGAGGAAGAACTTGTAGGACGCGTAGATGCGGTTCGCCCCGCCCCAGATGCCGATGATGAGGTACATCGGGATCAGGCCCGCTTCGAAGAACAGGTAGAACAGGAACAGGTCCTGCGCGGCGAAGGTGCCGATCATCAGCACTTCGGTCAGCAGGAACGCCGCCATATATTCCGGCACCCGCGTCGTCACCGACCGCCAACTGGCCCCGATGCAGATCGGCATCAGGAACACGCTGAGCATGATGAGCATCAGCGCGAAACCGTCGATGCCCAGATTCCAGCTGAAAAAGCCCAGGCGGATGCCCTGTTCGACGAACTGCCACTGCGCGCCGCCGATATCGAAGTTCAGCCACAGCAGAATGCCGAGCGCGAGATCGATGAAGGTGGCGATCAGTGCCGTCCATCGCGCGCCTTCCGCAGACAGGAACAGGCACGCGATCGCGGCGATCGCCGGCACCGCGAGCATCACCGAAAGGATAGGAAAGCCGTCCATCACCCGATCAACCCGCAATGGCCCAGGTGACCGCGGCTGTTAGCCCGATCAGCATGACGAAGGCATAGGAATAAAGATATCCCGACTGGAGCTTTGCGGCACCGCGTGCGCCGAACTGGACCAGCCAGGCCGAACCGTTGGGGCCGAACCGATCGATCGTCTGTTCGTCGCCGCGATGCCACAGGAGCCGGCCGATCGCGAAAGCGGGCCGAACGAAGATGAGATGGTACAGCTCATCGAAATACCATTTGCGCAGCAGGAAGCGGTACAGGATGCGGAACTGATCCGCCATCGCCACCGGGAAGGCGGTGTTGCGGATATAAGCATACCAGGCCGTCAGCAGCCCGAGCAGCATCGCGATCGTCGCAGACAATTTGATCGCCACCGGCACCTCATGCATCGCGTGCATCAGATGCTCGCGGAATGCCAGCGCACCACGCCAGAAATGCTCGCCTGATTCCGGCTCGATGAAATAGCCGTGGAAAGCGAAGCCTGCCGCGATGGCCCCGACCGACAGCACACAGAGCGGCACCAGCATCGGCACCGGGCTTTCATGCGGGTGATAACCACCGGTACCAGTCGGAAGGTCCTGCTGCGACGGGCCATGCGTGGATGGGGCACCGCCCGCATCCTCGGCCTGTGCGGGATTGCCGTGACGTTCGTCGGCATGATGGGCGTCATGGCCGTGGGTATCATGGTCGCCATGGCCATGGGCATCGTGCAGCGCATGCTGGATATGCTCCGACGCTGCCCAGCGCGGCGCGCCCCAAAAGGTCAGGAACATCAGCCGCCACGAATAGAAGCTCGTCAGAAGCGCGACCAGCACGCCGACAAACCACACGCCCGGCTGCCCTGCCGCCCAGCTCGCCTCGATGATCGCGTCCTTGGAATGGAAGCCTGCAAACCCGATGCCGAGCGGATTGCCGAACACCGCTGGCAGGCCGACGCCGGTGATCGCCAGCGTGCCCATCATCATCGCCCAGAAGGTCAGCGGAATCTCCTTCCGCAGTCCACCATAGAAACGCATGTCCTGCTCGTGGTGCATCGCATGGATCACCGAGCCTGCACCCAGGAACAGCAGCGCCTTGAAGAAGGCGTGTGTAAACAGGTGAAACATCGCCGCGCCATATGCACCGACGCCGGCCGCGAAAAACATGTAACCCAGCTGGCTACACGTCGAATAGGCAATCACGCGCTTGATATCGGTCTGAACGAGGCCGCAGGTGGCGGCGAACAGACAGGTCGCGGCACCGACGGTCCGCACCACGTCGAGCGCGACCGGTGCGGCCTCGAACATCGGTGACAGGCGACATACCATGAAGACGCCTGCGGTCACCATCGTCGCGGCATGGATCAGTGCCGACACCGGGGTCGGCCCCTCCATCGCATCGGGCAGCCAGGTGTGCAGGCCGAGCTGCGCCGACTTGCCCATCGCGCCAACGAACAGCAGCAGGCACAGCACCGTCATCGTATCGAAGCGATGCCCGAGGAATCCAATCGTCGATCCGGCCATACCGGGTGCCGCGCTCAGGATTTCCGGGATCGACACCGTGCCGAACACCAGGAAGGTGCCGAAGATACCCAGCATGAAGCCGAGATCACCGACCCGGTTGACCACGAATGCCTTGATCGCCGCCGCATTGGCGGATGGCTTGCGAAACCAGAACCCGATCAGCAGATACGACGCCAGACCGACGCCTTCCCAACCGAAGAACATCTGCACGAGGCTATTGGCGGTCACCAGCATCAGCATCGCGAAGGTGAACAGCGACAGATAGGCGAAGAAACGCGGCTGGTCCGGATCCTCGCTCATATAGCCCCAGCTATAGAGGTGGACGAGCGCAGACACGCTGGTGATGACGACCAGCATCACCGCCGTCAGCGCATCGACGCGCAGCGCCCAGTCGACGGACATGTCGCCTGATACGATCCAGGTCAGGACCGATGTGACATCGGCTGACGACGATCCCGACAGGAAGCCGATGAAGATCGGCCACGACAGCGCGCAAGAGACGAACAGCGCACCGGTGGTGATGACCTTGGTGGGCAGGAAGCCCAGTGCCTTGTTGCCCAGTCCCGCAATGGCGGCCGCCAGCAACGGCAGAAAGACGATAGCGAGGATCAACCGTTTATCCCTTCATCCGGTTGACGTCGTCGACCGCAATGGTGCCGCGACCGCGGAAATAGATCACGAGGATCGCCAGCCCGATCGCGGATTCGCCAGCGGCCACCGCCAGCACGAACATCGCGAACACCTGCCCGACGAGATCGCCGAGATAGGCGGAGAAGGCGACGAGATTGATATTCACCGCCAGCAGGATCAACTCGATCGCCATCAGGATGACGATCAGGTTCTTGCGGTTCACGAAGATGCCGAGCACCCCCATCGTGAACAGCACGGCGGCGACGACCAGATAATGGATCAATCCGATCACAACTGCACCCCCTGCCCGATCGGCGGCTGAACGTTGCGCGTCGCATCCTGCGGACGCCGCGCATTCTGACGGGCGATATTCTGATACCGGCTACCACCACGTTCACGGTGGGTCAGCACGATCGCTCCGATCATCGCGACCAGAAGCACGAAACCTGCCGCCTCGAATACGAAGACGTACCGGGTGTAGAGCAGATTGCCGATCGCCTGAATGTTGGGAACGGTGGGATCGAGCGGCGCGGCACGGCGGGTCAGGTCGATCCTGCCCGCACTCCACGCACCCAGCGCGATCATCACCTCGGCCGCCAGCGCGACTGCGATCGCGAGACCGATGCCCGCATACCGCGCCACCCCGGCTCGAAGCTGCGTGAAATCGATGTCGAGCATCATCACCACGAACAGGAACAGCACCGCGACCGCGCCGACATAGACGATGACCAGCAGCATCGCGATGAACTCCGCTCCCACCAGTACCATGAGGCCGGCGGCGTTGAAGAAGGCGAGGATCAGCCACATGACCGAATGGACGGGATTGCGCGACGCTATCGTCAGCGCACCCGAT
>Ga0265798_10012533_pt1 | contig 10220 bp, 9 predicted proteins | sample P3T30metagenome_FD_192430 | JGI IMG/M metagenome (GOLD analysis project Ga0265798, IMG submission 192430) | Plant litter microbial communities from East Loma Ridge, Irvine, California - P3 T30 | ecosystem: Environmental > Terrestrial > Plant litter > Unclassified | place: USA: California...
TTCAAAAAGCTTGGTCAGCTCGCGGCTGACGGAGGCCGGGCGCTCGGGTCCGAAGACTTCGGCCAGCTGCGTGAGAGTTTTCACGATGCGGTGCGGCGACTCGTAAAAAATCAACGTGCGCGTCTCGCGGGCTAGTTCACGCAGGCGGGTCTGGCGGCCCTTTTTAGCGGGCAAAAAACCTTCGAAAGAGAAACGCTCGGCTCCGAAGCCCGACTTGAGCAGGGCAGGCACAAAGGCTGTGGGGCCGGGCAGGCACTCGACCCGCAGCCCTTGGGCCAGGCACTCGCGCACCAGCAAAAAGCCGGGGTCGGAGATACCGGGCGTGCCCGCGTCGCTGACAAGCGCCATGCGCTCGCCCTTGGCTAGGCGCTCGAGCAGGCGGGGCACCACTTGGTGCTCGTTGTGCAGGTGGTAGGCTTGCAGCGGCTTTTTGATTTCGAGGTGTTGCAAGAGCCGGCCGCTGGTGCGGGTGTCTTCGCAAAGGATGAGGTCAGCTTCGCCCAGCACCCGGATGGCCCGCAACGTAATGTCTTCGAGGTTGCCAATGGGCGTGGGCACAAGGGTAAGGGCAGCGGCTTCGGGCATAGCGCAAAGGTAGCGGGTAGGGCTTAGTGCTTGGTGCCTGAGGCTAGGTGCTCAGGGCCTAGTGCTTGGTGCTCACAGCTTTTCTGCCCTTTCATCACCATGCACTAGGGGATATGCCCTAGGTCCTAGGCCCCGGCTTAACAACCCAAATGGCCGAACCTAAGTAAACCCTATTACCAATTTGCTAAGCCCTCCCCTATCATGTCTGTTGACCCTAACAACCGTCCCATCCGCGTCATCAACGACGATACGACCGAAGAAGAATTTGCCGCTGGCCTGCGCATCCCCAATGCCGACCCGCCTAAAAATGAAGCTGCCCGCGGTGGCTTCGGCAACCGCGAAGGCAAAGAAGGCTACGGCACTGACAGCAGCGAAGGCGTGACGGCCACGGCCATGAATGCCCGTACCGATGCCCCCGACGACCAGCAGCCCGGCGACAACATGCGCCGCGCTGACGAGGGCGCCGACCAGCGCCGCAACCAAGACCTTCCGAGCCCCGACGACGAACGCGACGAGGAGGGCCGCCGCCCCCGCCGCGGTCCCGTCGATGAGCTGGAGGCAGATGACCTGCGCAAAGGCCCCGACGAAATGGAAGATGCTGACTCGCACGTTGGCATGGGTCAAATGGCCCCCAAGACGCCCAAGCCTATCACCGGCACCGATACCAACGCTGAGCTCACTGACCCCGGCGCGCAGGATTCGGCTATTGACCAAGGCTTTTAGTTGAATTACGAATTAGAAATCATGAGCTATGACTTGCTGTAGCTCAACCTTCTGATTCATAGTTCTCAATTCCTAATTTTTAACTCATAACTCTTCACTATCATGGCAGACCACAGCAGCTCCAAATCGAACCAGCAATCGGCCGAGCATAAAGGCGGCCCCACCGTATCGGAACAAGAGAAAGGTGCCGGCAACCTGCCCGTAGCTGACCGCGACGAAGCTACCGAGCAGCGCCTCGAAGACGAAGCTCAGGATGCAGGTACCACGCACCCTAACCGCAACCTCGAAAAGCCTGAAATCGGCAAAGCGCCCTACGCCTAAGCGCGGGAGCCAGCCCATTAGCCAAAAGCCCCGCGCCGTCTGTCGGCCGGGGCTTTTTTGTAGTCCTAGCCTAGCAGTTTTTGTTTACTAGCAAGCACTCTTTACTATCATGTCTCGCCGCTTTGTCGCTACCGATATTCATGGCTGCTGCTACACCTTCCAGTATCTAGTCGAGAAAGAGCTGCGCCTGCGCCCCGCCGACACGCTGTATTTGCTGGGCGACTACGTGAATAAAGGACCGGATAGCGCGGGTGTGCTCGACTATATCATGCAGTTGCAAGCCCTAGGGTATCAGGTGCATTGCTTGCGCGGCAACCACGAAAAAGAACTACTCGACACTATCCACGGCACTCCCAATGCTAACCACATGTGGAAGCTCGACGCCGAGCGCGACATGGTGCTTGCCAGCTTTGGTGTGGCCCAGGCCGCCGATATCCCGGCTCATTACGTGGCCTGGATGCAAGCCTTGCCGCTAGAGCTAGAGCTACCTGATTTTGTGCTGGTGCACGCGGGCTACAACTTTGCCTTGCCACCAGCAGAAATGCGCCACGATGAGCACAGCATGCTCTACACCAAGCATTTTGCATTCGACCCTTCGCGCCTAGGTGGCAAGCGCCTGCTGCATGGCCACGTGCCCACACCTGTGGCCGATATTAAAGCGAGTGTAGCGGCCAAGGCCGGAGCCATTGACCTAGATGCGGGTGGCGTATACTGCCACAACCCCGAGTTGCGCCACCTAGCCGCGCTAGACCTCGACAGTTGGGAGCTGCACCTGGTAGAAAACCGGGAAGAACCGTACCCCATTGCCAAGCGCTAAGGCCTGGGCCTGCCTAGGTGGCTGCTATTATTCGCGGGCGGGCTACGGCATCCCGCACAAGGCCGTTGTACTTTTGGGGCCATGCAAGCCACTGCCCCAACCCTCGCCCCCGCTGCCGTGCACGACACGGCTGTTTTCGCTCTCATCGAGCAGGAACGCCAGCGCCAAACCCACGGCCTTGAGCTCATTGCCTCCGAAAACTACGTTTCCGACCAAGTAATGGCGGCGCAGGGCTCGGTGCTCACCAATAAGTACGCCGAGGGCCTACCCGGCAAGCGCTACTACGGTGGCTGCGAAGTAGTAGACCAAGTAGAGCAGCTCGCTATCGACCGCATCAAGGAGCTGTTTGGGGTGGCTTGGGCCAACGTGCAGCCTCACTCGGGCGCGCAGGCCAACGCGGCCGTGATGCTGGCCTGCCTCAATCCCGGCGATAAAATCCTGGGTTTTGACCTCAGCCACGGCGGCCACCTCACCCACGGCTCGCCGGTCAACTTTTCGGGCAAGCTCTACAAGCCCAGCTTCTATGGAGTTGAAAAGGAAACCGGTCTCATCGACTGGGACAAAGTAGTAGACACCGCTCGCCGCGAGCGTCCCAAGCTCATCATCTGCGGAGCCTCGGCCTACTCACGCGACTGGAACTACGAGGCCCTGCGCCGCGCTGCCGACGAAGTAGGCGCCCTGCTACTGGCTGATATTTCGCATCCCAGCGGCCTTATCGCCAAGGGCCTGCTCAACAACCCCTTCCAGCACTGCCACATCGTAACCACCACCACGCACAAAACGCTGCGTGGCCCCCGCGGTGGCCTCATTATGCTGGGCCAGGACTTCGACAACCCCTATGGCCTGAAGACGCCCAAGGGCGAAACGCGCCCCATGTCGGCCCTGCTCGACTCAGCCGTGTTTCCCGGCACCCAGGGCGGCCCGCTCGAGCACGTGATTGCGGCCAAGGCCGTTGCCTTTGGCGAGGCCCTAGGTGAGGGCTACACCAAATACGCCCACCAAGTGCAGAAGAATGCCCAGGCGCTGGCCAAGGAATTTCTGAACCGCGGCTACGACATTATTTCGGGCGGCACCGACAACCACTTGATGCTCATTGACCTGCGCTCGAAGGGCCTGACGGGCAAACTGGCCGAAAACACCCTGGTGCAGGCCGACATCACCATCAACAAGAACATGGTGCCGTTCGACGACAAGTCGCCGTTTGTGACCAGCGGCATCCGGATTGGCTCGGCCGCCGTAACTACCCGCGGCCTGGTCGAATCTGACATGGCGCGCATTGTGGAACTCATCGACGAGGCCCTCATGCACCACGCCGATGCTGGCCGCCTGGCTGGCGTGCGCAGCCAGGTCAACGAGTGGCTGCAAGGCTACCCGCTGTTTCAAGCCTAAGTTGAGTAGTAGAAAGGAGCGTCGTGCCGAACGAGTACGCTCCTTTCTTCCTTCTCAGACTACGCTCATTACCTATTACTCGAACTACTCTTGGCTTCCCCCACTCAAAAGTTTCAGCAGAACCGCGCCATCGCCGAGGGCGAAGCGGAGATGTCTTTCATCGACCACCTGGAAGCGCTGCGCTGGCACATTATCAGGTCGGCTATCGCGGTGGTGGTGTTTTCGTTGATTGCCTTTTTCTCGAAGGAATTTTTGTTTCATGACCTCATCCTAGGGCCATCGCGCAACGACTTTTGGACTTACCGCATGCTGTGCAAGCTGGGTAACTTGGTCGGCTCGCAAGACCCCTGCGAGAATCAAGTCAACTTCATCATCCAGAACCGGGAGATGAGCGGGCAGCTCGCCATGCACATCAGCACGTCGTTTATGGCGGGCATCTGCATGACGTTCCCGTACCTGTTTTGGGAGCTATGGAGGTTTGTGAAGCCGGGCCTGTACCCGCACGAGCGCAAGAACTCGCGGGGAGCCGTGTTTTTCGTTTCGGTGCTGTTCGTCCTAGGTCTGCTTTTTGGCTATTACATCGCCGCACCGCTGAGTATCAACTTTCTGGCTTCGTACACTGTCGACTCGACTATCGAGAACCAGATTGACTTGCAGAGCTACCTAAGCACGCTCACTACCATGACGCTCTCTTGCGCCTTCGTGTTTGAGCTGCCCATGATAGTTTTCTTCCTGGCCAAGGCGGGCTTGGTAACGCCCGAGCTGATGATACTTTACCGCAAGCATGCCATTGTGGTTATTCTCATCATCGCGGCCATTATCACGCCGCCCGATATCTCGGCCCAGATTATTGTTACCATTCCTATTCTGCTGCTCTACGAGCTTAGCATCTACATTGCCCGCGCTGTGCGCCGCGAGCGCACCGCCGAGCTGAATGCCGAGCTAGCCCGCCAGCAAGGCACTGGGGCCGCCTAGGCTCTACTTAGCCCTTAAAAAAGGGGCCTGCTTCACGCCGAAGCAGGTCCCTTCTTCTTTTACTCGAATGCATTCTTAATGTGTTGCGGAAGTGCCTAGGGCCCTCTCTGCCTTTACCGCCGCTGGTACACGCCCGGCTGGTTGGCTACTGCCTCGTAGCGGCCAAAAATACCCGGCAGCAAGTACCGTAGCGAAGGCATCAGGCCGCGCTGGTCGATGACGTAGGCCGGCAGCTGGCCGTCGAAGCTGGCCGCAATGCGCACTACTGCCGCGTACTCGTTGAGGTGGCCGAAGTCCTGTTCGGCCAGTGGCCAGTCGAGGTACGGCCGAGCGGCAGGGTGCGAAAGGTAGGGCCGGCGGTCGGGGCCGAGCACCAGCACCGGGCCAGTGGCACCTAGGCGACTGTAGGCAGGGGCAGGCTGAGGCGCAAAGTGGCTTTCGGCTGGCAGGCGCAACAAGCCTTGTAGGCCGGGCACCAGCTCGCGGTAGCGCAGGGCCCACACACTGCCCAGCACCACCAGAAAGAGCAGTTCGGGGGCCCAGCCCGCCCGGCCGGGCAGCTTTTGCCATAAGAATAGCCCGAAATATGTGAGCGGAGGCAGCAGCAGCACCAGCGAGCCGGGCGCCACCCCGCGGCCCACCACCAGCACTGCCAACGCCACCAGCAGCCACACCAGCATCAATTGCCGAAACTTAGCCTGAAAGACCAGCCCTAGGGCAGTGCTGCCCGTGCGCATTAGGGCCAGCAGCAGCAGCACGGCCGGCCCCACTAGTAGCGGCCACGCCACAGCCGGCGGCAGCCCATCTACGCTAGCCACACCTAGGTTCAGCCCTCGCTCGAGGTGCAGGTCCACAAAGCTAGGCAGCGCCCCTACATATAAGAATACCGTGGCTACCAGCGCGTAAGGCGATAAAAAGCCGCACACTAGCAGCAGGGCGCTCCGAAAAGAATTAGCCGCAAAAATGAGCACCGCAAACAGCCCTAGGGCCACAAACAGCCCCAACGGCAGGTAGCACAGCGCCGCCAGCCCTATCAGGAACCCGGCCCGAAACAAGCGCCGGTTGTCGTAGCCCTCACGCGAGGTGGGCAGCAAGGCACTGAGCGCGAAGATGATAAACGTGTGTCCAATGAGCAGCGGCGATAGCTCATCGAGCTGCGTGCTAAGGCTACCTACCACCAAGTAGGTGAGCGCCGCCAGGTAGCCCCGCTCGGGGTGCACATCGGCCCGGTTCAGCACGTTGTTGAGGCGCAAGGCCTGAATGAGGAGGATAGCCAATGCTCCGGCCCGGTACAGTAGCACCGGGCGGTTCCAGGCTAGCTCTAGCGCGCCGGCGGCGGCGGCGGCCAGCGGGGCAGTGCTATCGTAGAGGTCGCGGTAGGGCCAGGCCCCCGCCCCTACGCCCTCGCCCAGCAGCAGCAGGCGCAGCTCGGCGGCCGACACGGGCAGACCCAGCCACAGCAGCGGCAGCCGCAGGGCCAGCACCAGCACAAGCAGCACGAGCAACTGGGCCGGGAGGGTGCTTTTAAAAAAACGAAGCATTAGTTTAGTGCTTGGTACCTAGTGCTGGGTGCCCAGGCAGGCCAAGTATGCTGCAAAGGTCGTTTTGGCAAACGCAACTTTCCTGGCCCGCCTCACGCCAGCCAGGCCGGCCACCTGCTAGCCACCTCCCCTAAGCACCAGGCCCTAGGCCCTAAGCACTATCTTGTAGAGTACCTTTGCAGCTTTAGTATGGAAAGCAAACGACAACAAAAAATGGCCAGCTTGCTGCAGCAGGAGCTGGCCCAGGTACTGCAGCGCGACCTGCCGCACCTGTTTGGCGGTGGGCTGGTGCCCAGCATCAGCGCCGTACACGTAACGCCCGACCTGGCCGTGGCCCGCGTGTACCTGAGCCTACTCCTCGGCAACGACGCCGCCGAGCGCATCGAAACCATCCGCGAGAACACCAAGGAAATTCGCCACGCCCTAGGTAAGCGCATTCGCAATCAGGCCCGCGTAGTGCCGGAGCTCACCTTCTTCCACGACGACAGCGCCGCCTACGCCGCCCACATGGACCAGGTACTGAGCAAGCTCGACATTCCGCCCGCCCCGCCCGAAGACGAGGACGGCGACGAGCCTGATGCTCCGCGCCCGCGCTTGTTCAAGTAGTGGATGGGTGAATCAGGGTATGGGGGCCTTTATAACTGCCTTATACCCTAACTAGTCACCCGGCCGCTCATTCACTCCTTCATTTCCTCACCCTTGTATTACGACCCGATTAAACGCAGCCTCGGCAATGTGTTCAACCGCTCGCCGTGGCTGCGGCGCTTGTTTTATAACCTGCTCGACCTCCTACTGCTGCGCACCTGGCACGTGCACCGCGAGCTGCGCCAGTGGGCCAAGGGCCGCACCCGCGAGCCACTCGACATCCTGGATGCTGGCGCGGGCTACGGCCAGTACACATACTGGCTGAGCGGCCTTAGCAGCCTGTGGCGCATTCTGGCCGTGGATGTGAAAGAAGAGCAGGTGCAGGACTCCAATAATTTTTTTAGGGCCATTGGCCGTCCGCAGGTGCAGTTTGCGGTGCAGGACCTGGTGCTGTACCAACAGCCCAATTCGTTTGACCTCGCACTGTCGGTCGATGTGATGGAACACATTCTGGAAGACGTGGAGGTTTTTCGCAACATCCACGCCTCGCTCAAGGATGGGGGCATGCTGCTCATCTCGACCCCTAGCGACCAGGGCGGCTCCGATGTGCACGCCGACTCCGAAACCAGCTTTATCGAAGAACACGTGCGCGATGGCTACAACATCCACGAGATTCAACAGAAGCTGCGCACCGCCGGCTTCGAGCGCATTGAGGCGCGCTACAGCTACGGTGAACCGGGCCAGATTTCGTGGCGCCTGAGCATGAAGTACCCCATTTTGATGCTGGGCAAATCACGGCTTTTCTTCCTCTTACTCCCCTTTTACTACGCAGTTACGTTCCCCTTCTGCCTGCTGCTCAACTGGCTCGATGCTAGAGGCAAGCATGATTCGGGTACGGGGCTCATTGTGAAAGCGTGGAAGTAAAATCACAGATTAGCGCGGAGTTGACAGGAGTTCCTGGATTTTGCAGCCTATTTTCCATCTGCTGATTTTGCCAGAATAAAATAAGTTAAAAGTTCATAATCCTTTCCGCCGTCCACAAAGTCCGTGAAATCCGTTTAAATCCAAGCTAATTCGTGCTTCTGTGAACGTTCCGCTGCTCATTGCCAAGCGCTATTTTCTTTCTAAGAAAAAGCGCAACATCATCACCATCATCTCCAATATTTCGATGGTGGGGGTGGCAGTGGGCACTATGGCGCTTATCGTCGTGCTGTCGGTGTTTAACGGCCTAGAGGACTTGGTGCGCTCACTCTACGGCAAGTCGGACCCTAACCTGGCCATCACGGCCGTGCAGGGCAAGTCTTTCGAGATGACGCCCGCCCTGCGGGCCAAGGTGCAAAACATGCCCGGCGTGGCTTTGCTCACCGAAGTCATCGAAGACAACGCCCTGCTGCAATACCACGACCGCCAAATGGTGGTGAAAATGAGAGGCTTGTCGGAAAACTACTTCGGCCAAAGCCCCATCGATTCTAGCATCAAAGCCGGCGACCACCGCCTGCGCCGCGGCGACCTCGAATACGCCCTCGTGGGCGAAGGTGTGCAGCACGAGCTCAGCATCACGCTCGACAACCGCCTAGCTCCCCTCAAGCTCCTGTACCCGCGCCAAGTGCCGGGCCGCAAGACGCTGTCTATCAATCCCGACCAGGCCTTCAACGAAGAGAACATTCTGGCGGGCGGCATCTTTCAAATCGAGCAGCACCTCGACGACAGCTACCTCTTTGTACCCTTGAGCTTTGCCCAACGGCTGCTCAACTATGGCAATCGCCGCACCGCGCTCTACGTGCGAGTGGGAAACAGCTTTAAACTCGACAATGTAAAAGACGAGCTGCGCGAAAGCCTAGGCAGCGGCTTCGTAGTGCAAGACTCCGACGAGCAACACGTTAGCCTGCTGAAGGCCATCAAGATTGAAAAGCTATTCGTGTTTATCACATTCGCCTTCATTCTGCTTATCGCCTCGCTTAATATCTTTTTCTCGCTCTCGATGCTGGTTATCGATAAGCGCAAGGACATTGCCGTGCTACTGGCTATGGGCGCGAGTGAACAGATAGTTCGCAGGTCGTTTTTGCTGGTCGGGGCCATTGTGGCGCTGGTAGGAGCAGTATCGGGGCTGGTGCTGGGCGTCACAATTTGCTGGGTGCAGCAAACGTTTCACATCGTGAGCATGGGCATGGCCACAAGTATTGTGGACTCATACCCGGTAAAAATGCAGGCTACGGATATTTTCTTTATTTGCTTGGCTATCATTGCTATTACGCTGGCCGTTTCTATTCGCCCAGCGCTGAATGCGGGCCGCATGGATGTGAAGGAAAACCTGTAAGCTAGTTCGCTGGCTAAACTAGCCCAACACAACCCTGCTTTATTGAGTAAGCTGAGCGAATGCGCATTCTTGGCTTTACGGGCTAACTTGCACGTTCTCGTGTTCGGCTATGACTGTTTCTACTTCACTTCCTTTTCAACTCGTTTATTCGCTGTTTGCTCACGAATACCTAGGTCACCTGTTTTCGGCGCACGTCGTGCAACTGGGACCTCGGGGGCAGCTCACGCTGCAACACCAAATGGTATCGAGCAAGAACGCGCCCGAATTTGCCGAGGGCTTGGAGGAGGACGATTATGAGCTCATCAAGCTTTGCGATGAGCTACAACAGGAGGCGGTAATCAAGGAATTCTGGCCGCGTAAAATCACGACAGCCGAGTTTTTTCTAAAAACTTACCATCCCGAAAAGGGCGATAAGCCGCTGCAAGAAGCCATTGCGCGCTATATTCAGACGCGCCTAGCGAAGCTGCTGACCGGCCTGCAAGAAAAGCAGGTATTTATCATGGGCCGCGACGGCGAGCCTACTTGGCGCGAGTTGAAACTGGCCCCCACTCCGGCCTCCATCCTGTTTCACTTCCGGCGCAATGAGGAGGGTACGCACTACTTCCCCACCATCCAGTACCAGAACCAGAGACTTGATTTTCAGTTTAAAAACGCTGTGCTCGTATGCCAACAGCCCGCTTGGCTAATGGTAGATAACGTGCTCTACCACTTTCGCCACGATGTGGATGGGCGCAAGCTGCTGCCGTTTTTGAACAAGAAATTTATTGTGGTGCCGCGGGCCGTGGAGAAGAACTACTTCCAGAAGTTCGTGGCGCCGCTCATGGAGTCGTTTGACGTGCACGCGCGCGGCTTCGATATTCGCACCGAACGGTATTTGGCCCGGCCGCAGCTCACGTTTTCGGACGTGCCGCCGGTTCCGGCGGGCGGGGTACCCGTGGTGCCGGTGCGCCCGCCTGGCCCGCCCCGT
>Ga0265798_10012534_pt1 | contig 10219 bp, 7 predicted proteins | sample P3T30metagenome_FD_192430 | JGI IMG/M metagenome (GOLD analysis project Ga0265798, IMG submission 192430) | Plant litter microbial communities from East Loma Ridge, Irvine, California - P3 T30 | ecosystem: Environmental > Terrestrial > Plant litter > Unclassified | place: USA: California...
GGCCGTCGGCACCGGCCCAGGCTGATCGACCGGGTCGGCGGCAGAGACACGTCGGCGGGGTCGATCCGGGTCGCGATCGGGGTGATGGTGGTGAACACGGGCGTCCCTCCCGGGGATCAGTGGAGCGCCCGACCGTACGGATCTGGACGCTGATGTTTCAACGTCCTCATGTGTACGACATGCAGACTGATATGGCAATGACCCGGTTCGTCGGCGATGGACGGGAGGCGCGTGGACGGTCCGCCACGCGCCTCCCGTCCCGCCGTGTCCGACGGGGTCTGGCCGGGTCCAGCGCTCAGCCGCCGGACCCGGCAGGTGCCGCGGTGTCCCAGGACGTGACGTGCCGCCAGGTCTGGGTCTCCCACCAGTGGCCGTCCCAATCGTCGGCGGCGAGCTCGAAGAGCGTGTACCAGCGGCTGGTGAAGGACGGCGGCGGGGCGAGCGGGAGGCCGGCGATGAACTCCCCCACCTCGTCGCTGAGACGCCCGTCGGTGGCGAGCTCGAAGCTCGCCAGCCCCAGGTGCCCGGCGAAGTGGTAGTCCACGACGTTCGGCGCCATGTGGTCGGAGTGGCGGACGGCGAGCGGCAGCACGACGTCCTTCACCGCCGCGGCGACCGCGTTGAGCGGCTGGTTCACGGCGCCGGTGGCGTCCGTGTTGATGTCGTACTCGAAGGTGCCCTTGGTGGTGCGTCGGACGCCCGCGTTCCAGATGGGGAACGGGCGTGTGGCGGCGAAGACCGGGTCGAGGGCGGCGATGAGCTCCGCCTCGGAGACGTCGGTCTTCAGGTTGCCGATCAGGGTCGCGTGCGGGGCGAACACAGCCGCTGCCCGGAGGCCGAACTGCTGCTCGAGGGCGTGCGTGACCTGCGTGATCGTCCAGCAGGTCGCCGGGTCCGGGCGGAGGAAGATCCCGTAGCGGATGTCGTTCATGGGGTCCGTGCCTTCCTGGTGGTGCACCGGGTCAGTTGCCGAGCTGCTGCTGGTACTCGGCGAACGAGTCCTTCGCCTTCGCGGCGGCCGCGTCCAGCGCCTCGTCGACGCTCTTCTGCCCGTTGAAGGCAGCGACGATCTGGCTGATGTTCTCGGCCTTGATCGCGGTCATCGCGCCGGAGACGCAGCCCGCCGCGGCGCTGACGACCGGGGTGCCCGCGAGCTGGTCGGCGAAGCGCTCGGTGATCGGGTTCTCCCGCAGGTACTGCTGCTGGCTGGCCGAGTCTGCGGTCTTGGTGTTGATCGGCACGTAGCCGGTGGCGTGGCTGAACTCCTCCTGCACCTCGGGCGAGGTCAGGTAGGTCTCGAGCTCCCAGCCGGCGACCTGCTGGGCCGGGGTCGCGGTGGCGCTGAGCCAGAGACCCGAGCCGCCGATGACCGGACCGGACTTCCCCTCGGGGCCGGAGGTCGGGAAGGGCAGCGCCTGGTAGTCGAACGGGGCGCCGGTCTTCAGCGCGCCGAGGATGCCCGAGCTCATCACGATCATGCCGACCTTGCCGGCCTGGAACGCCGAGATCGCCGCGGAGCCGTCCGGGGCCCCGTCGACCGCGACACCGGAGCGGTAGAGGTCGGCGACCTTCGTGATGTTCTCCTTCGCCTGGCCGCTGTTGATCGAGATGCTGCTGGCCGGCTCGGATCCACGCCCGTTGCCCGGCAGGCAGAAGTCCTGGCCCGCGGTCGCCGTGAGCTGCTCGATGTACCAGTCGTCGGCCTGCATGCTGTAGCCGGCGACCCCGGTCTTCGCCTTGATGGTCTTCGCGGCGGCCACGACGTCGTCGAGCGTGGTGAGGTCGTCGGTGTCGACCCCGGCCTTCGCGAGGATCGTGCGGTTCACCCAGAGCATCGGTGTCGAGACGTTCATCGGCACGGCCTGCTGGACACCGTCGACCTTGTAGTAGTTGGTCGCCTGTTCGGCCAGGTCGCCGAGCTGGAGGCCGTTCGGGTTGGCCTTCGCCATGTCCGCTGCCGGGATGCTCTGACCGACGTCGGTGAGGAACCCGGTCGCGACGTCGCCGCCGAGCAGCACGGTGGGGGTCGACTTCGAGCGGATGCCCGCGTTGTACTTGGCCAGCAGGTCGGCGTACACGCCCTGGTAGGTCGCCTTCACCGCGATCTTGCCCTCGTGCTCCTCGTTGAAGCGGTCGATCGCGGACTGGAACGCGATGCCGTTGGCGGCACCGAGTCCGTGCCAGATGGTTATGTCGGTGACACCGTCGGCCTTCGCGAGTGCGGAGGGGCCGGGGGCGGACCCGGTCGTGTCGGCGGGACGGTCGCCGGTGCCGGCGGTGCCCGGGGAGCTACAGGCGGCGAGGCTCACGAGGAGTGCGGCTGCGGTGACGAGGAGCGGGATTCGAGTCTTCATGACGCTCTTTCTCTGCGTGGAGTGCGGGGACGACGGTGAGTGGGGAGGTCGGGGAGCGCTCAGTGCAGGACGCCGCGGGCGAGTCCGTTGACGAGCAGGCGTTGGGCGAGGACGACCAGGAGGATCGTGGGGACCACCACGAGGACCGTGCCGGCGAACAGGACGGACGGGTCGCTCGCCTCGGAGGCGGCCAGCTGTGAGATGCCGACCTGCACGGTCCGGGCACCGCTGTCGGTGATGAGCAACGGCCAGAAGAAGCCGTTCCAGGCCGACAGTGCACTCCAGATCACGGCCGTCGTGACCTCGGGTCGGCAGGCGGGCATGACGATCGCGAAGAGCGACCGCAGGTCCCCCGCCCCGTCGAGCCGTGACGCCTCCCAGATCTCGGTCGGCACGGCCGCGAAGGCCTGGCGGAGCAGGAACACCGGGTACCCGGCCGCCAGGTACGGCAGGGCGACGCCGAGGACGGTGTCGCGGAGTCCGATCGCGCTGACGAGTTCGTAGTTCGGGATGACGATGCTCTCGCCCGGCACGGCCAGGGTCAGCAGCACGAGCCCGAACGCCAGGGCACGGCCGCGCCACCGGGGGAAGACCAGCGCGTAGGCGGCCAGGGCCCCGGTGACGACCTGGGCCGTGGTCTGCAGGGTGACGACCGCGACGCTGACCAGGTACTGCGGGACCAGGTGGACCGAAGCCGTCACGGCCACGAAGTTCCGGAGCGTCAGACTGCCCGGCCAGGGCAGGACCCCGTCGCGGACGACGACACCAGAGGGCAGGAAGGCACTGACGAACGAGGTCCAGACCGGGAAGAACACCACCGCGGCGGCGACCAGGACCACGAGGAAGCGGACGACCGTCGCTGCGCGGAGCCGGGGACGTCGGCGGGAGGTGACGGTGGCGGTCATGCGTCGTTCCGTCCGAACAGGCGGAACTGCACCACCGTGACCGCGGCGATGACGACCACGAGCACGACGGCGACGACCGAGGCGCGTCCGAAGTCCGGGGTGCCGTTGCCGAACGCCAGCTGGAAGAGCTGGAACACGAACGTGGTGGTCGCACCTCCCGGACCGCCGCGGGTCAGGACCTGGATCTGCGCGAACGTCTGCAGGCCGGAGATCGTGCCCGTGACGGTGAGGAACACGATGCTCGGGCGCATGATCGGCACGAGGATCCGAGCCGCGAGTCGCCATCCCCCGGCGCCGTCGAGCTGCGCGGCCTCGATGGTCTCCGGCGGCACCGCACGGACGGCGGCGGTGAGGACGAGGAACGCGAACCCGAACTCGTACCAGCCGGTGGCGAGCGCGATCGCCCACACGGCGGCCACAGGATCGGACAGCCAGGCGGGACCGTCGATGCCGACCCGGGCGAGGGTCGTGTTGAGGATGCCGACCGACGGGGCGAAGAGGCCGGCGAAGACCGCGGACGCCGACGCTGCCGAGTACGCGAAGGGCAGGGAGAAGACGACGGCGAACAGGCCGCCGCCCAGCACGTGCCGACGGAGGAGCAGGGCGGCCCCGAGCGCCGCGGACGTGGCGATGCCGGTGCCGAGCAGCGCGATCACGATCGTCACGAGGGTCACCCGGAGGAAGCCGGGGTCCGTGAACAGGTCCAGGTAGTTGGCGAGGCCCACGAACCGTGTCGGGTTCCCCACGATGTCGCTCGCATGGAAGCTCAACTCGACGGTCCGGACCAGCGGTCGCAGGACGAACACGAGCAGCAGGAGCAGCGCGGGGAGCACCAGCCACTTCCCGGTCGCCGGCATCCGGCGACGGGACCGCGGCCGTGCACCGTCCGTGCCGGCGGTGGTGTCAGCCATGCGCTCGTTCCTCTCGATCCGCCGGGCACGTTCCCGGCTCGACGGGGGAAGTCTCCGGTCACACTGTGAACCGGAGACAGATCGGCGATGAAGTCCTGGGGCGAACTCCCGGAACAGCGGGCTTCTTTGCCTGAGGCGCCGTCGGATTCCCGGCATACTGTCCCGGGAACGTTCCCGTGTAATCGGGACGCCCAAACGTCCCTCGACAGGAAGGCCCGGTGCCGTGCGCATCTCCATCCCCGGCACCACCGTGATGTTCGACTACGGCGAGGTCATCTCGCGGATCCCCTCCGATGCCGACCGCGCCGCGATCGTGCGGCGCGCAGGAGCCCCCGCCGGGCCGTTCTGGGCGTCCTACTGGCGGCACCGCGACGACTACGACCGCGGTGCCGTGCGCGCCGGGGAGTACTGGGAACGCATCGCGCAGGACCTCGACCGCACGTGGGACACCGCCACCCGGCACCAGCTCTGGCTCGCGGACTTCCGCAGCTGGCTGACCGTCGACCCGGCCGTCCTCGACGTGCTCGTCGACCTCCGTGCGGGCGGCACACCGATGGCCCTGCTCTCGAACGCCGGGCCGGAGTTCGCCTCCTGGTACCGGGACGGCATGCTCGGGGAGTTCTTCGACGTGGTCGTCACGAGCAGTGACGTCGGGGTCCTGAAACCGCACGCGGCCGTGTACCACGCTGCCCTCACGGCGCTCGACGCCAGCGCCTGCGAACTCGTCTTCGTCGACGACCGGCCGGCCAACATCGCCGGTGCCCAGGCCATCGGGATGACCGGGCACCTGTTCACCGGCGCGGCGAGCCTCCGCACCTTCCTGGAGGGCCTCGCAGCCACGGCCGCGGACGGCACCGACGCACTCCCCTGCGGCAGGGATCGCTGAGCTAGGGTTCATCGCGACTCCGCCGGCCGCCCGGGGAGCAGCAACGACACACGGAGGGCGTGGAGATGGTCAAGCGCAGGACGGCGACCATCGTCGACATCGCCACCGAGGCCGGCGTCTCGAAGTCCGCGGTCTCCCGGGCGCTCCGCGGGCAGGGCGAGGTCAGCGACGAGACCCGACGCCGCGTCGAGGCCGCAGCAGCCCGGCTGGGCTACGTGGCGAACGCGATGGCGCGGAGCCTCGTGAGCTCACGGACCCGCACGCTCGGGGTCGTCCTGCGGGACGTCCGGAAGCCCTACTACGCGTACCTGCAGGCGGGGATGCAGGCGCAGGCGGAGCGTCGCGACTACCGGATCGTGGCGACCACGAACGCCGGTCAGCTCGAGGTGGCCGACGCCCTCCGCGAGATCACCAACCTGGTGTCGCTGCAGGTCGACGGGCTCGTGATCGCGCCCGCCCGCCTCCCCTCGGAGCAGTACGTGCCGTTCCTCGACCGACTGCCGATCGTGGTGGCCGGACGCCGTGACGACGACCGCGGCATCAGCAGCGTCGCGTGTGACGACGTCGACGGTGGTCGAGCCCTCGCGCGCCACGTCGTCGACCTCGGGCACCGCCGGGTCGCGGTCGTGCTCGTCGACGCCGCGTACTCGCTGCGCTACAGCACGCGCGGCACCGCGATGGTCGCCGCCCTCCGCGAGGCCGAGGTCGACGTGACCGTGATCGCATCGCCGACCGACCTGGCCTCGGCCGAGAGCCTCAGTGCCCGGCTCGACGGGCTCGACGTCACCGCGGTGATGTGCCCGACGGACACCTCGGCGATGGACGTCCTCGACCTGCTCCGACGGACGGGGCGCGACGTGGACGAGGTCGGGGTGACCGGCTACGACGGTTTCGGCCCGCTGGCTGCGCCGTACCTGGGGCTGACGACGTTCCGTGTCCCGGTCGAGGAGATCGGGCGGACCGCGATCGACCTGCTCGTCGACCAGGTCGAGGGCCTCACCGCCCAGGACCGGTCGGTCGCCCTGCGTGGTTCCGTCGTGGACGGCCGCACGCTGCCGCGACGCGGCTGAGGACAGACGGACGGGAGGCACGGTGCCAGCTGGCACCGTGCCTCCCGTCCGCCCGTGTGTCCAGGTCAGTTCGGCCCGTCCCCCTCGAAGAACTTCAGGCTCCACCCGGTGTCACTCGTGGGGCCGTTGCCGGCACCACGTGTGTAGGCGGTGTTCCCCCACCAGGTGAAGGAACCGATGTTCCAGTAGCGGTTCGCCCACGAGTACGGCGTGCCCTTGTCCACGGCGTGGAACATCATCGGGAAGGTCGGACCGGCCGGCGGGCTGGTGGCCACGTCCCCGTCCACCAGCGCGAAGCTGACGTGCCCCGGGCCGTCCACGTGCAGGGTCGGGTCCCAGCCCCGCATCATGGTGTCGCCGTTCGACCCGAACAGGCAGCCGTTCGACTTGTACCAGTCGTAGACCTTCGTGGGGTCACCGCCGGACTTGAGCCGGAGGTCGGCCAGGCAGTACTGGTCGCTCCACGAGCCGTTCGCCGAGTAGACGACGTGCAGCTGGCCGTCCGGGTCGACGATCGGCTGCGGTGCCTCGTTCACGGTCGGGAACCCGTTGCTGCCCCCGGTGACGTGCTCCCACGACTCCCGCGGCTGCGAGATGATCGAACGCTCGTAGACGCCTCGGCAGGTGGTCGGCGGCCCGGGGACGCAGATCGAGGTGACGGTCATGCTCGTCGGGCTCGACATCTTCGCGACGTACAGGTTCTGCTCGTCGTTGGCGTTGCCGGCCCGTCCGGACCAGACGAACCACCGCTGCTTGCCCCGCATGAACGTCGTGCCGTCCACGGCGAACTTGTCGTCGGCCAACGCCAGCTTGACCTCGCTGCCGTAGCCGAAGGTCGCTGCCGACGAACTGATGACGTACATGCGGTGGGCGTCACCCCGACCGGCCGAGAAGTAGATGTAGTAGCGACCCTCGGTGTACACGAGGTCCGGCGCCCACACCTCGCCGCGGTTCTCGGTGTCCCGCCAGATCTCGAACCGTCCGTTCTTGTCGAGTCTCCGGGTCGAGCTCTCCTGGCGGACGTAGATCGCGCTCCCGTCGGTCTCGACCGACGTGTAGACGCCGCCCTGCCGGATGACACTCGGGTCGGCGTTCTGCACCGAGGTCCGGTCCGAGACCGGCGACGGGCCGATCGGCGGCGGGTTGGGCTTGAAGGACGGGTCCTCGAAGAACATCGGGCTGTACCCGGAGTTCGTCACGTCCCCGGCCACACAGCAGCGGACGTAGTTGATGTCCCCGTACCAGGTGAAGGCGCCGTCGTACTGCATGCGGGCACCCCACGAGTAGTCGATGCCCTTCGGGACCGCGTGGTAGACGGTCTTCGCGGTGTTCGGGTACTTGCCCGTCTCGAGCGGTCGGGCGTTGATGTCGCCGTCCGGCAGCGCGAAGGTGTGGTGCCCGGGTCCGTTGGCGTACAGCGTCGGTGCCCAGCCCTGCTGCATGCTCTTCGCGTCGGAGCCGAACAGGCAGCCGTTCGACTTGTACCAGTCGAACACCTTCGTCGGGTCGCCGCCGGTCTTCAGACGGATCTCCGCCAGGCAGTAGTCCGACTGCCACGAGTGCCGCGCCGAGTAGACGATGTGCAGCTGACCGGCGGGGTCGCGGATGGCCTCCGGGCCCTCGTTCACGTAGGGTCCGCCGCCCACTCGCTCCCACTTCTCGCGGGGCTGCGAGACGATGGACCGCGGCCCGGTGACCGCGGTCGGGCTGCTCATCTTGGCGATGAACAGGGACTGCTCACCGTCGGCGTCGCCCTCCCAGCCGGACCAGATGAACCAGCGCTGGCCGTTGAAGACGAAGGGCATGCCGTCGATCGCCCACTTGTCGTCGGGCAGGTCGAGCTTGATGGCCGCGCCCCAGCCGCCGGAGGTCTGGAACGAGCCCGACCGGATGACGTACATGCGGTGCGCGGCACCGGCGCCCGCGGCGAAGTAGACGTGGAAGACGCCGTCGATGCGGACGATCTCCGGTGCCCAGACCTCACGTGCCGAGGAGTCCGACCAGATCGGGATCGTCGACGCGTTCTGCAGTCCGTCGAGCGTGGTCGCGATGCGTCCGACGATCTTGCCGCCCTGCATCTCCACCGAGTAGAACTTGCCGTCGGACTGGATGACGCTCGGGTCGGGTGAGCGGATGCTCGTGCGACCGGGTGTCGGTGCCGGCAGCGGGTCCTCCGGCTCCGCCGGCGGGTCGGCCTGCATGTACGAGATGTTGCGCAGGCCCTTCGCCTTGAGTCGCGTCGCGTAGTCCTCGGCGCGGTCGGCGGTGATCGAGCTGAAGTTCATGTCGTCGATCCAGTCGAGCGACCCGCGCTGGTCCGTCGTGTCGGACGGCTGCCCGTTGGCCCGGCCGTCGTAGTAGAACTCCGACAGACGCTGGCAGCAGTACCCGTTCGTGCGGAAGAACAGCGGGTCGGTCTTGGCGGTGTCGCTCGGCGCGTAGTAGTCCGCGTACGGGCTGAAGATCGTCACGCTCGCCGGTTGCCCGGACGGCTTCTTCGACGCTTCCTTGAGCAGCCCGGTCAGGATCCCGCCGGTCTGCTTCATCTGCACCTCGGTCGCCGCCACCTTGATGGTGCCGTCGTTGCGGAACGACCGGAAGTGGTCGAGGACCGCCTGCTCGCTGCCGAACACACCCGGTGCGATGTCGCCGGTGTTGTAGACGGGCCAGTAGTTCACCGAGCGGTACCCGGGGCCGAACGCGAACGCGCTCTTGAAGTCGGCGGGGGTCCTGAACTCCTTCGCCACCACCTTGAACAGCGTCGAGTCTGCGTAGGGCCGGCCGAGGTAGTCCGTGCTGTTCGCGATGACCGCCCACGCCGCCTTCGCGGTCTTGGCGTCACGGATGTCCAGCGACAGCACCATCGCGATGCCGTTCCGGCTCATCGAGTCGAGGGCGTCCTGCAGCGACGACACCGTCTCGCTGTCCGGGTAGGTCTGCAGGCTGATCGTGTCGCGCAGCGGGAGCGTCTTCGTCTGCGACCACGGCAGGCTCGCGACGAGCGGGTTGCGCGCCGCGTTCTGCGCGTTGTCCTGCGACGTGAACGGGTCGAACGGACGTCCGCCCGGTTCGGACGGGTTGATGTAGCTGGTCTCACGGCCCCAGTTGGAGTCGTGGCTGAGGACGGGGACACCGTCACTGGTCAGCTTCACGTCGAGCTCGAGCATCTCGAGGCCGGACTTCGCGGCCAGGTCGAGTGCCTTGAGGCTGTTCTCCGCCACCCGCGGGTACGACCCGTCGGTCAAGGCGTGCGCACCGCGGTGGTACGAGATGGTCACGAGGTCGGGCTTCGGGTTGGTGATGGCGTCCATCACCTTCCGGGTGTCGAAGTCGTTGGGGTTGTTCGTGGTCGCGGCCTGGGCGGAGGCGGCGGCCTGGGTGGAGGCGGTCGCCTGGGTGGACGCGGTCGCCTGGGTGGACGCGGTCGCCTGGGTGGACGCGGTCGCCTGGGTGGCTGCGGCAGCGGCTGCCGGTTGGCCCGCGGCGACGGGGACGATGCCCAGACTCGCTGCCACCAGGGCGAAGACGAGTGGGACTTGCAGTGGACGCACGGCGCTCCTCGGTTCGGACAGGGGAGCTGCAGCGGTCGGCTGGGCTCCGTCGTCGGAACGGTAACGAGCGCGGACATCCGGCAGATCGGGCGTGTCGTGGCCGCCGGGTGAACGGCGACGGGGCTCGACGGCCCGGATCGCGCGCGCCGTGCCGACGAGGTGTCCGGAGCGGGTCGGCTCGGTGAACACTCGGTCACACGGCGGACGGGAGGCGCGCGGACCGTCCGCCCCGCGCCTCCCGTCCGGTGGCTGTCGCTCAGTGCCCGAGCTCGACGAGCAGCACCCCCACGATGATGAGTCCGATCCCGGCGAGCATCAGCCGGGTCAGCGGCTCGCGGAACAGGACGCGCCCGAGCACCGCCGTCAGCGCCACCCCGGTCGCCGCCCAGATGCCGTACGCGACCCCGATCGGCAGCCCCAGGGTCAGGGCGACCGCGAGCAGGCTGAACGCGACGACGTACCCGGCCACGACCGGGACGTAGTAGCGCTTCTTGCCGTCAGTGGCGAGTTTCAGGCTGATCGTCGCGGCGACCTCGGAGACG
>Ga0265798_10012535_pt1 | contig 10219 bp, 8 predicted proteins | sample P3T30metagenome_FD_192430 | JGI IMG/M metagenome (GOLD analysis project Ga0265798, IMG submission 192430) | Plant litter microbial communities from East Loma Ridge, Irvine, California - P3 T30 | ecosystem: Environmental > Terrestrial > Plant litter > Unclassified | place: USA: California...
ATAGCGTCACCTCGTACATGGCGCGATCGGTATCGGGTGGGCCGATGCGAAGGCTGATGGCGATGCGTCCATTTGGCGACAGCAGCGTCGCCAGCTTTCGCAGGGCACGCTGGCGGGCAGCCGGTGGAACGTGCATCCAGACCGCAGAGAGCAGGATCAGATCGAAGGTCAGTCCCAGCCGGCGTACCTGGCTCAGGTCAGGCAGGCTGTCAGCCACCAGTGAATGCGTGGCGAAGGATGGCGCTGGCGTGCCAGCGTACGCATCGCTTCCGAGGGCTCGGCGGCGACGACATCGTATCCTTTCGCCGCAAACCAGGCAGCGTCCCTTCCGGAACCGGCGCCGACGTCTAGAATCGTCGCGCCGGGCGGTGGTAGCAGATCCAGCAGGGCAGGGTGCACATGCTCGAAGCTCAGCGATTCGTACTGGGAGACAAGCTGCTCGGCGTTCTGATCGTAGTGAGGAATGGTCTGCATGACCTTCGGGATGTTTTGTCGACTCATCAATTGTATGCCGAAGCATGCTGCCGTAGAGCAATCGATTTGTTTGCAATCGTATGCATATCCAATGGATTCGCTGCCTTCAGTCTGGATCCAGTTAAGGCACTCCAGAGCAGGAGATACTGAACAAAATGTCGGCAAATATGGATAAGTGCCGATGTTTTGTGTAGACTGGCTTCATGAGTCAAAAAGCCGAACGAATTCTTGAGCTTGCCCGGTCTAAAGGCATACTGCGTACACGAGATGTGGACAGTGCAGGCGCATCGCGCGCACTCCTGGCCTCGTTGACCGACGAAGGTCGGTTGCTCAAACTCGGCCGAGGCCTTTACACATTGCCCGACCGGTCCGCGTCCGAGTACGAGAGCTTTGCCGAGGTAACGACACGTAGCGGAAGTGGGGTGCTATGCCTGCTTTCCGCGCTGCGTTTTCACGATCTGACCACGCAGCAGTCATCCGACATCTGGCTCGCCATACCGCACAAAGCTCGTGCTCCGCGTTTCGATTATCCGCCGCTACGGGTAGTCCGCATGTCGGGACTGGCGATGACCGAGGGCGTCGACATTGCAGACCTTGCTGGCGCCCAGGTGCGCGTATTCAGCGTGTCGAAGACGGTTGCTGACTGCTTCAAGTTCCGCAACAAGATCGGCCTCGATGTTGCGCTCGAAGCCCTGCGCGAAGCCTGGAACGGTAAGCGGGCGACAATGGACGAACTGTGGCGGTATGCGGAGATCTGCAGGGTAGCGAACGTCATGCGTCCGTATCTGGAAGCTGTGGGGGCGGCATGAAAGCAGCGAATCGTGCTGCATCGGTTCGCGCACGGCTTTTGAACCGCGCACGGGCTGATAGGACGGAATTCAACCTGATCCTGACGCGGTATTCGCTCGAGCGGCTGCTGTACCGGTTGAGCGTGTCGCCCTGGGCCGATCAGTTCCTGCTGAAGGGCGCGCTCCTCTTCGACCTGTGGTTCGACCAGCCGCACCGGCCAACCCGAGACATCGACTTGCTTGGCTTCGGACCTTCCGAGCTTGACAACCTGATCGACGTCTTTCAGCAGGTCTGTATTCAGCCATCCGATGACGGGATGGTCTTCGACCAGGGCAGCGTGCAGGCGGCGCGCATTCGCAAGGAAGTCAACTATGAAGGCGTGCGAGTTACACTGCTCGGTACACTGTACGGTGCCCGCTGCTCGGTGCAGATCGACGTTGGATACGGAGATGCCGTGACGCCTGCAGCAGAACTCGTGCAGTTTCCAGCGCTTTTGGAGGATGTCGCGCCACCATCGTTGCGTGCCTATCCCGTGTACACCGTCATCGCCGAAAAGTACGAAGCGATCGTCAGCTTGGGTATGGCGAACACCCGCCTGAAGGATTACTTCGACCTTTGGTTCCTTGCGATTTATGCCGAGATAGATGAGGCTATTCTCCGTCAGGCGGTCCAGGCCACGTTTGCCCGCCGGAGAACTGAGGTACCCCAGGACGCGCCGCTCGGACTGTCTGACGCTTTCGCGGCGAGTCCAGCCAAACAGCAGCAGTGGCGAGCATTTCTCTCGAAAAGCAAACTCATGGCGCCGAACTTGGCAGAAGTGACAGTGGAACTACGGCGTCTCTTGGGATTACTCGACAGTCGGGCGGCGGGCTAGGAGTTGCTGTCTCGGCGGCTAGCACGAATGCACTGCACCGCTCACTGCTCGACTTCGCTCTTGATCCATGCCGCAGATCGACCCTGGAGCTTTACCGGCCTCGGGAAGGCACCCCTCTTGATCGCGTCGTAGACACTGCTGCGCGACTTCCCGCAGATGGCTATCACCTCCTTCAACCTGATGAACCGAATGTCCGCACGGTTGCTTGACGCGCGACGCTCGATAACGGTGTCAATCGCTTGCTGATCCATGTATGCCTCCAAGTGTGAGTTGAGAAGTTGCCTTATGGCCGCGCCGGCCAAACTGATTCAGTACTGCGTCGCTTCGCAGATGCGTAAGAGCGCCTGGCAGGGTCATCTGGTGCAGGCGTTGAACGGCAGTTTGCCTTCCGGTGACTGCTGAGGTATTGCGCAAATCCCGGTCTCGGCGCCGTTTGAACGCGGATCGAATGCGTTGAAGACTGACTTTTACGGTTCTGGTTCTTCGGGCAGGATAGTCTGCCGTCTTAAAATGTTAACCTTGCCAAGCGTGCCGTACCACTACAGACAAGGAGACAAGCTACAACCTTGACGAAACGTGCAGCGGACACTAGGCCAATTTCAGCTTTATGGACACGGGCACGCCGATATCGCGAACGTGTAGCATCAGTTACTACCAGTTGGCAGAATTGTAATGTAGAATCGTTTCATGCTTATCCTACACCTTTCCGATATCCATTTCCGTACACCTCATTGCCTCCGACCGGACACCGATCCAGATCGAACATTCCGGACTCTGATGACCCGAGACGTACGTGAACAAGTCGACCAGCTTGGGCCAGTCGACGCGATCCTTATTGGTGGAGACATAGCTTTCAAGGCTGACCCACAAGAATATGTTGCCGCAATGGAATGGATCCGTCAGTTGGTAGAGGTAAGTGGATGCCACTTAGAACGTGTATATGTCGTGCCTGGTAATCACGATGTCGACCGAGCTGTAGTGCGTGGAAGTCAATCAGTACGCAATGCCCACGCAGCTATTCACAATGCCCAACATGATCGTCGAGAAGCGGTTTTGCGAGCGCAGTTTGAAGATCCTGATACCGGAGGCGCGCTACTAAAGCCACTTGCCGCTTATAACGATTTCGCAAAAGTATTCAATTGTCAGATTTATTCTCCTGATCGGCTTTATTGGAAGCAAACCTTACCGCTGGAGAATGGGGTACGGCTACGTTTGAATGGAATAACCTCAACGATTTTGTCCGGTACTGATGGCAACGACGACAAGCGAATGGGGCTTTACCTTAGTCCAATGCAAACGGGCCTCGATCCTGAGGACGATGTCGTCAACTTGGTTATCGCGCATCATCCACCTGATTGGTGCATGGATCACGACGAGATTGAACAAGACTTAAATGATCGAGCTGCAATACATCTTTTTGGACATAAACATCGCCAAATGGCTGTGCTTGCCGATCGTCACATCCGTATCGGCGCCGCAGCTGTAAATCCTGATCGGTACGAGGCAGGTTTTGAACCGGGCTATAATCTTATCGATCTAGCTGTGATCGGAGAAGGCAAGGACCGACTCTTAGACGTCCAGGTTCATATGCGGCATCTTCAGCGGAACCCTGAACAATATAGGCCTCGATTAAACGGAAACGATCAAATATTTCGGCGCCAAATTTCCATCCCCGGACGGCAATCAAAGGCGGTAACCCCCCACGCTGCGATCGATGATAGTACGAGCTTGAGGGGGTCTGGTTTTGTTGCGAAAGTTTCTACTCAAAGTGATGTGGAAATTGCGATGAGCGACGAGTCCGCACGAAATCTCGTTTACCGTTTTTGGAGATTAACCATTAGCCAGAGGCGAGAAATTGCGAAGAAATTAGGGATTTTAGAAGCGGGTGAGATGTCATTGCCAGAACCGGAACGCTACGGTCGGGCGTTGCAACGTGTAGGCGAGCGGAATTTACTAGATAAGTTAGCAATTGAAGTCGCGATAATGGAGAACAAGTAATGGGCGTGGATTCGCTAGCATCTTTGAAAGCATCCTTTGCGAACTGGTATAGACAGTTCCAAGTCGAGGACGATGTAGATCAACGCGAGTCTAGGCTTGCAGGGGTAATCAAAGCAGCTAAGAGCGACAATGTCGAGCTGCTAGACACTCTTGTTCGCTTGGCGTTCGGAACAAAAAAAACTCCCTCTGCAGCTGAGGTATCAAAAATCCGCGATATTTTTGTCGCTTCTGACGAACGATTTCCACGCGCTGGTAACGATCAAGAGCTGAAATTTTTAGCTGCGGCTACTCTTGTTCAGAAATTGGAAACAACTCCCTCAGTTACCGCGTTGGCAATCATTACAGCTTCTTGTAATGGCGCTCGAGTGACAGATCTTCCAATGGATCTCATCGTACGTGCAAACGCAACTCTCAATGCACGAGCAGAAATCAATCGACAGCGCCCGGGAGCGGCGGCTTTCGGTGAGTTGACGAGCCTGAACTTTAAATCTATACAGCAAAAGATCCAAGATAATCAAAGTTGGCAAGCTGTGATTGATGCATTTGGAGAAGTTCAATTGTTGGTTAAAAACGCTTTTTCTGAGCGAGCAAAACAAGAGAAAAAGATAATTGATGATCTGCAGAAACATTTAAATCAAAAGGATGAAGAGCTCGATTTTCTTTGGTGGCTTACTAGCCGCTATTGCCAACGTCTAAGCTGCAGCTTCGATAAGATCCCAGCTAACGCGAATTCTTTAGTGATGGCGAAGGAATTGGCTGATTTGACTAATTTGCTTCCAGGTCCTGCTTCAATCGAAGGAATTCTGTCCCGAGCCGGGTTGTTGGATCAAAAGAAAATTTTGATGACGACTGCATTAAATGCTGTCCCGCTTGAATGGGCTCGCAACTTCGTTGATGAGCAAGACTATTCACCGGTGCTAACCCCGCTGCATTTTGCATTGCATCGTCGTGTGGAAAATGGCGAAGGAGATGAATGGGTGGCAAATTGGTCTAATGTTACCGGTATAAAGAATGAGTTCGCAACCACACCACTTAAATTAGCGCTAACGTTCTACCGGGAATGCCTATTAATTAAGTGGGCTTAATTAACGGGTCCGTTCATGACTAATAGAGAAATTATTTGCGCAAATCCAGCCTGTCGCGTGTCCGAAACCGGAATGTGCCTAGAAGGACTTCCATTAGATGATTGCAGTTCCTATGGAAACGAACCGGCAGTCGAGGACGAGGCTGACGAGGCTGAACACGACGTAGAAGAAATTGCTTCGAGCACTATTACTCTTTCTAGCGGACGGGCGTTATCTGCTGAAATTGCTGCAAAGTTTCTGCTAAATTGGGACTCGCGAGTTATCGCGATAATTGGTCCCCGCGAAACAGGTAAGACAAGTCTCGTTGCAGGAATCTATGATCTTTTCCAAAGTGGACGGATCGGCGAAATTAATTTCGCTCGGTCTAGTACGTTAACTGCCTTCGAAATCGCCTGTCACGATGCCAGAACGGCATCAAGACGCGGCGTGCCGCATAGTGAACGAACACGACGAGGTGAGGTGCTCTTCTATCACTTGGATGTGTACGGAGGGGTAGCAAATGATGGCGTGACGCTTTTGTTGGCTGATCGCTCTGGAGAAGAATATAGCGAAGTTGCCGATGATATAGCGAACGCTAATGGATTAGTAGAGTTGCACCGTGCGGATGTTATAACCATACTTGTTGACGGCGCTAGGCTTTTGGATGCAGGGCGTAGGCATAGTATCCGAATGGATATCACAATGATTCTTCAAGGACTAAGTGAAGCCGACGTTTTGCGAGTCGATCAAAGAATCGCGCTGGTTTTGACAAAGTTGGATATGGTCGAGACATCTGAAAATTCGGCCCGAGCAATTTCCGGTTTTGATGAAATTCATCAGCATTTGGTCACAAAATTCGCAGGCAAGGTACAAGGATTTGATATCTTTAAAGTTGCAGCTTCGCCCCAAGAAGCTCGAATGGCACGTGGTACAGGGTTAAAAACGCTTTTAGAGTCTTGGTTGAAAAAACAGCCCTGTGTTGCTGTTGAGGTGACGAATGAAAGAAAACCTACGAGAGCATTTGCCCGCATCCGACCACTGAATGAAGAACAAGCTCATGAATGAAAAGTCAGTTGTCGTTATTGGATTGCCTGGCTCCGGGAAAACTACGTATTTAGCGGCTCTTTGGCACCTTGTGACAGCGAATGATATTGCAACTCAACTGAAGTTGTCTCAACTCGGTGCTGGTAGTCGTAAGCACCTGAATGAAATTGCTTCGCGTTGGCAAAACGCTGTTCAGCAAGATAGAACCTACCTGCAAGGGTTAAAGTTAGTGCGCATGCACTTGAATGATGAGGCGGGTCATGACTTTGTAGTGAGTTTTCCCGATGTTCCTGGAGAAGAATATCGAAAGATGTGGGAAGATCGTGAAATTGATATTGCCGTACAAGAAACTCTTACTAGTGCAGGCGTACTGTTCTGCATTCATGCAGATACAATAAATCAACCAAACTGGATAGTTGACGAAGCTGCGATGCTGAATATGCTTGGGCTTCCAGTCGTCGCAAGCAAAGCAATTGACTGGCACCCTCAATTTGCCCCCACTCAGGTTCAGGTGGTAGATATTCTACAAATGCTAAGATCGCCGCCACTTGATATAGGCCCGCGTCGGTTGGCCATTATCCTAAGCGTTTGGGATAAGGCATCTGGGGAAGGGCTGACGCCTGATGCTTATCTCGCGCAAAAAATGCCGCTGCTTAACCAATACCTTTCTGCAAATGCGGACGGTTGGAAAGTACAGGTTTTTGGCGTAAGTGCTCAGGGTGGCGATTACGATGACGTTGATCCTGGAACGGAACGAAGCGAAGATGCTAGAAGACTTCGAGAACTGGATAAGGCATCGACCCGAATTGACGTTGTAAATGAGAAATCTCATACGCATGACCTTACGGCCCCTTTAGCTTGGTTAATGGAGTAGTTGTGCGGCAGCTTACGATACATCAAGCCTTACATGGTTACGCAGACGGGCATAGACAGATTGCTCTTTCTGCAATTCTAAAGTCGCAAGATGCGAAAACCTTAATGACGTTGAGCGATAGCTCCGGTTCTGGCCTGCGCTGTCCTACGACTGGTTACTTGACTGGTTACCCATTAGTCGAGTCCGGTTTCTATGTCCTAGCTCGGACTTGGCCAGCGCCCGAAATGCCACGACCAGGATGCGTTTGGACACATAGCTTACTTATTGACTTTACTGAGTTAGCTACCTTACCAAGCGTCACCAAACTTCTCTCATTTTTCCGGCGTCCCGAGTCAGATAACTTTTCTGTGTATAGCAAGAAATTCGCTTACAGTCCTGTTCATCGCGAAAAAGGTGGAGGTTTTTCGGTTAGAACTGCTGAGTTGCTGGTTGCTTCATTGTATGAGGAACCAAAATCTCGAGTTGTTCTTTCTGGTACTGACGATTTCGACGAGATGCTGATATTAAAAGTATGGAGTCAGCAGTGGCCGAGACTGAGGCGGGCATTTAGATTCTGCACTTATTCTGCCGAAGATCGGTCGACGAAAACCATGCCGTTCGATCTTCAGATTCTACCTCCAGATAGTAAGGGCATTCGAAGTAGATTCATAAATTCTTTGGAAGTGGATCATTATGTCCCAAAGTCTGGAGAGAATACTTGGATTAAGAATGCGTTGGAAGACCTAGAATTTCCAAATAAAAGTGGGCTGCGAACTTTTCTTCATCAAGTTGGCGGTGATATTGTCGGCGGCAGAGAAGTGTTTGCCCTCTTGTGTCGTCTCCATTCTGTACTTACATCAAACAGGCTCGACCTTGGTGAGTTTGTTGAGGCTATCGAGCAAGTTGAGAAACAATTTGTAGCGAACCAAGGACGAGCCGTGCGTCTAGCAATTGCTAGGGTAGCAATTCGAAACGTTCGGCTGCTTGATCATGTAGCTCTGGATTTTCTCGTTCGGAATCTAAATGCAGTTGCAAACGATGTTGAGACGGACGAACTTTTGCAGCTTGGACAAGCGCTTTGGGGCCGAGAACCCAAGCATTTGGTTCAGATCTTCAAAGAAAATACAGACTGGAGCAGAGTTCTTGTTGAAAATACGCTCCTGAGACTGCCATTGGAAACTTTGATTGTGAATCTTCAGGATTTGCAGGAGTTGATTCTATTAATATTGGATCTCCGTCCGGAAATCGTCGGGGGAATAGATTTTTGGGATAATGTCGGTGAACTTGGAAAAGCAGTACTCGAATACATCGTCGAATCTCAAGATTTATCGGCGATTGCACTTTCAAGTTTGGTTTCTTCTAAAAGGGCTGATCTTTGTCTAGCGGCCGTTGATTTATTCGGAAATGTAGAGGTAGGTAAAGCAATTTTCGAAGGTGATCCATACAGTATCGATGATCTATGGATAATTGGTCTTGCCTCCAATCTCCAATCAATAGCTGAGTTGCTAAGTCAAGGTACGCCTCTCCACAAGCATTTATTGTGGCGACTGTTGATCAGTATGGAGCGAACTAAGCCTTTTGATAAAGTAGTAGCGGATTTGTGGGTCACTGCATGGAATGCGGCGCACGGGGAAATTGAGTCAGACGAACATGTGTACATCTTTGCATTCATTATGGCGTGTCTGCTAAATTCTAAGACAGGTTCTTTTGATAACGTCTTACTTTTGACTTTTGATCGCCTCTATGAAGCGCTCGAAACGCGTGAAATGCCTCAAAGCGCTTGGGACATGCTGAATCGGCATTTACCTTGGCTGTCGTGGGATCCATGCGTTAGACTATGTGATGCAGTGGCGCAGCTTTGTGTTGATCAAAATCTGTCTGCGCAAACTTTCGTGTGCTTAGCATCGAATAATAAGGCTTTTGAAGATATCCTATATTTTATTAGTTTTACGATGCGCGGCAGGGACTATCTTGACGGATTGCTCAAATCAGTTCGGGACGGGAAGCTTGATAACTACGAAAAACGGTTCAAAATGATCAAGAAATTTGTTTAATCATTAATGGGTGCGTAGGGGCGTTCACAGGACTCGTCTTGATAAATCCTAGTGACTATTTTGGAGTGGGTGGTGCGGTGGGTAGGTGGCGGAATGTGCAATCGTCTCATAGGGAAGTACTGCTGACACCGCTTCCGCCGATAAATAAATTAAGCCCTTGTTTTCCAGGGCTTTCTATATTCCTTCGATCGCCCCCCACAGATACCCACGTTTATCAACTTCGTCCCAATGAGCGGACTTACGCGGGAGGGCAGAGGGGCGATACCGAAGAGGGAACGCGCGGCATCTCAGCCGCGCCCATTGTTATTAGCCAGCAACCATCGCGAGCGCAACCGCCATCAAACCGCGAAACGCCTTCCCCGCACCGACCCACCGCATCAACGCCGAACATACCCCAGCGCCGCCGAAAACCGTTCAGCCGCGCGCTGTATAACGTCGGCATGTTTTTTAAGTGAACTCTTCGACACACGACTGGCCGGCGCCGACATCGACAGCGATGCCACCACCGCGCCGGCGGCGTCGCGTACGGGCGCTGCCACGGCAACCATCTCGGCGGTACGCTCGGCTTCCGACACGCTCAGGCCCTGGTCGGCGATCTTCTGCAATTCTTTCTTCAAGTCGCTTCGCTCGATGATGGTGTGGTCGGTAAAGCGCGTCATGTCCTGGCCCAGCAGCGCGTCTTGCACCTCGGGCGGCGCGTACGCCAGCAGCAGCTTGCCCGACGCGCCCACGCCCAGCGGGCGGCGGGTGCCGAGCTGGCTGTGCACGCGCACCGCGTGCGGCGCGTCCCACCAGGCAATGCAGACCGTCTCCTGGCCTTCGCGCACGCGTACCAGTACGCTTTCATTGCATTCGGCGCCGGCCGCCGCCAGGATGTCGTTGGCGATCTGAATCATGTTCAGCTGACGCTGCGCGGCCGCGCCCAGCACCAGGGCGCGGTAGCCCAGGCTGTAGGTGGCGGCGGGCAGGGTGCGCCGCACCATGCCGCATTCCTCGAGGGTGGTCAGCATGCGAAACGCGCGCGCCTTGGTGTTTCCCGAGCGCTTGGCCAGCTCGGTCACACCATGGC